>RCUE01000029.1_pt1 | contig 78863 bp, 72 predicted proteins | sample 2166111 | NCBI WGS metagenome assembly RCUE01 (sample SAMN09930795, study PRJNA488358) | compost metagenome | feature: garden; material: soil; isolation source: compost soil in phenylacetonitrile-enriched culture | place: Germany: Experimental Botanical Garden Goettingen | collected 2016-01-27 | reverse complement strand
GCACGGTGTAGGCTCGTAACGAAAACCATTTCGTTAAAATGGTATAAAACGAGAATAGCGATAATACTTTACCTTCCATCACAAGCCGTGAAATTACAAGCTTTGATTTTGCAACAGTTCCTGCTCAACCGGCGATTGCTAAAAGTAAATCGATTACCGAATTAGATTATACAACTATTTATGGTACACAACCAACAGCTATAAGTAACGAGATGCCCGCCGATAAAAACTTTTTTGTTGCTAATCCTAAGGAATTTACGGTAAGCAATGGCTCCAGAGTAGTAACTATTAAACTTTATTGGCCTCTCGTATATGGTGATCCGAACATGAATATGGCTAAGAACCAGGCCGATATTATCGCGTCTATATTCAATTCATACTTTCAGGGACTGGATATGATAGCTGGAGCAAGAGCGTTGAATGATAAACAGGTTGTTCTGCAAGGGTTTCCTGTAGGGGCAAGTTCCAAGTTAATAATCGATGGGAAAGACAAGGACTTCTTTTTTTCTCAAACGACTTATAGCGGCACAGATGAGGATACAAGTAAGAACAGACAATTTACAGTGAGCGATGGAACGAATACAACAACGATTGTATTAAATTGGAAGTATAACAATATAGAAGGTTTGGCTAGTAGAATTAATGATTATTTGTCTGCCGAGCCATCTCTACAGGCAGTAGCAGAACAAGTAGATGACGATACGTTCCAGATTAAGTCTACTAATACAGGGGCCAGTGCTATTCTGGAGGTTGGCGGAGCTAATCAAACAGAATTCTTCAATCAGCAAATTTTCCGCGGTGAAGATGAAAAGCAGAATGCTAGTCGGGAATTTACAGTAAGTGATGGAACAAAAACTGCTACTATCCTTTTAAACGGGAATTACTCCAGCATTGAGGGGCTGGTACAGACAGTGAATATGCAACTGGAAGCTGGTGCTGTCCGTGTTCAAGCAGAAAAGGTAGATGTACAGCACTTTGCCTTGCGTGCGACTGCTGCTGGCGTTCAACTCATAGGCGGGGGTACACATTGGAATGAATTATTTACAGACTAGAGGGTAGATATTTTCCTAGTGATGACCTTTTTCTTTGCATATCGACATGCGCCTGACATGATAAAAAGCCATTCTCTTGCAACACGTTAGAGAATGGCTTTTTATTGTGACAGAAAGTTCATAAGTAGAAAGAACTATAAAGGTGTTGTTTATGTTGTAATTTTTGGTAAGATAATTAAGTTGGGGAGCACTTTTGCTTACTGAAACATAGTAAAAAGGTCTTTTAGCTTGTGTGGATGTCTTATCATTATAGCGTACAAGATAGAGGAAGACGTTCGATAAAAGGACTTATAGAGAACGGGAGGAGTAAGGAGAATGAAAAGATTACGGACGAAAATATTAAGCGGCTTTGCTACAGTGCTGGTATTACTTACTGTCCTAGCTGGCCTTATGTTTTTCGAGATGAACAAGTTTGAACACAATGTAGAGGATATGATTAATAAACAGGTTACTTTAATAGTGGAAGATGGTAATCTGAATTTTAACATCGCCCAGCGTATTGCGCTTGTACGCGCTTATATGCTATTTGGTGATCGTGAATATAAAGATAAATTCCACGAATATACGGAGAAGAGCAAAGCCATTCAGACAAAAATGAGCGAGGTAAGCGAGAATGAACAAACAAAGCAATTAATTGATAAAAGCGTTCAGTGGCGAACATTTATTGAACAGAACATTTTTGATGTATATGATCGTGGGGATAAGGCAGCCGCTCTTTCTGCTCTGAAAAATACGGCAGAGCCAATGGCACGTGAACTTATGGCTGGATTTGAAAACTTGTCGAACGAAAGACAGGAAAAAATGAAAGGCGAAGGAGAACAATTAATTGAGGCCGGTCATAAATCGAAGGTGATGACAGGAATCATTTCCCTGTTGGCGATTCTGGTTGGGGTCATCGTTTCCTTCTATGTAGCCCATATTATTTCTCGACCGATTGTGAGAGTAACGGAGCATGTACGGCGTATTTCAGAAGGAGATTTAACGGGAGAGCCGCTAAATATCAAGACGAAAGATGAGACCGGTCAACTCGTTCAGGCAGTAAATACGATGTCTGATCAACTGCATACGCTTATCGGCCATGTAAACTATAGTGCTAATCAGGTGGCTGCGTCTTCTGAACAGCTAACCGCCAGCATGGAGGAAGGAATGACGTCAACAAATGAGATGGCTGATAGCATCCAGATTGTAGCCAACGGCTCGGAGGTTCAGATGCAGAGCGTCGAGGAAAGTGCGAATGCGATGGAAGAAATGGCGAATGGTGTACAGCGTGTGGCGGAGGCATCTTCCTTAATTGCTGAAGCATCGGTTGATGTGAAGGAGCAATCCCGTCAAGGAAATGCTTGCGTGGTGAATTCAATTGAACAGATGGATCGAATTCAGGAAACGACAGAGACGACAGCCAGACAGATTGAGCTTTTACAGCAGGATTCAAAAGAAATCGATGAGATTCTACGTCTTATCTCTGATATTTCAGCGGAGACGAATCTATTGTCACTTAATGCAGCAATCGAAGCTGCACGGGCAGGTGAAGCGGGCAGGGGGTTTGCGGTTGTTGCAGATGAAATTCGTAAGCTGGCGGATCAAACCGCCAGGTCGGCCGAGAAAATTCATCAGTTGATTGCTCGTGTACAAATGAACACCACTCAGGCGGTTCAGTCTATGGAACAGAACCAGCAGAGCGTGCAATCAGGTAAAGAGGTTGTAGGACAGGTAGGAGAACTATTTACGGACATTTCTGCGAAAATAGAGGATATCTCAGGACAGATTGAAGAGATGGCAGCAACATCACAGGAAATGTCAGCCGGTGCTCAGCAGATTACTGCCTCTATGAATGAGATGGCGAATATTGCAAGAGAATCATCGAATAGCATGCAGCATATTGCTGCTGGTTCAGAGGAGCAGGCGGCGATGCTGGAAGAAATGGAGGCTTCTGCCGAATCGCTTGCCCGTATGGCAAATGAAATGCGCCAGGCTGTACATTACTTTAAACTTTGATGATATTTATATAGTAAAAGGAACAGGAGAGAATGAGCAGTTCTCCCCTGCTCTTTTTGTAGGGATTTCCTCATATGAATAATGAACTGTTATTTCTTTTACATTTTCCCAGCAACATTACTGTTTATTGTGCGTCTCTTTATATGATGCCTTTTCTCTCTATTCCTTGCCAGCAAAGGGATAAGGAATGAAAATGATAGAACAATTATCGTTTTTTTTCATAATATACTTGACTCTAAGTCAAATATAGGAAAAAGTAATAGATGGATAGTAGAATTTGAGCATTTATCCCGGTCCAACGGGCAGTAGGCCCCCCACTTCACGTATGCTACGTGGGGGATAACTGCCCCTAAGACCCCGATAAGTGCAACTAACCATCAGTGGGAGATGAAGAAAGCCTCCACTGATGGAAGTTTTACTTTAGGTTTGTGAAAGGAGTATGTAATTGTGGGAAGAAAGAAAGAGAAGAAGTTTGTGAAGGCTCTGGCCTGTGCCTTATGCGTATTGACGCTGGGTGAAGCGGGAGCAGGGAGTGGAGTACTGGCGGCGGAGAAGACGCCTCCTGTCACAAAACCGGTAGCACAATCGGCTGCAGAACAGCCGAAAGAGCAGCAGCCAGAGGTACCGGCTCCGCTGCCTCAGATGGACATGACGGGCTATGAGCTCTTCTTCCTGGGCAATACGTTCACGTATAATATGCCTGAGGAGACAGAAGAAAAGGCAGGTTTTATCTCGGCGCAGAGTATGCCGTTGAAACCGATAAATAAGTCAGGGGATTGGTACCAGATTCAGTACGGACCAAAGCAAGTATGGGTCAAGCAGGCACCGGGAACAGTGTATGTCCGTCAAGTGCCGAAGATGACGGGAGATACCATTCCTTCCTCACAAAATTATATGTATCTGCATCATCCGCTACCTGTCTACAAGGAAGCAGACCCGGAATCAGAGAAGATTGCAGCGCCTGCGTCACAGCGACTTGAGGTACTTGCCCAGCAGGGGACGACCTGGTACAAAGTTAAAGTAAACGGGCGTGAAGGCTGGCTGTATGATGACGGCGGCTATATGACGAAGGAGCTTGGGGTAAAGCGGATTAACATCCAGGAGGCTCTACCATTGTATCAGTATCCGAATCCGTCTTCCCGCAATACGGGAACATGGCAGAAGGCAGGGGAAACAGTCGCCTACGCACGTATGGGTGATTGGTATCAAGTAGAGCAGAATGGTGGCTTCCACTGGCTGTATGCACCGAACGGAGAAGTACAACCGGTGTATGCACGTTTTACGGATAAGAAGACAGTAGAGAATGGCGAACTGGGCAATGCACTGTTCATGACGCCGCCTCCGACTAGAGTAGAGACGCTGACAAAACGACTTGTAACGGACGTGCGCGGACAGAAGGAACGGATGTTCGAGACAGTCATTATTGTACCGCTGGCGATGGTTGAGCGCGGCTTCTCCATGATGGAGTATGAAGTAGGCGATTCGCCTTCGTTGACTGGATATTTGGACGATATTTTCAAACCGGGTGATAGCATCGAGACGCTAACGAAGGCATCACTTGCAGCACAGCAGCAGATGGGTGATAAGCAGCCGATTAATATTATTCTTGCGTTGCCGTATCCTGTAGAGAAGAAGAAAGTACCGTTCCTTAACGATAACCGAGTGGAATTGCAGCGCCAATATATTGAGAAGGCGGTAGCGAACTGGGAGAAAGCGAAGCCGGAAGGACTGCGTCTAGCTGGGTTCTATTGGACACAGGAGAGCATTCCGGATAACAATAAGGACGTCGTGAAGAAGGTAGCTGATCTCATACATAAGAAAGGGTACAAGATGTATTGGGCTCCGTATCTGGGTGCTACGAATGCGGAGAAGTGGAAGACACTGGGTATTGACTTCGCCTGGTTCCAGCCGAACTATTACTTCGCTGACGGCCGGAAGAAGTTCCGTGGCGTAGATATGCTGGGACAAGCGTATACGATTGCCCGTGAGACAGGCGGCGGTACGATGCTGGAATGGGATTGGAGCCTGCGTCAAAAGCCGGAAAATACGACTAATCTTAAAGCATACCTGGATCGCGGCAAGGAGTTCGGAGCCAATAAACCAAGCATGCTTGTGTATGACGGCATCGGAGGCATCGACGCTGCATTACTGCATGTGAATGATCGTTTCTCAAGTATTCGTAAGCAGTTGTTTGATTACTTGCTTGAATATAAATAATGAAGTACAAATGTAATTTTCCTTCCGCTACTTGTTGGCGGAAGGTTTTTTTGATGGATAAAAAACGATATATCGCTGTAAAGCAAGAAAGTAACATATCGTTTCTTCCAATCGTATTATTTGAAAAACTCGCGAGGCGTGTGCCAAACGTTGCTGTTTTCCTGTGGAGCGTGTGGCACGACGAACGAAAAAGACCGACAACTGTCTCCATCATCCGATATACCCAGATGTTTTGTCGGTCCGCCCGAAGTGACATAAAGCGGCCGTCTGGCTTCTTTGCGGAAAAAGGATGAGTGGTAACGCCCGCGAGTTTTTCTTGTTTGTGGAAAAATGCGGTTGTAATTTGTGGGAATTTGGAAAGCGAACGCAGAATTTGCGATGAAAGACATCCTAATTCTACAAAAAATACTAATATAATACATATATAGAGTGTTTTCTATAATCATTCAGTGAGGAGGAGTTGTATGACTGAGTTATTGCCGAAGACGAAAGCGGTTGAGATGTTTATGCTGTATGGGCATCTATTTCATCCTGGACAATTGCAAGGAAGGGGTGAGATTACGGTGCTGTATATCGGACCGGAGGAATATTATACAGAATGCACGGTTACGCAGTTTTGTAAGCGATTAATCAGAGAGTGTCATATTGATGAGGAACTTGTGCGCAGGTTTGCCCGCGAGACGCTCGGACAGCGTAAGCATGTACCCCTGATTTTGCAACGGGATTTCGTTCTTATACCTTTTGGCTATCCTGGATTTTCTAATCCTTATCATCGTACAGTGTATGCATGTCATTCTTCGGTTGAGACATATACCGTGAATTCGGAAGATTCACTCTGCACACTCGTTCTGAGAGATCGTCACACATTCGAGCTTGCGTGCTCACGCAGGCAGCTGATGAGGCAATTGCGTAATGCCGAGCATGTGCGTAACCGATACATAACACGAAGCCGACCTCCGTTAAATTAAAGGTATCTTCACATATATGCCTTCTCTTTTACCCTATGTATAAGATAACGATCGTTTTTCATGTGAAAAAAAGCACGTTCTCCTTCTGTATCCTTACATAACGCCCTGCTGACAATGTGGAAAGCCGGTAAGATGAAGGTGCGCGCAATACATGCGGGACCGGTCGCCGTAGATTGTGGGAGAGGCATGAAGGAATGGGATTGGACAAGCTTTTTTGAGGAGTATGAGCCACTGATTGAGAAGTGGGTGGCACGTTTTCCACCGGGGCCTTTGAGAGAAGAGGCGAAGCAGGAGGCACGGATCGCGTGTTGGAAGAGACTTCCCTATTACGATGAACAACGTGGGATGGCTCTTTCTTCGTACCTCTTTCTTTCTGTGAAAGGAACCGTAATCAACTGGTATGCCCGGGAGAAGAGGTGGAGAGAGAGGCACTGCTTGCCTTCACTTCCTGCATCGCATGAGGAAGAAGGCACGGAGCGGATGGAACTGCTGCTTGGGACAACAGATCATGATATGGAGGAGGAATTGATATGGCAGGTATGGATGGCGTATCTGTCACAGGAAGAGGCCAGATGTGTGTCGCTGCATATTCGTGAAGGAATGACATTGCGCGAGGCGGCCGAACGGTTAGGTATTCCGTATGAACGCGCGAAAAAGCAAAAGCAGCGTGCCATGCAGAAATTACGGATAGCCGTAGAGAAAGGATAGGGTTATAGAATTAGGGGCGGCGGATATAAAATATTCCGACGCCTCTATGCCTTCAGGTAATGGAACGAATACGTAGATTGGGATTAAATTTCCACAAGATATGACAGGTAAAATATGATAATGTAAGTAATGTTATAAAAAACTTCATATATTACTTAATTTTACTGGAGGAAGAAAAAAAGTGAAAGCGACATTCAACAAGGTATTAACAACCACTGCAGTTCTTTCTATGGTATTAACTCCTGGAGCAGTCTGGGCTGCTGATGATACGGCAACGCCTACGACTTCGACAAAGCCTGCTGTTACAGAGCAGCAGAAAACACCAGCATTTCCGGATTTGAATACGGCTGCATCATGGGCTCGTGAGCAAATCACCCAGGCTAAGGAGATGGGCTGGATCGGCGGATACCCAGATGGAAAGTTCTATCCGCTGAATAATCTGACGCGCCGGGAAGCGGCTATTATTATGTCTGGTGCATTGGAGCTCAAATTGCCAGATAAGATCGTCTCTTCTTACCCGGATGTAAAGGTATGGGGAATTAAGGAGATTGAAGCGGTAAAAGAAGCCGGCCTGATGGTGGGCAAAGAAGAAGGAAAATTCAACCCTGACGATAAGATTACGCGCCAGGAACTGGCGATTATTCTCGTAAAAGCAGCAAAAATCAGCACAGAAGGAAAAGGGGATAATCTGACCATTGCAGATGCTGATAAAGTATGGCCGGATGCGAAGCCATACGTGCAGGTGGCTATGGATTCTAAGCTGATGATTGGATACAATAACCACTTCAATCCGAGAGATACAGCAACACGTCAAGAGATGGCTGTTATGGCTGTCAACCTTGCAAACGTGCTAAAAGATAATAATACGCCTTCAGAGCAAGCTGGCACAGTAGCAGGTGTAACTGCTGATACGCTGACATTGAACGATCAGTCATACAAGCTGACTGATGCCGTAAAAGGTATTTTCAATGAGAAGAATGCGGCTGTGCTGAAAGATGCTCAGGTAAAAGTGGAAGTAGATGGAGATAAAAACGTCACAAAGGTAAAAGGTCTGGAGCTTATAGCAGCAGGACAAGCCCCAGAGGAAGGGAAGCCGGAATTCAGTGGCAATCTGACGCTGGATGGAAACCAGGCGATTGTCGAAGGTGACGTGGCGGTGCGTGCGAATTACATATCGCTTCATAATCTGACGGTAAAGGGCAATTTAACGGTTGCTAAGGAAGTGCAGAATGATTTCGAAGCGAAAAGCGTAACAGTGGAAGGCAATACGCTAATCGAGGGCGGAGATACGAATACAGTTGTATTCGAGAACTCAAAGCTGAAGGACGTACAGGTTGCTAAGGAGAATGTAAAGGTTAACTTTAAAGGCAATTCTTCTGTTGAGACGGTGGAGGTAGCGAAAAACGCAGAGCTTGCGGCCGATCAAGGCATATCCCTGCCGAAGGTTACTGTCAAGGACGGTGTGAATGCGCTAAAAGTTAATGCGATGATTGATGAGCTAACTCTGCCAGAAAAAGTGAAAGTGGAAGAAGTAATCAGTAACTACGAAGAAGCGAAGAACTGGATCGGTAAAGTGAACGGAGAAGCTCATGCGTATAATGCGTATAAGTTCGTAACGGAAGGTGTACCTGCAAGCTATGAGGCACGTGAGCTGCTGAGCCAGGCTCCGGCTGATGGCAAGACTGCTGCTGAGGTATTCGCAGGCATGCAGCCGGTAAAAGTAAGCCTGGCAGTAGACAAAGATAATGCGCATGCGTATGAAGGTCATGTACGTATTCAACCATCTAATGTTGAAGGTGTACAGCTGTGGGCACAGGATACAGAAGGAAAATGGTGGGATATCAATAAGACAGGCTGGGGTCCAGCAGAAGGCTTCAAGCTGAATCTGGATTTAAAAACAGATGTATATGTTGTGGCACAGGAGGGAACCCATACGATTCCTCTGAAACTGGAAGATGTAGATAAGCAATACGGTGCGGCTAACAATGTGATTGTGCAGACGAATCTTGAGCTAAAAGCCGAGCCGAAAGCGGAGAAGCCAGCTGATAATCAAGACGCAAAATAAAAGCTATATATGAATGTAATAGAGCGTACGAAGGGTGTTACCACCTTTCGTACGCTTTTTTATTTTGTAAAATATGCATGTTTACAGGGAGCTTTTTCAGAAATCTAACAAAATAAACATTCTGTTAGATTAAAAAGTAATATTATCCAAACAAACTATATTATACAGGTCTTTTTTCTTTAAATCTAGAATACAAACTGCTTATTTGTGGGCTAAAAAGCCTATGGGATTCATTCCTTCTAAAAGCTTAAAAAAGAGGATTGTATAAACATATAATTCCAAATTTCTATTCAAAAAGATTGTAAACGAAAATAAAAATAGTAAACACTTTGATATGTAAAGGAGGAACCTGTCGTTTGTTTTTCTTCCTCACTTTTTTCTTTGAAAACAAAATTAATATTTTTTGTATATTTATTAATTTCATTTCTCTTCGAATAGGAAAAAAAAATTAACAGAATGTTTATTTTGTTACATTATCATAGGCCAATACTCAGAAAGGAGACGAATTGTGAGAAGGCATTATTCTTTACATTTTAAACATGAGGTTATTAGAAAGGCGTTGGAGATGAGAGATTATAGTTTAGTAGCTAGAAAATACCAAATAAGCAGCTTAACGATATATCGTTGGATACGCGAATATAAGGAGGGAAAATATGAATCGTGATAGTTTCTTCTCAGATATACTCCAATATATGAACAATTAGTAGGAAATAAGACTTCAGATGTTTGAACTAGGGTATGGGGTACAAAGAATACGACAAAGGGGGAGAAATGAGGGCAAGGAGGAGTATGGTGATTAGTTTTTTATTTAAGAAACGCATACGTTCATCTACCAATATCGTGGAATTGTTGCAGGAGGCAGATAGTTTGGTCCGTATGTTATATGCCGCCCGTGACATTGAAGAACAGTATAGAACCACTGAAAAACTACTGTATGTGTATCAAAGAATACATCATATAAAAAAGATTGAAAGATAGCCTATATGTCTCAAGTAGTTTTCTTGGCCTTGCTTCATTAAGATTACGGATTTTTATAGTTTGACATAAGAAAGGAAGAAGGATTTATGAGTAAAAAGCAGGGCAGGCTGCAATCGATGACAAAGCATACGAAACTTACGATTAAAAATCGTCTCATTCTATCCTGCGTTTTGTTAGTCGTGTTACCAAGCCTCATAATAGGAATAGTCGCTTATGGAAAAGCAAAAAGAGAAATCGAAAGTCAGCTTATATTTAGTGCAGCGGAAAGTGTTGAGTATGTAAATAGCACAATTGATAACTTGCTGAAAAATAAAATCGTTGATGCTAACTATTTTTCCAAGCAAATTAATGCTTCGATGATTCAAGGAAAAGACAGTCCATTGATTCGTGCCAGGCTAAGTCAATATATTGATACCCATCCTGATAGCCCGAGTGTTTTTGTTGGAACAGCAAGTGGTTTGATGATTCAGGAGCCGCAGGTAAAGCAGCCGGAAGGATATGATCCGCGAACAAGGGATTTTTATAAGAAAGCGATGGAGAACAAAGGTCGTACTGTCATTACCGAACCGTATGTTTCATCAAGTTCGGGCGAGGTTGTTGTTTCTGTTGCACAGACGCTGGCAGATGGCTCCGGTGTTTTTGCTTTTACGCTTAATCTCGATCATATTAGCGATTTAGCCAAGAATATTAAGGTAGGGCATGAGGGATACATATTCATTTTGGATAAGTCTAAAAAAGTTATTGCTCATCCGACGGAAAAAGCGGGCGTAGAATTAAAGGAAGACTTCTTCTCTTCCTTCTATGAGAAAGATAATGGCACGTTAACGTATACGTTTAAAGGCGAGGACAAAAAATCAGCTTTTGCCACGAATCAGCTAACCGGCTGGAAGATTGGTGGTACGATGAGTGCGAGTGAAGTAGATAAACAGGCCAGTGGCATTTTTTATACGACTTTATTTGTGATTGCAGGGGCCTTACTTCTTGCTTTCATTGCAATTTTCTTTATCAGCCGTTCCATTATACGTCCCTTGCAAGCTTTGCAGCGTTCGACAGAGAAGATTAGCCAGGGGGATTTGACGGAACAGGTCGATACGTCAAAAAGAGATGAAATCGGGGATTTGGCAAGGAATTTCCAGACGATGGTTAGCAGCTTACGTACTCTTATTTACCAGGTTCGTGAAAAGTCGGAACAAGTATCAGCTTCCGCTCAGCAGTTGACAGCTAGTTCCGAACAAACGTCGCAGGCGATTGAGCAGGTAGCGGTTATTACACAGGAAGTGGCTGCGGGAAGTGAAGAGCAAGCACAAAGTGTAACGGAGAGTGCTACGGCGATTCATCAAATGTCTGAGGGGATGCGAGATATTGCATCCTATGTCCGACAGGTTTCTGCATCCGCAGCCAGCACTTCTGAGGCTGCTCAGGAAGGAAATGTATCGATTAGGCATGCGGTTCAGCAGATGAAGGCAATTCAAGATACGGTTCAGCGGCTGGGTGAGAATATTGAACGTCTGGGCAGTCGCTCGGAAGAAATCGGCCAAATTGTAGGTGTTATCGGCAATATTGCTTCCCAGACCAATCTTCTCGCTCTGAACGCAGCTATCGAAGCGGCAAGAGCAGGTGAGCAGGGGAAAGGATTTGCGGTTGTGGCTGATGAAGTGCGAAAGCTAGCGGAAGAGTCAGCAAGCTCGGCCCAACAGATTTCAGATTTGATTCAACGGATTCAACAGGAAACGGCACAAGCGTTATCTTCGATGGAGACTGCCACACAAAATGTTATGGAAGGTATAGAAGTTGTAAATGTTTCGGGTGATTCTTTTGCTCATATCGAGAAGGCAGTCGATGGTGCAGCCAAGCAAATAAGCGAAGTATCGGCTGCTACCGAGGACATATCATTAAATACGGACCAGATTGTTCACTCGATTGATGTGATTACGAAAGTGACAGAAAAGGCGACAGAAGGTACGCAAAGCATCTCGGCTGCTACTGAAGAACAGCTTGCGGCCATGGAGGAAATTGCTTCTTCCTCGTCTGCTTTAAGCAAGATGGCTGAAGAGCTTCAGGTTCTTGTGGCAAAATTTAAAGTGTAAATTCTTACAGAGACATTCGATTGTTTCGTATGAAAGGAGCGGCTCCCTAGTGTATCAGGGAGCTGTTTTTATATCTATATAAATTACACTTGATAGTTTGACAGGGTAGCGTGGTTGGAAGGAGGCGATTCAGAAAAAGAAGAGGTTGGATGCGCCCTGCGCTCCAGCAGAAGAAAGGCAAACGTGCCTTTTTCCGACCGTTCCCGCCCACCGCCCTTCCTTCTTTTCTTACCTCCCACCACAAGAATTTGTCGATTTATCAAATCAGATGTATATAATAGCCATATTGAATGAAACAAACGTGATGATTTAATCGTACATATAAATGTGAGCCATTTTTTTGTCTAAAATTGCTAAAGAATGTTCATTGCTTGCATCAAGCATAAATTCTCAAGGGTGTCGATTATCCAGTAGCATTCAGAGTATATAGTCACCACAACGCGCCCCAAACGGGCATCGGTTCGTCTCTCGCACAGAAGGTTGTCATGCTCGCTTCTTGCTCCTGGCTGGAGAAACCGCTCGGGAAGGGAGACGAAAAGCCCTGTTCGTGCCTCTTCCTCTCTAAGGGGTCAACACCCTTGATATCCATAGTGTGGATGGAAAGAGAATCATGCGTACGACGTGCGTCCTCTTTGTTTTTCTACAGCAGAGCTGCATAAGGGCAACTAGGACTGTTGCCTGCGGCACCAGTTAAGTTTTCTTTACTGTGTGGAGCGTGTGGCGCAACGGACGAAAATGACCGGCAACTGTCTCCTGCACGGAGAGGCCCAGATGTTTTGCCGGTCCGGCCTTTGTGCCACAAAGCGGCCGTGTGACTTCGTTGCGGGAGAAAGACGAGGGAACACGTCTACGCATGAACCTTTTTTTCATTATATGGATAATCAACACTCAAAGGAGAAAGAAGCCGAGATGAAATATTGGAAGGGAAATTCTCTGCACCTGGTACAAATCCCGAATAGCATGCGAATGGAGCTTGTCCCGTGCCTACCGGAAGGGGAATTATTAATCCATACATACGCTCGACTAAAAAAAGAAGGAAGAGAATTGCCGATACTATTAATGAACGCCAATTTCTTTCACCTGGACGGTGGATATTCTATCTCTGGCATGAAGTATAGCGATGGTACGATTATCGAACGTTCGCTGGGTGGATACTTCGTCTATTGCGATCCATCAGGAGAGGTGCGGATTGATACGAAGCAAGGGAAGCGAATTGGTGATTTTGCCGGGATGCGGTGGGCGCTTGAGTCCTCGCCTTTGCTGCTGCCAAACATGGAAGCGAGTGCACATATGGAAGCGACCATCGCTTCAGAGGAACATCCTCGTACCGCCATCGGAATTGCGGAAGATAGTGTGATTTTAGCGGTGACCGACGGAAGACCCGCAGGATTGACATGCCGGAAACTAGCCGATATGCTGCGCCAGGCGGGATGCCATACCGCACTAAATTTGGACGGTGGCCGTTCTTCGCAATTAGTAGTAGAAGGTAAGCAGGTGAATCGTCAGTGGCTGCGGCGTAAAGTGTATGCAGCGCTGGCAATTTATTCATAGGAATAAAAAGGATAAAAGTCGTGCGTGTCGAATGTAGTAGAGATACGTTTGCATATTCACACCGTACTACATTTGTTGTAGCGTCAGGTGTAGTTTAATAGTGGAGGCTTTTACATTTGGAGAGGAAGTCGAGCAACTTGAACAAAAAAATGAGAAAGTTACTTGTCTGGGGAGCATTAGTAACCAGTATTAGCGGCGCTGCTCTGCCAGCTTGGGCGGCAGAAAGCGCGCAGCAGGAAAAGGGGGATAATCCGTACGCTGCTCAGGAGGCCCGTATTCATGAGGTGCTTACCCAGGTGATGGAGAAGCATCTGAATGATAGGCTGGATGTCAAGCGTTTGACAGATGGTGCGATCCGGGGGTTGTTAGAGGAAACTGGCGATCCGTATAGTACGTATTTTACAGAAAAGGAATTCGAAGATTTTCGCAACGATCTGGAAGGTACGGTTACAGGGATTGGGATATACATACAGCAACAGGATGGAAAGCTGATTATTCAGAATGTCTTTGAAGATTCGGCGGCAGCGAAGGCCGATTTGCAGGAGGGGGACGAGGTCATAGCGGTGGACGGTAGACAGACATATGGAAAATCTATCGAACAGGTGATGGAAGCGATGAAGGGGGAGTCTAATTCATCCATCATGCTAACCGTGAAACGGGATGGCAAGGAGTTTACTGTGACATTAAAACGAGAGACGATGCAATTCTCCCCGGTGGACAGTCTGATGCTGGACAATAAAATCGGCTATATCGCGCTGTATACCTTCTCCGAAAACAGTGCAGAGATATTCCACAAGCATCTGTCCAAGCTGGAAAGTGATGGTATGAAGGGACTTATTATCGATTTACGTGATAACGGTGGCGGATATGTAGATGCAGCGATGGAGATTGCCGATATATTCGTCGATAATGGTCCGCTGGTGCACGTGAAGAACCGGGAAGGAAAACAGATCGATATTCGGGCAACACCAGGAGCGATGAAGGTTCCTATGGCCGTGCTGGTGAATGGAAGGACAGCCAGTGCTTCGGAAATGCTGATCGGCGCGTTACAGGATTATAAGGTAGGCACCGTCATCGGGACGAAAACATTCGGTAAGGGTGTCGTACAGGCTACGATGCCACTTGAGAAGGGCGGTATTCTGAAACTGACGGTAGAAGAGTACTTCTCGCCGGAGATGAATAAAATTAATGGTAAGGGTATTATGCCGAACATTGTAATAGAAAAGCCGGACGACCAACTGATGAGAGCCATCACCTATTTGAACGGCTCAACCGCGCTTCGTCTGAATTCGGACGGTACGGTGAGCGTAGCTGGTTTTCCAGCGGCGGAAGGAATGGCTAAGAAGATCGGAACGCAGTGGTTTATTGCACTTCGTCCGTTCGCCGATCTGTACAAATGCCAGGTGGATTGGGATAATGCTCATCAGCAGGCTGTGTTTCACTGTGGCGGTACGACACGTAAGTATTCGGTGAAAGACAATCCGTATGTGCGCAATGAGAACGGAACGATTTGGGTTGCACTAGATAAGTTGAATAAAGATTTCCCCGCTATTTATGTGGAAAAACGTGATCAGAACATTTTCGTACATGTGAAGTAATCTTGCCAGTTTCACAACATTTTTCTCGCCACTGCGTATATACATACGGTAAAGTAAAACTCCTATCAGTCGAGGGTATCCTCCACTGATGGTTAGTTGCACATATCGGGGTCTTAGGGGCAGTTATCCCCCACGTAACGTGCGTAAACGGGGGTCTTACTGCCCGTTGGACCCGGAAAATGTATACGTAGAGGGAGGAAAAGGCATGAAGAAATGGGGATACGGCGTTACTGGCGCGGCGCTGGCCGTAATTGTAAGCACACTCTCACTCTCAACGGGGGCGGCTGCTCCAGCTGAGCCTGGCTCCGATGCGGACCCAGTTGTGACGAAAAGCTATGTGGAACAGATCAGACAGGACATTCTTAGCCAGGTAAAAGGCTCCGGTTCCGGTACACAGAATCCTAAACCGGGTGAGTCGGCTACACTGGTAGTAGAGAAAGTGGAAGAGGGCAGTACTGTTATTGGCTATGCGGGAACAGAACTGATTTTGCGTACAGGCAAAGCGGTTGCCCACACACCGGCCGGTGATGGCTATGGGCTGCCAGACTTAACGGCGGGAACGAACATCACGAAGGGTAAGAACATTCCAGCTAACCATCATTTGCTGTTACCGCAGAACGATGAGCGCGGACTCAAAGTGGTGAAAGGTCCGGCGTACGTGATGATTCGTGGAGCGTATGTGATTAAATAAAGATAGAAACGATAGATAAAGCAGGGGATGCGGGAAGATAATGATTTCTCATTCCCTGCTTTCTTTCGGTTTTTACTAGTTCTATGTACGATAATATATTTAAATATAAGATAAATCTTGTGATATAAAGGGAAATATGCGATTGTTGGAGTGGGCGAATCAGTGGATATACATGATTGCTTTGCTTTTCCTACTTTGTTTGTATAAATATATGGTTAGTTTTCGTTTGCAGATTTTATGAATTAGGAAGGAAATCTTGATGAAGAAACAGATTTCATTTGATTGTATACAAGCCGAAGATTTTTTTGTACAGCATGAATTGGAAAAGATGGCCCCTAAAGTCAGGCGGGCGCATGAGATGTTGCATGCCGGAACAGGACCGGGTGGAGAATATACTGGATGGGTGAATTGGCCTGAAACCTATGACAGTGAAGAGTATGCACGTATCAAGCATGTAGGGGCCGTTATTCGGGAGAAAGCGGAAGTATTTATTGTTATCGGAGTCGGTGGTTCTTATCTGGGCTCACGTGCTGCCATCGAGATGCTGTGCCCGGCATTTCATAATAAAAAGACTAAATTTCAACATAAAGCACCGGAAATTTACTTTGCTGGTCATCACATAAGCTCTTCTTATATGTCTCAACTACTGCACCTGGTGAAGGATAAAGAGGTCTATGTTAATGTGATTTCCAAGTCAGGCACAACGTTCGAGCCCGCGCTTGCTTTTCGCCTATTTCGTCAATTGCTAGAGAAGCGCTATGGTAAGGAAGAGGCCAGAAAGCGGATTTTTGCTACAACGGATAAAAAGCAAGGGGCGCTTAAGGAATTAGCCGATCAAGAAGGTTATGAAACGTTTATTGTACCGGATAACATTGGGGGGCGCTACTCGGTATTAACACCAGTAGGATTGTTGCCTATGGCAGTAGCGGGTATCGATCTCGATGCCGTTTTGGCTGGTGCGGCTGATGCAATGGAGCTATGCGGTAAACCGGATATTTATGATAATCCTTCTTACTATTATGCAGCCTTACGCAATTTATTTTACAGCAAAGGAAAAGCGATTGAACTGCTTGTAAGTTATGAACCATCACTCTCTTCTTTGGCAGAGTGGTGGAAGCAACTATTTGGTGAAAGCGAAGGGAAAGATGGTAAAGGACTGTTTCCGGCGAGCATGAGTTTTTCTACTGATCTTCACTCTTTAGGACAGTATGTGCAAGATGGAAGACGCCATTTATTCGCAACTACACTATGGATTGAAACGCCAAACACGCAGGCGGAAGTAATTGTTCCGGAAATAGAGGATAATCTGGATGGGCTAAATTATCTCGCTGGAACTTCGTTTTCCGAAATCAACCGAAAAGCTTGTGAGGGAGCTATATTAGCACATACAAAAGGTGGAGTTCCGAACTTACGTATTAATATTCCAGAAGCGACTCCTTATTATTTTGGACAAGTGGTGTATTTTTTTGAAAAGGCATGTGGTGTAAGTGGGCATCTGCTTGGCGTCAATCCATTTGATCAGCCGGGTGTAGAAGCCTATAAGCAGAATATGATGCGTTTATTAAATAGGCTTTCCATATTCTAAAGAGGGTCGATTATTTACGGATTCAGCAAAAAAAGCTACAAATTAGTATACTATAAGCTCTTCGAAGAAAACCACGAAGGGCTTTTCTTTTACTTTTTATCCCCTTATAGTTATAATAATATGCGCACTCATCCCGCTGTGCTCACTCTTTCCCTTACCCGCCTTGCTTCCTCCGCTTTTTGCATGTTGACATGACAGGAGAAATAAGATATCCTCAACTAGAACGGAAGACCCTTATATCCCGAGCAGGCGGAGGGACTGGCCCGATGAAGCCCGGCAACCACACCGCGCTTCCCGTGGAAGAAGATGCAGAGAGCGAAGAGCTCCTAATAAGTAAAGCGCTTCCCGGACGCGATGAACGGTGCTAACCAGCAGAACGGTATGGCACATACATACTTTTCTGGATGATAAAGGGCAAAGAATGAGTAAAAAACGAACCCTTTTCCAGAGTGTATTATAATGGAAAAGGTTTTTTTACTGCTTTGCGACAAGTTTGGGGAGGGAGTACCGTATCTTGGTAAGACCATCCATGAATCATGGTTTATAAGGAGGTACGTGAATATGACGCTGAAAAAAGGCCGTCATCTCTTCACATCAGAATCGGTTACGGAAGGACATCCGGATAAGATTTGTGACCAGGTTTCTGATGCAATTCTCGATGCAATTCTCGACAAAGATCCAAACGCACGCGTAGCGGCGGAAACTTCCGTAACGACAGGTATGGTACTTGTAGCGGGCGAGATTACGACAAGCTGCTATGTAGACATTCCTAAGGTGGTTCGCGAAACCATCCGTGAAATCGGATATACGCGCGCTAAGTACGGCTTCGATGCTGACACTTGCGCAGTGTTGACTTCTATTGACGAACAATCTCCTGACATCGCGCAGGGTGTTGACCAGGCGCTTGAAGCGCGCGAGGGTCAAATGACGGATGAACAAATCGAGGCAATCGGTGCGGGTGACCAGGGCTTAATGTTCGGATTTGCCTGCAACGAAACGCCGGAATTAATGCCACTTCCGATTTCGCTGGCACACAAGCTGTCCCGTCGCCTCACGGAAGTCCGCAAGAACGGCACGCTTGCATACTTGCGTCCGGACGGAAAAACCCAGGTTACAGTGGAGTATGAAGGCGACAAGCCAGTACGCGTAGATACGATTGTTATCTCCACGCAGCATGACCCGGCTGTTTCTCTGGAGCAAATCCAGCAAGATCTGAAAGAACATGTAATCAAACCGATTGTTCCGACAGAATTCCTGGATGATGCTACGAAGTATTTCATTAACCCAACTGGTCGTTTCGTTATCGGTGGACCGCAGGGTGATGCCGGTCTTACCGGTCGTAAAATCATCGTTGATACGTATGGCGGGTACGCTCGTCATGGCGGCGGTGCATTCTCCGGCAAGGATCCGACAAAAGTAGACCGTTCCGGCGCGTACGCGGCTCGCTACGTAGCCAAGAACATTGTCGCAGCAGGATTAGCAGAGAAGTGTGAAGTTCAAGTGGCTTATGCGATTGGTGTAGCACAGCCTGTTTCCATCAGCGTGGATACGTTTGGCACTGGCAAAGTGGAAGAAGACATCCTGGTGCAACTTGTTCGTAAACATTTTGACCTCCGTCCGGCTGGTATTATTAAGCAGCTTGACTTGCGTCGTCCGATGTACCGCGGAACTGCTGCGTACGGACATTTTGGCCGCAATGACCTAAATGTACCATGGGAACAAACAGACAAAGCGGAAATCCTTAAGAAAGAAGCATCAGAATTGTCTGCTCGTTAATAAAATACGACTAAAGACCCATCACTTCAATAGTGTATGGGTCTTGTTTTGTTTATTTGGGATGAATGGTACAATAGGTAAAGAGTTTTTGTTCTCCTTACCTATAAAGTGGGAACAACCCTAAGGAAGAGAAGCGTAGAAGGTAACAGTTGGGATGGTACTTATTGGCTAATGGAATAGGAAGGGGATGTACATGGCCGAGGCCAACATTAATATCCACGTACTCGATGAAGTTATGGAACGTACGATTTCATCGGTGGAGCAAAGTAAAGAGAAGATTTTCGACATTGCGGAGAATGCGCACAAAGAGCGCAATCACATTAGCCTCGAACTGGAAGCCCTGAAGGATGAAATTGAAAGGGTGATTGCCCAGACGGATCACCTGGAGATAAAAGCAAGGCAAGCACGCCAGAAGTTGGCGAATATTAGCCGCAGCTTTCGCCAATACAGTGAATCCGATATTCGCGAAGCCTATGAAGAAGCCAGCCAGATGCAAATTAAGCTATCGCTATCAAGAGATAAGGAACTGCGCCTCAGGCAACGTCGGGATGAACTGGAGCGCCGCCATCGGAATATCCTGCAGACCATCGAGAAATCGGAGAATTTGATTTCCCAGATAGGTCTTGTGTTAAACTACCTGCAGGGTGACCTGAGAAAGGTGGGCATTGCTCTGGAGTCGGCCCAACAGCAGCAACTGCTCGGGATTCAGATTATCCAGGCGCAGGAAGAAGAGCGCAAGCGGGTAGCTCGTGATATTCATGACGGTCCCGCTCAATCAATGGCGAATGTGACACTGCGAAGTGAAATTGTTGAGAAAATGCTGAATCAAAATCGAATTGACGAAGCAAAGGTGGAACTCCGGTTATTAAAAGAGCTTACAAGGGCAAGTCTTGTAGATGTAAGGAAGATTATCTTCGATCTGCGTCCAATGGCTCTTGATGACCTCGGACTTGTGCCTACGCTTCGTAAGTATTTGGAAGAATACCACAAACGCCATGGCATCCATGTGAAGCTTACATTGCTTACACCGGAACGTCGTCTGCAGAATTCGATTGAAGTTGCCGTGTTTCGTCTGATTCAGGAGTCCCTGAATAACACAGCGAAGCATGCGCAGGCCAAGCATGTGGAAGTGCGGCTAGAGTTTAAACCGAATGCGGTACACTCTATTGTCACAGACGATGGCATCGGATTCGATCAGTCAACGAAGGCGGAACGGCCGCAATTTGGAATTATGGGGATGAAGGAAAGGGTAAAGCTTTTGCAAGGCAAGATGACGATTCATTCTAAGCCTGGAGAAGGGACAAGCGTTCTGTTCCATATTCCCTTTCGCATTCAAGAGAAAGACAACGATCATAGCAACGAACAAACAACACCTTAACATATGGAGGTTAGTATGACGGACCAAAAGATCTCGATTTTACTAGTAGATGACCACAAATTGTTTCGTGAAGGCGTGAAGCGAATTCTGGAGATGGAAGAGAGCTTCGAAATCGTCGGAGAAGCGTCGGATGGGGAAGAAGCATGTCAGATGGCGGCAGATTTCCAACCGGACGTTATCTTGATGGATATCAATATGCCGAAGATGACCGGCGTACAGGCGACACAGCGCATTAAGGAACGCGCTCCTGAATCGCGTATTATCATCCTGTCGATTCACGATGATGAGAACTATGTATATAAGTCCCTGCGTTCCGGCGCGGCGGGCTATCTGCTGAAAGAGATGGATTCTGATGCGCTCATCGATGCGATTAATTCGGTGGCTGCAGGCGAAGCCTATATTCATCCGAAAGTAACAGGCAAGCTTATTAGCGAATTCCGCCGTCTCAGCACAATCGAGCATAGTCACGATGAGAACGTTCTCCTCAGCGATGTGAGTGAACTTGGCGGAACGGACAAGGAAAGCAACATTCTGGCTCTGACGCCGCGTGAGCGCGAAGTACTCCAGCTGATGGCTGAAGGAAAAAGCAACCGCATGATCGGTGAAGAGCTATTCATTAGTGAGAAAACGGTTAAAAACCATGTCAGCAGTATTCTGCAGAAGCTAGATGTACAAGACCGTACGCAGGCGGTCGTTATGTCGATTAAGAACGGCTGGGTTAAATTGTCTTAATTAACCTTGAGATAGAAGGCCTGGAACGCTTGAAAGCAGCGTTTCAGGCTTTTTTTGATGGATAAGAAACGATATGTTGCTGTAAAGTAAGAAAACAACATGTCGTTTCCTCTGATCATATCACTTGAAAAATGTCCGTGAGTTTTTCCTATTATGGTGAGAGCATAAGACGTCTACCTCAGAATAAAATTATCTGTCAATCATTATATTTAAGAATTATTTATATACTTCGAGAAATTTTAGTTGTAGTCAATATATAATCACATATTTTATGTGTGTTTTTTGTGACTGATTTCTTTTTTAAGAATGAGAGGAACATAGAACAAAAAGAAAATGATGCAAAAATAACGTATTGCATTTGGCATGGATATTGCTCATATAGTATAGCGTTAGGCCAGATTGGCTTAATTAAACTACACTTATTATATGAAAGGAAGTGGCACGACAAGTGAGAAGGGTAGATAAGGTAGTTATGGTAGAACGTTGGTTGTTTCGAATACGAAGATAGAATCCATTTTTTATTACATTGAGGAGGACGACTTTGTGAGTTTACAAGTTGTGATTTTAGGCGTTGGCGGTGTCGGTCAAGTTTGCGCTGCGGAAGTGGTAAAAAAAGGGTATGTAAAGAAGTTGATTCTGGCGGATATTTTTACTGAAGGAGCAGAGAAATTTGCGGAAAAGCTGCGCAAGCAAACGTTTGCAGAAGTTGTTGTTTGCCAAACGAACGCAAGCGATACAGAAAGTGTCGCATCAATTCTAGAGGATGTTGACGTACTACTCCATGCAGGGATACCGGAATACAATTTTGACGTAATGCAAGCATGCCTTGACACGAAGACACATTATATTGATATGGCATCCGATAGTCCGGACTTGCTGTTGCAGCAATTGGATTGGGATGAGAAGTTTAAACAAGCGGGAATCGTAGGAATTATGGGATTGGGTTGCGATCCGGGATTCTCCAATATTGCCGCACGGTATGCCGCAGATCAAATGGATACGGTCAAAACGATTACGATTCTTGATGGAGATAACTCCGAAGTTGATTATGATGGATTCTGCGCCTACTTTAGCCCGCAGACCGCGATTAAAGAGTGTTTGGCAAAACCGAATTATTGGACGGCAAAAGATGGACAGCAATTTTATCCAACACCGTTTATGAACGTAGAAGAATTCGAATTCCCTGAACCGATTGGCTGGTTGAATTGCTATGTTGTAGAGCATGAAGAAACTACAACATTAGGAACGTCCATCGGTAAAGGATGCGAGCATGTGGAGTTCCGTTACGCGCTTCACCCTGATTTCATCAATACACTGAAGGTATTAAGTTACCTCGGACTTGACAGCGATGAGCCGATTAAAGTAAATGGCGTCGATGTGATTCCGCGTGACGTAGTTGTGACGACCATGCCGAAGCCTGCAGAGTTGGCAGGAAAAATTCATGGATATTCCTGCGTAGGTGCTTTAGTGAAAGGGACAAAAGGTGATCAAAACGTCGAGCTGTTCGTATACACATTGGCGAACCACGATGAAATCTACGACAAGCTTGGCTTCCAGGCAACTGTATGGCAAACGGGAGTTCCTCCGATTGCTGCCGTAGATATGATTGCGGAGGGTCTCTTGAAAACCACTGGGTGCATCCCGCCGGAGAAAATCGATCCTGTTCCATTCCTGGAGTGTTTACAGGCAAGAGGAATGGGCTGGTACGTAATTAAGAAAACAAGTCCAATTATGAAAACGGCTTAATTAATCATAAATGATCGTCAAGTAAACGGGATAGCATCCGACATCGGAGGCTATCCCGATATATTTCGTGAAATTGGAAAAAATGGGTATTTTATTGGGAGAACAGACGAATTTAAAGCGAATGCTTACATTGCTGCCGGTCGTTATTATCGGGCTCGCTTATATGGATCCTCTCGTTGTGTTTGACTCCTTCGGGGTTGTGGCAAACCTGACGAAAGGACATACAGCTACAGCGTATATTGCGATCGTAGTGACTCTATTGTAGGCCGGGCGGTGATGCTTGATTACTTATTTCTTCCGATGGTGAACTACGCAATTGGTGGGGTGTATCTTTCCACTACGTTTCCGGACATTCCATATCAGGTGTAGGTCATTATCCTTGCGACCTCTCTTACTGTCGTCATCTTATTAGGTGTGAGATTGACGGCAAATATTAATACGCTGTTCGTTTCAATTACTCGTAACGCTTACCTTTGTAGGCATCTTGATCAAGGCGCTCACAGGGGGCACAGGTGAGAAGGCTCTATTCTCGCCGCAGCCATTTTATTTGGCAGACATTGAGTTCGGGCTGATTATGTCGGGGGCGGCCATCTAAATCCGAAGAAAACCATTCCGAGAGCCATCTTTCTGGTAGCGTTAATAGGCGGCTTGCTGTTTACGGGAACCTCTTATTTCCTCCAGCTTGTACATCTAACTTTACGGCGTACCAGGATATTGATGCAGCGTCCATAGAGATTGCCACGCTTGTAGAAGGAGCGTTCCTGCACTCGCTTTTTCTAGGAGGATTGATGGTGGCTGTCTGTTCCTCTTCCCTGGCATCACAAACGAGTGCCTCGCGTCTTTTGCTTGCGATGGGACGGGAAGATGCCTTGCCGAAGCAGTTCTTCGGCTATGTTCATCCGAAGCTGGGTGTTCCCGTGTATAACATTTTGTTTATAGGAGTTATTTCCCTCACGGCAATGCTCACACGTTTTTCTTATAGCACATCGTAGGCGTACCACGCATATCATATAAGCAAAAGGGAGGGAAACGCGATGGAGATATGGCCAATTCTGGGCATCACCTTTGCGGTTTACCTGATTGGTACTTGGCTTATTGTATGGGGAGGCTCGTTTTTGTTTGACCATACGCCCCCTACGATGTATCTTTCCACTCACGCGCAAGATACACCGCTGCCTGTCTTGCTTCTGCTTGAAGATACAGAAGAACAGCTTGAATATGCAATTAGACATACGATATGGACTTCTACCGTACAGGGGATTCCGCTAAAGGTTTATCTACCGCAGCAAGAAACCGTGCATCCGATTCTTTCGCTTATCCGACGTAACTGGCCTGAGCTACAGCTTGAGCAAACCGACATGCAGCAAGATGCCTTTCCGCCTGGGACATGGATGTTTGATGTACGCCATGCATAAAAAATGAGACTCCTTCACCCAGGCTGTCTCATTTTTTGTGAGTAGAAAAAAAGGGAAGCATGCAACGACAACTATCGTAAAAGAACGCCAAAGATAAATAGCAGAAGCACCAGATAAGAAACCATGATAGTTTTCATCGTTTGAAATAAGGACAGGCCTCTTTGCCTTCGGGCTGCCCGCCGCATTTCACGGAAGCTTTGTAGGGCGAGCTTCTTCCGATGCGCTTCCTGTTTACGATGCAGAATAGCGAGGGCACCAACCGCTGCCTCGAAGTGGGGATCTACTTGTATTGCTCGATGATAATAGTCTTGAGCTTTCCGTATATCACCCTGCTTCTCGTACGCCTGCCCCAGATGATACAACGCTCGTACGTTGTGGCGGTTGCAGCGAAGCAGCTTTTCGTAATATGCCGGGTCTGTCGTATTAATATAAAGGGAGCGGGCGTGTTGGCCGGGTATGATTTTACGGGTTCGTTTCCAAAATGCCTCGCGCGCTGGAGACGGGTACTCGTTATGTATGCAGGCCTTTTTCATCGTATATTCACCTCTTGTTCCCCATTCTGTCCGATTATTTATGTTGTCAAACGGAAAATTTTGTCGAAATAGACATAAATTCCAATAACAAAAAAAGAAAATTTAGTAAATTAGAAAAGGAAAATAATGGATGTTGTCGAAATGTAAATGTACACAAGTCGAATACATAAAAACTATTAAGGGAGGCCTGATATAGTATGGGAAAAAATTCACATGTTCGTCTTGATGATGAAGGACGAGTATGGCTGCCGGACGAAATATTGAAGGAGGTGGGTATTCAGCTAAATGATTTTGTTCGAATCGAAGTACTAGGGGATGGACAATTATCTATTCGAAAATGCAAAGGTTCAGAAGAAATAGATGGGCAGTGTGTGATGGAGCTCGCTCCCGTAGTCGCTGAAGAAGATGAAAGATACGGTCGTAAAGCGTGAATCATGAAGGCAGAGTTGCTTGAGCACATATGTCAACGACTACAAGGTCGGGCTTTATTGGAAGAGGAAGTAAAGTGGGCATTACGATCCCAGGAGGATGAGCTGAAAAAGCTACAAGAAAAAGAGATAGACGATTTACTTAGCTTACTCGTTACTTCAGGAAAAGTTCAATGTACTGCTTCTTTAGAAGCGGTTTCGAAAAGAGAAGAGGGAGAAGAATCATTCTTCTCCTTCTTTACCTGGATGAAGCGAATGCGTTGGTTTGGACGAGGCAATTCGAAGTCGGCATACCGATGTAATCGGTGTGACGCAGATGAAAAAGATATCCATCTTGTGTATTGTCACCGTTGCCAAGGAGAGTGTGCGTACTGTAGGCGTTGTCTTGTTATGGGCCGGAGCAGTTGTTGCGTTCCATATTATTTATTCCCTTGTGATAGACAGAAAGTGAAGCAAAACATTCATATGGAAGCGGCACTGAATTCTTATCCACAGTTAACCGAAGCACAATGTGCAGCTGCGCGGAGTATGCTGGAATTTTATGAGAGGACAAGCGGCGAAAAGCAAGAATTCCTCGTCTGGGCGGTATGTGGGGCCGGGAAGACAGAGGTGATGTTCCCGCTTCTGCGTTATTTGCTGGAGAATGGACGAAGCGTACTATGGGCGACGCCGCGTCGCGATGTTGTGCTGGAGCTTGCACCACGGTTGCGCCAAGTGTTTCCAGACTATGCATTGGCGGTACTGCATGGCAACACGCCGCCGCAGGAGAAGTGGATCGCCGACAGACTTGTATTGGCGACCACGCATCAGGCGCTTCGGTTCTATCGCAGGTTTGATGTTGTCATTATGGATGAGGTGGATGCGTATCCGTATACAAGCGATGAGATGCTACCATTTGCAGTGAACCGTGCCCGGACATTGCCCGGCAAGACCGTTTATTTAACCGCTACTCCACGGCCTGACTATCAAAAGAGAATGCAGAAGTCCGCAAATCATAAGGATTTTCTTCCACATGTGAAAATCCCGGTTCGTTATCATGGTCATCCGCTTCCTGAGCCGGACATTTACCGGGAAAGCAAACTAAACGCTCGTTTAAGTACCAAAAAGCCAATTCCTACGTTACTTTCTTTTATAGAACATAGTGAGAAAGAAGGCAGCCCTGTATTTATCTTTGTTCCTGCCATTCGTCAGCTACCTATATTGTATGACTATATCATATCGCACAATGAAAGCTGGAAGGCAAAAGCCGCTACCGTTCACGCGTCCGATCCGGAACGGGAAGCTAAAGTCATGGCTTTGCGGGAAGGCAGGCTGCAAGCCCTGTTAACAACAACGATTATGGAGCGGGGAGTGACGCTCCCCGGTATTCAGGTATTGGTATGCCAGGCGGACGCGCCTGTGTTCGACGAAGCGGCCCTTGTTCAGATTGCGGGCAGGGCCGGGCGCTCGGCCTCTGACCCGTACGGTCAAGTTATCTTTATGGCAGAGGAAGTAACGGACACCATGAAAGCTGCGATTCAACAGATTAAGGAAATGAACCGTCTGGCTCGGAAGATGGGCTATGTCAATGTAGGAGGGAAGTAGATGAGTGGTTGGCAAGGTGTCATTAATGGGATATTAAATCTACTATATCCGTCATCGCCGCTTTGTTCCTTATGCGCCCATCCTGTACGCTACGTTACACAGGGGATGAGAGGAATGGAAGATACGGTGCCGTTGTGCACTGTATGTAAGGAACAATTCGCTTTTATCCTAGACAATATATGTCAGTTGTGCGGTCGTCCATGGGTTGTAAACACTGTATGTGGAGATTGTGCGCGCCGTACGGAACAGCATATTCATTATTCACGTAGTGCCGTCCGCTATAATGAGGCGATGAAAGGGCTGCTGGCACAATATAAATACCGCGGTGACCGGAAATTAGCAGAAGTTATGGTATCCTTGCTGCTGCGTGCCTGGCGTTTGCATTATACCGGAATGAAGGTGGATTGTCTTACTTATATTCCACTACATGAAGCGCGTCTGCTTGAACGAACATTTAATCAGGCACAGGAAATGGCGTGTCTGCTAGCGCATGAAGTTGGTGTTCCGTTACATGGGCTATTGGAGAAAAAGAAAGCCACCGAGAAGCAGAGCCAGCGAGATCGTACAGGTCGTTTGAATGCGCTGCGGAATGTGTTTCATTTTTCGCCGGAGGAAGGGATCGTACTCTCTAACTGTCCGGTTATTGTGCTAATAGATGATGTATACACTACAGGGACTACCTTGGCGGAGGCGGGACGTGCGATTAAGGAAGGGATACCGCAAGCGGAGGTGTACGGGCTTACAGTAGCCAGATAGTCAGGGATGGCTGGGTTTAGATATGAGACGGGACTCATGGTACACTTAAAGGAAGAGAAAAGGTAAGGGAGTAACACGAATGAGCGCTCAACTCGATAAAATTCTGGAGGCCGTCACCGGCATTCATGTGCGAATGGACCGTTTTGAAACAGAACAAAAAACACTGCGCCACGAAATGAACGAGCGGTTTTCAGAGATTGACAAGCGTTTTGACGAGATAGACCAACGGTTCGTGGAAGTAGATAAGCGGTTTGATGAGGTAGATAGACGATTTATAGAAGTAGATAAGCGGTTTGATGAGGTAGATAGACGATTTATGGAAGTAGACAGGCGGTTTGACAGTGTAGCAGAAGAGTTTGGTGTTATATATGGGAAATTTGCTGAAGTGGATAAACGTTTTGACGGAGTAGCGGAAGAGTTCATTGTCATGCATGAGAAGTTCGTTGAGATAGATAAGCGTTTTGACGGAGTAGCAGAAGAGTTTAGCGTTATGCACGGAAAGTTCGCCGAGGTGGATAAGCGTTTTGACGGAGTAGCAGAAGAGTTTAGCGTTATGCATGGAAAGTTCGCCGAGGTGGATAAACGTTTTGACGGAGTAGCGGAAGAGTTTAGCGTCATGCATGAGAAGTTCGCTGAGGTGGATAAACGTTTTGACGGAGTAGCGGAAGAGTTTGGCGTTATGCATGGAAAGTTCGCCGAGGTGGATAAACGCTTTGACGGAGTAGCAGAGGAATTCGGTTCCATACATGGGAAGTTTGAGGAGATCAAACAAATCATAAGCGATGCACAGGTAAAAAATCTGGAAAGCGATAATCTCATTCTTCGAGAAATTGGTCAGCTGCGTGAGGAGGTACGATATGCTATCGACACGTCGCATGAGAATCGCGAGCAAATTCACCGACTGAAAAATAGGTTGGGATAGAACAAGACAAAGAAAAAGCGGCGACCTTTTCTAATGAAGGTCGTCGCTTTTGGCTCTGTGTCAGATCTTAGTAGCCTACGCCTTTATGTGAATGCGTACGATTAAACACCTCCGGCTTTGGATCGAAATATTGAGGGTCGTATTTTGGAACAAACTTGCCATCCTGAATGTAGCCTGCACCCCAGGTCGGGTCCATCGTTAACCACTTCCCGTCTACCTTCGTCTCGATCCAGGCGTGTCTGCCTCGGGCATATCCTTCCACGAATCGGGATTCCATGCCGAGAGAGCGGAATAGGGCGACACCGAGGAACACATAGTCTTGGCATACCCCTTTCCTCTCCCTGAGCGTTTTTAGGGCACTATCGTCATAATGAAATTCATCGTTTTGATATTTCGGCACATCGTATATAATGTTTTTCGCTACATATTCATAAATGGCCAGCGCTTTATCGCGTTCGGCCTGTTTGCCTGCGGTTAGTTGTTCAGCTAATTGTTTGATTTCCGGTGCGTCAGATTGGATGCCGCGTGAAGGCAGCAGATCCCGTTTATCTTCTATGGCTGTATTGTTCACCTCGAAAGCAGCAGCTTGGAAAAACTTATAGTAATCTCGGTTCTCGTATTGAATTTCTGGCACGTTCACTGTCACTTCATATTTACCCGGGCCAAAACGCAGCCAGAATTCATCGTCGAACTTGTAGTCTGTAATCGGAACAAAGTATGTCGCTTTATCCTCGCCTTTTTTTGTTTGAACGATAAGGTGCGTTGTTTTGGCTGCATCCTTCGCATTCGGATCGAGACTGCCAGCGATTCGGTATTTCAGATTTGCTTCGTCGCCTCCGGCCTTTGGATAGTCAAGCTGCAGACCTCGCTCCTGGTACATTTTGCTGAACTCGATCGGCTTTGAAACTTTCTCAGATGTATTGTCGATACGTAATATGGCTGCATCTTCATAATAATTACCCTTACCTGGCTTAGGCACCAGTACGGTCAGCTCGTGCACCCCTTTTCCGTAATACAGCGGGATATCAGCAGTGAAGGTCCCATTCTTCACAGGAACGAGATTTTTCCAGCTATCGCTGTCCTTCTCCAGCTTTACCATAACGTAAGGCTGACTGCCCTGTTGCAGCTTGAGCGAGCCTTTTAATTGGAACGACTCGCTACTTTTCACAAAGCCGGAAGCTGGAGTTTCGATAGCCAGCTCCGCTTTTTTCCCGGCGGACGTCAATTCGATATCACGCGTAAGGGTCGGGTTCACATTAATGACCTTGAAATCGGCAATATCATAGTAGTAATCGTCCCGGTTTGTGCTGGGCAGGCGCACTGTCACCCGGTACTCTCCCTTTCCGTTAAAAAGCCGTACGTTCTGTGCGAATGAGCCTTTTGTAAGCGGAGCATAGTATATAAATTTCCGTCCGCCAATTCCTTCTTCCATGGCACGCACTTCAATCATGGCATACGGTGATCGGAATCTTTCATATTCTTTAGCAGAACCAGACACGGTAAATAATGCATTCGCCGCAAACTCTTCGTATTCCGGCTCTTTGAGCCTTGCACCCACTTCTTCAGCATATGGCTTCAATACAAGCGGCTTTTTCTCCAACGCTTCATTTTCTTTTTTCTCCAACGCTTCATTTTCTTTTTTCTCCTGTTCGGTTTGTGTTTTTTCTTCTCCTAAAGTGAAGAGGGCAGAGCATGCAGATGTGAGAAGCAATACGGCTCCCAATAATAACATTCCAAGTATTCGCGTATGTCTTGCCATATCCATCCTCCTGTCCTTCTATTGTTTAAATTTACAGAAAAATAAAGATGCAGTAGAGAGGAAAAAGCACCTTTTTTGTATTAAAAAGTAAGTGTTTTCAGGGAGAAAGCAATGAAATCGACAGGAATCTGTATAAAGTGAACATTTTGATGTGTGTGGTTAGTTTTACATGACGAGGAAAAAATTGCGTAATATAAAAAAGAAAAAGAGTTAATTTCCATATTAACAGCATGCACATGTTGTAATTTAGAAGAATCTTTACTAGAATGAATGAAGAGAATACCCACTTTTGAATTGGAGGGAACGTACATGGCAGTTGAAAGAGAAGGTGCAATCACATTTAAAAACAATCCGGTGACACTGATTGGGGAAGAAGTGAAAGTGGGCGATACGGCGAAAGATTTCACTGTGCTCGCACAAGGTCTTAAACCGTATTCACTGAATGACGGAAAAGGAAAAGTACGCTTAATCAGCGTTGTTCCTTCTATTGATACAGGCGTATGTGAAGCACAAACTCGCCGTTTCAATGAAGAAGCGGCTAAACTGGAAGGCGTAGAAGTACTGACGGTAAGCGTAGACCTGCCGTTTGCGCAAGCTCGTTGGTGCGGAGCGGAAGGTATCGAGAACGTGAAAATGCTGTCTGATCACCGTGATCTTTCTTTCGGTGAAGCATTCGGCGTAGCTATCAAGCAGCTTCGTCTGCTGGCACGTGCGATCTTCGTATTGGATGCTGACAACAAAGTAACATATGTTGAATATGTATCCGAAGCGACTAATCATCCGGATTACGATAAAGCGATCGCAGCAACAAAAGAAGCAGCGGCAAAATAATTTGTTGCTGAGCAGTATATAGTCATAAAGAATCAATCATTTTGAAAATAGGTCCCGAATCCCATGGAATATGCGGTAAAATAGACGGAGGATATCCGTTGTTTGAGCGAAGGGAGAGGGGCCTATTGTCATTTGATATTATGAATTGTCCGCGATGCAAGAAGCTATTCCGTAAAGTCCGGCAGAATGTATGCCCGAACTGCGTAAAAGAAATCGATCGGGAGTACGAGAAGTGCTATAAGTTCATGCGGAAGAAGGAGAACCGGGCTTGCAACGTACGTGATCTGAGTGAAGCAACCGACGTGTCGGTGAATCAGATTACGATGTTTATTCTGGAAGGGCGATTAAGCATCGACAATAACCCCAACATGAGCTATCCTTGCCGTAGCTGCGGTGAGCCTCTACGCTCCGGTTCGCTTTGCGATCATTGTATGGGCAACCTAAAGAAGATCGCCGGTTACATGAAGGAAGACGAGCAGAAACGTGGGGAGAAAGAGGCCCAGGAGAAGCGTGAACGATCGGCATTATACCGAAGCGGTCGCGACCAGTAAGAAAAACTCGCGGGCGTTGCCACTCGTCCTTAAAGAAAAACCTTAAAATTTTCGTTAAAAATGCCGATTACTTTAATAACGAGTAGTCGGCTTTTTCTTTTTGAGTCGATAGAAAGCCGGAGGTAGTGATATTCATACGGTCTAAACTGATGAAGGATGAGGAAAGAATAAGGAATATGCATACAAATCATAAAAAAGACGGGGGTGACACACGATGAGAATCGAAAGACCGAATCAGATTCAGCCAATCAATCCATATCGCCAGCAAGAGATGAAACAGGACGAAACGAAGGTAAAGGGAAAAGGCCGCGATCAGCTGGAAATTTCTAATGAGGCTCTGGAACTTCAGCGTACACAGGAGACAGAAGCCGAGCGTAACGAACGCATTGCTGAATTGAAGAAGCAAGTACAAGAAGGAACATACCATGTTGATGCGAAGGTCATCGCGGAAGCATTGCTAAAGAAAGGCCTGTAAGCTGTAGCGTACGCGAGAGATAAATACCGGATGGTGACATACAAATGAGTGATTTATATACCGTTGTTGAGATTCTGGAACAGCTAATCGTTGAGCACGAAAAAATGCTGAAGCTGGCCGGGCATAAGAAAGATGCGCTTATTAAGGGCAATATCGACGAATTGTCCCGCATCCTGCAATTCGAATCTCGCTGCATCAATGCCATCCAATCCCTTGAATTAGAGCGAGAGAAACATGTCTCGCTCTATTTAATGCAGCGGGGCATTCGCAAGGAAACGTGTTATTTAAGCGATTTAATAGAGCTGACCGAAAAAACGGAGCTGAAGCAGTCGTTATCCGTCTGTCAGCAGAAACTTAGTAGCAGCATATCTGAACTAAAGTTAGTAAATGAATTGAATCAGAAGTTGATCGAGCAGTCGTTGGCACTCCTGAATTTCACAATAGAAGAGCTAACGGCCCCATTTGAGGAGCCTACGTATCAGAATACGCAGAAAGCTTCACGTCCGAATCCGTATATGAAGCCGTCTCATGGTTTTTTTGATAGTAAAGCGTAAAATTCGCAAGGAATTATGTTGTTTATATAAATAACACTTGATATTTTGGCATCGTAGATAATGAGAGGAAAGAAGGAGAGAACTTCTGCTTTTGACCTTATTTCTCTGATTCAAACCACCAAAATATATTGATTCATTAAAGTATATCTATTTTAGAGAAGAGGGGGAATTAGTATGTCAACATTTTCAGGGTTAGAGATTGCTAAGCGGGCGCTGTTTGCACAGCAAGCGTCACTGTACACAACAGGTCATAATATAGCAAATGCCAATACACCAGGCTATTCGCGTCAGCGCGTTAATTTGGAGACGACATCGCCGTATCCGTATCCAAGTGTGTCGAATGGTGGCCAGGCTGGTCAGGTGGGAACGGGCGTTGTGGGAAGTTCGATTGAACGCTTGCGTGAACGTTTTTTGGACTTGCAATATCGAGGAATCTATAAGGATGTGGGGGAACATGAGGCGCGAGCTGATGCGCTTGAGAAAGTCGAAATAATCATGAATGAGCCTTCTGATAAAGGCTTTCGTTATGTTATGGATGAATTCTGGAACTCATGGCAAAAAGTATCTCAACCATCAGCAGAATATCCTACTCGTGAGACTGTCATTCAGAAAGGAAAGGCTTTGGCCGAAACATTTAATGCGATGGATCGCGAATTAAAGGAGCTGCAACAGGATTTTGATGAGCAGATCAAAACGCGTGCTGGGCAACTAGATACGCTTGTGAAGGAAATTGCAAGCTTGAATAAACAAATAGGTGAGCTTGTTCCACATGGTTATGTACCGAATGATTTATATGATAAGCGTGATTTGTTAGTTGATAAGCTATCAAAAATGTTTGATATTGATGTAGAAACGGTCGCGATCGATGTACAGGGCAAGAAGGTCGATGGAGCGGTAAATATTAAACTGAAGCAACCGAGTGTAGATTTAGTAACAGGCAATATAGCTGCTGACATTTCTGCGGAGCCTGCAGCTGCTCCCTCGGATAAGCTGGCTAATGGCAACACTAGACATGTACTTAATATTGGGGGTACGGTACTGGATGCTGCCAACTCCCCAGTAGGTGGGGAGATTTCCGGGTTAATGCAATCACGAGATACAGCAATAAGTAGCTATATTAATAAAATTGATACGCTTGCAAGTAACCTGATTAAGGAAGTTAATGCGGCCCATGGTAAGAACTTTTTCTCTGGAACGGGTGCAAGGGATATCGGGGTAGCTATTTCCGATCCGAATGACGTGGCTAACAATAGTGGAGAGCCAGGGAATAATGACATCGCTAAGGCTGTATATGCATTGAAGCATAAATCCGTAACGTTTACGGTAGGTGGGAATAATACATCTACCACATTCGACGAATTTACCCGTAGCATTGTATCTACATTGGGAAACGAGACAGAAGCAGCGCAGAATAGTCGAGAGAACGCAATATTGATTACTAAACAAATAGATATGAGTCGTCAATCCATATCCGGCGTATCACCGGACGAGGAAATGAGTAACATGATTAAATTTCAGCATGCGTACAATGCAGCGGCTCGTACTGTAACTGTTATCGATGAGATGCTGGATAAAGTTATTAACGGCATGGGTGTCGTAGGTAGATAGGGGGAGTAACTATGCGTATTACACAAAATATGCTAAACAACAATATGTTGTACAATCTCGGTAATAGCTTGAGCCGGATGGATAGACTGCAAGATATGATGTCCACAGGTAAAAAAATATCCAAACCTTCCCATGATCCGATGGTAGCAATTCGCGGAATGCTTTTTCGTACGAAGCTTTCTGAGAATGAACAATATCGTGCTAATACGGATGAGGCGGTAAACTGGCTTGATCAGGCTGAATCCTCTATTAGTGAAGGCGGTAGCATTCTAGCCCGAATTAAAGATCTTATCACTCAGGCCGCAACTGATACAAATGGTGTTAGCGAAAGGGAAAAAATATCTGCCGAGGTTAGACAGTTACGTGAACAGCTAGGAACTGTTGCGAATACTACCTTTGCAGGGAAATATATTTTTAGCGGTACACAAATATTAACGCCGCCATATAATGGGACGAATATAGATAGTGGAATTAATGAAGCTCCTATTAATCTTGAAGTTTCTACGAATATCCAAGTTCAGATTAACGTAACCGCAAAGGAAATGTTTGGTGAGGCGCCAAACTCAACATTTAATATGTTAGATAAGGTTATCAGCCATCTTGAAAGTGATCCTGCAGTAACCGATGAACTGAAGGCTGATTTGGATGAGGTTCAGAAGCATATTGATAATCTGTTAAAGGTTCGAGCCTCGGTTGGTGGACGGACGAATCGAATTGAATTAATGCAAGACCGGCTTGAAACCCAGCACGATGGTACAGAAAAGATGATTTCAGATGGAGAAGATGCCGATCCAGCAAGGGTTATCATTGATCTTATGAATAATGAAAACGTATATAGGTCTGCTCTAGGGGCAGGAGCACGTATCATTCAACCTAGCCTTCTTGATTTTCTCCGATAAGGAGGTATAAGTCATGAATCTTCCGCGAATTCAACTCAATCAGACGTTTTACAAGCTCGGCTGGGATACACAACAGCCGAGTTACTCATTTAATCCTTCTCGTGCTACACTTTCTATTGAGCAGAAGCCTGCAGAGATGGTGCTGAATCCTACCCCGCCGCGTGTGCTGATTGATCAGACGGAATGCTGGGCAGATATGGACTTGAAGCATATCTTTAGGCGTAATGCTGAATTCGCTTCTTATGGTAAGCAGCAGGTTCTCCAGTATATCTCCCGTGTCATGCAAGAAGGAGAGCAACTGAGGGCGATTGAAAACAAAGGAAATGCAATCGCTAGCATCGCTAAAAGCAAAAAGCTTATACCTGATCATCAATTCACTTACCGGAATGTGCCGGGGAACTTTTCTTTGAAAATGCAAGGAGTTCCAGGTGCGTTAAATATGGAATGGCGTGAGGGAGAGATAACTGTTGGTGTACAGCAGACTCCATTTGAACACCATTATGAGAAAGGAAAAATTACATATCATACGCTGCAGAAAAATCGTCTCGATATTGATGTAATCGGTGGTACAATTGATATAGCAAAATAGAGTTGGGAGTGTGCCAAAGATGATGCGAACACTGCAGACTTCATTGTTTGGTGAGATCACATATAGCACGGAAGAAATCTATGTTTTTGAAGAGGGAATCCCTGGTTTTTCTAACTTAAAAGAGTTTATTTTTTTTAAAGTCGAGGACAGTCCCTTTACAGTAATGCACGCTGTAGCAGAAGATACGTATTTCTTTTTAATTGATCCGTTTGAAAGGTATGGAAAATACGAATTCTCGCTCAATCAATCCGCCCGGGAAAAACTGGGAGCAGAAAAGCGTGAGGACATATTATGCTATGCAATTGTCGTACTGCGTGAGCCTCTTATGGATTCTACAGCCAATCTATCAGCTCCTATCATTATAAATAGAGAGACCCGACGTGGATTACAATTCATACTTGAGCAAAGCCCGTATTCCGTTCGTACGCCTCTTTTTAGAGTAGAAAAAACCGCAGAGCAGGAAGCGGAGAAAAGGTAGGGAGCCATACGATGCTTGTATTGAGTAGAAAAGTAGGCGAGAAAATTATGGTTGGCGACTCTATTCAGATAAAAGTAATAAGTGTCGACGGCGATCAGGTTAAGCTGGGGATTGAAGCACCACAGAATGTATCCATTTATCGGGAAGAAGTGTATGAAACGCTACAGCAAGAAAACAAGCTCGCCGGACAACGTGTTCCAGGCTTAAATCTGGAACAAATACGAAAGCTCTCTTTAGACAAGGAATGACATATAAGGCCCTGTTTTTGGTACCATACCAAGAATTGGGCTATATTTTTATAAAAAAGTTTTTGAAAAATATGTGATAGAGTCTAAACTTTGTGAACTTGCTTCCGATAACTGTAGTGTAAGAGAGAATGATAGCTATGTCAGCCGGGGCGTACGACCGGAAGAACGGCACTTCATTCTTTCCACCAAGCGTTCACACGGATGTGGACGATACATCTCAAGGAGGAATATACGATGATTATTAACCATAACTTGAATGCAATGAATGCGCATCGTCAGTTTGGTATCAACAACGCTAACACTGCTAAAGCTACCGAGAAGCTATCTTCAGGCTTCCGTATTAACCGTGCTGGTGACGACGCTGCTGGTCTATCGATTTCCGAGAAAATGCGTGCGCAAATCAAAGGCTTGAATCAAGCTTCTCGTAACTCTCAGGATGCAATTTCTTTGATTCAAACAGCAGAGGGTGCACTGAACGAAACACACAGCATTCTGCAACGTATGCGTGAATTAGCAGTTCAATCTGCGAATGACACGAACAATACACAAGACCGTACAGCATTGCAAGACGAGATTAACCAGTTGACAGTTGAGATTGATCGTATCGGTAAATCTACAGCATTCAACGAAAAGAAATTGCTTAGCGGTGGCACTGGAGCCCTAAATAATGGTTCTGGTCTGCAATTCCAAATTGGTGCTAATAACGAAGAAACTCTTCGTATCAGCCTCAAGATTAACAGCATGACCGCAGACGGTCTGAACATTACTGGTACAGGCACTGAAACTAAAGCTGTAAAAGGTGCTTCTGGCACTGATGTAAAAGCTACATTAAAAACATTCTCAGGCATGTCTATAGCGACTGTAGATATTACGACTGCCTCAAAAGCTCGTGCTGCTATCGACGTATTCAATAGTGCAATTAAAGATGTATCCAAAGAGCGTTCTAAACTGGGTTCATACCAAAATCGCCTTGAGCACACTATCTCCAATCTTGATAACGCTGCGGAGAACCTACAAGCTGCAGAATCCCGTGTACGCGATGTAGACATGGCGAAAGAAATGATGAACTATACGAAATCGAATATCCTGTCTCAAGCATCACAAGCAATGCTTGCACAAGCCAACCAAGCTCCGCAATCTGTTCTGCGTCTGTTGGGCTAATCACCTTTCGTGGTTTGATAGAAGCAAAAGGGTCGACATTTTGTCGGCCCTTTTGTGTATGTTAAGGGAGGATTGTACTATGCTTGAATGTAATACCGAAGCCTTACAAGATGGCTATCCAGATTTATATAAGAGGCTACAAAAAGTAGAAGGTAATAAAGAAGAACAGATAATCGAACTGGCCAGGAATGGTCAACCTACACTCATAATTAAAGCCGACGAACAGCCACTATATATACATAGTCGATATAATCCAGAACGAGAAGCGTATCAATGGGTACAGGCATTGCAACTGAAATCGGATATGCTTGTTGTTATGGGAATGGGATTAGGGTATATTCTCCCTGCACTGGGCATGTCTTATCCAAATAGTAAAATTGTAATTGTCGAGCAGAGTGAAGAGGTTTTTATGGCTGCGATTCAGCATGTAGACATATCCACATGGCTGAAAGATGAGAGGTTTATTTTTTTAGTTGGGTGTGATTCGTTTTTAACCGGGCGTCTGCTGGCTGAATATATTTGGCAACGTAATCTTTCGCCGGACTATTTACAAATCACTGGTCTTCCTGTCTATGACCGTATGAATCCCGGGATGATAGAGGCTGTCAAAGAACAAATAGACTTTCAATGGACTGAGCTTCGTGTTCAGGAAGCCACGTACGAACGATTTTCAAAAGCATGGATGACAACTACACTGAGAAACGCACAGTATATCAACCAGCATCCTTCAGTTGAATCCGTTTGTGAGAAGTTGCATGGCATTCCTGTCATAATCGTTGCGGCAGGTCCATCGCTTGAGAAGAATGTGCATATACTCGAACAGATAGAGGATCGAGCCATTATACTTGCTGTCGGCTCTTCGATTAATATACTTGAGAGGTATGGGATAGAGCCTCATATTATTATGGCAATTGACAGTGCAGAAAGTGAAAAAAATATTTTTACTACATCCAGCTTTTCTTCTCCGTTACTCGTCTATGCGCATACATTACACCCTGATATTGTACATTCGTATCCGGGTTCAAAAGCGTGGATAAAGCTAAAAGAAGATCGGGTAGTTGAATATATTTGCAAGTGGTTAAACCTTTCATACATTGAGGTGGCTGATGGTCCCTCTGTCGCTAATATTGCGTTTGACTTTGCAATCAAACGATTGAAGGCCAGCGCTGTTATTCTGATTGGCCAGGATTTGGCTTACACGAATAATCAGACCCATGCATCGGGAGTTGTGCATGGTACATCCATTAAAGTGAATACGTCAGGGCACTTGCTCGTGCAGGATATAAACGGAAATACTGTAGCGACATCGAGCGCTTTTATTGCAATGAAGAATTTTTATGAAGTGTATATGCAGTATGAAAAACCTTCTATGCCAATTTATAATTGTACGGAAGGTGGGCTTTCGATTTTAGGAATTTCAAATGGTTTTCTTAAAGAAACAATAGAGCATGTCTGTTCTTCTATTTATCCAATAAAAAAATGGATCAATGAGGCCATATGCGCTTCAGATAGGGTAAGGAAAGAAGAAAAAATCCAGGAAAAAGAAATGTGGAATGAACTCTTAAAAGGGGCACAAAGATTGTTTGTTCTTTCTGAAAAAAGGGTGGGAATAGTAGACGGATTATCAGCAATACATCCAGCCTTCACTAATGAATTTGCTAAGGTAAATGATATAACGCAACAAATAGAAAACGATCCAACATATGAATATATGATTCAGCCCTATGTGCAGTGGTTAATAGATGCATCTTCCCGACATATTCATGATGCGACACAAAAAACCGATGATATAATAAAGACCAAGGAAAAACTACTTGAAGAATTGCGCAAACAATATAAGCGTATACATGAACATATTGTGCTCTTCAAACAAACGGTGGAGGGGATTTCTAATGGAACAGTATCAACAGAAAATAGAACTACTTGAGACATCAAGTGACTTGATCGATAATTTGCTTGTACGGATTGAAGCAGCAGCAGCTTTATATCATGGCGGAAAAGAAGTAGAAGGAAGTCAAAAAATCCTAACTATTATCGATGATATGTCGCAGCTTGCCCAGGCGCTGACTATTACGATTGATGTTCAAAAAGATCCGATTGATGTGTCCGTCCTTAATGATTTTCTACAGGAAAGCACTGAGGCATTTGAACATCAGGATTTTGTTTTGTTGGCTGACCTGTTTGAGTATGAGGTATCTCCTGTACTTGAGGCATGGAAAGAAAAAATTCTACTTACGCTTGGGGCCTAATAAATGAACGTGTGGTTGCACAACATTGAGTTATTACGTATTCATTATCCTGATATATATACAAGGGTAAAAGATATGCCACTTCTTAATGGATATGAGATTCTATCTTCCAGGGAGGGGCATCCTACTGCAAAAATTGGTTCGTTTTACTTGCATAGCCGATATAATCCGATACAGGAAGCAAAAAAGTTTATTGAGGCACAATGGAATGAAGACGAGCAAGAGATTGCTTTATATGGCCTGGGCTTCGGCTATCATATAGTGGAAGCGCTGGAACGTATACAGCCTGAACAAACATTATATGTGTTTGAATTAAATATACAATTATTCTCGCTTGTACTTCGTAATATGGGCATCGAGTATATTCTCACTCACCCGCAATTGAGGCTTATCATATCCGATGATCAGGCGCATGTAGCGAGGTGTTTGCACGAAAGATTGCTACAAACCAATCGTCTGATTATATATCCGCCTTCTGTACGTGCCATTCCAGAACGGTATGAGCGGCTTAAGTTTCTGCTGGAATTTTGGGATAAAAGATTATTACAAGTAAAGAACCATGCGCCACTGCTGCAGGAAAATTCTGAAGTGAACATAAAGCATAGAGACAGAAATGTGAGTGAGTTTTTTGGTAAGTATAAAGATAAGCCTATTATTGTCATTTCAGCAGGACCTTCTTTAAATAAAAATAAGCATCTTCTGGCACAGTGTAAAGGAAAAGCGCTGCTGTTTGCTGCTGGTTCGGCGCTTAAGCCTGTACTGGCAACCGGTATTCAACCGGACATATTTTGTATTATTGATGCGATTCATCGTACGACTCGTAAACAAATTGAAGGATTGGAAGGAATGGACATTCCTTTTGTATATCTCAAAACTGCGAGTGCCGTTACGGTTGAAGCCTATCATGGTCCGCGCTTTGTTGCGTCGAACCGTTCAGAGGATGATGGAGCAATTGAGACAGGTGGTTCGGTTGCTACAGCTATACTGGATATCGCGATTCGAATGGGCGGGAATCCGATTATTTTTGTAGGGCAAGACTTAGCTTTTACAAATAATGAACATCATGCAGATGGCAGTATGTATGGTGAGGAAGAAAAAGTTAAAATAAATCCGACAATGAAACAGGTTCGTGGTCAGAATGGTGAAGCTTTGTGGACGAATATTGGTCTGTTAAGCTATAAATACTGGATTGAAGAACGAATTCAGCGGGAACCGAATGTAACATTTATTAATGCTACAGAAGGTGGCGCATATATCGAAGGGTGTATCCATATGCCACTTCATGAGGTCATAAAAAAATATATAAATAAATCAACATAAAGATAAAAAAGGAACCTGTATCTAATGCAAGGTTCTTTATTTTTTTCTTACATTTAAATAGAGTCTATTTTTCAGGGGAAAATATGACGATACAATAACAGAGAAGAGTAAATCGTAGAAGAACAGGTGAAAGTATGTATACAGGAAAAAGGATTTTGATCATTGGAGGAACAGGAACGATTGGCCAGCAGATGGTAAAGGAATTACTTGCGTATAATCCGAAGGTCATTCGTGTGTTTAGCCGTGATGAATATAAGCAATATGAGATGGAGAATGAATATCGGGAGTACCATAAACAGCTTCGTTTTTTAATAGGTGATGTACGTGATTATACGCGTGTGCAGCGAGCGATGGAGAACATTGACTATGTGTTCCATCTTGCCGCTATGAAGCATGTTCCGGCATGTGAATATAATCCATTCGAAGCTGTACAAACAAATGTAATAGGGACGCAGAATGTTATTCAGGCCGCGATGCAGGCAGGAGTAAAGAAGGTATTGTTTACGAGTACGGACAAGGCAATCTCACCTACTAATACGTATGGGGCGACTAAACTAACGGCAGAACGTCTAATTTCAGCTGCGGAATATATGAAAGGGCCGAAGTCTACAGTATTTTCTTCCGTTCGTTTTGGTAATGTAATGGGTTCACGTGGCTCAGTGATACCCTTGTTTAAGAAACAAATTCTTGAAAAAGGATATATTACGGTAACAGATCCGAATATGCTGCGGTATATGATGACACCGAGCCAGGCGATTTCGTTGATGTTGAAAGCGAATGAGATGGCTCAGGGTGGTGAAGTGTTTGTATTGAAGATGCCAATTGTTAGGTTAGGGGACTTAGCAAAGGTAATGATTGAAGAGATAACTCGAAAATATCATATGCAATCTCCTGTAGAGATACGGACGATTGGATTACGTCCTGGTGAGAAACGGTATGAGGAGTTGATGGCAGGTGATGAGACACATGTTGCGTTGGAAACACCAGATATGTATATCATTCCTTCGGTTTTCATGTCGGATCGGCAATATCCTGAAGTTATACAGGAGGGAACCAGCAATGTTTTTCCTGAGCCTAGTATGGCGATTAAAAAAGAAGTATTATGTGATTGGTTATTAAATGAAGGGATAATTTAACATAAGTGAAAGAAAACAGACGTTGGAGTAATTCCTTATACCGATAGGAGGTTTCTTACAGCAGCTATGTATTCGAACAGATTAGTTGGTCATATAGAGGATTAACTATTATACTAAATGTTAATTTAGTGTTTAATATTGGATTTGATCATGATGCAACACACAATAGAATTGACTAACTTATTGAATATACCAACAAAAGAAATATCATTTCTCTTGCGACATTCTTCCCTAATAATTAAAGACAGTCTTACAGATGAGCGTACTGACATTGTACATTATAAAATGCATCATCCTTATCTAGCTGCAGAACAAAACTTAGACATTATAAAGATACATATAAATAGTCTTATTTCAAAAGAGAAGGTATAAGTTTAAAAAAAATAAATCTATTAAACTTGTACCAATATTCGGTACACTTTATATAGCTAATATATTGAATCATTTAAAATTAAAAGGTATAAAAGTAACTTTTTTTAGATAGTAATCAAAAATTACATGGAAAAGAGAACATGACGTTACTATTCATTCTATAAGATTAGTCTAAAATAAAGATAAAAATCGATGTGATGCTCATATCTATTGAAGTGTGCATGATAAAGGAGTTATTGATCAAATTAGGACTGTTCATCCTCATATATTGATATCTACATGGAAACAATTAATTGAGCTATAAATCGTTAGTGATAATGAATTTTGATTACATTTTGAAAAAAATGCCAGGTGGAAAGGGAGATAAATAATGGTTGATTTATTTGATTATATCGAAAGTAAAAAAGTTGTTTTATTTGGAACCGGGGCAATTGCTAATAATGTTAGTAATCAATTTACAAATGTTGCATACTATGTTGATAACAGTTCACAGAAATGGGGCAATATATTTAAAGAGAGGGAAATATTTAGTCCCGAAAAATTATTAGATGAAGATAAAGATGAGATTAGCATCGTTGTTGCCAGTAGTTATTATTATGATATATCAAATCAGCTGAAGAAAATGGGGTTTCAAGAAGGGAAACACTTTTTTGATGGAATGTTACAAGAATTGTATTCTTTTAAAAGGGGATTTCCTAGGGAATTAGTCGTAGATGGAATCAAATTCGCCAACATTAAATTAACAAATAGTAGAACAAACTCAGTAGGTTTTAATGAGAAATATATTGTTAAAATCGAACATGATATTAATTTTAACAAATCTAACAATTTGGAGAATGAAATAAAAATAGTATCTTATTTAAATGAATGTGGCTGTGTAACCTGCCCTAAACTAATTTCTTCTGGAGTGCTAGATAGTGGAGAAAGATATTTTATTCAAGAACGAATTTTTTCTGAAGGAAGACCAACTACTGCAGATTTATTATTGTCGTTAATTGAACAAAAAAACTTAGGGGTATTCCATGGAGATTTAAAACCAGAGAACATTATTTTTAATGGTACAATATGTTATTTAATAGACTATGATCAGGCAGAGTACAATGAATCTTTTAAGAATATTAATAATACAAGTTTTGTCGAATTTATCCCCCATTATTTAAATAAAAAGTATAATTGCAAGGATTTTCTTGATTTATTTGGCAACTATTTTGATAAAGATGAAATGCTATTTTTATTAAAGGGTGGATCTTTAAACCTTGCTAAAACAACAGTATTTAGAAAACAATGTACTACATTAGAGGTAGACGGTGCATACCATTCTTTAAATCATAACGAGATTTATATTAACGGTGCTCGAGATTTAAAAATACGCTCTCGTATACTTGATGATATTTATTTTCAGCCAAACGAGCGAATTCTGGATGTAGGCTGTAATATGGGTTTGCTTTCCCATTATCTTCATGATCGAGGTTGTATAGTTACAGGTATTGATTTAGATCCTTATGTTATTTATGGAGCTAAAATTGTATCTAATATTCTTCATAAAAAGATCGACTTTAAATGTATAGATGCAGATACGTTGACAGAACAAAAGGTGTTTGACACAATTTTTATGTTCTCTGTTTTGCAACACATCGAAGATGTTAAGAAGTTTGGGAAATATATTTCTGGAAAATGCAATAGAATTATTATTGAAAATGGCTTATATGAGAAAGGAATAAAGCCAAAAGAGAGCAAGTGGCAAGAAAGTACATATTGGAATTTTACTTCGTTGGAGGAATTAGTAAGTTTTATAGAGGATACCTTTATTGGATTTAAATTCGAGAAAAATTATGGGACTGTTGATAGAAGTAGATATATTCTTTCTTTTATAAAGGAATAGCCGTAACTAGCCTGCTGATATAGGGTGAAAATAGAGGCATTTCATAACGAAATGCCTCTGGAAACAGAGAGATTCCAGTTTTCGGGCTACCAAAATATAGGGCATACCACAAGTGTTTCGGATACTAGTCATAAGTAGCGTTTACAGACAAAGTATACATATTCGTTAGAATCTGAGCTATTGCAAAGAATACAGAATTCGTCTTAGTAGTCCCAGATAGATTATCCTAAAGAAAGAGTAGACAAAACAAAAATGATTGGTTTAACGATTGTCTTCTTAATTTTTGAGAGTTTTCATATGGCAGAGGACGATAAGGTATCGGGAATCCAAGACATAGGAAGAGGATATTTCGATGGAAAGTATTGTGAAAGTATCAATTATAACTGCAACATACAATAGCGAAAAACATATAGAACAAACAATTCGTAGTGTTCTTGAGCAAACGTATGAACATGTAGAATATATCATTGTTGATGGCGTATCTACCGATGGTACCTTAGACATTATCGGAAAGTATCAGGACAAAATAGATGTTCTTATTTCTGAGCCAGATAGGGGTGTCTATGACGCATTTAATAAAGGGATTAATTTAGCTTCAGGGGACATTATTTATTTTTTGAATTCTGATGATTATTTTTACGATAATCAGGTTCTAGAAGATGTGGCTAGGGAATTCTCTATCAATTCAAATACATCAATTGTGTACGGTAATGTATTAATCAAGAACGAAAAAAATGATTCTTTTCAAATTTTATTTGGACGAAAACTTGCTCTTGAAGATTTTAAAAAAAGATTAATGCCCTGTCACCAAGGAGTCTTTACTAAGAAAGAACTGTTTTACAAGCATGGTTTATTTAATATTGAGTATAAAATTGCTAGTGATTTTGACTTTTTGGTGAAATGTTTTATTACTGACGAACAAAAAATTAAATACATTGACAGATTGATAAGTATATTTAGAGAGGGCGGACTTTCTTCTGACAGTAAAAAAGCAATAAGTGAAAAAGATCGTATTATACAGCAGTATTTTGGACTTTCAGTTAACGAAGTTCAAAGCTTAAACGATATTAATATTGAATACTATCGTTTGTGGCTTGAAAAAATTTTACTGGGAGACACATATTTATCAGCAGTATTAATAGAGAAAAAGATAAAACGCGTGGCGATTTTTGGAACTAAATATACGGCATTATATTTAGTTGGTGATTTGAGGAAAATGGGAATTGAGATACAAGTATTTCTTGATAATGACATTAGAAAGCAGGGACACTTTATTCAAGGGATACAAATCCTTCCTCCTGCCTGGCTGGCTGAACATAATGAAGAAGTAGATGCCATTATCCTTTCTTTCGAGGGAGATTTTGATGAGGAGGTATGTGCACAGATCGACAGCATTGTTCCTAATCATGATTTGTGTGTTGTTTCTTGGAGAGATTTAATAACGTACTCTTAAAAAGGAGAAGGTTACGTGAAAATAGCATATGTATGCTTCAATCCATTAGGAGGTATAAGAAGATACATTGATTCGCTTCAATTAGCATTACTTCAAAGCAAGACAGAGGTAGAGATACATAACTTTATAGTATATTCGCACTCTGTTCCTCCGCAAAATATACGTGATGAAAGGTTGTTTTATACGTTTGTTAAGTCAGACGATAGCGACGAAGAGTTTGATGTACATAGAGATTGTGTCAATCCGAAAATTGAAGAAGCATTCGAAAAGTTTCTGGATGAGGTTCAGCCTGATCTTGTTGATTTCCAAAGCTTGCACGAAATAGGAGCTTCTCTAATTGGGATTGCCAAAGATAGAGGGATAGCAACGACTTTTACTGTTCATGATTATTGGATTATATGTCCTAAGTTTGTTTTATTGCGAAATGATTTTTCTCTTTGCAATGGACCTAATAAAGGAGTAAACTGTGTAAAATGCTTTAGTCATACAGGTGATGCTGAGTTTAATGAAAGACGAAAATATATCGAGCGTTATCAGTTTATTAGGAGTATGCTGCTCGAAAAAACGGATTATTTGATTGCAGTTTCAGAATCGGTAAAAAAAAGGTTAGTACATGAGGGATTTCCCTCTGATAAGATTAAAGTAGTTTACCCTGTCGTTCAAGTAGAGGTGGGAAAATCAAAAGCAAAAATAGAGCGAGAAAAGGTACACATTGGATTTATAGGCTATACGGGAGCATATAAAGGGGTTCATGTACTAATTGAGGCGTTTAAAGGATTAGATGTACAAAAGACGGAATTATTTATTTATGGCACTATAGACCCGTTCTTTAAAGAAACTCTAATCAATTTAAGAAATGGATCGAAAAATATTCATATTAAAGGAGCATATTCCCCTTCTGAATTGGAAAGTATTTTTTTGAATATAGATGTGTTAGTAGTTTCTTCGGTTTGCCCGGAAACAGGCCCCCTCGTTGTACAAGAAGCTTTACGCTCTTCGGTTCCCGTAATTGGCTCAAATATTGGTGGAATCCCGGGATACGTACAGGGTAATTATGGAGCACTTTTTACACCTGGAGATATCAGTGAGCTAAGAGGGATTTTAGAGAAAATCGTTGATAATAAAGAAATAATTCGAAAATGGAAGCAAAGTATTCCGAAGTTATCAAACTTAGAGCAATTTGCTTTTGAAATGCTATGTGTGTATGCTTTATCTTTAAAAAAATTTCGTTTTTCCTGGCATGTTAATCATAGCCACACAACTATTTTGCGAGAGTTAGATATGATCCCTGTGCGTAAGGCGAAAATTATGTATAATTTACCTGCTGTACTACAATATTTAGAGGTACAACAAGTCGATTCGCTTGCTATATTTGGAAGTGGTGATATGGGCAAAAAGGTTGCTCGTTATTTTCAAATAAAAGGAATTGAAATAAGGGCATTTATTGATAATGACTCTAAAAAGTGGGGAAATAATTATCATGGTATCCCAGTTATAGCTCCAGATGAAATCAATATATCTGGTATAAATCATATTTTAGTTGTTTCAGAGTGGGAGAATGAGATTTTACATCAATTAAAAGAAAAGAACTTACCGATAACTTCCTTAGGGATATATAGCTTTTTAGATAAAGGGATTTAAAAAGCAAACATAGGGAGAAAAAAATGAAAAAAGATATCGCTGTTGTAATTTGCAACTGGAATAAAAAGGAATATGTGCTGCGATGTATTGAATCAGTTCTTGCATCTACTGTAAAAAATGTTGATATATACGTTGTTGATAATGCTTCTACGGATGGGTCAGTAATAGCTATCCAACAGTGGTACGGAGATAGTGTATTTCTTATACAGAATGAAGTAAACAAAGGAGGAGCAGGTGGGTTTAATACAGGGATTAGAACTGTCCTTAAAAAAACATATACATATATCCACTTGCTTGATAATGATGCTTTTCTTGATGTGATAGCACTTGAAAATTCGATAGAATTCCTTGAGCAGTACCCAGATGTTGGAATAGTAGGATCGAAAATTTATCTTATGGATGTACCGGAACAAATTCAAGAAATGGGGGCGCGAATTAATCATAATACCTTTAACATTGAACTAAATTATGGTGGAGCCGTTGATGATAAAACCATTCCTGAGATTGTTGAGTGTGACTATGTTCCAGCGTGCTCAATGATGGTACGAACAGAAGCGCTACGCAAAGTGGGTATAATGGATGAGCAGTACTTTATTTATTGGGATGATATTGATTTGGGGTACCGTATTAAACAGGCAGGGTACCGAATTGTTTGTTATGGAAGAGCAAAAGCATGGCATAAACGGGGCGCTGCTGCAAAAGCAAACACGTTCTCAACTTACTATTTTTGGCGTAACCGTGTACATTTCTTTGCTTCCTATCTAAATGATGCTGCTCTAAAGAGATTTGCTGAACGGTTACAGGAAGAGATGTTCCAGGCGATTTACATGAGTAATTATACAGGCCGTTATAATAACGCCCGGACAATTTTGCACGCTGTAGAAGATGCGTTAGATGGTGTACGTAATAAAGCGGGAAAAGATCGGATTTTTGAACGGGAACAGGTGCCAGAGCGTTTTCTTCAGGTTATAAGTGAATATAAAGAAGTTGAAATTGTGGTTAGAAGCGATATTCGAACACTTCGTATGATTGTAGAATCTATTCAGCAAAGTCATGAAAGTGTGAAAGTATCGCTTGTATCTAAGAACAATATGGCTTCAGAACTGAAAGGTCAGTTCCCGAATTTGCCGATTTATTCACGAATAGGAGACTCAGGTAGTCAGTTTATATGCCAAGCATGTAATTATATTTCTGAAGTGCGTAACGAAATTAGCGATGATATTCAAATGTATGTTGATCAATTTATGAATGTAATTCATTCAGAAGAAGATCGGGAGCATATGAAGGCTTACGATACTGTATACGATTTATTCCGAAATATCCACTTACCAGTCTTACAGCAACGCATGCTTGAATGGAAGGAGCGGCACAGCGTATGAATCAGCCGCTTGTTAGCATCGTTATGCTAGCCTGGAACCGGAAAGACGATGTACGTGAAAGCCTCACCAGAATCCATCAGATCGACTACCAAAATCTTGAGGTTATCGTAGTTGATAATGCCTCAACTGATGGCACGCAGGATATGATAGAGACAGAATTTCCGGAAACCCGGCTTCTCCGCATGTTCAAAAACATCGGTATCGAAGCGTACAACATCGGATTTGAGAATGCAAGGGGAAAGTATCTCGTCATTATTGATGATGACTCGTTTCCCGCGCCCTATGCGATTCGCCGAATGGTAGAAAGATTTGAAGCAGATCCGCAGCTCGGTGTGCTTGCGTTTGATGTACGTAACTACTACAACTATGACGATATAAAAAATGAACTCGAAAATGCCGACATTAATACAGGAACAGCCGCTGTCGCGGATGATTATCTTATGTCGTTCAATGGTGCGGGGGTAGGTGTAAGGCGCGACTTATTTAAAAAAATCGGCTACTATCCGGAAGAGTTTTTTCTTTATAACAATGAAATGGATTGCGCATTCAAAATCTGGGATGCGGGATATCGCATCGAGTTCCATGCGGATCTTGTATCATACCATAAGTTTTCCCCGAAAAACCGGGCTTCCTGGCGTGCGCCTTTCTTTTATACGCGCAACGCGTTCTGGCTAGCGTGGAAGCACTATCCAGCAGATATGGCGCTGAAGGTTACCATGAAGCTTGTATACGATTGTTTCTATTATTCAATGGAACAAAACACATTTGTGTATATTAAAGCGATGTGGGCTGCGTTCAGGGAAATCGGAAAGCTGCAGTACAAGCGTAAAGCCGTGCAGCGACATGTAGCGGAGAATTTGCGTGTTCCGTTTAACCTTTCATTCACATTTTTCCGATAGGACATAAGGAGTGTAGAAGATGGCACGAAAACGTGCATTAATCACAGGGATCACAGGGCAAGACGGGGCTTATCTGGCTGAGATGCTGTTGGAAAAAGGATATGAAGTGCACGGGATTAAGCGAAGAGCTTCATCGTTTAATACGACACGTATCGATCACTTGTATCAAGACCGGCATGAACGTGATGTGAATTTCTTTCTCCACTACGGCGACATGATAGACTCGACTAATTTAATCCGTATTATTCAAGATGTACAGCCTGATGAAATTTACAATCTGGCGGCACAGAGCCATGTACAGGTCTCATTTGAGACACCGGAGTATACGGCGAATGCGGATGGGCTGGGGACACTTCGGTTACTAGAGGCAATCCGGATTTTGCATTTGAAAGATAAGACAAAATTTTATCAGGCTTCAACAAGTGAGCTGTACGGAAAAGTACAGGAAACACCCCAGTCGGAGACAACACCATTCTATCCGCGTAGCCCGTATGCTGCAGCCAAATTATACGCATATTGGATTACAGTGAATTACCGAGAGGCATACAATATGTTCGCCTGTAACGGAATTTTATTTAATCATGAATCCCCGCTGCGTGGCGAGACGTTCGTTACACGGAAGATTACCCGTGCAGTGGCCCGGATTCATCTTGGGTTGCAGGATAGACTGTACCTTGGGAACCTGGATGCAAAGCGTGACTGGGGACACGCCAAAGACTATGTAGAAGCCATGTGGTTAATGCTTCAACAGGAAAAGCCGGATGATTATGTCGTGGCCACCGGGCAGACACATAAGGTGCGTGAGTTTGTAGAGCGTGCCTTTACGGAAGCCGGGATTAAGATTGAGTGGCAGGGAAGCGGTGTGGAGGAAAAAGGTGTAGACAAGCAGTCTGGACGTGTGCTTGTTGAAATTGATCCGCGCTATTTTCGTCCGACCGAGGTAGATTTGTTGCTTGGGAATCCAGAGAAAGCAAAACGGGAGCTTGGTTGGGAGCCGAAGGTGACATTTGAAGAGCTGGTACGTGTGATGGTACAGGCTGATATTGAAGAAGCACGTCGTGATGTACTTTGTCAAAACCAAGGGTTTCGTGTAAACCGGTATTATGAGTAGTTTCGAAAAATGGGACGTGATGAGATGGAGAAAGATGCAAAAATATATGTAGCTGGTCATCGCGGGCTGGTCGGTTCGGCGCTTTGTCGGCGTCTAAAAAAAGCTGGATATACAAATGTCATTTATCGTACAAGCGCGGACCTTGACTTGCGTAAGCAGGTGGAGGTAGAGAGTTTTTTTGAGGTAGAGAAACCGGATTACGTGTTTTTGGCAGCGGCAAAAGTAGGTGGAATTCATGCCAATAATACTTATCCGGGTGAGTTTATTTATGACAATCTAGCTATACAAATAAATGTAATTCATACGGCATATATGCATGATGTAAGAAAGTTGATGTTTCTTGGTAGCTCTTGCATTTATCCGAAATTTGCTCCGCAGCCTATGCGGGAAGAGTATCTGTTGTCGGGGGATTTGGAACCGACGAACGAGCCGTATGCAGTTGCGAAAATTGCCGGAATGAAAATGTGTGAGTACTACAACAAGCAATACGGTACAGACTTTCTGGTGGTAATGCCCACAAATCTGTACGGACCGAACGATAATTTTGATTTGGAAACATCGCATGTGCTACCCGCACTGATTCGCAAGTTTCATGAAGCGAAGGAACAGGGTACACCTGTAGTTGAGATATGGGGTACGGGGAAGCCTCGTCGTGAATTTCTGCATGTAGATGATCTGGCAGATGCTTGTGTGTATTTGATGGAGCGATATACGCACGAAGAAACTGGTGATTTCGTAAATATTGGAACAGGTAAGGATATTGCGATTTATGAATTGGCGCAGCAGATTGGTGAGATTATAGGCTATAAAGGGGAGATTGTGTTAAATCCGGAAAAGCCTGATGGAACGCCCCGTAAGCTGTTGGATATCTCGCGACTGGCGGAACTCGGCTGGGCAGATTCCATTTCATTGTGGGACGGAATCGCAGCTACGTATGACTGGTACAAGGAGAACGAAATATGAAGACATTACTCATCATTCGTTCGGCCAGCATGCAGCAGCTTGACAAAAACTTGGTAGAAATTGAAAAGCGGTTTTCGGACTGTGAAATCCATATACTGACGCATGAGCACAGCATGAAGCTTGTGGAGAAATATAAATCGATTAAACAAATCTACGTTTATCCATATAAAGGCGGTTTTTCTGCTGGAAACAAAGTGGGCGAACTGCGGGACAAAGAGTTTGATGCTGTCCTTATCCCGGTCACAAATATAACAGGAGCCGGTTTTTTTAATGTGCTCCGCTTTTCGCTCACGCTGCGGGCAAAGCAGCGTTTTATTTGTAATCTCATTTCAGACATATGGGAAGTGACGCCGGGTGAAATTCGCTGGATGGGTATCAAAAATGTGTTAATGTCAGTGGCTTCTGCTATATTGGCAGGGATAGCTGGAATTTTTGTTCTGCTTACGTTGCCATGGAAGCTAAAACAAATTGAAAAGAAAGGAGAGTGAGAGAATGTTTCGCTATATTATAGTGGGGGCCGGGTTTGCTGGTGCGGTTACAGCGGAGCGAATTGCACGGGAACTAAATGAGAAAGTGCTTGTGATTGAAAAGCGAAATCATATTGGTGGCAATGCATATGACTGCTACAATGCAGATGGCGTGCTTATTCACCAGTATGGCCCGCATATTTTTCATACCCGTATAAAAGAAGTATGGGAGTATTTGTCTCAGTTTACAGAATGGCGTTTGTATCATCATCGCGTTCTTGGTGTAATTGACGGAAAAAAGGTGCCGATTCCGTTTAACTTAAATACACTGCATGAAATATTTCCGTTAAGCTTGGCGCAGTCGCTGGAAGAAAAGCTAATCCAGCACTTCGGCTATAATGTGAAGGTGCCGATTTTGAAGCTGCGGGAAGTGGATGATGAGCAGTTACGTTTTCTGGCCGATTTTATTTATGAAAAGGTGTTCCTGCATTATACGATGAAGCAATGGGGCGTAACACCGGAAGAGCTTAATCCGACTGTAACCGGGCGCGTGCCAGTGTATATCTCCCGGGATGACCGGTACTTTCAAGACGCATACCAGGCGATGCCGAAAGAAGGGTACACACGTCTGTTTGAAAACATGCTTGATCATCCGAATATCAAGTTGATGCTAAATACAAATGTAAACGAAGTATTGAAGCTTGAGGATGGAAGAATCTTCGCGTTTGGTCAGGAGTTTACCGGAAAGCTGATTTATACCGGGATGATTGATGAACTATTTAATTATGAGTTTGGCGAGCTTCCGTATCGATCTCTTCGCTTCGATTTTGAAACGGAGTATACCGAGCAGACCCAGGAAGTCGGTACAGTGAATTACCCGAACGATTATGAGTTTACCCGGATTACTGAGTTCAAGCATCTAACCGGGCAGGTTCATCCGCATACGACTACGGTGCGTGAATATCCGCAGCCGTACAACCGGCATGTGACGGAACAGGCAATTCCATATTATCCGTATGTACAGGCAGAACCGATGGCTTTGTACGACAGGTATAAAGAAAAGGCAAAGCAGTATGAACAACTGATAGTCGTAGGCCGTTTAGCCGAATATCGTTATTATGATATGGATGCGGTTGTGGCGAAGGCGCTGAAAGTATTCCGTGAGCGAATCACTACAAATAACTAGCATGCAGAATTAGGGGATTTTCACAGAAAATGCGATGAGAAATTTTATCGCATTTTTTTTATGTCTGTAATAGTTAAGAAATTTTACCGACAAATACAATAGAGGAATAAAACAGGGGGCTAAGTGATGAAGCTTATTTTATTATCGGGCGGTTCCGGAAAACGACTTTGGCCGTTGTCAAACAATACACGTTCGAAACAGTTTTTGAAAGTGTTAAAAAAACAGACTGGGCAGTTGGAGTCGATGGTACAGCGGGTATGGAGACAACTTTCGGACGCTGGGCTTTCCCGAGCGTCTTTCGTTGCAACGGGAGCAGGACAGGTAGATATGCTCCAGAGCCAATTAGGCCCGGATGTTCCGCTCATTATTGAGCCTAAGCGTCGTGATACGTTTCCGGCTATTGCGTTGGCAGCTACCTACTTGCATTCGTTAGCCCATGCTTCACGAGAGGAAACGGTAGTCGTATTACCTGTTGACCCATATGTAGAAACAGATTTCTTTCATAAAGTTACCGAGCTTGAGCGTGTACTAGAGATGTCAGAGGCTGAGCTTGCATTAATGGGAGTGGAGCCGACATATCCGGCAGAGAAGTATGGATATATCGTACCGAATCAAGCTATTTCCACGAATGATTATCAGCTTGTCCGGCATTTTGTAGAGAAACCCTCAGAAGCACGAGCAAAGGAATTGATGGCTTCCGGTGCGCTGTGGAATTGTGGGGTTTTTGCTTTTAGGCTTGGATTTTTGCTTGATTTGCTTGAGCAGAACGGATGGCCCATTCAATATGAGGAGCTATACAGGCGGTATGAGGAGTTGCCGAAAATTAGCTTCGACTATCAGGTTGTTGAGCAGGTGAAGGGGATTGCTGTGCTGCCGTATGTTGGAGAATGGAAAGACCTCGGGACATGGAATACTTTGACAGAAGAGATGGGCGAGCATTTAATTGGTCCTGGAACGATAGACTTTGCGGCGCGTAACGTACATGTCGTGAATGAACTGGGGATACCAGTTACTGTGTTAGGCTTATCTGATGTAGTAGTTGCTGCCGGTCCAGACGGAATTCTTGTAGCGGATAAAGCTGCTAGTCCGTCTATAAAAAATGTTATGAAAGACATCGATACATCCCGGCCAATGTATGAAGAACGGCGTTGGGGTTGGTACCGGGTACTGGATTACGAAAAAACTGCAAACGGCCAGCAGGTTTTAACGAAACGGATCGGTATAGCATCCGGTAAAAATTTAAGTTACCAGGTTCATCATAAACGAAGCGAAATATGGACAGTTATTCGGGGTGAAGGTCAATTTGTGCTGGATGATCGGATATACGATGTAAAACCAGGAGATGTACTGCAAATACCGGTTGGAGCCAGGCATGCGATTCGGGCGATGACGGAATTGGAGTTTATAGAGGTTCAAATGGGAAGCGAGCTTATCGAAGAAGATATTATTCGCTTATGCATGACATGGAATGAGATTGAAGAAATTTGTATGAGTGCGGAAGGGGTAACATCATGAGAATAAGGAAGGCGATTATTCCGGCGGCTGGTCTCGGTACACGCTTCTTACCGGCGACAAAGGCTATGCCGAAGGAAATGCTGCCGATCGTTGATAAACCCACGATTCAATATATTGTGGAGGAAGCTGTAGCGTCCGGGATCGAAGATATTATTATCGTTACCGGAAAGGGAAAGCGTGCCATCGAGGATCATTTCGATCACTCGTTTGAACTCGAATACAATTTGCGTGAAAAAGGCAAGATGACGCTTTTGGAAGAAGTACAGAAATCATCGAAGATGGTGGATATTCACTATATCCGCCAGAAGGAGCCAAAAGGACTCGGACACGCGATCTGGTGCGCACGTAAATTTATTGGCAATGAACCGTTTGCCGTATTGCTTGGTGATGATGTCGTACGGGCAGAGAAACCATGCCTTAAACAGATGATCGATGTGTATAATCGGTATAAGGCATCAGTTATCGGCGTACAGCCTGTTCCAGATTTGGAGGTATCGCGGTATGGGATTGTTGGTGGGCAGATGTTAGGACAACGTCTGTACAGCGTGGCATCTCTTGTTGAAAAACCGAATCAGGAAGAAGCGCCGTCTAACTTGGCGATTCTTGGGCGTTATATTCTAACTCCGAAAGTTTTCGAGTTGCTGGAAAGACAAAAGCCGGGCGCAGGCGGTGAGATTCAGTTGACTGACGCGTTAAGTGAATTAAATAACCATGAAGTGATTTATGCATACGAATTCGAAGGAAAGCGCTACGATGTGGGCGAGAAAATTGGATTTATTAAGACTACCATTGAGTTTGCGCTACAGCATGATGAACTTCGGGAACAGGTGCTTCGTTACTTAGAGAGCGGGGAGTGGAAGGAATTACTCGCGTTGCCCAGGGAGGAGGTAGCAAGATGATTCTCGTTGTAGGAGGAGCCGGTTATATCGGTAGCCATGTCGTGCGTGAATTGTGCAACCGGGGTGAGCAAGTTGTTATACTTGATAATTTATCAACAGGGCATCGTTGGGCGATAGACTCACGGGCTAAGTTTGTTGAGGGCGATCTTGGAAATAAAGATGATATTGAAAGGGTATTCTCCTGTTATGATATTATGGCGGTTATGCAAAAACACTGATACGGTAGAAGAAATCTATAACATAGGAAATGGCCAGGGATATTCTGTACGGGAAGTTATTGAAATGTGTGAGCGAATTGCAGAACGACAGGCAAATGTCATTTTTACAGATCGGAGATTGGGAAACCCCGCGAGGCTGGTGGCTTCCGCCAATAAAATCAAGCGGGAGTTGGGGTGGCATCCAGCATATGATTTAGAATCGATTGTTCGTACCGCATGGGCCTGGCATAGTAGGTAATAGTAGATGAAAATAAAAGGGTACATTTTTGATTTGGATGATACGTTGTATTGTGAGCATGACTATGTACGCTCCGGATTTCAGGCGGTAGCGCGTCATATCACAAACTGCTTCACCCATGTTTCATATGACGAAATCTATGGGGCTATTCTTCATGAGTGGCAGATGAATGGACGAGGGCACATCTTTAATAACATTAGTATAAAGTTTGATATTGACATGGATATTAAAGAATTGGTCTCTATATATCGTTCACATAAACCAGTACTGGAATTGTATAATGATGCCAACAGATTACTGGAAAGACTGGAACAAGGAGCATGGAAAACCGGACTCATTACCGACGGAGCAAGAGAAGTGCAGTGGCAAAAAATTAAAGCGCTTGGTTTGGAAAGGCGCCTGGATTGCATTATCGTTAGTGATGATCTTGGACAAGACTGCTGGAAACCAAGTAAAGTTCCGTACCAGAAAGTGACGGAATACTTACAGTTGCCATACGAGGAGTGTGTATATATCGGGGACAATCCACACAAGGATTTTTGTACAGCCCGACGACTCGGTATGCATACGATACGTGTTATCCGTCAAGTTGGTGATCACATGCAAACAGTACTTACAGAAGAATTTGAAGCAGAACGGACCGTTTATTCGTTGGATGAGTTAGTCAAGGAGTTGGATGGAAATGTACACATGTTTAATGCAGAGTAAATATCAGGGAAGGAACGGTTACTCCGTTCAACCTCTAAGTGAACACGATATGCTGCTAATTAAAGAATGGCGGAATGCCCAGATGGATGTGTTGCGTCAAGACCAGGTACTTACGGACGAAGACCAGATGCGTTATTATCGGCAGGTAGTTGTGCCGTCGTATACAGATAATGAGACAAAGATTATACTCTTCAGTTTTCTACAGGATGAGCAACTGATTGGCTATGGTGGCTTGACCAATATCGATTGGACAGCGAAACGAGCTGAGATTTCTTTTTTGGTAGATCCAACTCGTACACTACATCCAGCACAATATAAACAAGATTTCTTACAGTTTCTAGATCTCATGTGTACGATTGCATTCTATGAGCTGCAGTTTAATCGGTTGTTTACAGAAACATATGACATTAGACCTTTGCATATTTCGATCCTTGAACAGTTTGGTTTTCGTCTTGAAGGGCGAATGAAGCAGCACGTATATATTCGTGGGGAGTTTGTTGATTCGTTACTACATGGTTACTTAAAGGAGTACTGGAAAGATGAAAAATAAGCGCGTATTTGTGAGTGGGGGAGCCGGGGTCATTGGTTCTGTTCTCGTCGATGCTTTGCATAAGATGGGCGCGACTGTATTCGCGGGAGATTTAAAGCCTCGTCCAACTTGCTGGCCAGCTGAGATCCGGTATCGTCAGGGAGATCTGAACTATATTACCAGGGAAGAACTTGCAGAATTTGCACCGGATTATTTCTTTCATCTGGCGGCTACGTTTGAGCGCTCTGTTGAAACATACGATTTCTGGCATGAGAATTATCGCCACAATGTAAGGTTAAGTAATCATTTGATGACATGTCTTAAAGATATTCCATCAATGAAAAAAGTTGTTTTTGCATCAAGTTATTTAATTTATGACCCGATGCTGTACAGCTTCTCGGAGCCTGCGGCGAAAGCGGTACGTTTGAAGGAAGAAGATGTAATTTTACCACGTAATATTTGTGGTGCAGCGAAGTTACTGCATGAAATTGAACTTCGGTTCCTTGAGGAGTTTAAAGGTAGCTATACGTCATTTCATACGGTATATGCCCGTATTTTTCGTGTATATGGAAAAAATTCACGTGACATAATCTCGCGGTGGGTGCGTTCTTTACTACGTGGTGAAAAGCTGACTGTCTATAAAAAGGAAGGAATGTTTGACTACATTTATGCCGGAGAAGTAGCTAAAGGCTTGATACATCTGGCAATCAGTCCAGCTACAGGTGTTGTTAATCTAGGTAATGACCGGGCACGCCGTGTGTCAGACGTGCTTGATATCTTGCGCCAGTACTTCCCGCATATGGAATTAGAAGAAGGACAGAGTGATATCCTGTATGAAGCATCGCAGGCTAATATGGATCGTTTCTTTACTCTTACCGGATGGAAACCGGAGCGTCAGCTTGAAGATGTCATTCCAGAAATTATTGAATTTGAGAAAGACCGTCTAAAGGAAAACATTGATCATACAGTTCGTCGGCTTCCTAATGTTCTGGTGACAAGCATTTCTCGCAAAGTACCGTTACTGCGTGCAGTGAAGCAAGCATTGCGGAAAGTAGGAGACGAAATAAGGTTGTTTGGCGGAGATATCGACGCAGGATGTATTGGTCGCTACTTTACAGATGAGTTCTGGCTTATGCCGCATCTTATAGATTTGACCCCGGAGACATGTATTGCATATTGCGAGCAAAATGGTATTGGACTGATTATCCCGACAAGGGACGGGGAATTGCTGTACTTTGCCCGGCATAAGGCTGTGTTTGCGGCACATGGAATTAAGGTAATGGTGTCTGATGAGCGAGCTATCAACATTTGCCTGGATAAGCAGCGTTTTTATGACGAGTTGTCTGTACTCGGTTACCCGGTTATTCCAACAACAAGAGAGATAGAAGGAGTTTCGGCTGATCTATATGTGGTTAAGGAGCGGTATGGAGCAGGGTCTCACAGTCTTGGACTAAAGCTTTCAGAAGAGGCGGCCCGCGTACATGCAACAAATTTGGAAGAACCGATTTATCAGCCTTATGTGTCTGGAGAGGAAATGAGCGTTGATGTGTACCTTACTCATTCCGGTCGAGCTAAAGGGGCCGTAGTACGCCGTCGTGAACTAGTTGTACATGGGGAGTCACAGATTACGACAACGGTTCAGCACTACGAATTAGAGCAGTTATGCATTAAGATTGCGGAAAAGCTTGAGCTGTCCGGTCATGTAATTTTTCAGGTATTTGTGACACCAGACGGCTTCTTCCATATTATCGAGTGTAATCCCCGTTTTGGCGGAGCCTCAACGCTCAGCTTGGCTGTAGGGCTGGATAGTTTTTACTGGAGCTACCTGGAGACAATGGGAGTTGATGTTGCGGACTACCCATTTGTACGCAGCAATGAAGAGAAAACAATGGTTCGATATCCGCAGGATGTTATTTTGTAGCAGAGCGAGAAAAGAGGCAAGGTTATGAAAACCATATTAATTATTCAAGCAAGAATGGGTTCTTCCCGACTGCCCGGGAAAATACTAAAGCCGCTTGGAGATACAGTTGAACTTGATTATGTTGTATCTCGCTGTCGCCAGGTGCAAGGTGTCGAGGACGTCATTGTTGCCACATCTGTTCTGTCACAAGATGATGAAGTAGAAGTGTGGTGTCGTAAGCAAGGCGTGACCTGCTACCGTGGTTCTGAAGACGATGTACTGGATCGGTATTATTCATGTGCTAGGGCATATAGACCAGACTATGTTATTCGTGTCACCGCAGATTGCCCTTTTATTGACTATCAATTAGGGAGCGAAATGGTAGAGAGCATGAAATGTAGCCCTTGTGATATTGTGATGCTAGAAGGGGCATTGCCACGTGGTCTAGCTATGGAAATCGTCTCGTTCGCTGCACTAGAATATATGCATACGCACGGGAATGAAGGACGCCATCGTGAGCATGTAACGTATTATGCGTACGAATATCCTGAGAGATTTAGAACTGTTACACTTGCTGTTCCGAACGAGATTCGTCATCCACAATTACGAATTACATTGGATACGAAGGAAGACTATGCAATGCTAACAGCTGTAGCTGAAGAGTTTAAAGGAGACATGCTTGTACCTGCCAAGAGGATCGTACAATACTTGCTTAATCATCCAGATATAGCAGCTATTAACGCGCATGTCGAACAAAAGCCAGTCATATAACTATAAATTTGAGCAGAATACTAGGTGAAAACCATGAAACGTGAAATTATCATTGGAAAACATAAAATAGGTCCCGAGCATCCGCCATTTATTATTGCAGAGATGTCTGGAAATCACAACCAGTCACTGGAGCGGGCGCTTGCGATTGTAGAGGCAGCTGCCAATGCTGGGGCGCATGCGCTTAAACTGCAAACATACACAGCAGATACGATGACGCTTGATATTGCAGAAGGCGAGTTTTTTATTGAGGATTCGAATAACCTATGGCAGGGAAATTCCTTGTACAAGCTATATCAGGAAGCATATACACCATGGGAATGGCATAAACCAATTTTTGATCGTTGTCGGGAATTGGGGCTAGTTGCATTCAGTACTCCATTTGATGAGAGTGCAGTTGATTTTCTAGAAGAATTAGATGTTCCGGCGTACAAAATTGCTTCGTTTGAAAATACAGATATTCCACTGATTCGCAAAGTAGCGTCTACTGGCAAGCCGGTAATTATTTCGACTGGGATGGCAAACGTAGCGGAGTTGGATGAAACTGTACAAGCAGCTCGTGAAGCGGGTTGTCACAACTTAGTATTGTTGAAGTGTACAAGCACATATCCTTCAACTCCTGAAAATACAAATTTGCGCACGATTCCTCATCTACAGCGATTGTTTGATTGCCAGGTAGGATTGTCTGATCATACCATGGGGACCGGAGTAGCTGTGGCAAGTGTGGCACTTGGAGCAACTGTAATTGAAAAGCACTTTACATTGTCTAGAGCAGACGGGGGAGTAGACTCTGCGTTTTCGATGGAGCCTAGGGAAATGTGTGCACTTGTTAAAGAGACTGAACAGGCATGGCAGGCATTAGGTATAGTGAGCTATGGACCAACAGAAACAGAGCAGCCTTCTCTCAAACATCGTCGTTCTTTATATATCATAAAAGATATGAAGGCCGGTGATGTGCTGAGTAAAGAAAATGTGCGTGCAATTCGTCCAGGGGCCGGTCTTTCTCCAAAGCATATGGATATACTTCTTGGCAAGAAGATAACCCGTGATGTAAAGCGAGGGACGCCACTTACATGGGAATTAGTATAAACAGGAATATAAAAGAAGAGAGATGTATGGCATGATGACAGAAAGTAATAGCAGCAAGCAAGAAGAACACGTAGCTATGGACCGGCTGTTTGAACGGTTATTTCCGATTTGTCGCAGCATTACTGGCCCGGGACTGCGGCAGACTCTCTCAATTCTTGGTGAATATTTGCCGCTCCATGTTTTTGGTACACCGACAGGAACACAGGTGTTTGATTGGGAAATTCCAAAAGAGTGGCATATTCGGGAAGCATGGCTTAAAGGGCCTGATGGGCAAAAGGTGGTAGATTTCACCAATAGCAATCTGCATGTGCTGAATTATAGCACTCCGGTAAATCAGAAGCTGACGATGGAGGAGCTGCGGCCACATCTTCATACGCTGTCACACCTTCCATCCGCTACGCCATACGTAACTTCCTACTACAAGCCACGTTGGGGATTTTGCCTTCCGTATGAGCGGTACAAGCAGCTTCCAGAAGAAGGGCAATACCATGCTTATATTGACTCTAAGCTGGTAGATGGGGAATTAAATGTTGCTCATGCCATACTACCCGGAGAGAGTGAGCGGGAGATTTTAATCAGTTCATATGTATGCCATCCTTCGTTAGCGAATAACGAATTAAGCGGACCGATTACCGCAGCTTTTCTATATCAGCGTTTGGCAAAATGGAAAAAGCGCCGTTTTACATATCGGTTTGTATTTGTACCAGAGACAATTGGGAGCATTACATACTTACATCGGTTTGGTTTAGAATTAAAAAAGAAGCTGCACGCAGGTCTTGTGCTTACATGTGTTGGAGGAAAAAGAGAGGATGGTGAAACAGTTCCTCTAAGTTACAAGCAGTCACGTCGCGGAGATTCGCCGATTGATGAGATTGTTCAACACTTATTCCATCGACAAGTACTTTCTGGCGGAGTCCGCCCGTTTACTCCGATTCATGGTTCAGATGAGCGGCAATATTGTTCCCCAGGCTTTAATCTTCCGGTTGGACAGATGTCACGTTTTGTATATGGGACCTATACAGGGTATCATAATTCGCTGGATACAAAAGAATTTATGACAATTACCGCGTTACAGCAAACGCTTGATGAACTGGAACAAGTGTTACTTGCATTAGAACTGGATGGGTATTATGTGAATATGCGACCATATGGAGAAGTAAAGCTGGATCGTCATAATTTATATCCAGATATGAACAGTCCGAATCTCTGGGGACGTTCGAGCAATACAGTAGTAGACGGACGTACACTTTTGAATCAAGTTCTGACAGTTTTAAATTATGCGGATGGTACATATACCCTAAGGGAAGTAGCAGAAGCATGCGGAAGCAGTGTACTTGATTTGCGTACAGTTGTAGAGGTCTTGCAGGAGAAAGGATTGCTCAAAGGTCCTTATTTCAAGAGACAGGAGCTGGAGAACCATGTCTATAAATAATAAATTGAGGGTCGTGCTATTGACCGGGTCGCATCCGCGCCATCTGCATGTGGCGCGTAAGTTGTATGAAGCTGGATTACTAACTGCACTTGTAGTAGAAGAGAGAGAGAGTTTTACTCCACAACCACCACAAGGGCTACTAGATATTGATCGAGAGAACTTTATTCGTCATTTCCACGACAGGGATGAAGCTGAACGTCGATTCTTTGGAGAGGCAGCCTTTGAGCAGTTTGCGGAAGAGGTACCGTTACTTCGTGTAAGCTTAGCAGAATTAAACAGTGATAAAGTGAAAGAATGGGTTCTTTCCCATCAGCCTGACCATGCTCTGACATATGGTGTTCATAAAATTAGTGATGAACTGCTATCATCCTTTCCGAAATACTCATGGAACATCCATGGAGGTTTATCACCATGGTACCGCGGGAATATTACGCTATTTTGGCCTTTTTATATGCTACGCCCAAATTGGGCAGGTATGACTATTCATTATCTGACCGCCCAGCTTGATGGGGGGGCGATTGTGCATCATTCTGTGCCAGAATTACACCGCGGAGATGGTGTGCATGATGTAGCTTGTCGTGCTGTAGTGCAGGTAGCTGATGATATTGTACAGATTCTTCAGCAGCGTGCTGAAGGACGGGAATTTCCAGGAACACCACAAAAATCAAGCGGCAAGCTTTTTATTGGCACCGACTGGCATCCCCAGCATTTACGTGTTGTATATAACTTATATAACAATGATATTGTAGACCGATATCTGGATGGAGAGATTAGTAGTCCACCCCCACCGCTTGTTACAGTATTATAGATATGGCTATGCACCTTGGTTACTAGGACACAAAAGGTGCATTTTTTTATGTGTAATCGTTAAGAGTTTCGAACAATCTTCCGATACTTACCATAAGAACACAGGGATATTCTTGAATGGAGGATAAAAAATGAGCGTAAATCGAATTACAGGCTTTTCCGGATTTGATTCGGAATCACTTATACAGAAAATGATGGCTGCGGAAAGAGCACCGCTTGATAAGCTGAAATTTAAAAAGCAGAAGATGACCTGGCAGCAGGATATATACCGTGAAATTAATAAGTCGTTCAAGTCACTGGAGGATATGACGAGATCGATGAGTCTAAGTTCAGGCTGGAACAAATTCAAAACAGTGTCTTCTGATGAAAGCAGCGTGTCTGTGTCCGGTACAACAGCGTCCGGCACACATAAGGTGGAAGTGCTGCAATTGGCTAGTACTGCAAAATTGGAAGCGAAAAGGGAATTATCAGGGGATACACCCGATATTGGTAGCCTTACACTAGGTTCGCATAGCATGGTCGTGGAATTGGGAGGTGTTTCGAAGCAGATTACCATTGATATTGAAAATGGCGACGATCCAGCTAAAATTAAAGATAAATTACAGGCAGCGTTCGACAAGACGTTTGGACAAGGGAACATAAGTGTTAGTATGGATGCTTCTAATAAGTTGGAATTCCAGACAACTAATGGAGCTGCACTTACTTTAAAGCCATTTGGTTCGGATGATTTGATAGATAAATTAGGTTTTAGCAATCCTGCAAACAGAACGACTGGTCTAGATCCTTTGGCTACCGTTGGTAGCTTGACAGGTGATTTAAGCAGTCCAGTGACGTTTACGATTACTGGTAAAAGCGGAAGTAAAGAGTTTACAGTAGATCCATCAGATTCACTAGAAACTGTTATAGCTAAAGTGAATGCAGAGGGAGCAGCCACCGGTGTACGGATGAACTATGACGCTGTAGCTAAAAAGTTTACATTTACGAGTATGTATGCCGGGGCTGAAGGGAAGGTAGAGCTTACTGCAGGAAATAATCCATCAGATCCTGGGAATAAGTTCCTGGAAGGGTTGGGATTTTCGCCAGCGAACCGCGGTGCTTACGGTACAGATACTATCGCTGTTATTGATGGAACGAGCGTTTCTAGTACGAACAATTCCGTTGTAAAAGATGGCATTACATATGACGTGAAAAAGGTGACGAATGGAACACCGGTGACAATTAAAGCAGAACGTGATGTCGATGCCCTTGTTAAACAAATTACAGACTTCGTCAATAAATATAACGAAGCAATTGAAGGCTTCAGCAGTAAGTTAAGAGAAAAAGTGAATCGTAAAATCCAGCCAATGTCTGATGATGATCGGAAAAACATTAAGGAGGCTGACCTTAAGCTATGGGAGGCTGAAGCAAAGAAAGGGCTTCTGCGCAGCGATGATATCTTATCCAAGGCACTAGGCGATATGCGGATGACTGTTTATAGTGGAGTGAAGGGTATACGTTCAGACGGAAAGGATGCGCATTTGTCTTCTATTGGTATTACAACCGCTTCATTCACTGGAGAAAACGGCGAAGTTATTAAATCGAAGGCCGCGATGGATGGAATGCTGGCAATAGATGAAAAGAAGCTTCGTAAAGCACTGGAGGAAAATCCGGAACAGGTAATCAGCATGTTTACTAATTATCCTACGGATAAATCATTGCCAGAAAAGGAATATGAGGCACAAAAAGGACTTATGCACCGCTTTAAGGATCTTTTTGGAGCGATTCAGAAGGAAATCTCTGCTCGAATTGACAATACGGGAAAAGTAAATGATTCTTCACTTGAAAAACAAATTCGTGATATGAATAATCGAATGGAGGATATGGAGGCCAAGCTTTTACGAAAGGAAGATCAATACTATAGACGCTTTGCGCAAATGGAAAAAGTAATGAGTCAGGGAAGTGCGCAAAGCTCCTGGATTGCTGCTCAACTGGGTAAAATGTAGGGATTTGTTTCTGGAATTTTAATTTTTAGGAGGAAATAAGGATGAATACGATGGAAGTTAGAGGGCAATCAATCTTATCTCATCCATCCTTTTTGCCGCCTTCAGGAGGGGAAAATAATCCTGTAAAGCAAAACACGCATCCAGCCGATACTTCTATAGAAACCTTGCTTCAGAAGAAAACATATCAAACTTCCCCAACAGAGAAGCTCCGGATTGAGCATATAGAGAAGGCATTAAAAGCAGCGATAAGCTCGGAGAAACGGTGGGAATTTTCTGTTCATAAAGAGCTGAATGAAGTGATGGTAAAGGTTATTGATAGAGAAACAAAGGAAGTTATTCGCGAAGTTCCGCCGGAAAAATTACTGGATATGGTGGCCGGAATGTTGAAGACAGCGGGTCTTTTGATAGATAAAAAATGGTGATATAATAAGGTCTAAAGACACAATGTAGAAGGAGAGCTGTCAGATGAATACTATGGCTCAGCAAAGATATAAGCAAAATACAGTAAACACCGCATCCCCGGAAGAACTTGTTTTAATGTTATATAAAGGTGCTGTTCGTTTTATTAATGCCGCTCAGAAGGAGTTAGCGGCAGGAAATATAATGGCTGCACATCAACATAATGTTCGTGTACAGGATATTGTGACCGAGTTAATGGGCGGTTTGAATATGAATGTACCCATTGCCGAAGAATTAATGAAGCTGTATGATTTCCTGCTGCATCGCTTAATCGAAGCAAATGTTAAAAAAGACGCGAGTATTCTTGAAGAAGTAAAAGGGTTCTTCAACGAATTTATTGCAACATGGTCAGAAGCTATAAAAATAGCAAAAAGGAAATAAACCACCAATGTATGGAGAGAAAAAACAGAACGGCCTAAAAGAAGTCCTTGTGCTTACCCAGCAGCTTATTAGTGCTCTTCAGGAGGAGCGCTATGAAGAGATTGATGACTTGATGATCAAACGCCAGCAGACGATGGATGTCATTACACAATTGGATACAGGGATAGATTCATATCTCTTTGAACAGGAGAGGAAGCGTCTGCTTCCCCTCCTGGAAAACATTTGGGAGTGCGATCGGAAGTTTATGGATTTAGCACAGATGCGTAAGCAGGAAGCCTCCAGTGCGATTCAAAAAATACAAATGTCTCGCAAATTGAACCTTTCATACCAACAAGCATACTCTAATCAGGATGGATATTATATCGACCAAACCATTGGCTCGCGCAAGCGATAGGGGCTAAGACCAGTTGCTGGTCTTAGCTTTTTGTTTATGGTTAAGAAAGGAAGGAAAGCCGAGTGAATACAACAAGTGGAACACAGATACTGACCAAAAATTTGCGCTTTTTTCGTAAACACTTTCCTGGCGTATATGAGTTAGTTATGGGAAAGGAACCTGAGCGGGACATATATCGGGTATGTACAGCACGTAAAGCAAAAGTTTCAACTATCGAAAAATACGAAGGAGATCGATGGCAGGCGGTTCATAGCATGTATGATCCTCTTCAAGAAGCAGTTCGATGGGCTCAGCCTGCACTTAAGGAGAAAACTACAGAAGTGGTTTTGTTTGGGCTCGGTTTTGGTTATTACGCTGAAGCGTTATTAGCTATCAATCCGCAGCTTCGATTTTATATTATAGAACCAGACATCCAGGTATTTTTACACTCATTAGAATCGAGAGACTGGACGGTGTTTCCATGGAAGCAGGTTTTGTATTTTGGATTTGGTAGTGAGGAGCAAACGCTGCATGCACTTCATCATTCATATTTTCAGCGTGTACATGCATCGCTGCAAATTATGGAGCTTCCAGCGTATATACGGTTGTACCCCGAAGTGTATCGATGTTTTATTGAAACGCTGAAAAAAGGACGGGAAGAATATGTGCAGGGCATGACGACAACATTATATTTCCAAAAGATGTGGACACGTAATGTGATGAAAAATCTTCGGAAAACAACCAGCTCACCATCAGTATATGGACTTACTTCGCAGTTCCGTGACAGAATTGTTATACTCACGGCATCTGGGCCTTCGCTCGCTGATGCAATTCCGACTATTCGACAAGCGCAGCAAGATCAAAAAGCGATTATCATCGCCGCGGGCACAAGCGTGAACTCATTATTAAGACATGATGTTATACCGGATGCTTTTATCTCGTATGATCCAAATCAACCAAACTATCATATACTGAAGCCCGTCTTTCAGAGCGGGATTCCACTTATGTTTGCGAGTACGATTTACTATCAGATTACAGAGGAGTACGAAGGACCAACTGCTTACTTCCTTACCAACCAGGACTATATTTATCCATATTTAGATAGGAAAATAAAGAAAGAGGAAGTTGTTCAGGATGCTCCGACTGTTACATTGATAGCGATGCAGCTACTTTTGAAGCTTGGTTGTAAGGCGATTTATTTAGCAGGGCAGGATCTCGCCTATATTGATAAGAAGGCGTATGCGCCTGGTACATCAGAACATCATGATACAGTGAATGTAGATGCTAGCGTAGCATTTAAGCAAGTACTAACAGTTGAGAATAACCAGGGGAAAATGACGGAGACAAATGAAAGTTTCATAAATATGCTTCAGAGCATCGAACAATTTTTCGCTCATAGTCCTGTCAATCATATTTATAATTTATCCGAATATGGAGCGAAAATTAAAGGGATTTCTTACGCTTCTACTGAAGAGTTGTCTACTATACTGGAAGAAGAACCGTCTATTCCATTTGAATGGGAATTACCTGAGGTAAACCCAAAGAAGCAGAAGAAATTTTTAGAGACTTTATATAAAGATATTCAACTGTGCGCATATGATGTACGGCATCTAGAGGCGCTGTTCAACCGTATGGAGAAGGAAAAGAATATTGAACCAACACGTCGAGAACAGATGGTGCTAGAGTATAATGGGATCGTAGATCGCTTTTTGCAAAGACCTGCCTTTATTGGACTATTTTATCCATGGATGCAGGTATATCTTCAGCATATGCAACGAACTATCTATGAAATAAAAGACTTGCCGTTAGTCGAGCATTTTCCAACTGTACGTGATTTGCTGGGACGCTTTGTACAGGAATGTAAAGCTGCGCTGGAATTTTATGAAGAAAACTTGAAGGAGATATAATAAGGTATGAATGTACTTGTGACAGGTGGAGCAGGATTTATTGGACGCTGGGTAGTAAAACGCTTATTAGAAGATGGACATAGCGTTTGGATTTTAGATGATTTATCAAATGGACGCCGAGAAAATATTGAGGAGTTTCTTTCACATCCTAATTTAAGGGAATTTATTGTTGGAGACATTAAGGACGAGACATTACTTAATCAATTGTTTGCGAAAGTACAATTTAACATATGTTATCATCTTGGTGCTTCGATTAATGTACAGGATTCTATTGATGATCCGCGAACTACATTTAACAATGATACCATTGGGACGTTTTATGTAATGGAACAATGCCGTACCCATAACGTCAAAGTTGTATTTATGAGTACATGCATGGTATATGACCGCTGTACAGACGAGACAGGGATTACAGAAGAGCATCCTATCAAGCCTGCTTCTCCTTATGCTGGCTCCAAAATTGCGGCCGAAAACATGGTTCTTTCTTATTATTACGCTTATGGCTTGCCGACGGTTGTAATTCGTCCATTTAATACGTATGGGCCATTCCAAAAAACGGGTGGAGAAGGTGGAGTTGTTGCTATCTTTGTAAGAAACCAACTCAAAGGGCTACCAATACAAATCTATGGAGATGGAACACAGACAAGAGATTTATTATATGTGGAAGATTGTGCAAGATTTGTCGTTCAGACTGGCTACTCTGATTGTGTAAATGGACAAATCGTAAACGCCGGGCTGGGGCGGGACATCTCAATTAATGAATTGGCTAAGCTGGTTGCAGCAGGCAACGAAGTAGCTTCGGTACCGGTCGAAATAAAACATGTCCCTCATATTCATCCGCAAAGTGAGATTCAAAAATTACTGTGTAACTATGAAAAAGCTGAACGTTTGCTGAATTGGAAGCCGGAAGTAGACTTGGAAGAAGGAATCACACGTACGAGAGAATGGATTCATATAAGTAATTTGTTGTAGGAAGTGGGAGAAAGCATGAACCAACTAGAAAAATTGGCGATTCATGGAGGAAAACCAATACGAAACTCTCTACTATCATATGGTTCGCAGTGGGTGACAGAAGAAGATATCGCAACAGTTGTGGAAACAATGCAAAGCCCATTCTTAACACAGGGGCCGCGTATTGCAGAATTTGAGAGTAGGGTAGCAGAGGAGAGCGGAGCGCAGTATGCAGTAGCTTTCTGTAATGGGACAGCAGCGCTCCATGGTGCTATGTTTGCTGCGGGTATAGAAAAAGGGGATGAAGTAATAACAAGTCCCTTAACGTTTGCAGCGACGTCGAACTCTGTGTTATATCAGGGGGGTACCCCTGTATTTTCAGATATCAATCCCCAGACCTATTTATTGGATTTAGAAGCAGTTCATACCTCTATTACGCCTCGAACGAAAGCGGTAGTGCCTGTCGATTTCTCAGGACAACCAGTGAATATGCAGGCATTTCGGGCCCTGGCTGATAAGCATGGGCTCGTATATATCCAGGATGCGGCTCATTCATTGGGTGCTTCGTACGATGGGAAAGTGGTTGGATCAATTGCAGATATGACGATGTTTAGCTTTCATCCTGTTAAGCCTGTTACTACGGCGGAAGGTGGCATAATCGTTACAAATAATGAAGAATACTACGAAAAGCTTCTTCGATTCCGCTCTCATGGGATTACCAAAGATAGTCGCTGGATGGAAGGAGATTCTGAGGGGCCGTGGTATTATCAAATGGTGGAACTTGGATATAATTATCGTATGACCGATATTCAAGCTGCGCTTGGTGTAGCACAAATTGGACGTCTCCCAGAACTGTTAAGCCGAAGAAATGAGATTGCACAGCAGTATGATAGGGCATTTGCAGGCTTGGAGCATGCTGGTTTGCTGTGGAGGCCTACAGTAGATAAGCAAGCTATGTCAGGGTGGCATTTATACGTTTTATCCCTTAACTTAGAGAATTTGAAAGCAGGACGACGCGAGGTATATGAAGCACTACAGGCAGAAAATCTTGGTGTTAATGTTCATTATATACCTGTTTATCTGCATCCTTATTATAAAAAACTTGGTTATACGAAAGGAATTTGTCCGCAGGCAGAGAAGCTGTATGAAACGTTTATTACCATTCCGCTTTTTCCAAAAATGAGCGATGAAGACGTAAAAGATGTTATTGCCGCGGTAGAAAAAGTATTATCCTTTTTTGCAAGGTCATAGAGCATAACCCTGATATTAAAAATCGCTTCTTTATTTGATGAGAAGCGATTTTTTTCATTGTATAGGAAAGTATCGCTTGAAAAACTCGCGAGTTTTTCTTATTTCTATTTTTCTGTAAGAGAGTTGTTTTTTTTCCGATATATTGAATAGAAGTTTTGATGTGCGGAGAGGAGCAGGGACATGAAAGTGTTTGATTTTTTACAGAATACAAATGGAATGCCGACTTCTGGACGCAACTCGGAAGGTCGTCAGCCTCAAGCGGTACATGCAGTAATTAAAGAAAAAATCTCATCAAGGGAAGCATTTATAGAGATAGAAGGAAAAAAGGTACGAGCGGTATTTGAGAATGGAGTTCCGACCCAATCCCGTATTGCAATACAAGTTACAGCAGTAAGTGAGGATGCAATTCAAGTTCGCGTTACACAACAAGCAAGGGCCGAGGCTAATGCGGATAGTGTAGGAAACGAAGTAGAGAATGTGGAGCGTCTGATTCGGAATGCCGGGATTAGAGTGAATTCGGAGATGCGTGAAGCAGCTCAGATATTGCTTAAAGGTAAGCAACCAGTAACGAAAGAAATAATAAGGAACCTGGATCAGATTTTGCAAAAGGGTGAAGGAACTGTTGGACAGAAATTAGATGTTCTACAGATAATGGCAAAAAAAAATATTCATGTCACTATTAAGAGCTTCGAGGCAGTATTTCGTACGCTACATGGACCGACTCTGGAAAAATTGATGGAAAGAATAGCAGATGAATTGCCTGAACTAGCCGGGAAGACGGAAAGAAGCGAAGCAACGGCGGCACAGAAATTTCATCGATCAACAAAAGCGGGAGTGGTAGAAAGTAATGTGCGGATAGAAAGGCCTGAGGTCAGGCTTGTACAGCAATTAGCAACACTTAGAGATGCTATAGTACAAGCAGAGAAAAATAGAGGCGCGATTAATAAGGAACAACTGCAAAAGCTAGCGCAGGAGATGGAAAATACGTTGAAGACGGCTAAAGAAAGTGGAGGCGTTTCTGAAACGGTCGCGCAGCGAGTAGGACAGTTGACGAAACAAATACAGAGTTTGACACAATCATCGTTAGCACAGCCAAAATTACCGATAGAACAGGTAGTTAAATTGGCTGACCGCAATGAACTCAATCATATAATGAAAACGATAGCAATGGATGCTAAAGCAAAAGAAAGAAAAGGAGCTTCTCTACCTTCACTGGATTTGCGGCCATCAGGTAATGAAAGAATAGCAAAACAGGCCGCAAAGCAAGAAGGAGAGAGAATAGTACGAACAGAGAGTCAAGCATCATTAGCCCGACAGTTGGAGGCGCTGGTAAAAGTTATTTCTGGCAGAGAGCCTATTAACAAAGAAGCGCTTCGAGCATTTGTACAACAGATAAAAAGCCATCCTGAACTTGCACGGATAAATCCGGATGTAAAAGAGCAAATTCAAAAATCTGCACAGCAGGTAGAGCAAATAATACGTGCAACACCAATAGAAGAAAAAGCAATACAGCCGGAGCGTTTAAAAACCTCTGTTCATGCTTCGTTAGACCGTGCTGTAGAGAGGGTTGTTCGTGAGTTGGAAGGGAACAGAGGAAATCGCACATCAAATATAGAGCAAGTAAAGGAAAAAGCAGCAGTTGGGGAACGACTATCAAATCGTCTTGAAACGATTGCCAAAGCGATAGCTACCGGGCAGCCAGTTAACAAGGAAGCACTGCATCAAATCGTAAAGTTAGTGAAACGTGATCAGGCTTTAGTGCAGTTGTCTGAAGCAGCTCGGGGGCAAATACAGAAGGTTATTACACAAGTGGGGCAAGCGATGCAGGAAACCCCACAGACTGAAAAAATGATATCAGCGGATAAACTTACACGTTTTATTGACCGAATGAACCTGGAACAAGCGGTAAAACAGGTGTCCGGTGAATTGAAGGCTGTACAGGCAAAGCAAGAGGCAGTGAATGCTTCTTTTATTGTGAAGGAGAAGGACGCTCCGGCAAAAGTGGTTATACAAGAAAAGCAAGCAATGGAAATAAAGGGTCAGCCGTTGCCAGGGAAGCTACACATGCTGGCAAAAGCGATAGCTAGTGGGGGACAACTAGACAAGAGGCTGTTGGAGCAATTCGTGCAGCAAATCAAACAGAGTCCAGAGCTAAAAGATATGAGTATTCAAACTCGACAAACGGTGCAGCAGGCTATTGCTTCACTGGAAAAAACCATACATCACTTACCACCAGCACAATCGACCATTTCGGGACAGACACTTGTAGAGAAGGGAAACCTTCGTTTGTTGGAACAAGCAGTTTCTGAACTACATTCTCAAGAAAAGGGCAGGAAGGATGTTCAGCTTTCTTCGGATAGAAAACCACAACCTGCTACAGCAGAAAAAGAGACGGTACCTCCTAAGGAGAATGCAGTTCTTAAAGCGCAACGAGAAGTGGCTGAACGTGTTATTGCTATGCGTACTGAAGGAAGAGTAACCCGTCAGCAAATTGAAGGGCTACAGCAAGCGGTGCAACATTTAGTTCGTGAATCCGGGGGGAGTGTTGCTTTGCAGCAAGATGCTCAGCGTTTTATGGAGCAGGTAGGTAAAGATCTACGTATGTCGATGAGCTATGACGCTGTGGGTCGAAGCGCTGAGGGGAAAATCCTCGTTCAACGTACAACAGATCAGCTTGTTCAGATGTTTAAGCTTCCGATTTCGGAAGTGGCAAAAGGGGGGGCACTGCAAAGGCAAGCGGCTGGCCAGCAACCTTCCCCACCCGTGGTATTGGAAACAATGGCACAAACGTACGATCGCTTAAGTGGGATTATAGCAGCGGCAAGAATGGAAATGCAAAGTGCATCTGGAGTTACATCATCTATGCTTTTGCAGGGAAATGAACGCTCCGGGTTAAGCTTTAATCCAGAAGTAGCAAGAATGCCGCAGCAAATTCTACAAGATGTTCAATTATTATTGGAAAAGGCTGCCGAAACTGAAGGGCTTTCAGAGGAAATGGTTCAGAAGCTAACTCCCCTTCTTTCCAAGCTCAAAGAAATGGCAACGGCACAAGCCTCACTTTCAATGACGGATCTTGATACACTGGTTGAGCAGGATTCGACCTTGTACAGGCAGATAGATGTAGATAAAACACTTGCAAATATTGAACAATTATTTGAAGAAGAGGCAGGGCGTTTGACAGCTTACGCCAATGTGCAGGCAGCCAACTTTGAACGAGTTTCTCACTATATTACTGAAAATCTGCACCAAGTAGCTGAAGAGTTTAAACAAACCAAGAGAGAAATTATTAGCAATATAGAACGGATGAGCCAATTTTTACGACAGGAAGTTCCTCAAGCTACTTCGTATATTAAACAAGTGATTGAGCCGACGATTGAGATGGTTAATCGCCTTGTTTCCAAAGGTGAATTTGCATTGTTTGCTGATATGGAGTTCGAGCACACTGTATTGAAAATTAGCGGACAATTGCATGACATCAAAAGCATGCTAGATAAGGGGCAGAGCGAAGAGGCCTTGCGCTCGTTTCAGGATGTCCGCAATGCATTGGAAAAACTGAATTGGCAGCCCTCTTACATGAAAGTGGAACGGTTTTTTTCTAAAAAGATGGATGAAGGCAAAATGCAAAGTCCTTTTGAAATGTATAGTCAAGGATGGAAGAGCAATGAATTGACTGGACGTGGCGTACAGGAATGGATGCGTGGAATAGGACTAGGATATGAACGCGAAGCAATTGAATGGATGAGCCGGAGAGCAGGAGAAAACAGAGAGATGGGAACGAGTGCATGGAATGGGGGCAACGTTCATTCAGGTTCAGGACAAGGCCCTTCAGTATCTTCAGGTGGAGCGTCCCCCGAACATAAATCGAGTACTTTACCATCCTTTTCCCAATCTGGCCAGCATTCTTTTCAATCACAAGATGAAAGACCACAGACGATGAAAAGTATAATCATGGACCAATTGGAGAACGGTAATCTGCCTCCACGGGCACGTGAAGTGCTCGAACAGACGTTATCTAATGTCACAGGGCAACAACTTCTTTCTAAGCATGAGCCTGGGGCCCCTGTACAAACTATGTACTTTCAATTACCGGTGCCTTGGGAGGAGGGTGTGCAGAACATGCAGATGCATATTCAGTCTAGAAACAATGGAGAGCAGATGGATTGGGAGAATTGTAGCCTGTTTTTCTTTCTCTCCACACCAAAGTTCGGTGATACAGGCATTGGAGTGACTGTAGTAGAACGGGACATGACGTTAAGGATTCAAAATGATCATCCACAAGCAGAGAGAGCTTTTAAGCCGTATATTCCTCAACTAAAAGAACAACTTCAAGGATTAGGGTATCGCATTCAAGGAGTCTCCTTTGGAACAATGAAGGAATCGGTCCAGGACAAGCAGTCTCCCTCAACTCCTTTAATTGATATAAAGGAAGCGAGGGAACAGGCGGCTTCTTTTGTGACACGGAAAGGAGTCGATTTCTCAATATGATTCACAAGCATTTTCGTCAACCGGACCGTAAGAAAGAACCTACACGGGCAGCGGTAATACGATACGACAAGGAAAAAGATAATGCCCCGGTTGTCGTAGCACAAGGGCGGGGGGACGTGGCGCGTAAAATCATCGAAAAGGCGAAAGAGAGTAATATTGCGCTGCAAGAAGACGCCTTCTTATTAGACAACTTGTTCTCGCTGGATTTGGGTAATCAGGTTCCGCCTCAGCTTTATCAGGTAGTAGCGGAAATTTTACTGTTGGTTCGTCGCGCCAATATAGAGGAAACAGGGGTATCCCCGGCTTTTAAGCCTATATCTGTGGCCCGTTCTGTACGTGATACTGTTTATTGGAACGAGGCAGAAGAAGAGAGGGAGGAAGACATTAGTTTGGAAGATCTGTTAGGAGCGATAAAAAATATTTAGGTATATGGTAATGTTTTCTTGAAAATCATCTTAAAGATATTGGGTTTTACACCGATACAAAAGATAGCTAGTAAGAATTGACCAAGAGAAAGCAAGGTGGCACGGTTATGGAGCGTGTAGTTACACTAGAGAATGTCGAGCTTAGCGATATTCATGATCGCCCTGAGTTAATCACTTCTTTGCTTTACAAGAAGTTTCTACAAAAGATAGAAGAAGCGATAGAAGCAATGTCTGAGCATAAATACGATAGGGTAAACAGCGCTTTACAGCTTTGCAATGATATTGTTACCCGTCTTGGCTTTGGTATTAAATACGAAGCGGGTGTTCTGGCAGATCGGTTGGAGATGTTATATCAATATGTGTTTGATTTGATTTGGGCAGCCAACTATACGAAAGATACTGCAAAGATGAGAGAAGCAAAGCAAATTATAGAAGAGCTTGATAGAGCATGGACGACAGCCATGGAAAAAGTTAAGCAATCAGACAGTACAGCTTCCTCGATAAATAATGGAATGAAAATGAAAAGACCATCTATTAATCCATACGAGCGTATGGAAATTGAGCAGGAAACCTTGGAAAAAGCTCAGGCTAATCCAAGAGAACTATAAAAGTACTTAGGAGTGAATATGTATGCGTATTAATCATAATATCCCAGCCTTAAATTCGTACCGAAATTTATCTCAGAATCAAGCCGGAATGGGCAAGGTACTGGAGAAGCTGTCTTCCGGTTATCGAATCAACCGAGCTTCTGATGATGCGGCAGGCCTTGCAATCTCAGAGAAGATGCGTGGACAAATTCGTGGTTTACAACAAGGGCAACGCAATACGATGGATGGCATTTCCTTAATTCAGACAGCAGAAGGCGCACTGCAAGAAGTACATTCGATGCTGCAGCGTATGCGTGAGCTGGCAGTACAAGCAGCAAACGATACATATAATTCTGCTGACAAAAGGGCTTCTCAGGATGAAGTGAATGAATTGCTTAAACAAATTGAGGATATTGCCAAAACGACTGAATTTAATGGTGTTAACCTCCTTTCTTCTGGAAAAGCAGGAGGGAAAATTGGCATCAATGGTAAAGTAGGTATTCAATTTGGAGCGAATACAGAAAATTATCTTGAACTTCAACTGTCTGGCGGTATTAATAAGACCATTACTAAAGAAGGAATTGGTGGTCAAACTTTCACTTTGCAAATCAGTGGCGCAAGGATTGATTTGAAATCTTTGAAGTTAGTGGATAATGGATATTCAGGTATTAAGATGAATGAAATTCTTCATACTTCTTCAGGGGCACGTAATGCGATCGCCATTTTTGATAATGCCGTACAGGCTGTTTCCGCTATTCGTTCTTATATGGGTGCTATTAACAATCGTCTGGAGCATGCAGTTAACAACCTTTCTAACTATCAGGAAAACCTAACAGCAGCCGAATCCCGTATTCGTGACGCAGACATGGCAAAAGAAATGACGGAATACACAAAGTTTAATATCATCAATCAATCTGCTACTGCGATGCTGGCACAAGCCAATCAGCTTCCACAAGGCGTACTACAACTACTCAAAGGCTAAGCAATAAGTAAACAAAAGCCTCGAACTTCCGGTTATCGGATGCTCGAGGTTTTTTCATTTGTTCCTGCTAGTTTATTGGTTTCAGTAACTCCAGTACGCTGTATGCCTGTTTCCTCGTCTGTGCCATCATGGCCATGGATACTTGAGTTAGAATGCTATGACGTGTATATTCCAGCATTTCCTTTGCTATATCTGCATCTCTAATTCTCGACTCGGCAGCTGTCAGGTTCTCGGAAGCATTCTCCAGGTTGTTAATCGTATGTTCTAACCGATTTACATTCGCACCGATCTGCGAGCGTTGTCTAGAGACTTTTTTAAGTGCTCCATCCAATAAATCGAGTGCTTTTCCCGCATCTGTATGATTATCTAGCATGTTATGAATGTCATCGATGCCAAGTGTTGCAGTATCGATGGAACCGATGCTAAGACTAAGCGTATCGCCGGAATTTGGTCCAATCTGAAACTTCTTCGCGGTAAAGGATCCGTCCAATAGCTTTTGTTCGTTAAATGATGTACTGCGGCTAGTACGGTTAATTTCTTCCTGTAGCTGTTTAATTTCATCAATGATGGCTTGACGGTCGGATGAAGAATTCGTATCGTTGGCAGCTTGTACCGTTAACTCTCTCATTCGTTGTAGTATGGAGTGGGTCTCATTGAGAGCCCCTTCTGCTGTTTGTAGCATTGAGATCGTGTCTTGTGCATTTCTAGACGCCATATTTAGCCCGCGGATTTGCGCACGCATTTTTTCTGAGATGGATAAGCCGGCGGGGTCATCTGCGGCCCGGTTAATGCGCTGGCCCGTTGCAATGCGTTCCATATGCAGTCCCTGCATTTTCACATGATATTGATAAGAACGGTACGCTATCATTCCGCTATGAAGTGCCTGTAAGAAGATGTTTCTCTCCTTTCTATACATAAATTTCCTGTTAGTACAGAATATTTCTATAATATGTATTTTACCATATGTTGCATATTAAGTCTTAGCCTACTCTATGTATATA
>RCUE01000028.1_pt1 | contig 80168 bp, 75 predicted proteins | sample 2166111 | NCBI WGS metagenome assembly RCUE01 (sample SAMN09930795, study PRJNA488358) | compost metagenome | feature: garden; material: soil; isolation source: compost soil in phenylacetonitrile-enriched culture | place: Germany: Experimental Botanical Garden Goettingen | collected 2016-01-27 | reverse complement strand
ATATCGGAAGGGGTAGAAGCATGAGCAGTATTCCCAAAATTGTCATTGTGGGCGCTGGATATGGCGGAATATTGACGGCTCAGCAATTGCAAAAGGAGCTCAAGCACAATGAGGCAACTGTCACGCTAATCAACCGTCATGATTACCACTATATTACGACTCATCTTCACATGCCTGCGGCAGGCACGGATACGATTGAGCATTCGAGGATTCCGATTGCGCAGCTCATCGATGAGTTCAAGGTGGATTTAGTCAAAGGAACAGTTAAGGAAATCATACCAACGGAGAAAAAAATCGTGCTGGAGGATGGCTCGCTATCCTACGATTATTTGGTTATCGGACTAGGTGGGGAGCCGGAAACTTTCGGTATTCCAGGGATGGATCAATTCGCGCTGACGATTCGCAGTATTAACTCTGTGCGCCTGATTCGAGAGCATATTGAATATCAGCTGGCCCTATATAAAAATGATGGTAAGCCAGGTCGCCTAAATTTCGTCGTAGGGGGCGCTGGTTTTAGTGGTATTGAGTTTGTAGCGGAGTTGGCGGATCGTCTGCCACAGCTGGCTAAAGCTTACGACATCGATTTTAACCGAATTCAAATCATTAACGTCGAGGCAGCTCCTACAGCATTACCAGGGTTTGATCCTGAACTGGTGGAGTATGCGATGGATGTCCTCAAACGTAAAGGGGTTAACTTCCGTATTGGAGTTCCGATTAAGGAATGCCTGCAGGATGGTGTAATCGTTGGTGAGGGTGAGAAAATTGAAGCCTGCACGGTCGTCTGGACGGGTGGGATCCGTGGGAACGGTTTGATCGAGAAAGCCGGATTCGAAGTGATGCGTGGAAGGGTGAAAATCGACGATTTTCTGCGTGCACCGGGTCACGATGATATTTTCATTATCGGAGACAGTTCCCTGATGTTTAATCCAGAAGGCCGCCCTTATCCACCGACTGCCCAAATTGCAATGCAGCAAGGAGTGCTTTGTGGCAAGAATCTGGCCGCTACGCTCCGCAACAAGGAGCTGCACAAGTTCGTATTCTCCAACAAGGGTACAGTTGCATCTCTTGGAAAGGGCGAAGCCGTCGCCGTAGTAGGTAAACGCAAAATCAAAGGCTGGGTGGCCGCACAGTTGAAAAAGATCGTAGATCTACGCTATCTGTTCATCATTGGCGGCATTCCACTGGTATTGAAAAAAGGGAGATTTTTCTAATCTCAGCCAAGTAGTCAAGATCACCTAAAAACAATAAGAACAGAAAAAAAAGGTTTCCACGACTCTTGGGACTGACCCCTTACCAGAGCCTGTGGAAACCTTTTTTCTATTGCTTTTCTTTTCTTTTCTATTATTAGAGTCCTACAGCTTCAGCATGTCTTCAAATGTTTCTTCGTCCAACACGCTGCCGACATAGAAGGAACCAAATTCACCGTAACGGGCACTTACTTCATCAAAACGCATTTCATAAATTAGCTTCTTGAATTGAAGTGCGTCGTCGGAGAACAGGGTTACGCCCCATTCCCAATCATCGAAGCCGATGGAACCTGAGATGATTTGCTTTACTTTGCCAGCATAGCTGCGTCCAATTAAACCGTGGCTGCGCATCAAGGTGCGACGCTCGTCCATCGAAAGCATGTACCAGTTGTCATCCAGATCACGTTTTTTGTTCATTGGATAGAAACAAATATAACGGGCCTTGTTTAATACAGGCTTCAAGCGTGCGACAATTTGTGGATTTTGCATAGGATCTTCATCCTTGCTCAAATAATTACTTAGTTCCACCACACTCACATAAGAGTAGGTTTTGGTTGTATATTTGGCGAAGGTTGTTTTGTTAAAGTCATTTTCCAGTTTATTGAGGTCCTCCAGCGTTTCGCGCAGGTGCATCATGACAAAATCAGCCTTTTGTCCGACTATAGTATAGACAGCTGAGCTGCCCAGACCCGCTTCCTCGGTAGTGCTCCATTCCTTCATAAACTCTTGAAGCTCATCCAGTGCTCCAGCACGTTCCTCATCATCTGCGGTTTTCCATGCTGTCCAGTTGATGGACCGGAAATCGTGAAGCGCATACCAGCCTTCCAGTGTGGAGGCTACTTCGTTAGGTGTTGCTGGGGTTTGTTGTGGTTGATGTTGACTCACGATCTACACTCCTTTACGATCTGTAAATGATAATCGGCTTAGCCGAACTATGTGTACTTCCTTATATCTTTCCTGTATCCAATACGTGATGCTTAACCATTATATTGTAGCTCAAAGTAAAGCTTTTCACCAATGAAAGAAGTGTGAAGAATTTTATTTTTACCATGATGCAGGTCACAAAGTCATAAAATAGTTAGTATTCTCGAAAAAAGTAGAACTCAGACGAATATGGCTGCCAAAAAGGAGAACAATTGCCCTTATTTTGTTGGCCCCACCAGAAGGCAAGTATGATAGAATAGAAAAACATCTTGGAGACCGTTATGTCAGGAAAGGAAGAATGTTGGAATGCGGATGAAAAACCTGCTGCACTATACTGAGAACCACCGCTACTGCGTTTATCGGGAATTTGGCTTGAGCGCACTGGATGAATTGATGCTGGGAAGCGTCTATCAGCCGATGGTAGGCGCATTTGCGGTCAGTCTGTATCGACTGTTGTTCCAGCATGTGCCAGTTGGACAAATTGGTTATTCGCCGTTGGAACAGCAGCGTCGCCTTTTTCTGACACTGGGACTGGAGCCGAGTGAAAAGGGACGCAAGTATTTGATTGAACAGACCTCCAAACTGGAGGCCGTCGGTCTGTTACAGACGTCCAGGCTGTATGCACCCGAAACGGACGACTATATGTATGAATATGAGATGCAGCCGCCGCTCGCACCTGCTGAATTTTTCAGAACGCAGCATCTCACCCTTTTGTTGAGAGACAAAATCGGTAAGTTTGCAGTGCTTTCTCTGAGAGAATCGTTGTGGAGCAGGGAATCTAGCGAATGGTCGCAATCTTCCTATAATAAAGAGAATATTTCGATTCCTTTCTACGAGTTATTTGAATTGAATACCCATGTTATAGATTATGAACTGGAGCAGGCGCTGTCCGAGGTGTCCACTAGCCGTCAGACTGGACCAATTGCGTCAGAATCGGAGGAAGCATTGAATTATGCAGATATTATTCTCCGTTTTCCGCGTGAATCTGCCAATCGTAAGCACGTGGAGCGTCTTCGGTTTGAGCACGAGCAGTTAGGCATGGTCAATTACGTTGTTCGCAAATTTGATCTTTCTGTACAGGATATTAGCCGATTGCTGGATGAGGACGGTATTTTTACCGAAGCAGGCGACTTGTTGCTTGACGAGCTTCAACTTCGGGCTAGCCAACACTCCAGACAGGATCGGAAGCGGCAGGAGGAGCAGCAGGTACAAGCCGCCAAAGTGGTCGCCTTGCGCCAGAGGGAAACTTCCACATCTGAAGAGCCGCCTGCAGAACAGGCTGTGGAAATGGAATTTTATGTGGAGGTTCCACCACAATTCACAGCCAAGTGTGACATTCACCAATATAATATGATGTTGCGCAACGAGCCTTATCGCCGTTTGCTGCAAACCTTTTTCCCCGGCACGGTTCCCGGTAACCTGCTGGATATATTCGAGAAAATTGATATCAGCTATAAGCTGCCCGGTGAAGTCATCAACGTGCTGATCCATTATTTAATGTCACTGCTCGTATCTGGGAGCGATCAGCGGATTAACCGCAACTTTGTCGAGGCCGTTGCTTCCAACATGCTGCTTAAGCAGGTAAACACTTACGAAAAAGCCGTTCAATATATAAGGGATCAAGCCAAGGTAAAAGGAAAACAGTCCTCTGCTTCTCCTTCCGGCGGCCGATCCCGCGCGTATGCCAAAAATAACGGGCCAGCCAAGCCATCCATTCCAATCGTTCAAGATCAACCTTCCGAGGAGTCTGTATCTGAGGAAGAATTGGATGAATTGCTGCGTCTGGCCGAACGAATGCAATCCGGAAAACAGAAAAAGGTGTAGATAGATTTTAAGGTGTCCATAACTCTGCACATTTTAAGAAAGGAGGAGCGTTCTTGGAATCACTGGGCGATTTGCTACAGCAGATGCAGAACCCTTCGTTTCGCCAGCGCACTCGCAATGTAGCCGATCAAGTTCTAAATGATCCGCTCGTACAGGAGTTTTGTGCTGCACATCCTGATGTCGACGAAACACAATTGCGACTCAACATGAGCATGCTCTTTCAGTATGCCCGGGATCGTCGAAATTGCGACAATTGTCCGGGGCTGGAACGATGTCCTAACGATTTTCAGGGCCACTTTTGCAAGCTGGGCGTGGAATATCCGAATGGAACAGCCGAAATCGTGGACATTCGGACCCCATGTGCGAAGTTGGTTGCTTCCCAACATGAACAACGGGTGCGTCAGCGAATTAAAAGCTTTTATGTGGATGAACGGGCACTTCTGGAGGGATATAACGCTCTTGAGATTGCGCGTAAGGATTCACAACGTATGCCTGCCGTCACACAGCTATTCCGTTACATTGAAGAAACGAAAAGTCAGGGTCTATCCAAAAAAGGACTGTATCTGGAAGGTACGTTTGGTACGGGTAAAACTTTTTTGATGGGCTATCTATTGCACGAGCTGGCTCTGTCGGGTCTGAACGGTGTGATCGTGTATATGCCTGATTTTGTGGAGGACTTAAAGTCCATGATTCAGGATGGACAGAAGCTGAAGGAAACGACCGAAATGCTCAAAAATTGTGATCTGCTCGTATTTGACGATATTGGTGCCGAAAATTTAAGCCCGTGGGTACGGGATCATGTGATGGGTTCTATTTTGAATTACCGAATGAACCGCAAACCTACTTTTTATACTTCCAATTATTCGTTGCAGGGGCTGGAGAAGCATCTCAGCTTTACGAGCAAGGACGGAGAGGAAATGTACAAAGGACAACGCTTGATGGACCGGATTCGACCTTTTGTAGATGTCATTACCGTAAAGGGAAAAAATCAGCGGGGGTAAGCGTTTTTCCGTCTGCTATTTTGATATCTTACAATTAAAAGACTATTGTGATATAATTAAAAGGTGTCGAAACAGACATTACAGGTTATAATAATCTTGACTTTTCTATAAAGGAGGAACATACAATGGCAATTGTTAACGTGTCCGATCAATCCTTCAACGCAGAAGTCGAAGGCACAGGAACCGTTTTGGTTGATTTTTGGGCGCCATGGTGCGGTCCTTGCAAAATGATCGCTCCTATTCTGGAGGATCTGTCCACAGAAGTTGGCGACAGCGTCAAAATCGCGAAGGTGAACGTGGATGAAAATCCAGAGTCTGCTTCCCGTTTCGGCGTGATGAGTATTCCTACCCTGATCGTCTTCAAAGACGGACAGCCTGTTGATAAAGTGGTAGGTCTGAACTCCAAAGAAGCGCTGAAAAGCATGCTTACTAAACACCAATAATCATCGCATGTGACCCATGCTCCCGCGGGGGCTTGGTGGAGCGGCCATGAAAGGTCAATGCCTCCGGTTGTAAATACCGGGGGCGTTTTTGTGTATTATTCCTATATATTATGAGTAGTTAGTTGAGTAATCATTAAGAATGGAAGGAGGAACCGGGCGAATGAAACCTTATGCGGAGGACTTGCAGAATCAGGAGAAGGCGCTGGAGAACATACGGCACAAATTAGCGTTACTGCCGGATGCATCAGGCTGTTATCTGATGAAGAATAGCGAAGGCACCATTATTTATGTCGGCAAGGCCAAAGTGTTGAAAAACCGGGTCCGTTCCTATTTTACAGGTAGCCATAACGGCAAGACGCAGCGATTGGTTTCCGATATCCGTGATTTTGAATATATCGTTACAGGCAGTAATATGGAGGCGCTCATTTTGGAGTGCAACCTCATTAAAAAGTACCAGCCGCGTTATAACGTGCTATTGAAGGATGATAAAACCTTTCCGTATTTGAAAATTACGAACGAGGCACACCCCAAGCTGGAGGTGACCCGTCGCGTTCTGAAAGATAAAGCAAAATATTTTGGACCGTACCCCAATTCCTACGCGGCACATCAGACGAAGAAGCTGCTTGATCGTATGTATCCGTTACGCAAGTGTGGTGTAATGCCCAAGGAAGTATGCCTGTATTATCACATGCATCAATGTTTGGGGCCTTGTGTGAAAGAGGTCGAGAAGGAAACGTATGACCAGATTGGTCAGGAGATTGGTTCCTTTTTAAGCGGGGGACATGAGGAAATTAAAAAGGATCTTCAGCGTAAAATGCAGGAGGCCGCAGAGGAATTGTACTTTGAGCGGGCCAAGGAGCTGCGAGATCAGATTATCAGCATCGACGCGATGATGGAAAAGCAGAAAATCACCACATCGGATGCGAAGGATCGAGATGTATTCGGTTTTTCAGTAGATAAGGGCTGGATGTGTGTACAAATCCTATATGTCCGCAAAGGTAAAATGATCGAGCGCCATATGTCGACTTTTCCTTTCTACGGTGAAGCTTACAGTGATTTTATGTCCTATGTGACGCAATATTATAGTGACAACCCGGCAGTGCCGCAAGAAATATTGCTGCCAGATTCTCCTAGGCTGATGCAGGCAGAACAGGTCAATGTCGATCAACCGGTTGCGGCAGAAACTGTACTCCACAGTGCAGCTACAACCGATGCTACCGGACAGACAGATGAGAAAGCGATACAAACGGAGACAGAGCCTTCTGCTGACTCATTGCTGGTGGCTGAAGAACGAGCGACTTATGCAGCAACAAATCAAGACCAAGTTGGTGACCAAGATACCGGAGTAAAGGAAACAGAAACCCAACTATCCGGTGGACTGGAGGACCCGAGTACGGCGGCTCTCGCTCTGGCTGAATGGTTGGATGTAAAGGTACTTGTACCGCAGCGTGGACTGAAAAAGCAAATGACAGGCATGGCGACGGAAAATGCACGTGTTGCTTTGGATGAGAAGTTTAAGCTGATCGAGCGGGATGAGGAACGGACATCCAAAGCTGCAAGCAATCTCGGACGTGCCATTGGGCTGGATAGCTTGCACCGGGTGGAGGCGTTTGATAACTCCAACATCCAGGGTTCCGATCCAGTCTCAGCCATGATCGTGTTTATTGATGGCAAGCCTGCCAAGAAGGAGTATCGAAAATATAAGATCCGTTCTGTGCAGGGACCCGATGATTATGAAACGATGCGTGAGGTTATCCGACGTAGATATGAACGTGTGCTTAAGGAAAATTTGGAACGTCCCGACTTGATCGTTGTCGATGGTGGACGTGGACAAATTAAGGCGGCGACCGATGTATTGCAAAATGAGCTGGGTTTGTTCATTCCTGTGTGTGGTCTGGTGAAGGATGCCAAACATAGAACTTCCCAACTATTAGTGGGAGAGTCCTCTGAGGCCGTGACACTTGCACGCAATAGCGAAGAATTTTATCTGCTGCAACGGATTCAGGACGAGGTTCACCGTTTTGCCATCACGTTCCACCGCGAGCAACGCGGCAAATCTATGGTAACTTCCCGGCTGGACTCTATTCCAGGCATCGGCGAGAAACGGCGTAAGTTACTGCTTAAGCATTTTGGATCACTCAAAAAAATAAGAGAGGCCAGCGTCGAAGACTTCCGGCCTCTCTCTATTGGGGATAAGCTTGCGCGTCAGATTATAGCTGCCCTTCGGGAGGAGGAGTCGTAGAATACGGCTCCTCTTTTTTTATAGGTTCAAACATAATTCGATTTGGCTTTTTAGGACTAAACCAATAAATGATGTAACCCACGATGGCTGGAAGTAAGATCCAGAATAGACCAGCGCTCACATTCACAGTGTCTCCCAGGCTCATCACACTAAGTCCCATTAAAATGCTGTCAAAAATAACGTGGCTGAACATGGCGGCAATAAAGCCGTAACGCAGGAACACAAAACTGAACAGCAAACCAAGAAAAGTCAGCTCAATAGGTCTGGAAATCACCGGATAGATTGGATAAAGTGTATGTCCCAGTGCCCAAATCAGCGTGGTGATCAGACACGCAACAAAAGTATTTTTTACTATTTTTTTGACCATCGGAATACCAAACAGACGGTAGACAGTCTCTTCTCCAATACCTGCCATCCAGGCCATAATCGGCAGTAGCCATGGATAAGCCATATTATAAGGGGATTGCGTGGCATCTGTGGTGGAGAATGTATTAAATGTGCGCTCCAGTATAAAGAACAAAATGGATTGTACCCCGAGCAAAATAAAGGCCCACAAGTAGCCAACATACATACTGCGAAGCACATACAGCCCGTAGCCCGGCTCTTTCGCACGCGGCCATGCATTCAGTCCAACCTGACGCATAAGCCCGTCACCGCCGACCAAGGAGAAGTAGAGCGCTACAGCCATGACGAAGGTAACACCAATCTGGAAAACCATAAGAAATATAAGCATGCCCTTACCGCCTGCTTCTGCTTGCAATAAAGGCAGCATGTTCATGGTCCCAGCTATACTAGCAATAAAGTATACAACGGATAGAACAATGCCGCGTACAAATGAAGTATGTCGTCGGGTGAGTGACGCATACACAATGGCAAGTACACCCAGTACAAAGCTAAATAGGGCATAACCCGCATAGGTCATCAAATTCGCCCAAAATGTTTGCTTTTCGATATAATCGGTATAGGACGACGGGGCCGAAAAGCTTTGGGTGAAGGAGCGAACATCACCGTCTTCAAAAGTAAAAGCCAGTGTAAGTACCGAGGCGCCGATTTTTTTATCGTCTACGGTATACTTTAATCCGCCTTCTTGTTCAGTGGTCGAGAGCTTCAAATCCGACGGCTTAAAGCCAAAGCGCTTGACCCATACTCCGGCCGCCTGCTCCTTGGCTTCGAGCGTCATGCCGTCCTCAGCCACACGTACAAGCCTGTTACGTGCTTGTTCATCCGTAGAAATATCAGCCTGTGTGTAATTGGTGCTGGAGGTGATCCGTTTAAAGCTAACGACCTTCCCAGTGGATAAATCCACATGAATTTGCAGTTTACTCTTCGCTGAGGATTCAGGCAGATCGACCCGAAAGGTTTCGTAAGGGTAACGTTTTTTCCATGTACGGTCGTACTGTTGAAGCAGTTTTTCTCTAGATAAATAACCGTACAAATCTGTTTCGGCCTGATAGGTCACGACAGGCTCCTCAGGCTGTGATTCAGTATAGCCCAGCTCGGAGCGGGCGAAGTCCAATGCGTGTATGACCGCTTCTTGTTTGCTGATGACCTTTGCATTCATTACTGATTCTGGACTTGGATTGCTAAGCGAGGGAATAAGCAATTGAAAGATAAAAAAGCAAATCAGGCCAATCCCGCCCAGCAAGCCTAATTTTTTGAAGTTGGCCGTGAGCACGACCGGTTTCCCGATAGGATTCATGAGTTTCCTCCTTAATCTGTAAATAAGAACATCCATTAAAGATATCATACTGCACAGGTTCCCGCCAACAGACCAGCGATATTCATGAAAATAGAGTGAAAGCACTTTAAAGTTCCAATAAAATTAGATAAGCTGCGATTAAACGATGCCCATTCGCAAAATAAAGCCAATTTCACGTTTTTTCGGCGAAATTGGTTTTGTGATCTGGATATAGAAGGATTATAATCTTGAGGCAATGCCTATGAAATACATAGGTAATGATATACAGTTGAGCCGAATTTCTATGGGAAAACGGGGGAACCATGTTACTGGGGTGAATTTTACAACCGATCCTGCTGGATCGGAAGTGTAAATAGGGCATACTGTGCTGCCCGAATCCGTCAGCTAACCTCGTAGGCTATGAGCAGGAACCAAGTCAGGCACTCGGTTTTCCGGTGTCTTTTTTTGTGCGTATAAAAGTGTTTGGATTGGTTAGACCGCTGCGGGTGCAGATTATTCTTCCGATTGCTGTTATCCCCGGATTTTTTGATTGTATACCCCCTTTAATGGTTAAAATCCGGAGATAAAGGCAAACGCTTCGCTTCTTCAGAACAATTCTGCCCCCTTCGCTACTGCCCGCCAATAGCACAGGGGGCCGAGTAGTGCTTGACATGCATTCTTCCTGTATTCAGGGAATGCTAATTATAGTTACTTAAGGTTTGGAAAAATCAAAAAATTCAGGGGCAACGACGATCGGAAGATCAAATGGAACGCGTAGCGAGCTTACACCGTATTAAATCACTGTTTTTATAGTTTTAAGGATTAGGAGAGAAGTGATGAATAGATGAATCCCAATGCAAGCTGGCTCCGGCTTTCTCCACCGCAGATATTCGTTGCGGGCTTTGCCATTATCATTCTAATAGGTAGTTTATTGTTAATGCTGCCGATCTCTAATACAACAGGAAAACCACTTGCGTTTATAGACGCTTTGTTTACTGCCGCCTCTGCGACCTGTGTAACCGGGCTTGTCGTAAAGGATACCGGGCTCTTTTTTACCACTTTTGGTCAAGTTGTCGTCGTTGCGCTGATCCAGATCGGCGGTCTTGGCTTTATGACCATGGCTACCTTGATTGCACTGGTGTTCAAGCGTCGGATTTCCTTGCGGGAGCGTCTCATTTTGCAGGAAGCGATGAATCAGACTTCTGTAGAGGGAATTGTCGGGTTAATCCGTAAGGTATTACTGTACTCACTGGTTATTGAAGGCGTATGCGCTACGATATTCTCGGTTCGCTGGTCCTTTGATATGCCTGTAGGCAGGGCGATTTATTTTGGAATCTGGCATGCCATCTCCATGTTTAACAATGCTGGTTTTGATTTATTCGGTGAATTTCGCAGCTTGACAGGTTATGTATATGATCCGATTGTTAATTTTACCGCAATGTTTCTAATTATTTCTGGCGGCATTGGTTTTGTAGTGATGTCAGACCTGGCAGAATATCGCAAGCGCAAGAGACTGTCCTTGCATACCAAGGTGGTACTCAGCATGACGGGCGCTATGATTGTAGTCGGCACGCTCGTGATTTTTGTATTTGAGTTTACGAATCCAAAGACTCTTGGCTCGCTTGATTGGGGTGGTAAACTGCTGGGTTCTTTATTCCAGTCCGTTACTCCACGTACCGCAGGTGCCAACACGCTGGACATTGCAGGCTTGCGGCAGGCTACGCAGTTTTTTATCATCATACTCATGTTTATCGGGGCTTCTCCTGGCTCTACTGGAGGCGGGATTAAGACCACAACATTCGCCCTGCTCATTGGAGCAGTGATTTCGATGCTGCGGGGGCGGGAAGATATTGTACTGTTCAAGTACCGACTTGCGCAGGGACGAATTTACAAGGCTTTGACCATTACACTGCTGGGGTTGCTGTTCGTGATCGGGGTGACCATGATTTTGTCGGCAACCGAAGATCATCATTTTCTGATGATCTTGTTTGAGACGGTGTCTGCGTTTGGTACGGTGGGGCTGTCGATGGGGCTTACACCTGATTTAACAGTCATAGGTAAGCTGGTGATTACCCTGACGATGTTTGCAGGTAGACTGGGGCCACTCACGCTAGCTTATGCACTGGGGCCGAAAAAGGGTAAAGAATTATATCGTCATCCGGAAGGTAAAATGATTATAGGATAAGGGAGTTTTCGAGTAGATATGAAAACGCAGCAGTTTGTAGTTATTGGCTTGGGGCGGTTTGGCTCAAGCCTGGCTTTGCAATTGGTGGATATGGGGTGCGAGGTGCTAGGCATTGACCGGAATGAGGATGTTGTGGACAGTATGAGTGAGATGTTGACACATACTGTCGTGGCGGACGCTACCGATGAAGACTCGTTGCGATCACTGGGCATCCGTAATTTCGATTGTGGCATTGTTGCTATTGGTGATGACATTCAGGTAAGCATCCTCACCGCCATTTTGCTGAAGGAGCTGGGTGTGAAAAAAGTTGTAGCCAAAGCCATATCTGTGCTGCACGGGCGTGCGTTAGAAAAGCTCGGTGTGGACCGGATTATTTATCCAGAACGGGATATGGGTATCCGGGTGGCTCACCAGCTAGTCACGCCTAATTTGCTCGATTATTTGGAGTTGTCTAAGGAATACAGTATTGTGGAACTCAATGTACCTGCATGTCTGAATGGCAAAACGCTAGCAGAGCTAAATGCCCGTACTCGCTTTGGTTGTAGCGTCGTGGCGCTTCATACAGCGAACGGTATCCTGATCGCACCGACGGCTATGGATCGGCTAAAAGCAGACGATATTATGGTCATCATCGGTTCGAATGACAATATCGGTCGCTTTGAGGATGAGGTTGTTAATGTTAATGAAGAGGATTAAACCCTCTACACCATACGGTAGCCTGCAAACGAAGCCCGTGTCTCGCTAATCCAGCGTCGTGCTGTCGGACCGAGATCGGTCGTCTCCGAGTAAATGAGGGAGGTCGTTCGGCGTGTCTCCTTCAAATCGGGCAAGTACAATGCAGTGAGTCCATTATCCCGCAATAGTTCGCTACGCAAATAGGATTTGGGCAGCAAGGCTGAAGCCTTACAGGTTGGAAGCAGGCGTACAATCGCCTCGAAAGAGTCGATTTCCATACGGATATCCGGCATGATGCCGCTGCGCTGGAACAAGTCATCCGTCAGACTGCGGTACCAGGTCCCTTTGGAGAAAATAATCATCGGCAATCCTTGCAGATCTTTCATCGAGGCTGTTCCTGTCTTGACCGTTAATTCATGTCCGATGGGAACGACGAGCTCCAAATGATCATCAAATAGCGGAATGCAACGCAGTCCAGCTTCATGAATGGCAGACCCGACAATACCGGCGTCTGCTTTTTTGTCACGTACAAAGGCGACGATTTCATGGGTTTTACCGGTGAGCAGCTTCAGCTCGGTTTGAGGATGCTTGCTCATGAAAGCTTCGACGAGGGTAGGCAGCGTCGTTTGGAGCGTCGTGAGGCTTGCGCCGAGTGTAAGCATACTCTGGGCTTCATTTTTGTGCTGGGACAGCTTTTGTAAAAAGCGAAGCTGTCGTTGCCGTTGCTCTAGTGCGAATGTATAAACAAATCGGCCAGTGGACGTAATTTCGAGCCGTTTGCCCCGACGATCAAAGAGATTCACACCCAGCTCTTCCTCCAGCTTGGCAATTTTGCGAGACAGGGCAGGTTGGGACAGATTCAGCAGTTTGGAGGCTTTATTCAGGCTGGACTGCTCGACAATGACGGCAAAAGCGTTCAAATCCTCAAACAAATCATCCACTTCCTCTCTATATGCAAAAAAGACATAATAATTAATACGTATATTGCAATTCCATTATAAGCCGAAAAGGAGTAACATGAAAGCGACACAAGATGTTCACACTTTTGTTTTTCCTTATAAGGGACACCTTGTTGGACATTTCCTGTCGGAAACTGTCAATTTATATGTTATATTACTATTGAAAACGCTATTATCGGGAGAAGGGAGCATGACCTAGATGAGAGGATTTTATTCCAGAAAGCTGCATTCGCTTCTTGGCGTCATTCCGTTGGCTCTATTTTTTGTTGAGCATTTGGTGACGAACTTCACAGCGGTGGAGGGCGGCAAGGAAGGATTTAATCGCAGCGTGGCCTTCCTGAATGGTTTGCCACTGGTTATTGTGCTAGAAACGTTATTCATCTACTTGCCATTACTGTTCCACGGAATTTATGGCTTGTATATCGCTTATCAGGCTGACCCGAATGTAAAAAGGTTCGGCTATTCACGTAACTGGCGCTTTCTGTTCCAGCGTATTTCCGGCGTCATTACGTTTGTATTTATTATCTGGCACGTATACGACACACGCTTTCAGGTGGCTCTGGGTAATGTAACTCATGAGGAGCTAGGCGGGGTCATGCATGGCATCGTGACGAACCCGGTTTATTTCATTTTGTATCTAATCAGTGTCGTTTCGGCATCCTTTCACTTTGCTAACGGACTGTGGGCATTTATGGTTAGTTGGGGGATTACCGTGGGACCACGTGCGCAAAAAGTATCTTCTTATATCTGTATGACCCTGTTCGTGGTGGTGTCTATCGGCTTCATCGCTTCCCTGCTTGCATTCCGCAGTGCGGAATTTCAGGAAACGGCAACTGCCTTGGTGCAATGCGGCGCTTTTAAACAGCTACTATAAACGACTCATATCAATTATACATCGTGTTGAGATTCTATTTTCAAACGTAAAAGGGGATTTGGTTAAAATCCTGAAAAAAAGGAGTGAGCAGAAATGGCAGCATCCAACATTATTGTCGTGGGCGGCGGTCTGGCAGGTCTAATGGCTACGATCAAGGCGGCAGAGGCGGGAGTCCACGTTCATTTATTTTCTTTGGTTCCGGTCAAAAGATCCCACTCCGTTTGTGCGCAAGGTGGCATTAACGGTGCGGTAAATACCAAAGGTGAGGGAGACTCACCCTGGATTCACTTTGACGATTCAGTCTATGGCGGTGACTTTCTGGCAAACCAGCCGCCGGTAAAAGCGATGTGCGAAGCGGCTCCGGGAATCATCCATCTCATGGACCGTATGGGTGTTATGTTCAATCGGACACCAGAAGGACTGCTGGATTTCCGCCGTTTTGGCGGTACCCAGCATCATCGCACAGCCTTTGCTGGTGCGACGACAGGACAGCAGCTCCTGTATGCTCTCGATGAGCAGGTACGACGCTGGGAATCTGCGGGTTTGGTGACCAAGTACGAGAACTGGGAGTTTTTACAGGCTGTACTGGATGATGAAGGCATCTGTCGAGGGATTTGCGGGCAGGATTTGCGTACGATGGAAGTGAAGACTTTTGCGGCGGATGCAGTTATTTTGGCGTCTGGTGGCCCCGGGATTATTTTCGGTAAAACCACGAATTCCGTCATTAATACGGGCACGGCTGCCGGTGCAGTGTATCAGCAAGGCGTACGCTATGCGAACGGTGAGTTTATCCAGATTCATCCGACGGCTATACCAGGTGATGACAAGCTGCGTCTCATGTCCGAGTCGGCAAGGGGAGAAGGCGGTCGTATTTGGACGTATAAGGACGGTAAGCCATGGTATTTCCTCGAAGAAAAGTATCCGGCTTATGGAAATCTGGTCCCTCGTGATATTGCGACACGTGAAATATTCAGTGTATGCGTTGATGATGGACTGGGTATTAATGGCGAGAACATGGTCTACCTCGATCTGTCCCACAAGGACCCGAAAGAGCTGGATGTAAAGCTGGGCGGCATTATTGAAATTTATGAAAAATTCGTCGGTGACGATCCGCGCAAAATCCCGATGAAAATATTCCCGGCTGTTCATTATTCAATGGGCGGTATGTGGGTCGATTACAATCAGATGACGAATATACCGGGCTTGTTCGCGGCTGGTGAGTGTGAATTCCAATATCACGGTGCGAACCGTTTGGGTGCGAACTCGTTGCTGTCAGCCATTTACGGCGGGATGGTGGCTGGACCTAAGGCTGTGGAATACATTAAAGGCTTGAAAAAATCTGCACAGGATATAGCTACCTCCGTATTTGATGCGGCAGTTCATCAGCAGACGGAGAAGTATGAGCGTATTTTGCATATGGACGGAAAAGAAAATGCTTATGTTCTTCATAAAGAGCTGGGTGAGTGGATGACGAACAACATGACTGTGGTTCGTTATAATGACAAGCTGGAAGCTACGATCCACAAGATCAAGGAGCTGAAGGAGCGTTACTCTAACATTAACATCAATGACGCTTCGCGTTGGAACAATGCGGGTGCGGCGTTTACACGGCAACTGTGGAATATGATGGAGCTGGCTGAAGCGATGACCAAAGGTGCGCTACTGCGCAACGAAAGCCGCGGGGCCCATTACAAACCAGACTTCCCGGATCGCAACGATGAGGATTTCCTGAAAACAACGATTGCGGACTGGACACCGGAAGGACCACAAATCTCGTATGAAGCGGTGGATGTTTCGCTGATCAAGCCGCGTATTCGGGATTATTCCAAGAACAAATAACGGAAGGGAGTGTATTTAGATGTCGGAGCAAGCAGTGAAGTCGAATAAAACAGTGAAGTTCGTTGTGACCCGTCAAGCTGATCCTAAAGCCAGTCCCTATACGGAAGAATTCGAATTAGCTTATCGTCCGGGGATGAATGTGATTAGCGCGCTGATGGAAATTCAGCGTAACCCGGTGGACAGCCACGGTAAAGAGACGGCTCCGGTATGCTGGGAGTCGAATTGCCTGGAGGAAGTATGCGGAGCATGCTCCATGGTGATTAACGGCAAGCCACGTCAGGCCTGTGCAGCACTCGTCGATAAGCTGGAGCAGCCGATTACGATCGCGCCGATGAGCACATTCCCGGTAGTTCGGGATTTGGTCATCGACCGCAGCCGGATGTTTAATGCGCTCAAGAAGGTCAAAGCGTGGATTCCGATTGACGGTACCTACGATCTGGGCCCTGGTCCTAGAATGGCAGAGAAGAAGCGTCAGTGGGCGTATGAGCTGTCCAAGTGCATGACCTGCGGTGTCTGTCTGGAAGCTTGCCCGAACGTCAACGAGAAGACGACGTTCATCGGACCTGCGGCGATATCTCAGGTTCGCCTGTTTAACAGCCATCCGACAGGGGAAATGAATCAGGAAGAGCGGCTGGAGGCGTTGATGACGGACGATGGGCTGGAAGGATGCGGGAACTCGCAAAACTGCGTACGCTCTTGCCCGAAAGGCATTCCGTTGACAACTTCTATTGCCGAAATGAACAAGGAAACGACCAAGCATATGTTCAAGCGCTGGCTGACTGTATAGCACTAGACAGCGAATAGGTTATGCCCAAACAGGCTTTTTCTCAAACTGGAGAAAGCCTGTTTTTTGCGCTCAGGAATGATGGAGGGTAACATGGAGGAAGGAGCGCGGGATAGCAGTTATGGTATAATTATGGTATTGTGTATCGGTTTTGGAGAAAAGGAGGCTGGACAGGTGACTGTGCAACCGATAACGAATCGACCTGTCACTAGGTCGGATGTCATGAAGGGATTAAAGGAGCTGGGAGTTCGGAGCGGCATGACATTGCTTGTTCACTCGTCGATGCGCAGCTTTGGGCGCTTTGTTCCAGGCGGGGCCTCCACCATTCTTGCCGCATTAACCGAAGCGATTGGCCGGGAAGGGACGCTGGTGATGCCAACACAGTCACACGACTTGACAGATCCGTCCACCTGGATGAATCCGCCTCTGGATGAGTCATGGTGGGAACTGGTACGTGAAGAAATGCCCGCTTATGATCCGGCCTGGACGCTGACCGGAGGGATGGGCGTCATTGTAGAAACGTTCCGTGGCCTGCCGGGAACAGTGCGCAGCGGACATCCGCACGTTTCTCTGGTGGCATGTGGACCTGCTGCTATAGGCTTGCTGGAAGCGCATGAGCTTGATTTTGGGCTGGGTGAGCATTCGCCCTTGGCAAAGCTGTATGAGGCAGATGCCTATGTACTGCTGCTGGGCTGCGGACATGACAGCAACACCTCCTTACATTTGGCAGAATATCGAACAGCCTACAATGGACGTGAAGTTGTCACGCATCAAGCCCCTATGATGGTGGATGGGGCCAAAACGTGGGTGTCTTTTCAGGATTATAATATTACCTCGGATGATTTTGAGCAGTTGGGACTTGATTTTGAACGGGAATGTCCCACATCCTTTATGCGGGTGAACATTGGAGAGGCTTCATGTTTTTTCGCAAGGCAACGAGATTTGGTTGACTATGCAGAGCAGTGGTTGTCCACTCATCGCTAAAGCATTTGGACAGTAGGAAGTGCTGAGAAATGAGATAGAAAGGACAGAACGCAAGGGGGAACGCATAATGAAGAAGATGTCGCAAATCCGCCGCGAGAGTCAGGATGGCCCACATCAGGAGGCCACTATCCCTCCCGGTTCTTCGCGGCGTTCCTTATCAAATGAGCCAGCCAATCCTTCCCGCCGCCGTTTTTTGAAAAAGGCGGCTTTAGCCACAGCAGGAACTGCACTATTGGCTGGAGGATATGCCTCCTTATGGGAGCCTAATCATTTGGAGATTACACGTTTCAACTTGTCTCTCCCTCGTCTTCCGTCTGCATTTGACGGAATTAGGGTGGTGCATTTCAGCGATGTGCACTTGGGGTTTCACATGGATGAGCAGGATCTGAGCGAGCTTGCGGACCGAATAGCAGGTCTGGAGCCGGATTTGCTCTGTTTTACAGGCGATATTGTAGATGATTATTCAGTATCTATGAAGGCTGCTGTTCCAGTTATGGCTTCCATGCACGCTACCCTTGGTAAGTTTGCTATTCTGGGCAATCATGATTATAGAGGCTTACCCGCCGGCGTTCAGGAGCTATATCCAAAAACCGGATTTACACTGCTGAGAAATGAGCATGCGGTTGTAGAGCGCGCGGGACAACGTGTGGCCATTGTCGGCTTGGAGGATAACATCATGGGCAAGCCCAATCCGCAGCGTGCAATCCACGGACTGCCTGATGAGATGTGCAAGCTGCTACTGATGCATGAGCCGGACTATGCAGATGTGGCGGCACAAATGTCCTTTGATCTTCAATTGTCAGGACATACACATGGGGGACAGGTACGTTTGCCTGTCATTGGAGCACCGATGCCGCCCCCTGGTGGACGCAAGTACATTCAGGGATTATTTCATGTGGGAACGGATAGAATGCCACTGTATGTCAGCCGAGGCATTGGTATGACACATTTGCCAATACGGGTGCTGTGCAGACCGGAGCTTAGTGTTATTACGTTAAAATCTGGCCAATAGGTCATGATCTTTTTTTCATCTTCATCATATATGTTGGAACTACATAATGTTGGCTTGAATGTAGTGTAGAGATGTAGCCGTTTCGGACAAAGGAGTGAGATTCAGATGGATCGTATTGCTGTCATTTCAGATATTCATGGCAATTGGCCTGCCTGTGAGGCGGTGCTGGAGGATATTGCTTCCCGAGGCATTAGCCGTGTGTTTTGTTTGGGGGATCTGATCGGCAAAGGGCCTAGCCCGTGCGAGGTTCTGGATGCTGTCCGTCAACGTTGTGAAGTGGTCGTGCGGGGGAATTGGGATGAGCTGGTTAGTATTACGGATGATCTCAATTTTAGCTGGCAAGCCGAGCGCTTGGGTGCAGAACGAGTGCAGTATTTGGCACAGTTACCGTTTCATTATGATTTCAGAATGAGCGGACGCCGTATCCGTCTGGTGCATGCCTCGCCGCAAAGTGTATATCACCGTGTGCAGCCATGGGATGAGCCGGAAAAACGGCTTGCCATGTTCGATCCGTTAGCAGAAGAAAATGGAAAAGTTGCTTTTGCCCCAGATGTCGTGGGATATGGTGATGTGCACAATGCTTTTATCCAGCATTTTCAGGGAAAAACCCTTTTTAACGTCGGCAGTGTCGGGAATCCGTTGGATGTTACGCAGGCTTCCTACTGCATTTTAGAGGGTGAGATGGGAGAGGAGCAGCCTACGTCCTTCTCCATTCATTTTGTACGTGTACCTTATGATATAGAACTGGCGGTAAAACAAGCGGAGGAAGCTGCTGTGCCTTCTTTGCCGTATTATATTCGAGAGCTGCGCACAGGAATTTACCGCGGGATTCAGGACCTGGATTAATATGAAACATTCATTTCTAAAAGCCAATCCATCCGCAGGGGGGAACATTGTGCTGACCAGAGAAATGCTTCGTCTTGGGCTACCGGAGCTTTACACCCGCCGAGTCCGATTGCGCCAGCTAAGAACGGAGGATTATCCCGCGCTGGAACGGATTCTATCCGATCCATTGGTGATCCAATATGTGAATCGAATTCGCAAACCAGTTTATACACGAATGCGGCGTCTGGTTGCGCAAATTAAAATATCTGCTGATTCACTAGATTCCCTGCATTTTGCGGTGGAGTGGCATCAGAGAAATACAGGAGAAAGCAATCTACTTGGTGAATCCAATGAGCTTACCTCCTCACCGTTGCTCGGTATCGTCTCTTTTCAGCAATGGAATGAAAGAACGGGTGAGGCACAGCTGGGCTATATTCTGGATCGTCCTTTTTGGGGACAGGGGCTGGCTACAGAAGTGGTGGGAGAAATGCTGGATTTTGGTTTCGGATCTTTGAAGCTCCAGCGGATCGAAAGTCGTTGCCAAGAGGATAATCAGGCTTCCATGCGCGTGCTTATTAAAAATAAGATGCGCCTGCTGCGCACCATTGGTGCCTATGATCCCTCAGGAGAGGTGCCGAGTGTATTGGTATTTTCGCTGACCCAAGGGGAGTATGCGTAGAAATAACATTGGAATATTTTGTTACAAAGATGAAATATAACTGCAAAACAACTCTAACACAGGACGGGTACAATACAGACATGACCCCCTTTTGAATAATATATGTTGCTGGGACCCGATCATTCGGGTCCTCTTTTTTTGTTATCCTATAGTTAGAACCAATCAGGAAAGAAGGGCTAACTCACGATTCCGCCTCATTTGGGTAAGGGAAGGGAACGTTACATCTAGATACAATCCATTTATGTCATATTCAAAATATCATGCTACTAGGTGTATAGGGTCTAGGTCTCGGGATGACCACAACGCCACTGGCCCATGTCGCCCTTGGTGCTGTATCGGCTGAAGAGGCAGGAACGGGTTCAGGCTTGTTTACGACCTTTATGTACTTGGCTAATTCGTTGGGTGTCGCTTTGATCGGTATCTTGTTCTTATCCTCGCTCAATCACACGCTTTCAGATGCTAATCTGTCCGATTATATCAGGGCATTCTCTATTTCTGTGACGGTGGGTGGCCTTCTTGCCTTGGCTGCGCTCATTTGTATTTCATTTTGTTACAAAAATGAAATATAACTGCAAAACTACTTTAATATAGACTGGGTACAACATAGACATGACCCCCTTTGAATCATATAAATTGCTGGGACCCGAAGCTTCGGGTCCTCTTTTTTTTATAGTTCATAGGTACGGTTCAGGCTGGTTACCAGCTCTGGAAGCCATTCATTTAGGGAGAGAAAGGAGTATCCCTCTGACTGGGCTTTGGACGTATCCATGTACCACGATTGTGTAATACCGAATGGAGACCTGTGCTCGTCTACTGTTTTTTCTTTCATTACAGCTTGTTTCCCTGTTACCTGTTCAATGAATGAAATGATGTCTCCAATCCTTACTGTACCGTCGGAGCAAGCATTTACAGGGCCTGTTACATGAGCAGACCCAAGCCAAAGCAGAAAATTAGCGGTTTCATCGGAACGAATAAATGAGATATATACATACTTACATCACTCCTGCTGGAATGGTTTTCATTTATATTAAGATAGACAGACGAATGAATGTAAAAGATACAGGACGCAATGAAAATGAGGAGGATCACATGCCATACGTAAAAATTCAGGATTTAGAGATGTATTATGAAAAAATGGGTACAGGAGATCCCGTCATATTTTTGCACAGTCATTATTCAAGAGGAATCCTAGCTTTTTCATCTCAATTACTTGATTTTCAGCAAAAGTATACATGTTATTTTCCCGATCACCGGGGACATGGCAGAACGAAATGTGACAGCCTGGAATGGAGTACCCCTCAACTTGCAGAAGATGTGATTAATTTTATGAAGGCCCTACATATCTCCAAGGCCCATCTTATTGGGTACAGCTGCGGAGGCAATGTGGCTTTATACTGTGCGGTGAAGCACCCTCAAATGTTCGCAACCCTTACCACCATTGGCTGTAGTGGAGTCGCATGTCCTGAGGGGGCAGATGAGTTTGAGCCGGAGTGGCTCGTCCAAAACGAATGTTATGAAATGATCCATCAAATGATGGAACGCCATGAGGAAGCGCATCAAGGTAATTGGCAGGAATTTATGCGTCAGAGCGCTCAGGATTGGCGCCAATATCCACAATTGACACGTAATGAGTTAAGCCGCATTACGTGCCCTGCATTATTTATTGCTGGTGAACATGACGACTTTGCCACAGAAGAGCAGCTTCAGGAATTATGCTCATGGGTCCAAGATTCACGTTATCTAGTTGCTCCGGGTTGTAGTCATCGGCCGCACATGCTTAGAGAACAGCCCATTTTAATCAATGATTCTATTCTTCAATTTTTGAATAAACATGCTATTGGTTGATTAAAATTATTCCCCTAGAAGCTTCAAAAAATTGGCTGGCACCGTAATTTGCTGATTATTAATCATAATCTTTCGAAGCTCTTCCATAGAGTCTTCTTCACCTCTGGCATCTTTAATCTCCTTGATTTCACGATGCAGACGTTCCATTTGCAGATCCAGCGCATTAGCGGAATCCGCTGCGTTCTTTAATTCACGTGTCAGACTCTCGGGAACAGACTGGTTGTATTTATAAAAGATTTTATGCTCCAGGCTTGCCCAAAAATCCATCGCAATGGTTCGAATCTGCACCTCTACGCAGACTAGTTCCTCACAATCCGACATGAATACAGGAACTTGAACCAGCAAATGCAGACTCTGATAACCGTTCGGCTTGGGATTCTTGATGTAATCCTTGATTTCCAGCACCTTGAGGTCACTCTGTCTCTGAAGCATGTTACTGACATCATAAATGTCAGAAATAAAAGAACAAGTAATACGTAAGCCCGCGATATCCTTGATAGAATCTTTGATAGCATCCAGCGATAATTCGCTATTTTTACGAAGCATTTTGTTCATGATACTCTCAGGAGATTTAAGGCGTGATTTGGTATGCTCAATTGGGCTGTAATCGTGCAATGCTTGAAATTCCTGCTTTAATATTTCAATCTTGGTTTCCATTTCGTCGAGCGCAAATTTATAAATGAGCATAAATCGCGTGATGTCATGCTTTAGCTTTTTAAGCTTGTCCATAGGATCTTCCAAGTGCATATGTAATTCTCCTCACACATAGATGTCATAATCTTGCTAAGCGTTCGCCTTTGCAATGGAATTATCACCTTATAAATTACAATCCCCAACAATCCCATTGCAGCAGCGTTCGTAAGATCAAATGATTTGCGGAGCGGCAATTCCCACCTTGAATTTTAAAGCGCCACAGGAATTTTACGTTTTTCTTTAAAATAGACCCATTCCCGGAAGCCGATATCCTTCAGCATTGCCTTTACCTCTTCCCAGTCATCGCCTACACGCGAAGGCTTATGAGCATCCGAACCAAAAGTAACCTCCACACCAAAATGGTGCGCTCTCTCTAAAATAGAAGCAGACGGGTACCATCCGCCACTTAGCTTGGTTTTACCCGAAGTGTTAATTTCAATCGCCACATTGGATTCCGCAATTACCCGCAAGGTTTCATCAATGGCTGCATCAGCAGGAATGTCTGAAAAGGCAGGGAAGTTCCCCTTCATTGCGTCAATATGGCCTAAAATCTGAAACATGCCGCTTCGCGCAGATTCCTGAATGAGCGCATAGTAGGCTTGTTTGACCTCGATTTTACGAGCATCGCTTAATTTGTTCCAACGGTTACGGTTAAAAATGCTGTCCCCTTCGACATTGTGAATCGACCCAATGAGGTAATCAAATGGATAAGGAGCCAGAGTGGAACGATATAATTCAGCAAAATCAGGAAAATAATCCGTTTCCAAACCGAGGAGCACGTCAATACGGCCTTCGTATTCCTTTTTAAGCTGTTGTACCTCTTCTACGTATTCAGCAAGCTGTGACTTAGCCATATAAATTTTAGGAAAAGCCTGATCTTGTTCGCTGCCCAAGAAAGGGGAATGGTCCGAAATACCAATCGCTTGTAAGCCCGACTGAATGCCTGCTTCAATGTAATCTCGAATGTTTCCGTCTGCATGACCGCAGCGGAAATGATGGGTGTGCAGATCAAATTTCATAGCCTGTCTTCCTTTCGTAATCAGGGTTTATATTTCGTATGGTGTTCATAGTGAATTACGTTATTCAGAACTGGTAAAATTCGTCTCCGGCATCCCCTTCAGATCACTTAAAAATTGCTGCATGGCTGAGTTTAGATATCGGCCGGATTTATAAATCACTCCTACAGGATGACTAACTTCCAGCTCGGGAATATGGATCATTTTTAATGTGCCTGCACGCAGTTCAGAAGTGACCGATAGTCTGGAAATAATGGCAGCACCGAGATTAATTTCGACCATCCGTTTGACTTCCTCACTGCTGGACAACTCGATCACGACATGAGGCACGATTTGGTGCTTTTTAAATACATCATCCACGAATTTTCGTCCCACCGTATCGGGAGAGAGCAGAATCAGCGGAATTTCCCGAAGGGCTTCAATGGTAGCATGTGGTTGTGAAGCCAGCGGATGAGTAGGAGACACGACTAGCTCAAAGGAATCGTAATACAGAACCGAAGTGCTTAAATTAGGATTACGTTCGATCAGATAGCCGATGCCAACATCAATAAGTCCGTTCTCCACCTGCTGATAAATCATGGAGGAAGCCATGGATTGAATGGAGGTTTTGATAAGAGGGAACTGATCCTGAAAGTAGGAAAGCACGCGCGGTAAAATTTGAATAGCGATGGATGTTGTGGTACCCAGCGCAATGTGACCCTGTGGTGTTTCGTTTAGATCGTACAATTTTTGTCTTAATTCCTCAACAACCTCCAATATGCGCTCGGCGTGTTCCAAAAAAACAGCTCCCCGGTCGGTCAGGGTGACGGGCTGGTTGCGGTCAATCAGAATGGTTTTGAACTCATCCTCTAGACTTTTAATTTGGGCGGACACCGCCGGCTGCGTCAAATTGAGAAGTTCTCCGGCTTTGCGGAAGCTCATCGTTTTGGAAATCATGATAAGTGTTTCAAGTTGACTGATGTTCATGAAGTTCCTCCTCTCTTTTCTTAATCTTGTCGCAGCTGTATAGAATGAATATTTTTAGCCAATCCATAGGTTCATATGTAAAACCGTCGTTATGCTTTATTTCATTAAATTATAGGTTATTCGAGCAGGAAGGGCAATGAATCGAAGCAGAGCACCTTAAAGTGTGGTATATTGGGAAATAAAGACTAAAGTCCTGATATCCTTCAAAAATAATCAATCTAAAACCGGTAAGAAGAAAGATATAGGACATTATTCACATTTTTTGTGGTTTAGCTATAAAAAATTACCGGGTAGCTGTCGATAAGTGATATAGAGAGCATTTTATTGAGGATCGATTCGTTTTACAGTAATATTTAATTAAAAAATTCTAATTTAAATGGGACTTTTGTTGTGTGTCTAAAAGCCCATCGTAAAGGGGCGCTTTGATCGTGAAGGCAGAAGTGATAAATCCTTTTTTGGAGTCGGCGCGACGGGTCATTGAACAATTGATCCAAGTATCTCCTTCACCCGGAAATCTTGGTGTGAAAAATGTCGAGCTGGTGGACGACCACATCTGGATTATGATCGGGATGACCGGACAGCTTAGCGGAAATATTGTGTTCGGCCTGAATGAACAGGTGGCGCTACGTATGGTATCAGCGATGATGGGCGGATTTGTGTTGACTGAAATTGATGAGATGGGAAAAAGCGCAATTTCAGAATTGGGCAATATGATTAGTGGTAATGCCAGTACGATTTTGTCCAGTCAGGGAATTGTCGTGGATATTACGCCTCCGCAGGTCATGAAATCAGAAAACTTGACCACTTTTGTGCCTCAGCGTGCCCTTTATATTCCGCTTACGGTGGAAGGAATCGGTGAGCTGGATATTCAGGTGATGATCTCTTAATATTAAAGGAGCAAGTTTCTTTAATGCGGAGGGATGACCGTGAGTATACTACAGGACAAGATAGTTGTGATTACAGGTGCATCTAGTGGGATTGGCGCCCTTTGCGCTCAGTTGTTAAGCGAAAAGGGCGCGATTCCTATTTTAACAGCACGCTCACAGGAGCGACTGAAGCAAGTATCTGCGGGAATCAGCGGCAGACATGAGCTTATCCAACTGGACGTCACCCGCCAGGAGCAGGTAGAGGCTGTTGCTGCCCGAGTATTGGAACAGTACGGACGGGTCGATATATTGCTTAACAATGCGGGCTACGGAAAGTTTGAGTATTTTAATGAAACCGACCTGACGGAATTTGAACAAATGATGGACGTGAACTACATGGGTGTTGTTCGCTGCATCAAGGCGTTTCTGCCGCAAATGACAGAGCGGGGCCATGGACAGATTGTCAATGTAGCATCAATGGCTGGGAAAATCGGGACAGCCAAATCGTCTTCTTACACGGCGACGAAGCATGCGTTGCTCGGTTTCAGCAATGCGCTCCGGCAAGAGCTGCGCGGGAGTGGAGTGACTGTAACGACGATTAATCCGGGGCCGATCGACACACCGTTTTTTGAGTTGGCAGATCCTTCAGGAGGATATGTTCGAAATGTAAGCTGGTTTATGCTACAACCAGATAAGGTAGCACGGCATATCGTAAGAGCGATGGAGCTTGGCAAGGAGGAGGTTAATCTGCCACGGTGGGTATCTCCTTTTCTCAAGCTGTATCAGTTAGCTCCCAGACTGACCGACAGGCTGGGGCATGGTGTGATGAATAAGAAATAAAAGATGTCCCGTAAGCCATTAGCTATGGTGAGGGACATCTTTTATTTTTGTGATTTGGTAACAGGGCTATTTTCGCATATAATGGAGAGTAACGAATTTACGTATAGGGGTTGGACCTTTTCATGACATTGAATTTTGAATCGCTCGGCGTTGAACAAGATCTGTTGGACAAACTGACTGAGCATGAAATTACACAGCCTTCGCCAGTTCAGGCAGAGGCTATACCGGAAATAATGAAGGGAAAGCATGTATTGGCGCGCTCACAAACTGGCACAGGCAAGACACTGGCTTATTTGTTGCCGCTGTTGCAAGCGATTGATCCACAGAAAAAGGCTACGCAAAAGCTGATACTAGCTCCAAGCCAGGAACTGGCCATGCAAATTGTACGTGAGGGTCAGCGCTACGGAGAGCATCGTGGAATCCGTGTACTCGGTCTGATTGGTGGGGCGGCTATTAAACGTCAAATCGAAAAGCTCAAGGATCATCCACAGCTTGTCGTGGGCACACCAGGACGTGTACGGGAACTCATCGCTTCGAAAAAGTTGAAAATGCACAATATTACAGCCATTGTCATCGATGAGGTGGATCAGATGTTCCAGCTCGGCGGAGCAGGCGATGTAACCAACATATTGGGCACCGCCCAACGTGATCGTCAATTGGTATTCCTGTCCGCAACGCTGAACGATGAGATTCAGTCGCTGGCGAAACGGGAGATGCGTGAATACGTAGAAATTGGGATTGATCCCGACCAGAAGACGGCCAGTGGACTGGAACACTATTACTTTGTATCTGAAGAACGGGATAAGGTGGATATGCTGCGCCGTCTGGTGCGTCATTTTAATCCGAGAAAAGCGCTGGTGTTCGTGAATACAACCAATGCCATCGGGGAGATTGAGGCCAAGCTCAAGCATATGGGGCTGACTACGGCATCCTTGTATGGAGATGCGGATAAAGTCACGCGTAGCAATGTGTTGGCCCGATTCCGCGAGGACAAGCTCAAAGTGCTGGTCGCTTCGGATGTGGCAGCCCGTGGTCTGGATATTGAGGGGCTTGAAATGGTCATTCATTTTGACCCGGCTACGGATAGTCAAGCTTATGTTCACCGTGCAGGACGGACAGGACGGATGGGACGCAAAGGATTGGTGGCATCGGTTGTCACTGACCGTGAAACGTTCATCATGCGTAAGTTCTCCCGTGAACTGGGCATTGACATCGCAGAGCGTGCGTTGCATGGAGGTCGAGTAGTTGTGCCGCGTCCGGCGGATGCCAAGCGTGCACCTGTAAGACCCTCCGAGGCTAGATCCTTATCTAACGGAGCATCGGCGGAGGACCGAAAGGCACCTGTTCGTGCCGAAAACGGACGTCCTGGCAGGAATTCCGCGAACGGTTCAGCTCCAGGCAAGAGCAAAGGTGCAGCCTTGTCCAAAGCAGGAAAAGCACAGCGCGAGCGTGATCGCAAAAACAAGGGTGCACCAAGATGGCTGAAGGAAAAAGGATCAAAACCGAACGAGTAAGGGAGAAGAGGGGGAGCCATGGAACAACAGCCTGTGTTGCAAATTAACGGACTGACCGGCGGATATAGCGCCAAGCGCCCGGTGTTGCATCAGATTTCGCTGGATGTGAAACCGGGCGAAATGGTAGGACTGATTGGTCTGAACGGGGCCGGGAAAAGTACGACCATGAAGCATATTTTGGGCCTGATGACACCGCAGGCCGGAGAAATTCGTGTGCAGGGGCATAAGCAGGATGAAAATCCCGAGGAATATCAGGGAGCCATTGCTTTTGTACCTGAATCTCCAGAGCTGTATCCTGAAATGACGGTGATGGAGCATATGGAATTCACGGCCAGAGCGTACGGAGTTAGCGAAGCAGATTTCCGCACACGCAGTGATCAAATGCTGGACTTGTTCCGTATGCGGGATAAAAGTGGAAGTATGTCGATGCACCTGTCTAAAGGGATGCGCCAGAAAGTGATGATTATGTGTGCATTTTTAGCGGGACCGCCGTTGTATGTCATAGATGAACCTTTTTTGGGTTTGGACCCGCTTGGTATTCGTTCCCTGCTTGACTTTATGTTAGAGATGAAGCGTTCGGGTTCGTCTATTCTGCTCAGTTCTCATATTTTGTCCACGATTGAAAATTATTGCGATCGTTTCATTGTACTTCATCAGGGTGCCATCATTGCGCAGGGTACGCTGGACGAAGTGACAGCACAGGCGGGTAAGCCGGGCATGCCGCTGGAAGATGCATTTTATGAGCTGGTACAGGGCAGGGAATGAGCATGGATTTGCAACGTCTGCATAAAGAAAGACGTGTAGCGTTCTGGGGACAGGTGTTGCCTTATCTGGGCTATGTCATTCAGAGCGGTCTGGCGGTGGTGTTCGGCTTTGCACTGATTGCCTTTGCCGCATGGTACACGTCGCTACTAATGCATACTCCACCGGATTTGCCCATCCGCTGGATCATGCTTATTGTGGCTATTCCGATTGCTCATGCGAGCTTTCGTACGTATTTAAACGCAGCGGATATTGTTTTTCTCCGTCCACAGGAGCACGCAATGCACTATTATTTTAAGGCCAGCCGGATTCGGGGTGTGGTGTATAAAATATTCGGTTTGCTATTGCTGTCTATTATAGTGTGGCCGCTGTATATTCGCAGTGATTCCGCGCCTAAGCCGTTGCTACTGACCCTGCTACTGTTCGTGCTATTAAAGCTGCTATTCAGCTACGGCGGCTGGCAAGAGCTTCGTATGGTATCGATTGGCGGGAGTATAGGCTATCGTCTGCTTCGGTGGGTGTTGGCTGTGCTGATGGTAGCCGCATGGCTATGGCAGCCTCCACTACACAGCGTACCATTTATCATATTGGTCGGTGTGGTGTACGTGCTTGTTCTGCGTTTTCCGGTCAAGCTGCTAGTGGCTTGGGAAAAGCTGATTCGTACAGAGGGTATGCAGGCTGCTCGGGTGATGCGCACTTTGGGCTGGTTTGTCGATGTGCCCGCCCTTACGCAGAGAGTGACGCCGCGCCGTTGGCTATCCTGGTTGGGAGGTAACATACCTTGGAACAGAAGGGGAGCGTATCGTTACCTGCTGTTTAAGACATTCCTGCGCACAGAGCCAGCAGGTATTGTCATTCGGCTCGGGATTCTGGGGTTGTTAATTATATATATCACCCATGCTAGTTGGATTGGTATTGCAGTATATTTATTTTTCATATTCCTCATTGGTGTACAGGTCACTTCACTAAGGCAGTATCACAAGGATTCGTTATGGCTTCAGTTGTATCCGATTCCTGCGCATAGTCGTCGTGCGTCTTTTCTCGACTTTGTTGTTCGGTTGACGTTGCCGGCTGCTGTGGTTCTGTGGCTTCCTTTTCTGGCAAAAGGAACGGAAGATCTACTGTCTACACTGCTCACGCTGCTTGGGGGAGTTGCAGTAGTGTTCCTGTTACGAGGCGCTCAAGCCAAAAAATGGCGTTTGGACGGTCAGGATGAAGAAGAAGTGTGATTTGTATCTATGTGAATAAAGTAAAGGCTAATTCGCAGGCAGCACTTGCTGCTTGCGAATTAGCCTTTTTTTGTACTGCTATCATAGCCGTGGGTGCAGATATCCGTCAGCTTATATAAAGATCGTTTTGCTGATGATAACTAATAAAATGAACAGTACCAGAATTGTTCCTGTGCTTGTGAATGCGCCGTAACCACCGTAACCGCCTCTTGTTTCTTCTGCTCCCATGCTCATTCTCCTCTCGGTCATTGTGATAAAGGATACATCGTATCTTATGAATTGGATTTTCAGATTGCGTGGGCCATTGCTCAGGTATGTTGCTGAATCGCCTTATATTTTTCATCAGATGTAGGGGAGGAGAGAGGAAAAGACACGTATTGTCGAGAATAGAAGAAGTACGTAATCATTATCACTTGGAAAGTGGGAAAGACGAGATGCTGGTAGATAAGCTGCTCGTGAACATATTTCTTGTGTTTGTACCGTTATTGGTATATAGCGCTTTGTCAGATCATCGGCATATGAAACATACCCCGTTGCTTATGGGAGGGGTGCTGGGTGTGTCTTCTGTGCTTTGCCTTATGTTTTCGTATATTTGGTATGGACTATTTTGGGATCTTCGATATGTTCCTCTGATCCTTTCTGTTTTATATTTTGGTCCTAAGGCAGGGCTTCTGAATATAACGTTGATGGTGATGGCTCGTATGTATATAGATCCTGAGTCTATAGTGGTGAGTTTTCCCAGCATGATGTTGTGTTATTTGGGGCCTCTCTTGGTGAGAAAAAAGTTTATGCAGCTCAATAGTATATTGCTTCGGGTGGGCATGAATATGCTAATGAGTATATGGACCAGTATTGCCATGTTTATATTTCTGTTAATGCATTCCTGGGTCAATGGAAGGCTGGATAAGGATGAGATCGAGCTGATCCGGGCAATACTCTGGTTCGGTATGATTCAATTCCTAAGCATTGGAGCCTCCTCTTTCTGGATGGAGTTTAGTTTGGAACGGGAAGAAATGAGAAGAAAGATTAAATATGCTGAGCATCTGAATACGTTAGGTGAACTGGCTGCCTCTATGGCTCATGAAGTACGGAATCCATTGACCGTTATTAAAGGGTTCTTGCAAATGGTTCAGTCAGGGCTAGAAGGGAAAAATCGCAGATATATTGCTTTGGCACTAGCAGAGGTCGATCGGGCTGAAAGAATTATTAGCGACTATCTGAACTTATCCAGACCGCAGATTGGGAACACAGAGCTGATGGATCTGTCTGGCATGGTTCAACAGATTGTTTTGCTTTTGAAACCGATGGCGACCAAGCAAGGCGTAAGACTGTATACTGAGCTAAGGAATGAAATATACGTACATATGGATCGTAATCAGCTGTTACAGGCGTTAATACATGTGACGAAAAATGCGATCGAAGCTGCGGATGATGGAGGCAGGGTATACATAAAGCTGGCGATTCAGGAAGAGAAGGCATGTCTGCATATTAGGGATACAGGAAAAGGCATGAGTCAGGAGCATCTGGAGCGAGTGGGTACTTTGTTTTTTTCAACCAAAGAGGTAGGAACGGGACTGGGAACGGTCGTCTCCTTTCGAATCATTGAAGCCATGAACGGAAGTATACACTATGAGAGTGAGCCCGGAGTCGGAACGGAGGTAGTCATCCTGCTGCCACTCGCACAAGAATCAATGCTCGCTGCTGAAGGATAGTTTGTTTCGAAGTGTGACTTACAATGGTTCAGCCCATTAAAAAGCGGTATGCCACAACATCCGGCATACCGCTAATGATGCTATATTGAATCTGTTACATATTATGCGTTCAACAAATCTTGTGCGCCACGGTAAACAATGTCATACAGGTCTTCCAGATACTCTTCCTCGATACATGAGAATGCGATTCGGAGATCATATTCACCCAGCGCAATTGTTCCTACCCCATATTGTTCCAGCAAATGTGTGCGCAGTCGTTCAGCGGACAAGCCGTTCAGCTTAAGGCACATAAAATAACCCGAATTGAAAGGATAGTAGCTCCATACATCTCCGTATTTTCCACTATCGAGCAACGCTTTGACTTTATTAGCCCGCCCCTTCATAATTTGGAACTTTTCATTTTTCTGTTGTGCAAAATCGGGTGATTTGAGGGCATCCAGGACGAAGGTTTGAGATGGGTGAGGACCGCTCGAAATCGTTGCCCGAATAATCCCTAATGTTTTTTGTTCCAGTGCGCTCAGTACATCCTGATGTTCCGAAGCAAAGGTAATAAATCCGACACGGAAGCCCCAAACGAATTCTTCTTTGGTAGCTCCGTCAATTTTGACGGGTAGAATTCTCGGATGAAGTCCAGCTAACTGACCGAATAGTGATTCATGCAGGGAGTCCTCGAAGAACAGACCAAAATAAGCGTCATCCGTCACAACTACGACATTGATGCCTGCTTCTGCGGCTTCCTGAATGGCAGCAACAATCGCTTTACCCTCTTCGACTCCCGGTGTGTAGCCCGTCGGGTTATTCGGGAAGTTCAGCACAACGATTGCTTTGCCGTATTCTTTCTGTGCCAGTAGCGCCTCGCGTAATCCTTCACTATTAAAACGTTGATCCTCTGTGAACAACGGGAAATTCACCAAACGTCCATGACGGCGAATACCGAAAGTCAGCTCATAGTTTTCCCAGTTTTTGTCTGGGTAAATGACAGCGTCCCCTTCATCCGTGAACAGGTCGGCAACGATGCTCAAACCATGGGTCAGCGCGTTCGTAACTACGGGAAGGCCATAACCTTTTCCAGCCAATGAAGGGTTTTCCTTCAGCATTTTGTCACGCCATACACTACGAAGTTCAGGTTTGCCCGCAGGGGGTGCGTAAGGGTATAAATCCTTGGGATTGTAAGCGGACAGCTTCTCCTGAATGACCTCCAAATGCATAGGACCGTTACCTTCCGTAGCAATACCAATCGTGGCGTTGTACTTTTTAGCAAGCTTCCCGGCTTCTGCGGATTGACTCAAAATCCCCTCTTTTGGGAAATAAATTTCTTTCCCTAAAAGAGAAAGCATTTGATATACATGCTCGTTGCCTGTCTGAATGTTTTGGTTTAACTGCGCTGCCAGTGGATTCATTCCCGTTTCATCCTTCCAAGTCATTTTGATTACATATTATAGCATTACACACGGTAAGCGTCACGCAAAAGCATCTGGGAGCATAAAAACGCATTTTTTTGCTTAATGAAGGCGCTGAGCTTATATTATAAATTAACGGGATAGAGGACAACCAAAGATTAACAAGAGGAGGTGCAGATTTTGCTGGATACATCTGCGTCATCGTTTATCCTGTTGTCGGCCTTCGCCAAAATTGTGTGCGAGCCGGGCTGGAAATGGCAGGTACGCGAGAAGCCGATGCCAAACTATGATTTATTTTATGTATGGAGCGGAGAAGGAACAGTGGTCTTAAACGGAACATCGTATCCGGTGAGCAAGGGGAGTTGCTTCCTGTTCAAGCCGGGGGATGATACCCGTGCCACACATAACCCGCAAAAGCCGCTCATACTTACCTATATTCATTTTGATCTCATCGAACAACCAGAGCTAGTCCCTGCAAGCTACCGTATGCTGGAGGAAACGTTCGAGGTAGAGCATATGCTTGCCAGGTACGTTCGACTGCGCCTGGAGCGTGCTTACGGAGCTGACGAGGAAGGCAAGCTGATTCTAAAACAACTGATGATTCATCTGCTGCGTGCGGACCGTAAGGAGCCGCAGGAGCAACAGGCCAGTAACCAGCTCACCGAGGTCATTCGGGAAACGGCCAACTACGTGCGTCAGCATCCGGGACTTCCTCATCGCGTCGAGGATTTAGCTGCACGGGCAGGGCTGTCACCGCGTTATTTTTCGATTAAATTCAAGGAGCTGCTAGGTGTTTCCGCGCAATCTCATATTATCAGCATGCGGATTGAGCGTGCACAGCATCTACTGCTGCATGCGGGAATGAATGTGACCGAGGTGGCAGAGGCTTTGGGGTATCGTGACATCTTTTTTTTCAGCCGCCAATTCAAGCAATACACGGGGAAAAGTCCGTCTGAGATCCGGTAATGTTATAGACGGTGGACAAGCTGTTTCGGATTTAGGCATAATGGGAGTAACGCATGACAAATATAAAGGATAAATTCCAAAAAAAGGACCCGAGCCATTACGCCGGGTCCTTTTTTATATGAGCAATTTATATCATTCGATCCCAATGCTCATATGTGTAGCTATAATCCTGTTATGATAAATTCACTTATGCTTTGGGATCATGTCGAAAGCAACCCAGACGTTGTCCCATTTTCACCACATCCCCCAGCTTCAATGCGGGGTCTGGCTCAAACGTACCGTTCTCAGTTAGCAAAACGACGGTTGACCCAAATTCGAAATAGGCGAGATCGTCTCCTTTTGTCCATGAGACGGCTTTATCATCCGTATATTTGATGCTACTCACATTCATTGCGCCAACCTTAACGACCGCCACCTCACCGTATTCGTGGGCGATGTACGTAATCTGTCGTTCATTGCGGCTAAGAACTGCTCGCATATGCTGCAAGCCGAAGTCATTCACTGGGTATACCTTGCCGCGCAGATGCTCTTTTTCTACCAGCGTACCGGATACTGGTGCATGAATGCGATGATAATCCGTCGGGCTGAGATAGAGTACAAAAGCATAGCCGTGTGTGTATTTTTCAAGACGCGGAGAGCGGTTAAGAAGCTCTTCCAGCGTATAGTCCTGCCCTTTGACATTCAAAAGAGTGCCGGACGTAATTGGGCCAGTGAAAGTAATCCGTGCATCCACCGGACTGGTCATCACCTCGGCGTTCGTATCAATCGGGCGCATGCCCGCTTTTAATTTGCGTGTAAAATAGGCGTTCAGAGAACGGTATTCCTTCCATTCCTGTTCAGCCTCATGCGTCTGGATCTGGTACGTACGTATAAAGGTGGGGATAAAAAGTCGGCTTGCACCGCTTTGCGCGAAGGAGCCCACAATCCGGCACACCCACTTGCGCGATGATAGCTCCGTCATGAGCCGCAGCCACTGTTTTGCCATTACAGATCCCCCTTGTTCATTTCCGAGCCGTCTTGGCCGGAACCTGTCCGGCCGCTCTGAACTATATTGACACAGAATGTGACGTAAATCAATACAGTGGACGGCCTGGTGAACGTTCGGTATCTGACGAAGGCATCCGTTCGAGAAGCCAACGAGCGTAAGCCATCGGCTGAGTGTATGTTTCTTTCCAGACATTGTGCATGCCAGCCTGGCTGAAGCCATAGCGCTGGTCACGACCGTTGCATTCGATAAAAACAATCTTGCCTTCACGGGTAATTCCCAGATCCAGACCGACATCGGCGAGACGGGGAAGGGTTTGTGCCAGTCGGTGCACGATTTGTAACGAGAGCCGCTCCAGTTCATTCATCAGCCGGACTGCGTTCGAAGTCTGAACCGTCTCTGTTTGTGATAACACCTCCAGTAAGGAACGGGCCGTACCCCCCTGTGCCACATTGGAGACAAAGGTGTGGGAAGGAGCAATTTTAGCGAACATGCCTGTCACACCCCAGATACCGCCATATCCGCGCTGAACCGTCACACGGATATCAAACGGACGATTGTTGTACAAAGCAAGCGGTATGGTTTCCTGTACGATATGAGGCACATGCAGCAGTCGCTTGTGCAGAAATAATGGGAGTTCTCCGACATGCAAACGTAGTGTGGACCAACGCTCAGGTATAGAAGGATGTGCACATTGCAAAGTCCAGCCTCCGCGGGAATGCCGCAGACGCATAATTCCTCTACCCACGCTACCGCTACTGGGTTTAATGACAACATCTCCGGTTTCCTCCATTAAGGTATGGATGGAGGAAAGGTTGCCTTGCAAGGTTTTGGGGAGGTGGATGCGTAGCAGAGGGTCTTCCTGCAGAATTGCATGTATATGGTCTTTGGGGAAACGGTTTTGTTCATTAAAAATATAGTATCCCTTTTGTACAAGCTTGTTGATATCTCTAGCATTTTCATTTTGCCGATAGAGAGTCCGATTGTGGATGACCGGCGGCAACGGAAGAGTCATTTGCCGATACTCGTTGCCGTGTTTAACAAAAGCCCGGCATGTTCCGGTCGCTATATGAATATCCTCCAGACGAAGAAAGCAGGGGATGAGCTCGTAGCTTAACCCGGCGTCCTCGTAATTGGCGATGGATTCATATCGCGTCCTCATGGCGGGAATGCCCCGGTAGGTTGCCGGGTTGAGCATGACGCCGACATGCAACATGAGTATGTCCGCCCTCCTTGTAGTCACTCCAACTGATCATACTGTGATTCTAGTCCATCATATGTATCAAAGATCGGCCAGGCATGGACGCTAGCCTTGCGATATGCCCAAAGTAATAAGCCAAGCACCTTTCAGAGCAAGAAACGATATGATACAAGATGAGTGTTGAAGGGTGAGGGAATAAGGTAAGGAAAGTAGGTGAGGTGATGCAGAGGCTGAAGGTAGCAGTCATTACACCGGGATCTTTTGTTATACCTTCGCCCCGCAGCAGTTCTGTGGAGCGGGTAATTGCTCGTATGGTACCGCTGGCTAGCCATAAGCTTCAGGCACAGATCTATGGCATAAGAGGAGCAGAAACACCGGATCACGGCGATGTTGACGGAATTCCTTGTATGCGCTATACGCGGGGGGCAGGTTATATTCCCGAGGTAATCGCTGATTTGAAGAGATGGTTACCTGCGGTAATAGATGTACACAACCGCCCCACAGTTGCGTATGCCATTCGCGAGGCTTTGCCCGATAGCAAAATTGTGCTGACTTTGCATTCCACCACGTTCATCCGGGAGCCTCACCTCAAACGGAAGGACATGGGTAGGCTGCTGTTGTCGATGGATCGTATTATTGTGAACAGTGCGTATTTGGGGGCAATCGTGGCCTCTGACAGTCCCGATGCGGTCAGGGAACGCATCGTCATCAACAAGCTGGGTATTCATCCTGGCGATTTCCTGCCACGGTGGACTCCTGCAGCAGAAGCGATCAGGTCGGCACGATTGGACGATTTCGGCTGGTCAGGCCGCCGAATCGTGTTATATGCAGGCAGACTGATGCCAGGAAAGGGAGTTCATCGGCTGCTAAAGGCCCTGCAGCGTATCGTCCATACCTGTCCAGACGTGCTGCTGCTCATAGCAGGGAGTGCCTATTACGGTCACGACCGCCTCACGCCGTACACCGCAGCATTGCATCGGCAGATCCGTAAACTAAGGTTGGCGAGGCATGTGCACTTCCTCGGCTATGTGCCGCATCCGGCATTGGCCTCGTTATATCAGTTAGCCGATGTAGCCGTTGTTCCTTCTATTGAAGCTGAAGCCTTCGGGCTGGTCAATCTGGAAGCCATGGCGGCAGGAGTACCTGTGGTAGCATCACGAATCGGTGGTATTCCGGAGGTTATACAACACGGCAAGACAGGCTGGCTTGTTTATCCGTCACGCGGCGAGCAGGAAATGGCCGACGCCATCACCAGGTTGCTCCAGCAGCACGACTTACGGCGACAAATGGGAGAAGCCGGGCTGGACGAGGTACGGAGGCGATTTTTATGGCAGCACTCCGCCCAACGCTGGGCTCAATTTATAACAGACTGCGCAACTGAGTGACGTGGTCGCGGTTACGTGCATAGGCTATCTCATAGGCATTAGGCCATGATTCCCACCTGGGTGAATGAAGCGGAGCGACCGCTGGTTCACTCCTGTGTCAAAGGAGCGGTCATCATGAACCATCGCACGAACCATAGCCCTAAGGATAAAAAAATAGCACGGCGTAACCTTTCCAATACAGTCCCCTCTCCCCGTGTAAACAAGGAAAAAACGGCTTCGCCTGCTGGCAGTCCCAGACCCACTCAGCGTGGAACGGCAAGGGTACCTGTTCCCGTAGAGAAGGATACCCCGGTGCAAGCTATAGAGGAAGCAGCATGGAAAAAGCATAAGCTTCCCAAAACGCTGGAGGAAGCGATGCAGATGAATCGAGCATCTGTGCTGCTGCTGTCTGTGCCTGACTCAGATACCGAATACGGAACGGATCACGACATGGCGTCTATGAAGACGGAAGGTCAGACCGAGCAAGATTCGTTATTGGATTGCTCTATAACCAGTATTCATATTGCGGAAGGAAGACAGCGTCCAAAGCAGCGAATGCGCTTGCCAGAGCAAGATACCCATCTAGTTTCTCAGACTGAAAAAGAATTAGGTCGGAATGCCATTCATGTTGGCTCAGTGACCGATGACGGGACTACTGACAGTGAAGTGACTTTACCTCAATTTGGCGGCACTTCTTTTTATCTTTCTGCACAAGAAGTTACAAGCAAAGTGAACGTTGTGTTTGATAAGCCTTTTATAGACACGCAATATGCAATCACCGCCAATGCGAGCGTACCGGGAGTGATAGTGTCCATCACACAACGACAGAGGCATTCGGCAGTGCTTACAGTGGAACGCAGACAACCGGGTCAGATATGTGAGGGATGGATTCTCTGGATTGCGATGGGGACATCATAGATAATAAATATACACAGCTTTTTTTTATGGTAATGTTAGAACAACCTCAGACACTGAAACAGGAATGAAAAAACGCTATTCTTTCCTATGATTATAAGGAAAGAATAGCGTTTTTTTACTTCTTTTTAATCGGCAGAGCATAATAGCCAAAAGCTAAATCGAGCGAAGGTAAAGGAGCTAATGCATGACATAAAAAAGAGCTTAGTACAGCTTGTTTTATAGTCATGACCTACAAATATGACACTTTTACACTACCGTATGTGACAGATAACAAGTTAGATTCGAAGGGCAATTCATAACGTATTAGCAAATAAAATAAAGAGTAGGAGAGAATCAAATGACGAAAGAATCAGCTCGCAAAAGGTTGCAAGATTTCTACTTTTTGTTGTTTACCTTCGGATCGGGACTGTTTTATTTTTGCTTCTATTTGGTCAGCATTACATTTGCGTTGGGGATGGCGGTTATCTTCGTGGGTATTCCCTTATTGGCGTGTGTGTTGCGAACAACTCACACGTTTGTCCAATATGAACGCATTCAGACGAAGGTTTATACGGATATATCGATAGAGCCAATCCTGACAAGGACAAACAGTGGAAGGGATAAATGGATGAAAGCGAGAGAAGCCATTCTTAATAGTAGCAATTGGAGGGCGGTTTTTTGGCTTATGCAGAAATTTTTTATTGGGGTGATCAGCCTTATATGTGCCGTTATATTGTACATAGCTCCGATCGTATTTATCGTTACACCGATACTTTTTCAACATCTTGATATATACTTATGGGGATTCGCTGTAGATTCATGGGAAAAAGCTATATGTGTCATGCTCGCTGGGTGTATTCTCGTCTGGATCAATACTCGCATTGGAAACAGCTTAGTTCAAATAGTCGGAATGTACACGCATTCCATGTTTAAAGCTATTAAGAGGTGATAATTTGTTTACAACCTGGAAACAATGGCTCTGGTATGACTGGTTATTGCTTTGTATACGTTTTGTCATCTGGTTTTCATTGATGATAACTACTATTCAACACCAAGACCATTTAACTGTGCCCCTTTGGATCATCGTTCTTTGGGAAATTGCCGCATTTTCAATACCTTGGATTTGTTTAATGTTCAGTTATCGCTACTATCTGCTTACTGAGATGGTTTTGTTTGGCGGAGTGTGCTTCTACTTAACCTTATTATTTCCGGCGGCATATCTTGCATTTTTAATGCCAACTTTCATGATCGCGGCAAATAGTGCTCATAAATCATTCCGTTGGTCGGGTTCAATCACAGTTGTTTTGTTTCCATTGCTCGTTGCAATATTTTCCCCAGGAACAGATCTATGGGCGATTATCCCACAAATCGGTCTGGCTTTTGCGATAGGATTTTCCTTCCACTTACTAGTTTCTAATTACCGCCAAAATGAAATTATACGCAATCAGAAGCTTGTGCTGGAACAGTACCTATCTCAGATTGAGCAGATTACTTTGTTAGAGGAGCGCGACAGACTTTCCAAAGATTTGCATGATACGATGGGGCATTCCTATACCTCTATCATTATGGGGTTGGAAATATTGCGTACGGAATTAGCAACAAAAGATGGAGAGCAGAAAATCGACTCATTATTGCAATTAGCCCGTAACAGTATGGAGGAAGTGAGAGCCTATTTGCATCAAATAGATTCACCACAAGAATCGCTTCCCTTGACTGTTACTTTGCAACAATTAGCAGAGGAGTTCCAGAAACATGCAAAAGTAAATGTACGCACTCGAATAATAGGGGAAGAGTACATAGTCTCCAAACAAGCAAAAATGACGCTTTATCGGTGCTTGCAGGAATCGCTGACTAATGCTGTGCGCCACGGACAATCCACCGAAATCATTGTGTCACTGCATTTTGAGCCGCAACAGACGAGATTGGATGTACAGGATAATGGTGACGGAGTGGAGGAGTGGAAGGATGGCTTCGGATTAACTGCAATGAAAGAACGTGCGACACAGTTACAAGGGAGAGTCACTGTATACTCCGAAAAGGGTGAAGGGACGTTCATCTCATGTGTATTACCCAGACTGATACAATTGTCCGATGAACGAATCCGCTTGTGTATCGTCGATGATCATTCGTTTATCCGAGACAGTCTCCATACCATCTTGGACGGACAGGAGGACTTACAGGTAGTGGGGGTGGCTGAAGATGGAGAACAAGCAGTGGAATTGTGCAGAAGCCTGAATCCAGATTTGATATTAATGGATTTGGAGATGCCCAATCAGGATGGGATTCGTGCGACCAAAATAATCAAGGAAACATGGCCTGACATTCGTGTCCTCATCCTGTCAACGTTTCAGGATACAGAGAGGGCGAAGGAAATCATGCGAAGCGGTGCTGACGGGTATTTGCTGAAATCCATAGAGTCGCGTGAACTGGCTGAAACGATTCGCCTCGTCTATCGGGGAGGCACGGTAATTAACCAAGATTTGTTCCATAGAATGTGGGACGGAAATGATGAAGAAGAGTCAGTCGGACCGAGGTCAGATGGAGAAGAGTATGGCTTAACGAAACGTGAACTAGAGGTTTTGAATCTTTTATCTCAAGGAAACCGTTATAAAACAATTTCTGAGAAACTTTACCTATCCAACGGCACAGTAAGAAATTACGCCTCCACTCTCTATGACAAGCTGGGAGTCAACAATCGAGAAGAAGCCGTGCAAAAAGCAAGAGATACAGGATTACTTTTGTAAGAGAAAAGGGCGCCCCCTTGAGGGGGCGCCCTAAATAAGGGGGGAAGGGGTGCAGACTTGTACACTGCACCCCTATTTTCCGTCCATGGTATGGGCAGGGCCAAGTAACAGTTGCACAACGGCAAAGGTCTATGGACGAGAATCGTGAAGAGGATAGTGTATATGATTTAGTTTACGCCTACAGCGTCAAAAGACTTGGCAGCTGCAGTTGCTTCTGCTGAGTTCGCCCCGTACAGATCTTTTGCGGCTTGGATCACAGCAGCACGTGCGTTGGAGAAGTCGGAAGAAGAAGTCAGGTAGTTCGTAAAGGCACTGTAGTAAATTTGCACCGCTGCATCACGGCCAATTCCATTTACAGTTACGCCATGGAAATTACCACCTTGTGCTAACAAGTAGTAAGCTTTATTGATAATACCGCTGTTGGTGTGAACACCGCCGTTATCGGAGCTGCCTCTGTACAGGTTGGAATAGTGATCTGGTTGATCGTACAGGGTTGGATTGGACATTGAGCGAAGGGCATCGCCTGCAATGTTTGGCGTGTAAATATCATCGCCTACAAGCCAGTTTTTGCGCTGAATGTCATTCCCGATAACGTCTGAGAAAGCTTCATTCAATGCGCCGGACTCTCCGTAATATTCCAAATTCGAAGTATACTCTGTGACACCATGCGTAAGTTCATGTCCTACTACATCGGGGTCCCCGCTGAAGGCGATAAATGTGCTACCATCTCCATCTCCATAAGTCATTTGGGAGCCATTCCAGAAGGCGTTGTTGTAGCGGCTACCGTAATGGACTGTCGAACGGAGTTGCAGCCCGCGTCCGTCAATGCTGTTGCGTCCAAATTTAGACTTATAGTAATCATATGTTTTGGCAGCATATGCATGGGCATCCACGCCGGCTGGATCATTCCATACATTATCGGCATCGGTCAGAAGGGTACCTGGGATGCTTTGGCGGTTGGAGGCCGTGTAAGTCACGATACCATTACCGCGTGTTGTATCTTTTAACTGGTAGCTACTACCGGAAGCCGTCGTGTTGAATGATTTGCTATCACCAAGCACACCTTTACCTGTGCCTGTCGCTTCATTAATGATGTCATACTGGAATACGATGCTGCCATCATTGGCATCAATAATGTAGCGAGTACGCAGTGGGGCAGGTTCTAAAACATTGACTTCTGTTACATAAACCAGCTGCAGGTCATCCCCTTTAGGATAGAAGTACAGATCGGCTTTAGGATCTACTTCTGGCTGCAGATTAGCGATTTTGGCAATGGAACTTTTTTCTGTCTCCACCGCTTCAATTTTGCTATCTTTCAAGGCAGACGCTTTATCAAGACTCAGCTCGTCTTTATCAATGGATAGCGTTTTTCCGTTGTTAGCTGCTTCGGCGTAAGTGTCTTTGCTTACACTGCTTTGTTCCTCAGCATCTTTAGAAATCGTATCGTCGGAGGTAGGGAGGGCTTCAATCCGTGCAGATGCTTCTTTATATGCAGTGTAAACCGCTTCAGAAGCGCTGATTTTTGGAGTTGTACCTTGCGTAGCTTCAGCTTGCTGATCCTCAGTAACCACCGCTCCTAAGTAAGAGGTGACCTCACCAGATTTGCCCACATGAATAGTCTGTTCAGCTCCATATACGGGAATCCCGTTTACATACTGTTTCAGCCGATAATGGCTCACACCGGACTTGTCGCTTGTGCGATCAACGATTCGGAATTGTTCACGTACACTAGAGTCGTCCGCACCCAATAACGATTTCTTTTGCCGATTCAAATAGCTCCATACAATGTCGTCACCCGATACCGAGGAAGGGGCTTTCCATTGCTCGGCGTGAAAGGTCGGTGTAAGCTGAGTTGGCCCCGAAACGGAACTCTCCGCTGATGCACCAGACGCGACAGACCCTAATAACATAGCTCCTCCAAGAAGCGAAACCCATACTTTTTTCATTAAAAATTCACTCTCCTCGATTAATGTCAGGATGAATCATCCTGTCTTGAATAAGGCATTGCGCCATTTATGTAGGTCGTGTTGTCGTCTGGAATAGAAGAAAATGGAACATGAAGAGAAATACCGAAGTGTTTTTCATGAAGCGTACGTGAAAAGAGGGTACTGCAGTATGAAGCATGTGGCCTAAAAAGGTGACAAACTCCTCCTTTCCTGTCGTATATAAAGAAAATAGAATAATGGTGGATAATGGAAAAGAATGACTTATGCAAAAAAAACTAATGTTGATTTTTTGAACTCCCATCATCTGGCTCTGATATTAGCACAGAGAATGACGGACGAGAAGATCTATGTAACAAATTTATCCAAAATGATTCTTTAGACCCTAAAAACTAATTTATTTAATAGGAATAATAAGTTTTGTAAAATAAAGTCGAAAATTGCTGTGTCGAAAAGACTCCACGCTTGCCGTTACACACGGCGTTTGGACCGCATAGGTTATGTTGAACTGTCCTAATCATGCTGTTCATCTATACAGCAGCAAGGGGGGTGAGACGGGAGCATGAAAAAGCGTGGAAGAGCTGGATTCAAGATCAATCGGAGGAGGCATTCCAGGGCTTACTATCATTCTAAGATGTGGCTGCCATTCCGAATGCCGAACATGGATAAGAAGCCGATAACCCCTGATAAGAGCGAGGTTCTCGATACGGAGAGAGGGACACAGATCGGCGGAGCGCGGCCATCTGAACCGCCATCAGTGGGAAAGGTTCTCGTATCTGTCATTATTCCGGCCATGAATGAGCAAAGAACAATCGGAGCTGTGATTCGCGAAGCGCGCCATGTCCATCCACAAACAGAGGTTATCGTTGTTGAGAATGGATCACACGATAGAACGGCGAAGGTAGCTGCGGCGGCGGGGGCTCGTGTACTTTCCTTCCCGGAACCGCTCGGACATGATGTTGGCCGTCGTATTGGAGCGGAGGCAGCATCCGGACAGATCCTGCTTTTTCTGGATGGTGATATCGTCATTCCCTGCGTCAGACTTCGGCCATTTATACAGGCCGTATGTGCAGGAGCGGATGTGGTGCTGAATGATTACCATGGACCTGTGAATCGCACGCCCATACACCCTGTAGTTGAGGCAAAGCATGTATTGAATATCTTGTCGAATCGTGCTGATTTAGGGGGAGCCTCTATGACTGGTATTCCACATGCCATAAGTCAAAAGGCTTTAAAGGAAATAGGTCTAAAGTCCTTGGAAAAACCTCCGCTATTTCAAGTGATGTCCATCGTCTCCGGGTTGCGAGTGGTGACTGTACATGGAATAGCTGTCGGTAGAATGAACGCAACACGTAAAAAACAGAACGGCAAGGACCCGCTGGCAGGTGTAATTGTCCAGGATCACCTGGATGCCATTGCCTGGCTTACATCACGTCTGGGAGCACGTGCGGGATATACGGATTTGGAGCGCAAACGGATCAGAGATGAGGTGAAAACGTGACTAGAGCGTATCGCAGAAGAAAGCGTGAAGACCCGGGCTGGGGGCTAAGACGTGTACAGCGAAAACGAGAAACGACGGCTTCGATGCATAGCCGCCGGGTGAGAAAACCCACCCCTCGGGCGCAAGAAATACCCGAAGTCAATCTGACCGAGGAACGTGAAGCCCCCAGTGATATAGTATTGCAGGGGACTGCAGCAGCCGTGGTCAGCGTCTGTAATGAGGAGGCTACGATTGACCGGGTACTGGGCGAGCTGGAGAAACTTCCGCTTGCGGATATCATTGTTGTATTGAACGGCTGTACGGATGGTACGCGCTCCGCCGTAGCCAAACGTCATCCTGGTGCGACTCTCGTTGACGTACCGAATCGCCTGGGGCATGATGTTGGCCGTGCGATAGGCGCACGTCTGACGCAGGCTGATATTGTGCTGTTCGTGGACGGAGATTTGCCGATCCCAGCGTCTGATTTGCTGCCTTTTCTTCAAGCGGTCGATCAGGGAACGGATGTGGCGCTTAATGATCTGGGCAGACATTTGCCTCCTTATACCCAGCAGGACAGCGTAACACGGTGCAAAGGGTTTCTGAACCGAGTACTGCGCAGGTCGGATCTTGGAGCAAGCTCATTGACCGCTGTACCGCATGCATTATCACGACGTGTGCTGAATCAACTTGGGCCAGCTGTGCTTGCGGTACCGCCGAAGGCCCACACGATGGCGATTCTGCATGGCATGATCGTGGCAGCAGTACATGCTGTCGATGTGATTAAAACAAATCGCAAGCGGACCTTCAATGTCGGGAAAGGGAACGCTATGGAGCAGTTAATCATCGGCGATCATGCAGAGGCGCTGACGACAGTGTTTCAGGTAGCCGGGTATTCTCCGCTCGGGCCTGTTCCAACACGGGTAGACGTTGCCAAAGGGAGGAATGCACGATGAGTCTGACGAGCATCATTATTCCGACTTATAATGGCCTTCATTTATTAAAGCCGTGTATCGAGGCGATTCGAACACATACGATAGATGCACCGTATGAAATTATTGTTGTGGACAACGCTTCGAATGACGGGACGGATGATTTTTGTGCATCCGAGCGGCTAATCAGCATACGTCTTCCTGAAAACAGGGGCTTTCCGGCAGCTTGTAATATGGGGCTCCGTCTGGCTTCGGGCGATCAATTCGTCATTTTAAACAATGATGTGACGGTTACACGGGGATGGCTATCGAATATGTTGGCTGCTTTGCACAGTGAAAGCACAGTGGGACTGGTGGGACCGGTGACGAATTACATCAGCGGTATTCAGCAGATTCATGGAATAGAAGGAGATTTCGCCAGCTGTCTGAGATATGCGGAGCAGAATAATATAAGCAATCCCTCCAGATGGCAAGAGGTCAAGCGGCTAGTCGGGTTTTGTCTGTTGTTCCGGCGTGAGCTGCTGGAACGGATTGGATGGCTGGATGAACGATTCAGCCCCGGACATTATGAGGATGACGATTATTGTCTGCGTGCACGCGTACATGGCTATAAGCTGCTCATGTGCAACGATTGTTTTGTCTATCACCAGGGAAATGCGAGTTTCTCGCGCTCGGAAACTTCTTGGCTCGAAGAGCTGATCGAGCGGAACTATCGATTATTTATAGAAAAATGGAGCATAGATCCCAGAATGTTCATTGAAACTGGGAACGCTGCGATCCCATGCACTGAACATGCTGTCGAAGGAGGAAGGAAGATATGAAAGGGATTATTCTCGCAGGAGGAACCGGGTCGCGTCTTCATCCGTTGACTACATTACTCAACAAGCATCTGCTTCCAGTCGGCAAGTATCCCATGATCGTATATGGTATCGAAAGGCTACGGCAAGCGGGGATTACCGATATGCTCATTATTATTGGTAAACAATCGGCCGGACTGTACACTGATTTTTTAGGCAGCGGCAGTGATTATGGTGTCCAATTGACATACCGGATTCAAGAAAAAGCGGGCGGCATTGCGCAAGCTCTCGAATTGGCAAGAAGCTACATGCAGTCAGAAGAGAAGTTCACTGTTTTGCTAGGTGATAATTTGTTCAAGGAAGACTTGGGACCTGTCATCGAACGCTTCAAACAACAGCCACCGGGGAGCGCCAGGGTCTTGCTGAAAAAGGTGGCAGATGCCCGTCGTTACGGGGTGCCCGTGTTTGATCCCGAGCGCCCGGAGAGTATTACGCGGATTGAAGAAAAGCCGCAGCATCCCCAATCCAAATATTGCGTTACGGGTATCTATATGTACGATACTGCCGTGTTCGATAAGATCCGGCAAATTACACCTTCGGCACGTGGTGAGCTTGAGATCACGGATGTTAACAACTGTTATGCCGCTGAAGGCAAGCTGGAATATGATATTTTACGGCGCTATTGGAGCGACGCAGGAACCTTCGATTCCCTTCAGGAAGCTGGAGTGAAAATGAAAGGACTTCTACCCTGATCTCAACGAAACACCATCCGGCCGGGCCAGGCATATAGTATAGGCATAATGCCACCCGGAGGAGTGAACGGCATGAAACGCCTGAGTATGCAAAGGAAACACAGCAAGCGGCTCGGAAAGAAAGGCTATTGGTCAGGATATAAAAGGGGCCAGGAGCAAGGTAACAGGTTGGGTCAGGCTTCGTTCGGCAAGGTTTTTGAAGGCGTCAGTATTATCATTCCGTCCTGCAATCAGCTTCAACAGCTCCGTGCATGCATTCACCGTATTGAGGAGAATACGAGCCATCCTCACGAAATTATTGTAGTGGACTGCGGCTCGACGGACGGGACATCCACCTATTTGCTCCGTAAAAGCATCGCTGTGCGTTATGCGCTGTTAAAAAAGGATGTGCAAATGATAGGTAGCCTGAATCAGGGGCTGATGATGGCAAAAGGAACAACTATTGTGGTACTGGATCAAAACTCCATGGTGACCCCCGGCTGGTTGGATCGGTTGTTAGGGTGTTTACACAGCGATCCGCGTATGGGTGTTGTTGGGCCTGTAACGAATGGTCCATTCAAAGAACAGCAGATCGAGGTTCCTGATATGAACGAAAATGGAGCACGTCAATTTGCCATGACCTTCAATGTTCCCAAACCGGATGCATGGCGAGAGACCGAAAGCTTGGCTGGATTTTGTTTATTGCTGCGCAGAGAGACACTGAAAAAAACGGGCTACTGGGACGAAGGCTGCCACAGTATTGAGGAGGCCCATGCAGATTGGCTACTGCGTGTGCGTTTGTTGGGGATACGTATGGCAATTGCCGGAGATGCTTTTATCCATTATGAAGAAAGAGATCGGGATACGGTGTATGGTTTTCCTCTAACGACCGAAACAAGCGGTTCAATGGAGGAAAGCAGCCGGAACCGATCCTTTTTTGTACAAAAGTGGGGGGACGCGGATAAGCTGTTCCACAACCTGAAATTCAGTACAGCGGAGACGGACGACCAGATCTCAACAGGTAAGGAAACACACGTATCAGCGGCAAGCTTTTACCCCATCGGAGCGGTTGTTCAGGGACCGTCCGGTGTAGTATTTCGGTTAGAGCCGGGAAGAAGGCGGTATCTGCATGGAGTCAGTGCTGCGGGAGGTGAAAACGTGCGCCCTGTCAGATTGTCTCAGCTGGACTTGTTGGCACTTCCCTTGGTAGGGAAGCCGGAGGTCACAGTTTCCGGCAGCACTGATGCACCTGTAGCTGAGTCGCCAGAGGAACCCTTGCCTGTGCTGGCGGCTCCTGAGCTGGGGAACATGTCCATGCTTCCCACACTTCATATCCCGGCCCAACGTAGGCGATGGATCGAGTTACTGTATGCTGAAGGTGGGCAACTGTACCAAATCGGCAACGGTTGGAAAAGACCATTCCTTACCCTCTACGCTGTGATGAGTTGGCGGGCTGAGGACTATCCAATTCAATTTTTGTCCTCTGAAGAATTGTCGGCATTGCCGGAGAAGCAGCCTATTATTGCTCCACCGGTGCTGCACGGGCATCTGTAATGATCTGAATAGGCGCTTTTAGGCGGAACCGACTACTCGCTGCGGCATACGCTGTAGTAGCGGAAAGCCCGTAGGTAATTCGTGCGTTCCGCACGGCGGAGCACATAAAGGAGGGGCTTATGCATAACGAGTTAGATGATTTGCTGATCCACATTTCGCACTCGCAGCAGCAGATGTCAAGGTTGTTGGATGCGGAACGGCAGGTGGTTGTGCGCATGGCGCAGATCATACATGAACTGCCAGATGAGGAGCCGCGTTTTGACGGAATTCCGGGCATTCTCGACAGCTCGGGACAAGTAAACAAAAGCATTGTGGCCTATCTGAACGGCATTGCCGATCTTCAGGAAGCAATGGCTGAAATGCTCGTTCGTGTCGTGAAGGAAACGGCATACCCGGAAGAGGAGTAACGTACCAACCGAGGGCAGGGAGTGAACACATGAGTAGGGAACAAGCAATGATTCACATGCTGGACGCAGCCTCCAAAATGCAGCGGAATGTGTCTATGATCCTGGAGGCCAAGGCGGTCGAAGCAGAAAAAGTGCGTAATTGGGCGCTGAACCATCTGGCGCCCCACGCCTTTGACACCGATGAAGAACAGCTGGGGCGACCTTTGGAGATTCACGAGCAAATGGTGGAAATGCTGGAGGGATTAACGCGGCTTCAGACTGGTCTTTGCAGCAATCTCAAAGCATTGCTGGATCAGGATGAGCAGCAGGGTGGCGGCATGGAAGGGATGATGGGAGGCATGGGCTCGGGGGATATGAACTAATGAGCATGAGGCGTGAACGTGAGATCAAGCTGGATATAATGGAGTCTATTGCTGCCAGCCAGCACGCCGTTGCCCGGATGCTGACCAGTCTTGCGGACTTGACGCCCCATGCGGATATGTCGGCTCCCCGTCTGGAAGAGACCATCCGTATACTCAGCAACTACCAGGGAGAAATCACGAAAATGTTGGCGGGTATTCCTTTAAGAAGACAGGTATATGGGAAACCAACGAAGCCATGGCTCCATGTGCCTGTTCAAAAAAATGAAACCAAGACGAGAAAGCAAAGGAGGAATGAAAATGAGTACAAGGTGGGAACGCACAACTCGAGACAAAGCCCGCAAAAGACGTAAAGATGCCCGGCGTTCTAGCATTCGTAGATTAAAACGGAGAAGAAGACGTCTGCTTGCTCTTAGACGCCGTAAAAGGGGGCTTTATTCAGTACGTAGAAGACGTTCTCTTCTGCGGCGGCGGAAAAAACCTCAAGCTAACCCGGCCGCAGCTCCTTCTGCGGAGAACCCACAGCCCGTTCCTGTTGCATTAGAGCATGACCCGCAGGCATTCCAGCAGGGATATGATGCTGCTTACAATGAGGGTTTCAATTCAGGCTTTGCCAAAGGTTATGAAGATGGCCACCAGGTCGCTTACAAGGCACAGTAAACTATGAAAATCATCTATTACGGTTAACCCCCCGAAGCCTAGCAGCTTCGGGGTTATTTGCGTTTGGGCAGTTGGACGGGCAAACGCCAATTTTGTCCGGGCAGTGGCAGTCGTCCATGATGCGTTTGACCCCTCCGCATATAGTTTAGGAGTGACAGAAGTTTATCCTACAACAGGACAGGGTGAAGGATGTGAACGATCAACAAAGCGGAAATGAACGCGAAGCGTACCGATGCGGCTATCGGGAAGGACGCAGAATGGGCGGTTGCACGGCTGCTCTGTCACAGGTCGTGGCAATACAACCTGCTGTTCGCCAGTTGAAAGTGTTGTATATTCCGCAAGGTTTCGCAGCTATAGACACAGGTGTGCAAGAAGCATTAGGCCAAATATGCAGCTCATGCGCCATCGGTACGCCTGCTACGATGCTAGCTGACGCCGAGGCTCAACGTCCAGACCTCGTGCTGGTCATGAACGGGCTGCATGTTTTTCCGGCGGATCATCTGGAGCAGGTACAGCAAATACGAGCCCTAGGCATTCGGACGGCCATATGGTTTGTAGATGATCCTTACTTTACGGAGGATACGGCGTTGATCTGTCAATCCTACGATGTCGTATTTACGCACGAAATTTCTTGCCTGCCGTTTTATCGCGATCAGGGAGTAACGAGGGTTCACTATTTGCCGCTGGCTGCGTCAGCTCGTATCTTTTATCCTCGGCGGGTAGAGCGGGAGCATCAGCATGATATTTGCTTCATTGGAAATGCCTTCTGGAACCGTGTGAAGCTGTTCGACCACCTAGCTCCCTTCTTGGCGGACAAAAGAGTGCTGATCGTAGGTGGGCACTGGGATCGGCTGACCCGGCGGGATGTGCTGGAACGCTTTATCCGTCCGGGTTTTATGGAACCGGAAGAGACCGCTCAATATTATAACGGCTCTAAAATTGTCATCAATATGCACCGCCCGACAGACCCCGGACTGGATAATCGGAATACACACCAGCTTTCAGCGGAGTCCATCAATCCTCGGACATATGAAATTTCTGCTTGCGGCACGCTTCAAATGACGGATGTTCGGAAGGATTTGAGCCGTTATTACCGACCAGGCTATGACATTGAAACTTTCTCTGGAGCAGATGAATTGAAAGTGAAGCTGGACTACTATCTCAAGCATGATTGGGAACGCGAACGCATGGCCTGGCGCGCATTGTACACGACTATGCAAAAGCATATGTACTCCAATCGCATGGAAGAACTGCTGGACAAGGCGATGGCCTAAAGTAAACACCATAAACAGTGAGGAGTGAAAGTGATGACGATATCTACGACAGGACCGTATGACCCGGCTGTTCACCAGACGGCGGCAGCCTCCTGGGAAAAGGGGAGAACTGCGGGATTGCATGACGGATACGACGAAGGATATCTGCGCGGCCGTGCTAACGCAATTGTTGCGCGGATGAAAGCAGTTTTCCCTTTTCGACAGATCCATGTACTGTATGTCGTCTCGGGCAAAGGCCTTCCGTATTCTCCGCTGGATGAGGCGGTCATTACCACATTGCAGAGCATGACGGCTCAGGTTACCGTAACAGACCCACGTCAGCCGGTAGGAGATATTGCCGCTCAGCTCCGTCCGAATCTGATGCTGGCACTGGATGGAATGGATCTTCCGTTGGAGCAGGTTACTGCGGTACGCCAGTTGGGCATCCCCACCGCCATCTGGCTAACGGACGATCCATATTACACCGACACGACGACCAAAATCGTTACGAATTATGATTATGTGTTCACGTTAGAAATGAACTGCATGGAGCTGTACCGTCAGTTGGGTTGCACGTCTGTGCACTATTTGCCCTTTGGAGCATTTCTGACTCACTATTTCCCCCTCAGCTCGCCCGCTTCGGTACGACGTGAGATTGGGTTTACAGGCTCAGCCTACTGGAACCGCATCTATTTCTTTAATCCGATTATGCCGCAGCTCATGGCTCGTAACATTAAAATCAACGGAATCTGGTGGGATCGTCTCCCAGATTATCAGTCGTATGGCGACAAAATTGAGCTGGGTCGCTGGATGTCTCCGGGCGAGACCAATGATTCGTACAACGGCAGCAAAATCGTAATTAATCTTCATCGTTCCCATCAGGATGATTCGGTGAACAACAACTCACTGAAAATTCCGGGGGCTTCGCCCAATCCGCGTACGTTTGAAATTTCTGCCAGTGGCACGTTGCAACTGACAGATACAAGAGATGATCTGGCTCGTTTTTACAAGCCAGGGGAAGAGATAGAGACCTACAGCTCTCAGCAGGAACTGCTGGAGAAGGTTGAGTTTTATTTGACGCATGAAAAGGAGCGTCGTGAGATTGCTCTGCGTGCTCTGGAACGAACCCTGCGGGAGCACACGTATGGTCACCGGATTGACCAACTGTTGTCGGTCATATTTCCATAAGGTGATTCACACGTCCGGTGGTTGCTATTTTAAAGGAGGTGAACTCCGATCAAGCCGAAAATGATGTTATTCAGCCATGTTAGCAACGTCCGCAGTATTACGGGGGCCGAGAAGCTGCTATTGCAATTTTGTCTAGATATGCGTACGTACTTCGATTGTATTCTCGTAACGCCTGGTGAAGGGCGGCTGACCTCAATGGCCCGCAAGCGCGGAATCACCGTTCTGACACAGAATCTGTTCATGCTGCATGGCATGTATACCCCATATGAGGGATTGGCGCAGGATGCGGAGAATTTGCGGACCCATGTGGCGTATGCACCGTTGTTCCAGATGCTTCGGCATGCTCGACCTGATGTGGTGCTGGTCAATACCTGTGTGAACGTCATGCCTGCAATGGCTGCCCATGAGCTTAATATTCCGGTGATCTGGAAAATTACCGAAGTCATTAACCAGAATGCGCATACGCCAGTTTCTGTTTCTATCATTGAGCGCTATAGCCAATGGGTCATCGGCATTTCTCAAGCTGTAATGCGTCCTTTGCATGGTGGGGGACTGACACGTCCGCATACGGTGTTGTCTCCCTGCCGGGATATGGATATGCCGTCTCCCAGAGAGCATGTGCTGGAACGGAAAAGGAAACGTGAAAAACTGGGGCTGCGGGATTTTCATATTTGCATTGGTTATATTTCTTCCTTTATCTACGAAGCCAAAGGGCTGTTACCTTTTGTCCAAATGGCTCTAAAGCTGTGCGAAACCAATTCGCGGTGTCGTTTCTGGATCATCGGCAGCTCGGTGGACTCGGAATATTACGTAAAATGTGTCTCTTTAATCCGCCAATCTCGTTATAGCCGCCGCTTCCAGTTCAATTCATTCGAGGAATCCGTGTCAACGGCCTATAGCGCAATGGATATTGTTGTGATCCCAAGTATGGTGGAAGAAGGCTTTGGTCTGACCGCCCTGGAAGGGCTAGTTTACGGTAAGCCCGTGGTAGCCTTTGCGCAGGGTGGACTTGTGGAATTGATGGAGGCTACCGGAAATACAGATTTTTTGGTAGAGCCGGGCAACAGCGACATGCTGGCGCAAAAAGTGGGCTATCTGCTCGATCATCCCGAGGAAGTGGAACGGATTGGTGTCCGTAACAACAGTGCAGCTACACGTGTATACGGACCTGATTCCTACCGAAGCAGTATGCACCTCATGGTCAGTCAATGGGTATGTCATCATCCGCATTGGTTCCCGTTGATTCAGCAGCCGGGTGGACCTGTATGGACGAGGGAAGGCGAAGGGCTGCGTCAGGTCACCGCTATACCGGAGGGTTATACCAGCACGATTCGAGAATTTCCTGAATCGGTGGTGTGTCAGCTGCCTGTGCTGGGTCTGCCGCCAATCGAATATGCAGCCATTCAGGGCTTGCCACAACCAGCACCCCCTTTACCTGAGTCACCACCCGAATTGCCCCGCGGCAAGCGTAGTATTCGGGCGAGATGGCCAAAGGGCCGCAAGCGTACCAGACTTCGGAATCGCAGGTATAAGAGAAGCGGCGGCAAGAGTCGCCTTAAGAAAATTCACGGGTTCCCGTTGTCGAAGGGACTTTATCCGAAAACCAAGTCCAGACAGAAGCTCAAGCGGAAATTCAAGCACCGGTCACGACGGCACAACGCGCACAAGCAGAAGCGAGTCACACTCAAGGCTGGACAGCATACAAAACAACGGTCCGGGTGAATCTACGCCGGACCGTTGAGATGAACGTTAAGCTGGAGCACAGCCAGTCTGCTGGATGGCTATCCTTCATTGAACGCCACAATTCAATGAAACAACGACAGCAAAGGTGGGTTCCAAAACCATGAAAATATTGACCGTGCTCGGCACAAGACCGGAGATTATACGGCTCAGCCTGATCATTCCGAAGCTAGACCGCCATGCAGATGAACATGTGCTTGTGCATACGGGCCAAAATTACACCGAAAGCCTGAGCGGGCAGTTCTTTCGCGAACTGGGACTGCGTGCCCCGGATTATGTACTTCAGGAGAAAGCGGGGACACTGGGCAAACAGTTGTCCGCCATGTACTCGCAGATGGAGGATATTTTAAACAAGGAACGCCCCGATCATGTGCTATTGCTCGGTGATACGAACAGCGCTTTATGTGCCTTACTTGCGGAACGTATGGGTTATCCGGTCGTGCATATGGAGGCGGGGAACCGCTGTTATGATCTGGATGTGCCGGAGGAGAAGAACCGGCGTGTCATTGATGCGATATCTACCATTAATATGCCTTATACGGAGCAAAGCAAGCAGCACCTACTACGCGAAGGCTTCCCAAGCCAACGAATCATACTGACTGGAAATCCGATCTACGAAGTAATGCAGCACTATGAGAAAGAGGTAACCGGTAGTGGGATTTTGAAAAAGTTGGGACTGTCGCCGGGAGAATATTTCCTGGTCACTGCCCACAGAGCCGAAAATGTCGACCATCCACCGCATTTGCTGGCTATTTTAGATGGTCTTAACCGGGTAGCCCAGCAGTTCGGGCAGCGGGTCATTTGCAGTATTCATCCCCGGACTGCCGCCCGGATCGCAAGCCATCCGCCGATCCAGCTTGATCCGCTAGTGGAATTTCACGAACCGTTCGGTTTTTTTGACTTCGTTCTGCTGGAGCGGCATGCCCGCTGCGCTTTGACAGACAGTGGTACCGTACAGGAAGAATGCTGTGTCATGGGGGTGCCGACGGTTACGATGCGCCGGACGACTGAACGGCCGGAAACGGTAGATTGCGGCAGCAATATCGTGTCCGGCCTTGATGGCGAGGTTATAGCAAACGCGGTAGCCATAATGACCGGGATGACCCATAAGTGGCAATGTCCCGCAGGCTATCTGGTGGAAGATGTGTCGGATAAGGTAGTTAAATTTCTGCTTGGAGGGAAACGGCATGTTTGAAAACCAACGTATCTTGGTTACCGGCGGTACCGGCTCCTGGGGGCATGAGCTGGTTGCCCAGTTACTGCCGCGTAACCCCAAAGAGGTCATTATCTTTTCACGCGGAGAATCCAGTCAGGTTGCCATGAACAGGCAGTTTGAGGATGAACGACTCAGCTTCTGTATTGGAGATATTCGGGATAAGGATGCGCTGACTACCGCTTGTCAAGGAGTGGACTATGTATTTCATTTGGCAGCGCTCAAGCACGTACCCGTCTGTGAGGATCAGCCCTACGAGGCACTCAAAACCAATGTCGTAGGCACTCAAAACGTAATCGAGGCCGCTGTCGTTAATCAGGTCAAGAAAGTCATTTATATATCGACCGACAAGGCCGCGAATCCGTCCAATTTTTACGGCATGACGAAGGCAATAGGAGAAAAACTGATTGTTTACGCCAATCTGCTGAATAGCGATACGCGTTTCGTGACGGTGCGCGGCGGTAATGTTTTGGGCACAAACGGAAGCGTGGTGCATCTGTTCCAAAGCCAGATTCGCCAAAAGGGCAAGGTTTCGATCACAGATATGAACATGACGCGCTTCTTCCTAACCTTGCGTGATGCGATCAGTCTCCTGTTCAAAGCCTCGGTGGAAAGTGTAGGCGGGGAAATTTTTATCATGACCATGCCAACCTGCCGTATTTTGGACTTGGCTGAGGTGCTCATTGAGGATTCAGGTGTGGAAAACGTAGAAATTGTAGAAAAAGGTGTGCGTCCCGGTGAGAAAATTCATGAGATTTTGATGAGCGATTTTGAAAGCCTGACGACGGTAGTCTATGACGAGCAATATTTAGTCATTCTCCCAACGCTGAATATTCCTCAATTAAAGGACCGCTATAATCAGTGCCCTCCCGTGTCATTCAGCAGCTTTAGTTCGGAGTTTAATTTGATGTCGAAAGAGGAGATTCGCAGCATTCTCCAAAGCGGGGGGTTCATCAAATGAAGCTGCTTATTTTGGGTGGTAACGGCATGGCGGGCCATGTTCTGGTGAAGTATTTCCAAAACCAGAGCGGGTATAACGTGTTCTACACCACCCGTGATCCCGAAAATAAAGGTGGTCTGCTGCTGGATGTAAAGGACAGCTTTATGGTGGAGCAGCTGGTACGGAGTGTACGGCCAGACGTTATTATTAACGCGGTAGGTGTACTGAATCAGCATGCCGGGGAGGATCAAATTGCAGCATACCAAATCAATGGATTGCTGCCACATCTTCTCCGGCGGACAGCGGACAGTATCGGTGCCCGATTGATTCATATCAGCACGGATTGCGTATTTGAAGGAAATCGGGTACCTGGTTTATATAAGGAGATGGATCAACCCGATGGGACAAGTGCCTATGCTTTGACCAAAATACTCGGAGAAGTAAAGGCCGCAGGGCATCTGACCATTCGTACCTCCATTATCGGGCCGGAAGTACGGCCGGGAGGCATTGGTCTGCTGCACTGGTTCTTGCAGCAGAGCGGAGACGTTGACGGGTATCGCCGGGTCTTTTGGAACGGGGTTACGACGCTGGAATTAGCGAAGGCGATACAGGTGCAGATGAATGAGCCGCTGGACGGACTCATTCATCTGGTTCACCCTGAACCGATCAGCAAGCATGATTTGCTGCTGCTGTTCAAAGACATCTGGAATAGGGAGGATATTCGGATCGTGCCGAAAGATGAGCCGGTGCAGGACCGGACGCTTCGTTCTACCCGGGCCGATCTGCTCTACGATGTTCCTCACTACAGCATCATGCTGAAGGAGCTGCTGGAATGGACAGAAGCACAGCGGAACAACGTCGGCCTGTCATAGTCATTACCGGAGCGGCAGGCTATACCGGGATGCACGCCTGCCTCTATTTTGCAAAGCTCGGCTGGGAGGTGGCGGCGCTGACTCGCACTGCCGCTTCCGCATCAAAGCTGACCTCACTGGCTGGAGATGATGAGTATCCTAGTCCGGATGTCTGCACTCACGTCTGTATCACGCCTTATGTATGTGATTTGCTTGATAAGAAACGTCTTGGCGAAGTAATCCGCCAAATTGCACCGGATTATGTGCTTCATCTGGGCGGTAAAAATTCGGTGCCTGAATCATGGCAAAGTCCACTGCTGTACATGGAATCCAATGTACTGTCCACATTGTATCTGCTGGATGTACTGCGCTCTTTCCCCAAAGTCCGAATTGTAGTGGCAGGTTCTCGCCTAAAGACGGCTTTGCAGGCACCGTATTATCCTCCGCACCCGTACAGCCTCAGCAAAAGCCTTCAAGAGGCAGTCGCGCTTTCGTGGGGTGCGCTGTTCGATCAATCCGTCATGCTGGCGGAGCCTTGCAATCTGATCGGCCCGGGTCCCTCCACCGGTTTCTGTGCACTGTTGGCAGGCTATATCGCACGGACCGAGCAGAGCGTGCGAGACGTGCAGAATGTAGAGCCCCCTGCCCTTGCTTCCGTTTCTGCACCGACTCCGTTTCAGGTTTCTTCACGGCATGCGCTGCGAGATTTTCTGGACGTGCGCGATGCTGTCCGAGCGTATAGCGTGCTACTGGAGCGAGGTGTTCCGGGGCGTGTATACCCTGTTTGCTCAGGCAAGATGATGCAGTTGGGGGATATCGTAGAACGTATGATTGCGTTGGCAGACACCCCTGTTGCCATACAATGGGGAGATGTGACAGAAGAGGCGTCCACGGATGTATATCAGGCAAAGGGACTAGAGGAACTGGGCTGGATGCCAACCATTCCGTTAGGGCAATCACTGAAGGATATGATTGGCTACAGTCGAGCCAGAAAGGAAGAAACGAGATGAGACCGAGTGTAACGATCGTAATTCCGTTTTATAACTGCAGGTACGTCGATCAGGCAGTGCAAAGCGCACTGGAGCAAACCTACGGCCCGCTTGAAATCATTGTCGTCGATGATGGTTCAACCACACATACTGAAATGCTTCATCCTTACCGTAAATATATCTATTATTTAGGTAAATTAAACGGTGGGACGGCCAGTGCACTTAATCACGGCATCCGACATGCCAACGGTGAATACATTGCGTGGCTCAGCTCGGATGATACCTTCCACAAGGATAAAATTAACAATCAGGTTTCCTTTATGCTGGAGCAAGGTGCACATATTTCTCACACCAACTTCAACACAATCAATGAATACAGCCAAATCACAAGATACCAGGCGGGACCGGTACTTCCGTCGATACAGGAATTTTACCGTTTTTTTCTGAAAGGTAACCCGGTAAACGGATGCACGGTTATGTTCAAAAAAGAACTGTTTACGCAGATAGGGTTGTTCAATGAGCTGTTGACGTATACCCACGATTTGGATATGTGGTACAGAGTTATACTGGCAGGATACGAGTTTCCTTTTTTAAACGAACTGCTGGTAAACTATCGCTGGCATGATGAGATGGGAACGAACAAGCATCGACACGTCATTGAACAGGAATACTTAATTACCCAGGCACGCTACAGAACCAGCTTAACTGAGCTGCTGAACAGATTTGCAGCTATGTAGTACAAATCAGAATATTGAAAAATTTTCAGCCTGTGACCTGCAGTGCCTGTGTAGAGCACGCAGATTCACAGGCCAATTACAAATTACTAATGATGATAGGGAGAGAGACCATGTTAGTTAGGAAAACAATACCTTTATCATGATTCAACCCGTTATACAGTAGCAATTACTGCCCAATCGCCGAACGGGAAGGCATGCTCTGGTACGAAATTGCCAGCAGCGTCTCTTCCTTGCGCCGCAATCGAAATATCACTGATAATTGCGGCGGCTACGGCTGGAGATGAAACGTTGATCTGATATGCTGGCACTACAGTAGGAATCGTAAGTGTGACTACTGCCCTTGGTGCACCCAAGGCAAATGTGGTTGTAAAATACGGTACTGCCACTGTACCTGTTGGTGCACTACCAGGTGCGCTATAAGCAGTAACAACGATGGGAGTGAGTGGAAGAGCTGTTGTATTAGTGATACGTAGTGTAACAGAACTCGAATGGAAACTACCATCTGGATTAAGGTTTTCAACGGCTCCTAACGAAAAAACGGCCATATTTTTCACCTCCTTGTAATACCAATATATGAAGAAAGAGTAGTAATAGAGTGTGTTAATATATAGAGGTGTTTAGTACAAATTAAGGAATCCCGGCTTGTCCAGTACCCGCAATTAACATTCCCATCGACTTTTATTACCGCTGTATGTCGCGAAAAGATGATTAAACTACAGGCTGGTTCTATAAAGAACCAGCCTGTAGTTTAATCATCATAAAGCCACGATCATTGGACCTTGTGGGCTTCGGTTAAATACATCCGTCGGAAGGGGAATAGGAGGCTGTGTATGCCATCTGAACACATGGAGCTCTCTTTTACTGGGAATGGGTCGCAACCATCCGCCCTCTGCATAATATAGTCCGTGATCCGGGCCCATATACAACCGGTAATCGATCAGCTCATGTTCTTCGAAAACATTGGTATCAATAGGTGGACCAATAGGGAAAGTCTCCAGCTGCGCGAATGAAAGAGGAATCGATTCGTTGACCTCATAACCTAGCAAACGGAACGTTTCGAAATCGCGGAAGGGATAGCGCAGACCATGGCTGATCAGGTGCATACCGTTCATGGGATCTCTGGCGATGTAAACCGCTGGGAAATGGTCGGGAAGTTGGCCATTATGCAGTAACGGCTTGCCGTCGGGAATGCTGTTCACCGTGGCATCCGACAGCTGAATTACCCGATCAAGACGAAAATGAAGAGCATGAAAAGTATCGAGCGACTCGACAGGCCGCTTCAGTCCTTTCTCGATTTGATAAATATTTCCTTTGGAATCTCGAATGAGTATTCCATTAGGTAAGGAAGAATCCTTAGGTCGATGGTGCGGATGCCCCGCAGCAAACTGTCCGGGGAAAAAGTATTCATCTAATGTATAAATGAGGCGTTCAGGGTTGAAATTCCATTTTCTTAGAAATATCCGGCGATTTCTCTGTCCCCATTCAACTATATCGATTGAATTATGTGTAAAACTTGCGTTACCCTCATGATGGACATGACTGTCTCCTGCGATGAGGAGCCTTAATCCCTTTTTTAGTGTCCGATACCCGAAATCAATATCTTCATAGCCACCTCCCGGGAATGCTTCGTCTAAATACCCGATCTGACTTATCAATTGACGACGGAACAACATACAAAATCCGCTTAAAGCCGTTGCATCCCGCCAAAGTGAGGGATTAGTGACATTAAAATTTTTGCTGAATTCATGATATGTCTCTGTGGTTGAATAGGACATGGGAAGGCGTTGCATTGGCATCACCATATTGGACACAGGACCGACAATGCCAATATCCGCTGAGCTAAAAAGTGCATGAATTAAATTTTCCAGCCAATGGTGAGATACCACCGTGTCATTATTGAGCAGGAGAATAGTATCCCCTATAGATGCCTTAATACCTTGATTACAAGCTGCTGCAAATCCACGGTTAGTTTCATTCTCAATTAAACGTACATTCTCCCGACGACGTAGTTGATGTTGAGTACCGTCTGTCGATCCATTGTCAATACAGATCAATTCGTAAGGAATGGTAGTGTAGCGCACGATGCTATCCAGACACCGTTCTGTTAGTTTCCAGTTGTTTAACGTAAGGATAACGATACTGACCAGCATAAAATTCTCTCCTTAAAGAGTATTCAGAACCACTTGTAATTGGTTCTGATATGTCTGTCTGATGGTTTCTAATTCCTGTACAATAGCTTGGTAATGCTGGACCGTACCCATTTGTTCATGACGACGGTAGGCAGTGAGGGGCTCATTTATATAGTGAAATTCTGTATGGTTCAATACTACACGAATCCAAAAATCATAATCATGAGTATATAACAGCTTCTCATTGAAGTATCCAATGTTACGAACATAATCCTTTTTCATCATCACCGTACAGCCATTTAACGGGCAGTAGGAAGAAAATGCCTCAATAAAGGAACGTACTGTCGTGAATTTGGCAGTTGCATTGCGACATATTACCTCGTTTGCTTTGTTAATGACATGATAATCAGTGAAACTGACCTCCGCTTGATGTTGCTCCATAAAATTCACTTGACGTTCAATTTTGGTCGAATAAAACATATCGTCTGAACTAAGCCAAACAGTATACTTTCCGGTGGACATTTGTATACCATAATTGAGCGCGGTTGCCGTGCCGCCGTTCATCTTTCCTAGATAATAAATGCGATCCATATAAGGGATCAAACGTTCCTGGTGCATAGTTGACCCATCATCTACAACAATAATTTCGATATTCGGATAAGTTTGATTTAAGACGCTGGCTACAGCCTGATCTACGTACGGACAGTTGAAAAACGGAATGATGACACTCACTTTCGGCAACGATTCCACGTTTCCTCACCCCGCAATCTTCATGTGCTTTCTCCCCACCATACGGTATGTTAAAACGAATTCATAATTGTGGACGATTGCCCGTGGTACTTCATTTTGGGGAGTTTATTTAAAGGAAAAAGAGGCAATTTACATCTCATTAATGTAACTGCCCCTTTTTTAGATTAGAGTGCTCAGATGTACGTTATGATCTAATTGGTGATTGAACTTTTTATTGCTGGTTCAAACCATAAACGACAGCGTCAATTTCCTGAAGCAAGTTATTAAACCGGTTTTGGAATTTATCTATGCCGAAAGATTCTATGGATGCCTTGCGATTTTTAGTTCCTATTTCCAACATGCGCTCTTTATTTTGAAGGAGGTCAACAACTATTTGCCAAAGTCCGCCCACATCACCTTTAGGCACTAAAAACTTCTCATTCCCCGTATTTTTGAGTAGCTCACCAAGTCCTGCTGAGTCATAAGCAACTACTGGTTTGCCGAATATCATCCCCTCAAGAGCAGTCATTCCAAATCCTTCATCAATCATGCTAGGTACGACTACGACATCAAGCGCAGGGTATAATTGTTCAATGTGGCTTTCGAACGAATGAAATATAATGCGAGATGGATCTAATGTTGAATACGCCAATACTTTGCATTTATTGAAGTATTCTGTTATTTCTGGACTTCCGGCAATAAGAAATTTCACTTGAGGAAAGTGTGACATTAGCATATCGGCCATATAGATAAATTGATCAATTCCTTTATGGACGGAGATCATTCCGCTTATGAGTCCTATTAGCGTTTCGTGGTCGCCGATATTATGGGCTCCCCTCAGACAACGACGATTTTCCTCCCATCTTTCAGGGTGCAATTCAGCATCATTCCAGGAAGGATATATAAGCCTATTTTTATTATTAACTATTGAACCCTTAAAAGGTGCAAGTACTGCTTCTGATATACCGATAATCCAATCTGCATAATGATTTACCATCCGTACTGCATCAATCTGATGTGCACTTGGATACAAGATTTCGTCTATTATCCAAACAACGGGAATGCCTGCTTTTTTTGCCGCAGCCGCAGGCAATGCATTAACCGATGTGTTAACCATCACCCAATCCGGCCTGTGAACGTGCAGAAGTGTTAATAGGGATTGGTAGTAATTAGAAGATTCTTGTTTTGCAAATTCCTGATGCATAGCTGGCGATGATTCATACAAAGACCATAGCAGTGGAGAATCTTGAATGGCTATACGTATCCCCTTAGTTTCTGCTTCTATTGACAGCATGCCGCAACAGGGAACAACCAGCACAACCTCATACTGCTCGCTAAGGGTTTTAGCTAAAAAAAGTAGCCATTTCTCGGCACCCGACATTCGAGCCGGATGGCAAATATGTGAGAATAACATAACCTTAGACTTTACGCTCACGGGCTACATACCCTATGCACTTCTCGGGTATGATTGTCACCTCCTTTGGATAGGTAATTTACTATATGAGCAATGTCTATCTGTCGACACGACCATTCACCCATGTATTATTCATTGCAAGGTAGTCATATATAACAGTTTGAATTTTTATGTGAGCACTCATGCGTGTGAAATGATCGTTTTCGGTGCCTGTGTGTGCTTGCGCCTGCGCCAAGCTATGGAGCAACGCATAAAATAATGCGAAGAGGGGAGCACATATGGGCCTGTCATGCTGTCATAACAACGTGAGGGATGCATCTGTCTCCGTAGTTGCTGGTAAGGCCCAAGCGCCGACCCGTTCAGGTTTGAAAGGAGGGGCACTAGTGAAGGCTTTGGTCACCGGGGGAGCAGGGTTTATTGGTTCCCAGCTGGTACGTGCGCTTGCTGACTCGGGCATCAGAGTACACGTGCTGGATAATCTGACGACCGGGAATGCTGCAAATGTAGATCCGCGCGCGGTCATGCATATTGCAGATATTCGCAGCTCTGAAGCCAGGACGCTGCTGATTCGGGAAAGCCCGGACATTGTGTTTCATTTGGCTGCACAGGCTGATGTGCAGCAATCCATCCATCACCCCGACGAGGATGCGGATGTGAATGTGCTGGGGACGATCCATTTGTTGCAGGCTTGTCGTGAAGCGGGTGTATCGAAAATCATATTTGCCTCCACATCCGGCGTATACGGAGAGCTGCAAAAGCAATGTATTCAGGAAGACGATCCCGTGGAGCCTATTTCAGGCTACGGGCTGTCCAAGCTGACCGCAGAATCGTATATTCGGCTTTTTTATCGCTTGTATGGCTTGAACTACACGATTTTGCGTTACGGAAATGTGTATGGCCCCGGCCAGGCCGCGAAGGGAGAGGGCGGTGTAGTCGCTATTTTTATGGACCGGCTGAAAAAAGGCAGCCCCTTGCTCATTCACGGCGACGGGACGCAAACCCGTGACTTTGTGTACGTCAAGGATGTAGTCCGAGCCAATATGGCGGCTATACATGCAGCGGATCAACGCACAGTGCATGTAAGTACGGGACGAACGACGTCCATCAATCGGCTGGCCTACGATTTACTAAAGCTGCACGGTTCGTCTGTGCGGCCTGTGTATTCACCGGCGCGGGCGGGAGACATTCATCATAGCTGTCTTAGCAACGCAGTCGCCAGACACTGGCTTCATTGGGAACCGCTATTTGGCATCTCTGCCGGTCTAAAGGAAACGTATGTGAGCAGTATGGGCACAGACAAAGAAGGCATCTAGGGCTAACGAGCGTGAGGATCAAAAAAGAGACTGAGGGAACTCTCAGCCTCTTTTCAGTTTGAACAAAAATTATAGGTTCTCGCCAGCCAGCTTGAAGGCTTGATCGAGGACAGCCGCACCGTTTCCTCTACCGTAAGCCAACGTGTCAATAACATCTACAGGGATGCCATAGGGAGCTGCAATTTCAGTTACTGGCTTTTTACGCATCCGCACCTGAGGTCCGAGCAAAATAGCAATCACTGGCTCTGTCATGCCTTCCAGCTCTTCCTTAATGGTGCTTTCGGGGATCGCTTCGATGTTCAATTCTATCGATCTCGCTGCGGCTTCTTTTTTCATCTTGGAAACCAGAATGGATGTCGACATCCCCGCAGAGCATGCCAGAATGATTTTTTTCATATCAAAAGCGCCTCCAGAAATTTATTTTAACTACTTATACTCTTCATCCAGATTAGCAACAAACAAGCGTTCCTTGATAACAGCTTGATACCAGTAGCCGGATTTCTTCAAATGCCGACTTCGATCATTTTCCAGGTTAATTTCCACCAGTCCATAGCGATTTTTAAAAGCATTCATAGGAGAAACGTTGTCTATGAAGGCCCACAGCATATAACCTGTACAGTTGGAGCCTGCTTCTACAGCTTGTAACGTGTAGTATAAATGCTCAGTTATAAAGTCAATACGATAGTCGTCCTGAATGATGTGTTCCTCATTTTTGAAAGCAGCTTCATTCTCAATACCCATACCATTTTCTGCGACAAACCACTCGATATTGTGATATTCGTTCTTAATGCGCATTCCCATATCGTAAATGATTTTAGGATAAATCTCCCAGCCCCGTGACTTGTTCATTCTTTTACCCGGAAGATCAAAATGCTCATAGTAGTAAGAGGGGTGGAAGGGGGTGTTTTCGTTCCACGCTTTACTCTGCACTTTGACCCGATGGGGATAATAGAGATTGATTCCGACGTAGTCAACGGTATTTTCCTTAATTACGGTCAGTTCTTCCGTTGTAGCTTCAAATGCAATATCATGCTTGCCCATGAGATCGAACAATTCTTGCGGGTATTCGCCTTTAATAAGCGGGTCCAGAAATACTCGATTGTAAAATAAATCATACACATGTGCCGCATACTGGTCATGAGGGGCGCTTGATCGGGCATAAGTGACTTCAGGATTCAGAATAACGCCTATTTTAGCCCCGTGCTGACTATAGTTTTTTGCTTTGAAAAGCTGTACGCACTTTGCGGTAGCCAGCGTTTTGTTATAGTTCCATTGCATCCACTTCCGCGTATTTTGTTCATAGGGATAGCGAAGGGCATCCAGATAGACGCGAGTCTGTACAACAATGGGCTCATTAAACGTAAACCAGTGCTTGACCCGATCGCCGTACCGTTCAAACACTTTTTCCGCATATTTTACAAATAACTCCACTACATGCTTGGAAGACCAGCCTTCATATTTATCCAGCAGGTAGGCAGGGACCTCATAGTGTTCCAGACAAATCATCGGCTCGACTCCGCTTGCAATCAGCTCATCAATGACCCGGCCCATATAATCCGCATACGTTTCATCCACCACTACATTCTCATAATCCGTTAAGAAGCGGGACCAATTAATAGAAGTACGATAATGGGTTAAGCCGATCTGCTTCATCAGCGCAATATCTTCGGTATAGCGATTATAAAAGTCGGTTGCAACCGCGGGCCCATATCCATTGTGCCAGACATAGCGGTCATTTTTGTACCATTGGTCCAGGAATGAGTCCTGACCTTCTTTTTTACCGCTCCATCCCTCTGTCTGCCAGGCGGAAGCTGCTGCACCCATGATGAAATTCGACGGAATTTGTATCGTATGTTTAGCCATGACATGTTTCTCCTTTTCATTGTATAAAGAATGCGTTTTCAATTAATTGATGTATTTCTATAGTAACGCATTATTCAGCCATTCGCTTGTTGGCAATTTTGACGAACGGGAAATAAATGATAATGGCTACCACAATACAAATGATCTGAGTTACGACGGCGCCAATGCTTCCACCTGTAGACAGGTAGGCATTAATAATAGGCGGAGTAGTCCACGGAACCATAACGACAGCTTTACCTGCGAATCCAAGCAACGTCGAGAAGTAACCAATTGTTCCTGTGATGAGTGGAGTTATAATGAAAGGAATCGCCATCAATGGATTCAGCATAATCGGAAGTCCGAAAATGACAGGCTCATTAATATTAAACAGACCTGGCCCAAGTGAAAGCTTGGTAATTTCCTTCATATCCTCACGCTTGGAAGCAATCATAATACTGATTAAAAGGGCCAGCGTAACTCCTGAACCTCCAATACTCATGTATACATCCCAGAAAGGCATCGTAATAATGTTCGGAATGGGGAGCCCTTGATCATATGCAGTCATGTTGACCGTAATCGCTCCAAGCAGCAGAGGTTCACGGATGGGCTTTACCATTTGGTTTCCGTGAATACCGATCACCCAGAAGGTTTGCGCAACCAGCATGAGTACCAGTATACCTGGCAGCCCTTGGACTATGGTCTCCAGAGGTTGTTGCACCACATTATAGACAGCATCGTACAGGTAGAGCCCCGTAAATTTATGGAAAAAGAATCCAAGCATCGAGAAAACAGTTACCGTAATAATGGAAGGGATGAGTGCGGAGAAAGAAACGGCTACATTGCTAGGAACACTTTCAGGCATTTTAATCTTTAGCTTATCGGACTTGCCCAGTTTGTTGTATAGCTCAACGGATAGGATACTTATGAAAATACCCAAAAACAAGCTTTTGGTGTCTGTGAATTGACGGGCGATGACGTCCGTTACTTTTTGCATTTCTCCGTTAACCATCAGCTCGATTGTGGTTGGGGTCACAGAGATAAAACAGATGAGGGCAAGTAAACCAGGAAAAAGATTTTTCTCTCCATTAATTTTTCCTAGCTCCAGGCCAATCATAAAAATAGCTAGAATGGTGAGGATATTCAAGCTGGCATAGTTAATGCTTGAGAAAATCGGTTTGTACTCTGCCAGGAATGAGAATGGCTTAAAATGGGCCAGACCATTGACTGGGTCCATAACCATATTGGAGATCAGTACAGCAAAAGCACCCACAATAATAACAGGCATTAAGGTGATAAAAGCTGATTTGATTGCTATTATATATTTAAAATTGTTGATTGCATTTGCCACCGATGTGAGGCCATCGACCAGTTTGTCTTTGAAAGCCATGGCTAGCGCCCTCCCTCTACGATTTTAATCCGAGCTGATCAATGCGTTCATACAGGTCTATAAACTCCGAGGCCATATCGTGAATGGTGATGGCATTCATCAAATGATCTTGGGCATGCACCATCATGACCGACATCTCTGTTTTTTCACCGGCTGCTTCCTTACGAATGATTTTGGTTTGAATTTTGTGGGAGGATACCAGTTCTTTTTTAGCTGAGGCCAATTCTTCTTTGGATTCCCGAAATTTGCCCGCTTTTGCAAGCTCAATCGCTTCCATCGCCGAGCTGCGGGCATTCCCAGCGTATAATATAATTTGGAATACGATCTCTGTATCATCCATGTCCTCCATGTTCACAGCGTGTTCTACTGATTCATCATTATTCATATGTTCTTGACTCCTTTCATTCATTTGCTCGTATCGCCATTATAGTTTGGAATCGCTTTCAACATAACGCATATTATTTCCTCTTCTTAACGGAAATCAATCGGTCTTTCTAGTTGATATCTCTATTACTAAACATAAAAAGAGAGAAATCCCTGCCATATAGGCTTCTGATTTCTCCTTTACTTGCATCCTGCTAATTTTCAACTATTTTTATGCAGCACCTCTACGAATTCCGTGTATGTTTTGCAGCGAATAAGCTGCTGGACTAGCTTTTCATGATTTAAAATGTTAAGCAAAATATGATACATACTTTGTAAATCTTCTGATTTGGTGCGCTGTATGCAGAGCATGCAAATAAACTGTACGGGCTTGCCATCCCAGTCGATAGCTTTTTGTAATGTACAAATGGCCCAAAACGTGGAATCAGCAAAAGGTTCCAGCGGATGCGGAATCGCGACAAAGTTGCCAAATGAAGTGGGGGAAACAGCTTCACGCTCTATCACAGATTGCAACAAAGGACCTTTTACAAGACCTGCTTCTTGTATCTTTTCGGCTATGAATTCAAGTGCCTGCAGTTTGTTATCCAACTTCTGCTGAAGAAAGATCAATTTTTTTCGAATATACTGTACAGCAGGAAGTTTTGACTCTGAGATGGCTTGTTCAATTTTAGTAATATCCGAACTGCCCAAAAATGTATTCACATGGATCATGGGGATAGAAAGCGGTTCTGATATGGGGATCGTACTAATAATAAAGTCCAGGCCATCCAACGGCGTTTGCTTCAACTTATAAAATTCAGTGGTTCCTACGATCTCCAGCCTGGAACCGAAAACAGATTGAAGCTTGTAGTACAGCAGCTTTGCGCTGCCGAGTCCAGAAGCACATACGATCATACATCTTTTGGGTGTGCCCTCCATTTTCTTTCTCTCCATTGCGACTCCGATATGAATGGCTAAATACCCAATTTCATTGTCCTCGATGTGTATATGAAGTCGCTGTTTGATAACTTCCGCAGCAATGATGCCTGCTTCAAAAGCAAGCGGGTAATGGGCTTTGATTTCATCCAGCATGGGATTACGCAAATTCATTCCGTATTGATAGCGATTCAGGACTGGTTTGAGATGAAGGCAAAATGCAATCAGCAATTCTTGATCGTTTTGAATGTTCATGCTCAACTGCTGATCGATTCGGTCTAATATTTCGATCGTCAGTTCGTAGATATCTTTATCAATAATTTTTTTAATCTCTACTTCATCCAAATGAACCCTGACAACGGTTCTTACACCCAGTAAGTGCACAGCAATGTACGCAACTTCAACAAGTGGAAAGAAGTGTTTCATGTTCTGTTCCAGAGCAGATACGATCTCAGTCGCGACCCTAAACTCTTTTTGCGCTTCGATTTTTTTCATCTCTTGAGGATAATACGATACATACCTCTCTTCACGAATACGCTTACATGCTATAACGATATGAATGACCAGATTGTTCAGGGCAATGTCTGACAACTGAATATCATGATACTCAATCCGCTCCAGAATCACTTCTCTTATGAATTCCAGCTCTTCGTTAGAGATCAAAGAAGGGGGGGGCATCTGTTGCCCGCCTATTCCATCTGTCCTGTTAAATATATAGTCGGAAATGCAATAACGCAGCTTGGCCTCATTCCCCTTGACTCGAATCCCATGATAGGGTTTGTTCTCCAGCGATAGTCCATAAGTTGACAGTAATTTGCGCACTTCTTTGAGGTCATTCTGTAAAGTAGATCGGCTAACATACAGCATCTCAGCTAAATCATCAAGTTTGACGTATGCATGAGTAAGCAGCAGTTTTTTTATTAAAAAACGATGTCTGGCTTCAGAAGAACTCGCTAATAGATGGGGCACATTGTTTTCATAGTCCTTTAATTGCTTCAGCAGATGATGAAATGCTTGTTCGTCCTGAATCTCTAGCCTGTAGCCTATTCCTTTAAGGGGTTTGACAGCCGCTCCATGCCGTGACAACAGTGCATTCAATTCCTTTACATCAGTTCGTATGGTTCGAGAAGATACCTTCAATGCATTCGCCAAATGTTCACCCTTGATCATCTGTTCAGCAACCAATATACGCAGAATATCAAAAATACGCAAAACGAACCCCCTTCCTGAGCTGTTCTGATGAACAGTATACAATGCTTAGAGCGTAACCAAAAGAAGAACTAACCACAGCGCAAATCACCTATGATCTTGACACCCCAGTATATTCAAAGATATTATAGATACAATAAGTCTGTGATTGAGGTGTAGTTATGAAATTTACCAAAGCAACCAATTATGCTCTGCATACCATGCTTATGCTTGTTACGGATTCGTCGGTGAAGCCTATAGGTGTTCAGCAATTGGCCGAAGCGCAACAAGTCTCACCTACGTATCTTTCAAAAATTTTGACGAGGCTTGTGAAGGCGGGAATGATCGAATCAGTCTCAGGAGCCAATGGAGGTTATAGATTATCCCGTAATAAAGACGATATTACCTTTTTGGATATTATCCATGCGATTGAAGGGACGAATTCTTTGTTTGAATGTGATTTTGTCCATGGATCAGAATGTCTGATTCAAGCTGTAATGAGGGAAGCGGAGGAGAAAATGGAGAGCCATCTTAAACATACGAAATTGGTCGATTTAGCCCAACAGCAAGCGCAAATATAAAGGGTAGCGACTCTATAGAGAGAGAAGGTGGTCGCTAGTGATGTGAAGTTTTTTTGTTTTTATTATAGATATAAAGAGTCTTTAATATCTTTGAAAAGGAGCTGAATGTATGTTGTACGATTGCGCTATTATTGGCGGAGGGCCTGCTGGATTGAATGCAGCCCTTGTGCTTGGCAGGGCAAGGAGAAGTGTGGCTTTGATCGATAATAACCGGCCCAGAAATGCGGTTACGCATGCGTCGCACGGTTTCATTACGAGAGACGGCGTAACGCCGGCCGAGTTCCGCCGCGTAGCTTATGAGCAAGTACTACGTTATCCGTAGGCCTTCGTGTTCAAGCGCGAAAATTGATACTGGCGACGGGCGTAAAGGAGGTATTCCCTGAGATCGAAGGTTTTTATACGTTCTACGGGAAAAGTTTGTTTAATTGCCCTTATTGCGATGGCTGGGAGCTACGGGATCAACCGCTTGTCCTCGTCTCTGAGTCGCCAGCTATATATCATACAGCCAAACTGCTCCTGAACTGGAGTAAGGATTTGCTTGTCTGCACGAACGGTCAGGCATTCTTGTCGGACGAGCAAAAAGAACGACTTCAATCTAAAGGAGTCGTGGTCATGGAGCAGCCTGTTGCAGCGTTCATCGGTCACCACGGGCAGCTGGAGTATGCGTCCTTTACGGACGGCACTCAAGTCCCGAGAGTCGGCGGCTTTGTGACCCCCCAATTTGTACAAAGTACACCGTTTGGAGGAGATTTGGGCTGTGAAAGGACAGAGTCGGGCGGGATCCAAACGGATGGAGCGGGGAGAACCTCCATACCTGGTGTATATGCTGCCGGGGATTCTTCGTACTTCATGCCTTCTCAGTTGATTTTTGCTGCGGCCGACGGCAGTCGAACTGCTGCGAGCGTAAATCTGGATTTGACAGAGGAAGATTTCAACGAGTGTTGAGCATTTGAAATGTTCGATGTGAATCGGATGCTGGAAAAGGCCGCCATATAGGCGGCCTTTTTCTATTCACTTGATTATAATTCTGCGTCTATACAAGACCTTCTTTCAATAACCTCTGTATTCACGAGAACCTGAGTATGATGCTCCTGATTGTGATTAAGTCTTTCCATCAGCAAATTTACAGCCGTTCGGGCCAAAATATCCTTTTTCACATGAATGGTTGTGAGTTCCGGGCTAATGACCTTGGCTTCATGAATATTATCAAACCCCATGACAGAAATTTGTTCAGGCACTCGAATGTTCATTTCCTGAAACGTTTTAATAGCACTGATTGCCATATAATCATTCTCACAAAATAGGGCTGAAGGCAGCTCATTCAGGTCATGAATAGCTGTTTTAAATGATTCCTGTGACATTACAAGCATCGGATGCATATCAAAGGTAAGCCCGTGACCTATGGCAAGATTGTGCTCCTCTAAAGCAGCCATGAACCCCTTTTTTCGTTTTGTAAAGTTAAGAATTCTGGTACTGGATTGTACGTATCCTATATTTCTATGACCGGACTGGATTAAATATTGGCCTGCCTGGTACCCTCCAAGATAGTTATTAATAGATACAAAACTGGCATCAACGTGTTCAAAGCAGGTATCCAAAACTACGATATTGGAATGAATAGATTGTAAGGAATGAATAATCTCGGCAGTTAGATTGGTGCCCAGCAGAAGTATACCTGAAGAAGGCTGGTCCTTTTCCAGAGCAGACAACTCTGCCTCCAGGCTATGGCTATCAAATGATGAAAAAATCAAAGTATTTCCATGTTCTCTCACTTGATTGGTAATATGATGGATCAATTCATTGAAAAATGGAAGTGATTCATATTGCTCGGTCACGATGCCTGTATTTTTGCATGCAACAAAACGAATGACATGGTGACTCTTCGTAAATTCCTTATTTGACTTCATGGTACGTGGTCTATATCCATGCTCGTGGGCAATTCTTAAAATATGCTCTTTGGTTTCTTCGCTAACACCGGGTTTGTTATTAAATGCTAAAGAGACGGCTGATTTTGAAACACCGGCAAGCTTTGCAATATCATCTATTTTCAACATGGAACCTCCCATTGGACTAAACTATATAAATTATATCATGATTATATAATAAAGTTTAGTTTATAAATTAAACTAAACAAATGCCGCATAAAATGAGTTGACCTTTTCAGATACATAGTGTTAATATTCAATTGTGAACGCTTTATTTAGTTTATTTTATTCAATATCGTATAAAATTATACATTAGTTTAGTTATGTTTATGAGCGAAAGGGTGATTTGTTTGAGTTTGAGTATTGCTAAAAATCAAAGAAGTTTTGTGGAAAAGGACAAGCCTTTCTTTTACTTGGCAGATACCGTCTGGAGCGTATTTACCAACGCCACGATTGAAGAGTGGAGCGATTACCTGGACTATCGAAAGATGCAGGGATTCAACGTTTTGCAAATCAACATGCTCCGGCAATGGGATGCCAGCGAATCAGACCTGAATCTACAACCGTTTGCATTACTGGAAAATGGAGATTTCGACTATCACACATTAAGCGTAGCCTATTTTGACCGGGCAGAAGTCATGATCCAGATGGCTGTAGAGCGCGGCTTTATTCCAGCCTTGGTACTTCTGTGGTGTAATTATGTACCGGATACATGGGCTGAAATGTTCCAGAAGGGCAATAAAATGCCGATGGATTGCGTTGAAAGCTATGTAACTTATGTTGTAAACCGCTATTCCCGCTTCAAGCCTGTTTATTTGATCAGCGGGGATACTGATTTTCCTACAGAACGTGCTAATGCATACTATTTGAAGGCGCTGGAAACGGTACAGCAATTAAGCCCGGCAAGCCTAACTGCACTGCATATCCAAGGAAGATTGAGGGAAATTCCTGAAGCTTTTGAGCAACACAAGGGTCTTGGATTTTATATGTATCAATCAGGACATAATTCTCAGTTTCACCATGTCGCCCACGAGATTGCCCAGCATTTTTACCACAAGCCAGAGATCCGTCCCGTCATCAATGGAGAACCTTGCTATGAACAGATCAGTTACAGCCGCAATGTGTATGGTAGATACACCGCACTGGATGCCAGAAAAGCAGCATGGCAAAGTCTACTCGCAGGCGGGGGAGCGGGAATTACCTATGGAGCGCATGGCATTTGGAGCTGGCATAAAAAAGGCAAGAAGTTCGGAATTGTAGAAGGAGAGGGCTTTGATAGTCCCTATGATTGGAGAACGGCACTGCGTTTTGAGGGCGCATGGGATTATTCCTTTATTAAATATTTATTTGAAATGTACAATCTGATCGGCATAAAGCCGCTGGATATTGTTTTAAACAAGACAGAGGAGATCAGAGCTGCGGGGAACGAGAATACCATCGTCTTGTATATCCCGGTTAACACGAAGGTGCGGCTAAGTATGAATTTACAGGACTACAAGTTTATAACCATTGATTTAGCGGAGAGACGATTTGCCCAAACGGAGGTAGATGCCCAGGCTGATCAATCTGTCATTGATATGCATGGTTTTGAAAGTGATGTTGTGATCATCGGAACGAAATAAAACAGGAGAAGAATAGGAGTAAGGCAACAGGTGGAGTAGAAAAGTAGATAACGCATCCAAGTAGGAGTGATCATGATGGATTACCAAAAGACAGCCAAAGAAGTGCTTAGATCGGTGGGGGGAAACGAAAATGTGAACAGTGTCATTCACTGTGTCACTCGTTTGAGATTCAAACTGAAGGATAATCAATTGCCAGATAAAGAAAAAATCAAACAGATTGACGGTGTTATTACCCTCGTGGAAAGTGGCGGCCAATTCCAGGTGGTGATCGGGAATGAGGTTCCCAAAGTATACGAGGCTCTTTTGGATACGATGGGAGTAAAGCCTGAAGACCAGGCTGCTGAAGACGATCAAAAGAATGAAACAGCGAGCCTGTTCAGTCGATTTGTCGATGTAATCTCAGGTGTGTTTATGCCTGTTGTTGGCGTGCTCGCCGCTGTCGGGATTTTAAAAGGACTGTTGGCCTTATGCACATCACTGGGCTGGATGACTGATCAGATGGGTACGTATAAAATTTTATATGCCACAGCAGACGCTATGTTTTATTTCTTTCCGGTTATTCTAGGGTTTTCAGCAGGTAAAAAATTCGGAGGAAACCCGTATCTGTCTGCTGTTTTAGGGGCCGCCTTGGTGTACCCAACCATGACTTCCGCCTTTACGGATAAAACGGCACTGTCCTTTTTGACCATACCAGTCGTTCTGATTAATTATACTTCTTCTGTTATACCTATCATTATTGGGGCGTTCTTGGCAGCTAAGGTTGAAAAATTTATAAGTAGGTATGCACCTGCTTCCATTAAAATGTTCATTGTGCCTTTTCTGACCTTGGTCATTATATCACCGATTGTTTTTCTGGTTGTCGGGCCGATAGCAACTATAATCAGCGATGGGTTAGCCAAAGGCTCCATGTGGATTTACGAGTTAAGTCCGGCTATAGCTGGTCTCATTCTGGCCGGGTCCTGGCAGGGCATTATTATCTTCGGCTTGCATTGGGCGTTCATTCCGATTCTCCTGAATAATGTAGTTACGAACGGTTTTGATCCGATTAACGGTATGCTGTTCTGTACTACGTTTGCGCAAACAGGTGCGGCTTTTGCCATTGCTTTGAAATCACGGGACCCCAAATTAAAACCCATTGCCACTTCTGCCACAATCGCGGGTTTGATGGGGGTTACGGAACCAGCTATTTACGGAGTTACGCTACCTACCAAAAAACCGTTTATTTTAGCCTCGATCGCTGGGGGTATAGGAGGAGCTGTAGCGGGCTTACTCGGCTCAACAGCATATGGATTTGCTTCAGGCGGGATTTTTGGTATACCTTTATTCATTAATCCAAAGGGGATAGATACAGGCTTCATAGGCTTTATCATATCTTTGGTTGTAGCTTTTGTAGTCGGATTTATACTGACCTATCTTTTCGGCTATAAAAATGCAAAACCTTCGCCTGATATTAAAATTGCAAATGAAAGCAAAGAGGAAGAAAAAACGGTATTCAGTCCTTTAAACGGTGAATTGATTCGTTTGACCGCAGTGAAAGATGAGGCTTTCTCCAGTGGTTCGATGGGTCAGGGAGTCGCGATTATCCCCCTAGAAGGAGTAGCTTACGCACCTTTTAACGGAACTGTTGTTACCGTTTTCAAAACAAAACATGCGATTGGACTGATCTCTGAGGATGGAGTTGAACTGCTCATTCACATTGGAATTAATACGGTCAGCTTGAAAGGAAAACATTTCACTTCTTTTGTGTCTGAAGGAGATACGATTCAAAAAGGGGACAAGCTGGTTGAATTTGATCCAAAAGCTATAGTGAATGAAGGATATGATCTCACCACCTCTGTTATTGTAACCAATACTGCGGTGTACACAGATATCTTAGCTGAAGAATCTAAGGATATTCATGTAGGAGATCGCTTATTGAGGATCAGATAGAATCCCAATATAATAATAGAGAGATAACTCATCAAGCTGACGATAACCCTGTGTAAAAATAGGGTTGTCGTCAGCTTTTTTGAATATGGAAACAGATTTTGCAGCATGTACTACAATAACAGGTTACCATACCCCCAACGAGTTCATCATCTGTCGGAAGGAGCGCACATATTTATCCGGCGCCAACAGGTTAACGATCCGTGTACGCCCCTTCTGGCGGATAGATTCGCGATGAGGTACGTTGTTCATCAGTTCCAGTCCTTGCAGTACCGCCTGTAAAGTGTCTCCCTGCTGATAAAATTTACCGGTTTCATTGTGATCAATGAATGCTCGTACCCCGTCTGAATCAGAGCTTAACACCGGACAACGACAGGCCATCGCTTCAGCTACCGCATAGCCGAATCCTTCCACCAGCGAAGTCGAGAGCAGATACCCGCCTGAGTCGCCAATCATGGAATAATACAAAGGCATTTTAGCATGAGGTACGCTTTTAAGACGCTCGATAATCGTGGACATACCAAGCTGAGCAAGCATGTCCTCGAATTGTATTTTATCCTCTGGCTGAGACAAGGTGTCATCATAGAACATCCAAATCCGAAGATCGGCACGATTTTTTAGCATCCAGTAAGAGATGTCGACAAAATGCCTCCAATTTTTATTGGGCTCCAATCGCCCAACCCATGCAATGACCGGATTAGCCGGGGGAGTGTTAGGTACATAATTAAATACGTTAGTATCCAGAACATTTGGGAATACAAAACGATTAAGCCATGGACATATGCTGGAAAATAGCTGTACGAGGTGAGTTGTTTCCGGTAGAAGTACCGCATTGGCATGGTTATGAAGATACGGAACGGCATCTGCGACAACCCTTGCTGCTTCTTCGTGAGTGCCAAAGCCCTGTGATTCATAGATTAGTATCCCTTGGTAGCCCAACATTCGCAGTCTGGGGAGCATAGGATAGTCCGAAGAGACAATAATTGCATCGTACCGATGAGATTCCACCAGATTTCGAATTTCTTCTTCAGAGGAAGTCATGAACACCGGAATATCGCCGTGCAGGTTTTGCATCCCTGTACCCTGCCGATAATAGAGAAGATGACATTCAATCCCGTCCTGAATGAGCGCTCTACAGCGTTGACGGTTCAAGGTTTCCACGCCACCGCTCGGTATATAAAAAGTAAATAGAACTTTGATATCAAAAACCTCCTTTGCCAACCACAAGCTCTTATACCACAAGTTATTCAACCTACAGGACGGGGTGTGGGTTTCTACGGAAGCCTGGCTCGAATCAGCGCATAATTATGGCTGAGGCGAGAATCTTCCGAGGAGCGCTCTGTTGCTTCTTTCGCAAACTCACATGCTTTGTGCATTAGACCCAACTCGTAGCAAGCGAGGGCTCCAAGATCATATAGTGCACTGCGTTTATCGGCCCAGCGCGCCTGCGGCATGGCAAGATGCTGTTGCAGCGTAGCGATGCACTCGTCCCAACGTGCATGATACATATATCCCGCCCCAAGTAGTTCATATTGCGATCTCTTTGGGAAATTCACGCACAGACTGCTCTAGCAGCGGAAGATATTGATTGCGGGACTTGTGCGGATCTGGATCATGATACAAGCGGAGCTGGTCTAATCGGATGCTGTGTTCTTCACCTTCCACAATATATTCAATACCTTATGAACCGGGCGTACCCAACGGTAGACGTAATGATAGTAGATGTGGCATTTTATGTTCACATTTTAGACACATTATTTTAAGCTTCTATTTAAGTGATGTTAAGCTGAAGCTATATGTGGGCGATTATCATTAGAATTTAAAAGTGTAGCATGAAGTGCGAGGAGACCGCTTCGCTGCTACTTGCTTCCCATGCAACATTTTGGGATAGGGAGAATAGGAGAAGGAGAGCGCTGACCCAAGGATTTGGTCTTCCGATCTTTCGCTATGAAATTCTTTTGATATGTGTGTAGTTCGAAATGATTTGTCAATATGATAAAAGAAAGGGTGAAACATGTGCTCAAAGTGCAGCAGGTGAGCAAGTGGTATGAGGGCAACCGGGGCGTACATAAGCTGGATTTTGAAATGCAGCGCGGTGAAATTGTTGGTTTCTTGGGGCCAAATGGTGCGGGTAAAACGACCACGATGCGCATGATTACAGGATATCTTCAGCCAAACGAGGGAGTAATTACGATTGATGGTATCCCGATTCAGGATAAAGGCAGACAGGCTCGTTCCAAAATCGGTTATCTGCCGGAGACGCCCCCTTTGTATGGGGATATGTCTGTAAGATCCTACTTAAAGTTTGTAGCTAGTATTCGGGACGTGCCTGTGAGAGAGCAGAAGCTGCGTATTTCGGAGATGATTTCCCGGCTGGGCCTGAATGGACGTGAAAAACAATTGGTCCGTAGCTTGTCCAAAGGGTACAAACAGCGTCTGGGGCTGGCAGGTGCAATTATTCATAATCCGGATTTATTAGTGTTGGATGAACCGACCTCGGGTTTAGACCCCAATCAGATTTTAGAGATTCGTCAGCTCATTCAGGAGATTGGTGAAAATCATACAGTATTGCTCAGCACGCATATTTTGCCCGAGGTGGATGCTTTGTGCAATCGGGTGCTGATCATTCACGAAGGGAAACTGGTCATGGACGGGCGTCCTGACGCGCTCGGCTGTTCGATGGAAGACGGATTCAAGGTGAAACTGGAGGTCAAAGGCAAGCATGAGCAGGTAATGGATGTTATACGAGCTTGGGGAAAAGTACAAGTTGAATCTTTGGCGCCTACTCTGCCATCAGTGAATACGAAGCTGACTGCCACAGAGCAGGATTTGACCGAATTGTTGCTTACAGGAGCTTCCGATGAGGATTTTCGCGAAGAGCTGTTTTTTGTGCTGTCGGATGCGAAGCTTCCGATTTTGGAAATGAAAAAAGAAAACCTAAGCTTGGAAAATATCTTCCAGCAGTTAACGACTCGCGAGACGGAAGAAGGTCAGGGCGGCGATCCAGCGGTTCATGATCTACATACCTCTAAGAATGAAGCAACGGTCATCACGGCGGATCATGGAGAAGCCTCGGCCAGCGATAACAAGGTTGAAGAAGATAAGGATACAGGAGGTAATCGGTCATGAGGCGTTTGTTCGCAGTCTGTCAAAAGGAGCTGCAAGCCTATCTATGGACCCCAACGACGTATTTTGCGCTTGCGGTGTACATGCTGCTGACGGGGTTACTATTTTACACGAACTTTGTGATGTATCAGCCTAGTATTTTGGACTATCGGCTGGTACTCGGTGATACATTGTCCATGCTGGTGTTTGTTGTCCCATTACTCACGATGCGGCTGGTTGCAGAGGAATTCAGGCAGGGTACGGATGAACTGCTGCTTACCTCACCTGTGAGTGTAACGGAAATCATGATGGGTAAATTTTTGGCATCGTTAGGCATGTTGCTCATATTAGTATTGTGCAGCCTGGCGTATCCGGTCGTGATGTCCTTTTATGGGACGCTGGATTGGACGCTGGTATTTACATCCGTGATCGGCCTGTTTATGCTTGGCGCAGCCATGATGGCAATCGGCTTATTCGCATCAACGCTTTCACAGCATCAGATGATGTCAGCGGTCGTCAGTTTTATTCTTTTACTCGTTTTCTGGATGCTGGATTCGTTTGGTGGACAAACGGGCGCATCTGCGGCGCTGCAGCAGTGGCTGGAACCTTTTTCACTAACTGCACGGTTTGATAGTTTCACCAAAGGATTGCTGAATGGAGCCGATGTATTGTACTACGTGACGGTGGCGGCGCTCTTTTTGCTATTTAGCATCCAAGTGGTTGAACGGAAACGGTGGAGGTAATGAATATGAAAAAATGGCT
>RCUE01000027.1_pt1 | contig 80768 bp, 79 predicted proteins | sample 2166111 | NCBI WGS metagenome assembly RCUE01 (sample SAMN09930795, study PRJNA488358) | compost metagenome | feature: garden; material: soil; isolation source: compost soil in phenylacetonitrile-enriched culture | place: Germany: Experimental Botanical Garden Goettingen | collected 2016-01-27 | reverse complement strand
GGTCAAATGAAGGGTGGTACCACGACACATTCGTCCCTGACGGATGTGTCTTTTTTGCGTACATTTTACGTTCTTACAAGGAGGAAGCCACACATGCGTCAAAGCCAATTATTACTGACAACCTTACGTGAAGCACCTGCAGAGGCCGAAGTGATCAGCCATCAGCTGATGCTGCGGGCAGGATTTATCCGCCAATTGGCGGCTGGAATGTATACCTATATGCCACTGGGCAGACGGGTGCTCAGAAAAGTGGAACAAATTGTACGAGATGAGATGGATCGTGCAGGGGCTGGAGAGTTGTTAATGCCTGTATTACAGCCAACGGAGCTGTGGCAAGAATCGGGGAGATACGATGTGTACGGTCCTGAGCTGATGCGTCTGCAAGATCGGCATGATCGGGAGTTCGCATTAGGTCCTACACATGAAGAGGTCATTACGTCTTTAATACGAAATGAAGTGAATTCCTATCGGAAATTGCCAGTAACACTGTACCAAATTCAAATCAAGTTTCGGGATGAACGACGTCTTCGGTTTGGTCTGCTTCGCAGCAGAGAATTTTTGATGAAGGATGCCTATTCGTTTGATGCCAATTGGGCAGGACTAGATCACACTTATTGGACGATGTTCCAGGCCTACCAACGTATTTTCACCCGCTGCAGTCTGAATTTTCGCGCAGTCGAAGCAGATGCAGGCGCAATTGGTGGTGAGGGCGAAACTCATGAATTTATGGCACTGGCTGAGATTGGAGAGGATATCATTGTGGCATGTACCTGCTGTGATTATGCTGCCAATCTTGAAAAGGCGGAGCCACGGACGACGGAGAGCATAGGAATATCTTTTGTCTCCAATGAAGATAAACATGACAGCCATCCTTCAATTGATACAGATAAAATGGAAAAACTGTACACTCCAGGTTTGCGAACCATAAATCAACTTGTTGAAACGCTTCACATAGAGTCGAAGGAAATCATCAAAACACTGATTTATATGGCTGACGATCAGCCGATTGCGATAGTTGTCAGAGGAGATCATGAGGTCAACGAAGTAAAAGTTAAACAAATTTTAGGTAGTGAAAAATTCGAAATAGCAAATGCAGATGCCGTCACAAAGGCGACTGGAACCCCACCCGGGTTCATAGGTCCATGCGGCTTGACAATCCCTGTGTGGGTGGATTACGCCGTTGTCCAAATGTCTAGCGGTTTTGCAGGCGCGAACGAGCAGGATTACCATTATCGGCATGTGAATCCAGGACGCGATCTAGATCTTCGCTATGTGGCAGACTTGCGCAATGTTATAGAAGGGGATAGATGTCCTCGGTGTGACGAAGGGAAATTGGAACTTCATCGAGGAATTGAGATTGGACACGTATTTAAACTGGGCACCAAGTACAGTGAAAAGCTGGGTGCAACTTTTCTAGATGCGTCCGGAACTGATCAAGCGATGATTATGGGCTGTTATGGTATTGGTGTTTCCCGAATCCTGTCCGCCATTGTAGAGCAAAATCATGACCAGAACGGAATGATATGGCCGCATGCGCTGGCCCCGTTTCAGGTTCATATCATTCCGATTTCTGTGAAAGACAGGCTTCAGATGCAAATAGCTGAGGACTTATACAGCCAACTGCAGGATCGCGGTGTGGAGGTGTTGCTAGATGATCGTGAGGAACGCCCAGGGGTTAAATTTAAAGATTCGGATTTAGTAGGTATTCCCGTGCGTATCGTCGTTGGTAAAGATGCTGAACACGGAAAAGTAGAGTTCGTAGAGCGAAGAAGCAGCCACAAAGAGTCAATTCATATCCATGATGTAGAGAGACGGATACTGAACCTCATTCAACACTAAGCATCTGTATCCCGCAGAACATGACCTTCTCCAAGGGTAATCTCATGAAAGTCGGCCATCTGACGTGCCTGAAAACGAATGGGCTTGTCTCGACCTATCATAATGATATTTTGGATGTCAGCAATGCCTTCCGAGGGTAGGGAGAACGTGGTAACATAGGCGAATTCTTCACGCAGCGTTGTGTGAATGGCATGGATCAGATGATCGTGTTCGCTTTTGCCTATCAAATTCATAATTAGCGAGCCTTCTGCATCCAGCTTTTCTTTGGCCATTTTGAAAAATTCCCAAGATATTAAATGCAAAGGCGTACCCTGCTCCGTGAAGGCGTCCAAAATAATATAGTCATAAGCATCCGGGCTCTCCTTCTCCAGAATGCGGCGTCCATCACCAATAACTACATTGTCCTGGTCGTATCCAAAGAATGTTTGGCTGAATTCTACCACTTGTGCGTCCAGCTCGGCAATCTTAAAGCGTTTGTCTGCAAAATGACCCGCGATCGTGCCTACACCATGTCCGATAACAAACACGTCTTCAAATGACGGGTCGTTCAGCTCCATGAGATGAATGATTGCTCTGGGATATTCGAACAGAATACGTTGCGGATGATTCAAATCCATCGCACCTTGGATGGCTGCATTGGAGAATTGCATCACGCGAAATAATCCCTTTTCACCATATAGCTCCGTGGTTTCATATACCGTGATTTCATGGTTATTGCTCAACTTTTTATGTAAGACATCCAAGTGAATAATCTCCTTCAAGTCAGACTTCCTCCTCATCTTAGACATTCATAGGATTATTGTCCATAGATGAGGGGATTGAAAGTTCACATTCTTGAAGCATCCCTAATTAGGTAGAATTGTTTATTTTTCCATAACGGAGTTGTTTGAACTTGTTCGTATGTCCTTTAGGAGATATAATATACAAGGATATAATGAAGTTCGTTGTGTATATTCATACAGGAAGAGAGCGGGATATTATGGGACGTAAGTGGAATAACATTAAAGAAAAGAAGGCATCCAAGGATGCTAATACGAGTCGTATATATGCTAAATTTGGCGTGGAAATTTATGTGGCAGCCAAACAAGGCGAACCTGATCCTGAATCCAATCGGGTACTAAGAGTAGTTCTAGAACGTGCAAAAACGTACAATGTACCCAAAGCAATCATTGACCGTGCTATTGAAAAAGCAAAAGGTGCTGGCGATGAAAACTACGTAGAGCTTCGTTATGAAGGTTTCGGACCGAACGGTTCCATGGTCATTGTAGATGCGCTGACCAATAACGTTAACCGTACAGCATCGGATGTGCGTTCTGCTTTTACTAAAAATGGTGGTAGCCTGGGTGTGAGCGGATCTGTAGCCTACATGTTTGATTCAACAGCAGTTATTGGTCTGGTGGGTAAAACCGCAGATGAAGTGCTGGAGCTACTGATGGAGGCAGATGTAGAGGTACGTGACATCATTGAAGAAGATGAAGCCGTCATCGTATATGCAGAGCCTGATCAATTCCATGCTGTTCAGGAAGCTTTCAAGCAGGCAGGAGTAACGGAGTTTACTGTGGCTGAGCTCACCATGCTTGCCCAAAATGATATTACTCTTCCGGAAGATGCACAGGTTCAATTTGATAAATTGATTGATGCATTAGAGGACTTGGAAGATGTTCAGCAGGTGTACCACAACGTAGACTCTGAGGAATAATCGGATTGCATCATTTACATCTGAGCGTTTGGATAAAATAAACATCCCTAAACCATCGTATTTCGGTACGATGGTTTTTTTGTGAATAAAATGATATAAAATCAATTTCATTTTCTTGACTGATCAGTCTGAAAAAATTATAATCATAGTCAAGGAGGTGAACATGAGGTTTGGGAAGAGCTAAAGAATTTGATACTGAAAGTGTTCTGCGAAAAGCTATGGCTGTATTTGGAGAGCATGGCTATGAGGGAACTTCTCTGACTATTTTACTGGATCAGCTGGGTATAGCGCGGCAGAGTCTTTATGATACCTACGGAACGAAATATGATTTATTTTTTTCGGCTATTCAGCTTTATATACGTGACAAAACTGAAGCCGTAGTTCATCTGCTCAGTCAACCTGGGAGCATTAAAGATGCAATAGCGACGATTTTTAATGAATCTGTTAGAGTCTTGACGGATAAGAGACTGTCCAAGGAATGCTTTATTATGAACAGTGCTATTGAACAGGCTCCGCATCATCATGAGATCAAAGCTTTTATTTCTGAAAATACTGAAAAGCTTGAACTTGCCTTTTACAACGCCCTAGTCCGCGCCCAAAAAGAGGGGGAGATTCATGCTACGGAATCTGAGCTATTGTCAATCGCCAGATTTCTAAATCATGCCCGACTATCGTTGACATTTACCGCCAAGACAGGCGCCAGCACTGAGGTGCTTAGAGATATTGTACGTACGACGCTGTCGGTTTTGGATTGATCTTTATGAACGCTTAATAGCGTTTATTTTTTGAACATTCCAGACCGATTAGTCAAATTTTTTTGAGTATTATAGACTATTCAGTCTAGAATGATTATGTTTATTTTCGCGTCTTGAATTCACTTTTTAAACAGAAATTAAAATAAATATGCGAGGTGTCTACCATGAATATCAATCCGAATACTGACGATGCAAAACAGCAAGCACAAGCAGTCATGCATAAATTTACGAGCAACCTGTTAGAAGAAAATATGGAGCAATGGATTTCATTATTTGATGATAACGCTGTTTTCGAGTTCCCTTATGCACCTAAACATTTTGTACAAGTGCTTCAGGGTAAAGCAGCAATTTACGAGTATATTAAGGAGTTTCCTAGTATACTTCGGATTCAGCATTTCTCTTCACCAACTATCCATACGACAACGGACCCGGGTTTATTCGTGGCCGAATTCGCCTCTGAGGCACAGGCTGTGAGCACAGGTAAACCGTATAATCAAACCTACATTTCTGTTGTTAAGCTGAAGAACGGAAAAATTACTCACTACAAAGATTATTGGAACCCTTTGGTAGCTCTTGAAGCTCTAGAATCGTGAATGAAAAAGTCAAGTCTCATAGGGATATAGAGATCTAGGCGAAAATAAAAAATTAAAATAGGAGTTGAATTTCATGAAAGACAGAAATATAGCGTTGATTACAGGAGCAAACGGCAAAACAGGCAGCCGTGTAGCTGCCAGACTTATGCAACTTCAGTATCCGGTACGTTTGGCAGGGCGTACTAAACCTGGCAATTCGGAAGGGGCTGATTATGTATTTTTTGATTGGTATGATGAATCAACACATGCACAGGCGCTGATGAATGTAGGTAAAATTTATTTGGTAGTACCTGTGCTGGACGTCAATCCCGCCAAAGTGATGATTCCTTTTATTGAAAAAGCCTTGAGTGCCGGAGTGCAAAGATTTGTGCTGTTAGGGAGCGCATCTGTGCCTGAGGACGGACCAGTATTTGGACCTGTGCATCAAGCACTTCGTAGATTAGCTCCAGAGTGGGCTGTACTGCAGCCATCCTACTTTATGGAGAATTTCACAGAAGGCCAGCATGTGGGCACGATCAAAAACAACAAGGCCATTTATAGTGCAACCCGAAACGGGAGAATAGGCTTCGTAAGTGCAGATGACATTGCAGAAGTGGGAGTGAGGGCTCTTATTGACGATAAACCACACAACACGGCTCATGTTATCACTGGACCTCAATCACTAACATATGACGAAGTGGCTGAACTGATCGGGAAATCAACAGTCCAACCGATCCAGCATATCTCGTTGTCTGATGAAGAGTTGAAAGCGGGCATGGTTCACGCTGGAATGCCTGAGGAATATGCAGACATGCTGGCAGGATTGGATAGAAGAATACGTGAAAATGGAAGTGAAGACCAAGTGACCGATACCGTTAAGCTTGTCACCGGGCGCTGTCCGGTCTCATTTGAGCAGTTTGTTCTGAGCCACGGAAACAGCTGGAAGACATCATGACAAAGTGTTTCCTTTATTTCTTTTTAGGGTCATAAGAGTAACCAGGATACTTGACGACAGGCCATTTGACCTTTCGTAAATTAGAGATCACATCAGCGCCAACGTGTAAATTACTTTGAATCAGTTCTTTAGGCGTAAGAGCCATCCATTGATTTAAGGACACATCTGCAAAACGGTCACTTTTAAACATCTCAAGAAACCATAGTGTGCTAGAACCTGTATTTTGAATGTAATGACCGTAAGCAAAGGGCACATATCCAACATCCCCGGCTCTGAAATCAAATGTACGAGCTGCACCATTACCGCCAAAGACAGTCATCCGTCCTTGCCCGGCAAGATAGTATTGCCATTCGTCATTATTGGGGTGCCAATGCATTTCTCGCATGGCTCCAGGCTCAATCTCAACAAGGGCAGCTGCAATGGTTTTGGAAATCGGAAAATTGGAGGAGTCAACGATCCGTACGCTTCCGCCTGGTGTTTTGATCGGGGGCTGAGCTAGTAACTCATGCTTAAAGGATTGGGGCAACGTCCCGTAGGGAGAAGGAACCGCTTGACTTTGAATTGAACCGGGAACGGAGTCCTGATAGATGTACACTTGGTCTTGAGGAATCTCTGCAAAATCGGCTTCTGGAATCCCGAAATTTGCAGAGAGCACCTCTTTAGGTGTGTGTGCGAACCAATCCGAGATGGATAAGGTGTTCAGATCGGAGAAACTGCCATCGTCGAAAACCAGCAAAAATTCACAGCCTTCTTCAAGGCCCTGTATAGAATGCGGGATGCCAGGTGGAAAGTACCAGAGATCGCCAGGGCCTACATCAGCAATAAAATTACGTCCATCTTGGTCAACTGCCGTAATGCGAGCACTACCTAACAGCATATAAGACCATTCTGCCTGCTGATGCCAGTGAAGTTCGCGGACACCGCCCGGTGTCAAACTCATATTCACGCCGGCAAGAGTTGTGGCAATGGGTAATTCCCTTACTGTAACTTCTCTTGACCATCCACCATGATTAAGCTGCATATGGGCGTCTGAAAAAGAAAACCTCATATTCGGTATGAGACCATTGTCCGTTACGGGAGGAACCAGCATATCTGGATTTTGTAAATCCCTCATCACATCACGTGGACCCTTGTCAATCCCCCCTGCGCCATCACTTCTTATGGGCTGGGGGATTCCGACTTTTTTCGAGCAATCATTATGCATTATTTGATCTTCCTCTCCAAGTTGAAGCATGATGAAGCATAGGATTAAGAGAAAATACGCATAAAGATTTTATGAGGACGTGATGAGTTTTATGCCGTGTGCGTTAGATCTGTAAACTGTGCTTGAATGATTTGGGCTAAATCATGCGGACTCAGCTCCACTTGGGTTCCAATTTTCCCAGCGCTTACGACGATCGTTTCCAGCTCAACTGCAGGCTGGTCGATATAAGTGGGATAGATCTTTTTCATCCCTATGGGAGAGCAGCCGCCGCGAATATATCCCGTATGTTTTTGCAGATCCTTAACTGGAAGCATTTCAATTTTCTTCTCTCCCGCAGATTTGGCAGCCTTTTTGAGATCGAGCTCTTTATGTACAGGAATGACAAAAACAAACAGATTTTGTTTGCTATGTGCAACCAAAGTTTTAAAAACTGATTCCGGTGCTCTTTGAATCTTTTCGGCTACGTTCATACCGTCTATTTTTCCATCTTGATGGTCATAACTCAAAATATTGTAGTGGATGTGTTGCCCGTCCAATATACGCATAGCGTTTGTTTTACTGATACTCATTTTAATTCTTCCTTTCTAGCGTTTTTCCAAGTGATCTACATAATCTTTTGCATCCTTAAGTGAAAGATTCTTAGCGGTTCTTAACTCTTTTATGGCTTTAATCTTATTTCCTTCCCTGGTTAGTAAAAGCAGCCTTTCATTGATTTCTTCGGAAGCTTCTGAGTGTTGGATATGTGGAGCAGGAGGAGCGATTGTATTTGACATCGAGGTTCCCGTTAGTCCCGAACGATTCTCAAGACGCTCCACATCGGATTTCAAGTCATTAAGCCGAGATTGAAGGCGGTAAACCTTGAACAAAAGTATGACGGAGAGGATCAATGCAATGATTGCTACATATTCACTAGTTGCCAATAGAATCTCCCTTTTCTTGTTAGTTTTATCACTAAATTTTTGTCCCTTAAACATAGTATATCATGATGATTGACTAATCGAATTGAGAATCATATTCTTTGCGTACGGGTAGTGCAAATTGACTTATTGCAGACCGGGCGTTATATTACAGCTTATTATTAAGCTTTTTATAATCACTTCAAAAGGAGTGTATTCAAATACAACCAGTTTCCAATAATACCATTCGGGTCAAACACATTAATGTAGAGCTAGTTAAAAACACACTGAAATCCAAGGAATATGCAACCAAGTCGTCTATAGCCAGTATTACAGGACTTAGTGTGGCAACCTGCGGAAATATTCTAAATGAGCTTCTTCAAACCGGAGAAGTATTAGAGATGGAATTGGAAGAATCGAACGGTGGGCGTCCGGCTAGACGTTACAAATATAACGCTGATTATTCCTATATTATTTGTTTAACTGTGAAAACGGAAGGCGGAGTAGATTCTCTTACTTATGCTGTTGCCAATATGCTTGGCGATATTATTGCAGAGAACACATCCGTTGTGCCTCATATTGATTATGAAGTAATAGATCACCAAATTGAAGAGCTGATTAACAACTACGAAAACGTTAAAGCGATTGGTATTGGCATCCCGGGGGTCGTTCATCAAGGGGTTATTGATGTCTGCGATCTCGACCTGCTTATAGGGGTCCCTGTAGGACCACGCCTTCAAGATAAATACGGGGTAGAAGTCACCATTGAAAATGATATGCATCTGACCGTCTATGGATTTTATAACATGCAAAATTATGATGAGGACAAAACCTTCGCTATTGTTACGTTTCCCAAGGATAATTTTCCGGGAGCGGGTTTTATTGTCGATGGACATTTGTTAAAAGGAAATACCAAATTTGCCGGGGAAGTTTCCTTTTTACCCTTTGGCATAACGAGAGAGGAACAGCTTAAACAGTTAAATAGCACACAGGAATTTGTTTTTTTGGCGATCAAAACGATAACATCCATTATTGCGATTATAGACCCTGTATCGATCGCTTTGACAGGAGAGTTATCTAAGCCAGCACTGCTGGATGATATTTATAACGGCTGTCTAAAGGATGTACCCAAAGAACATATGCCTGAGATTTTTGTGAAAAACGATACGCACGATGAATACATGTATGGGTTGATTTCAGTTACCCTTGAAAGCCTGACCTACAATTTGCAATTGGTGGAAAAAAGAAAATAGAGACCATTTTATAGAAGAAGGGCTCACCCAAGTTACAATTGGTAATTAACGGATGGATGGGTGGGGACGTTGTTATAAATAGGGAAGTATGTATTGGAGATAATACGATTATAGACTCTGCAAGTTTTTAAAATAATACTTGACATGAAACGCGTTACAAACCTTAAGATTCAATTAGAAGTACTTTATAACACATTTGTATAGAGGTAACGTGTTTCTATCCTAGTTAATAAAAAACATCAGCAAAGGCGGAGAAAATATGAGTACACAGTTTCCAAAAGATTTCCTGTGGGGCGGAGCAGTTGCTGCTAATCAGCTCGAAGGCGCTTATCAAGAAGACGGAAAAGGCTGGTCCATTCAGGATGTAACTCCTCGTGGTGGTTGGGGGCCGGTTACGGATGTACCAACAGAAGATAATATGAAGTTGATCGGTATTGATTTTTACCATCATTATAAAGAAGATATCAAACTTTTTGCGGAAATGGGCTTTAAAGTGTTCCGTACTTCCATTGCTTGGTCACGTATTTTCCCTAATGGTGACGAACTTGAGCCTAATGAAAAAGGCTTGCAATTTTATGATGATTTGTTTGATGAACTTCATAAATATGGTATTGAGCCACTCGTTACATTATCTCACTATGAAACACCTTTACATTTGTCCAGAGAATACGATGGTTGGGTAAACCGTAAGCTTGTTGATTTCTATGAGCGCTATGCAACAACTGTATTTAATCGCTACAAAGATAAAGTAAAATACTGGTTGACGTTCAATGAAATCAACTCCATTCTTGAAGCACCATTCATGAGTGGCGGGATTAGCACACCAAAAGATCAACTTAGTGAACAAGACCTTTATCAAGCTATTCACCATGAGCTGGTAGCGAGTGCAAGAGCAGTAAAAATCGGTCATCAGATTAATCCTGATTTCAAAATTGGTTGTATGGTACTGAGTATGCCTACTTATCCGCTGACACCTAATCCAGACGATGTGATTGCAGCAATGGAATTTGATCACAGAAACATGGCATTTGCCGATATTCATGCAAGAGGTCAGTATCCAGGTTACATGAAACGTTTCTTCAAAGAAAACGGAATCTCTATTCATTTTGAGCCAGGTGATGCTGAAGATCTGAAGCATACGGTTGATTTTATCTCGTTCAGTTATTATATGAGTACTTGTGAGACGGCTGACGAAGCTAAAAAAGTCAAAGGTGAAGGTAACATCCTCGGTGGGGTTAGCAATCCGCATCTCGAGGCAAGTGAGTGGGGCTGGCAAATTGATCCGCAAGGTCTGCGCTATGTGCTGAATACATTTTATGATCGCTTCCAAAAACCACTGTTCATCGTTGAAAATGGTCTGGGCGCTGTGGACGAGCTTATCACCAATGAAAAAGGTGAAAAAACGGTTGAAGATGACTACCGGATCAACTATCTGAATGATCATTTGGTTCAAGTTGGGGAAGCGATTGAAGATGGAGTAGAGGTTCTGGGCTATACATCTTGGGGCTGTATTGATCTTGTCAGCGCGTCGACTGCTCAGCTTAAAAAACGTTATGGCTACATTTACGTAGATCGTCATGATGATGGTAGCGGTACACTTGAAAGATATCGAAAGAAATCGTTCCACTGGTACAAAGAAGTTATTGCTACGAACGGTGAAAGCTTGAAGCGTTAATTTATAATATAATTAAATTAAGTTGTAATATATAATGATGGTTTTACGTGGCGACCGCTTCTGCTTTATTACGGAGGAAGCGGTCGCCAAATTTTTTCATGAGCGTCATTTACGACAAGTATCTAGCTACATAAACGGAGTGTAGACAAGCTATGACAGAAAAAGAAAAATCACAATTAGGGCTCAAAGACATTCCTTCTGGCGTGATTGCCGCAGGAAACCCTTGCAAGGTCATCCGTAAAATCACCGAAGATGATAAGCACAAGTATAAAAGGAATTAACCATAAAACTACAGCTTATCTGGAGCTGTAGTTTTGCGTCATACCAAACGTAAAGAAACATTTTTGCACAGATTTGTTTAGGGAATAGTGTAATAATGAACGTAAGAGGAACATTTTTAAATTACAATGGTCTATTCAGAAAGGAAGGGGAAAATATGAAATTAATGTTTATATCAGATATTCACGGTTCGCTGTACTGGTTGCAATTAGCACTGGAAAAATTCAAGGAGGAGAAAGCTGACCGTATTGTCTTGCTTGGAGATTATATGTACCATGGACCGCGTAATCCGTTACCGGAAGGATATAACCCGGCGGAAGTGGCTGCTATGCTGAACCAATACAAATCCCACATTGCAGTGTCGGTGCGCGGGAATTGCGATGCAGAAGTGGATCAGATGTTGCTAGAGTTTCCAATGATGGGTGATTATGCTTTGCTGTATCATGAAGGACGGCGAATCTATGTCACGCACGGACATGGTTTTAGTATCGGAAATTTGCCGCCACTGGAAGCAGGGGATGTGTTCATTCAGGGACACACTCATATTCCGGTAGCAGATGTGGAAAATGGGGTCTTTGTACTGAACCCTGGTTCGATCGCATTGCCAAAAGAAAACTACCCATCCTCTTATGGTGTGCTGGAGGGAGCACAATTTACTGTGAAGGATTTTGATGGCTGTACAGTAAAAACAATCACCTTTTCAAAGTGATTTTCTTTAAATTACAATGTGAATTATTAAAACTTTTCCGCTTCGATTGAGACAAAGATCATATTATTGTATGATAGGAGCGGAGTCTACATTATGAAAAAGAAAGAGAGCTTCAATACATGCAAATTAAGGATTCACATTATAAGATGCCGCCTGAATGGGCGCCACATGAACGTACGTATATTTCCTGGCCTGTACAATCTTCAATGGTTTACCCGGAGATGCATGCCGAGGTAAGTAAGGGTTATGCCGAAATTATAAGTGCCATGGCGGAATTTGAACCAGTTACCGTAGTCGTAAATCCAGATGATCTGGAGAGCGTTAAAGCGCTTGAACTTGGGGAACGGGTAGAACTGCTGCCGATAGAGCATAGCGATGCGTGGTTGCGTGACAACGGTCCAACTTTTCTGACAGACGAACATGGTCAGTTGGCAGGTGTAAACTGGAAGTTTAATGCCTGGGGCGGCAAATATGCTCCATGGGATCTGGATGACCAGGTTGCGCCGCAAATTCTGGACCAACTTGGAGTTCCACGGTTAGATGCACCACTAGTAATGGAAGGCGGTTCACTGCACGTAGACGGCGAAGGCACCCTGATTACAACCGAAGAGTGCTTGCTTAATCCCAATCGCAATCCGGAACTAAGCAGAGAAGAAATAGAACGGTACGTATGCGAATATACAGGTGCCGAAAAAATTATATGGCTAAAACGCGGACTCAGTGGCGATGAAACAGATGGTCATGTGGACAATATTGCTTGCTTTGCTGCTCCTGGTAAGGTCATTATGCAAGTATGTGATGATCCAGAGGATGAAAATTATGAAATCACGCAGGAAAATCTGCGCATTCTAGAACAAGCAACAGATGCCAAAGGTCGTAAGATGGAAGTGATTCAGATCGGCCAACCGCCGCGTGTGGATTATGAAGATAGCCGACTAACACTGAGCTATATTAATTTCTACTTTGTGAATGGCGGTATTATTTTGCCAGTGTTTGGCGGAACTGCCGCTGAGAGCGATCTTGCAGCCCAGCAAGTACTAGCAAAAGTATTTCCGAATCGCAAGATCCGCACTGTAGATGGTATGGCAGTTATCCGTGAAGGCGGTAATGTACACTGTACAACCCAGCAGATGCCTGCTGTAAAGTGTTAAACGATACAACATTCATAAGGAGGACTAAGGTGAGAAAAGTAAAAGTGGCAGCAACTCAAATGAGCTGTTCTACCAATATTGAAGAAAATATCAGCAAAGCAGAGAAACTGGTACGTGAAGCGGCAGCCCAAGGCGCGCAAATTATTTTGCTGCAGGAATTGTTCGAAACTCCGTACTTCTGCCAGAAGGAAAAGTCTGATTATTATGTATATGCAACTGAGCTGGAGCACAACAAAGCGGTTAATCATTTCAAGAAGATTGCCAAAGAATTGCAGGTTGTGCTGCCAATCAGCTTTTACGAAAAGAAAAACTATGCTCGTTACAACAGTCTTGCTGTCATTGATGCAGACGGTGAAGTGTTGGGTAAATACCGTAAAAGCCACATTCCGGATGGTCCTGGGTATGAGGAAAAGTTTTATTTTAATCCGGGCGATACTGGGTTTAAAGTGTGGAATACACGTTATGCCAAAATTGGGGTAGGCGTATGCTGGGATCAATGGTATCCCGAGGCGGCCCGCTGTATGGCGCTTATGGGCGCAGAGATTTTGTTCTATCCGACAGCGATTGGTTCTGAGCCACAGGATTCTTCCATTGACTCCAAGGACCACTGGCAGACCTGCATGCTAGGTCATGCAGCTTCCAATCTGATTCCAGTCATTGCTTCCAACCGCATCGGAATGGAAACAGATGAAGAATCCAGTATCAATTTCTACGGCTCATCATTTATCGCCGGACCTCAGGGGAACAAAATCACAGAAGCGAGTCGTACTGATGAAGAAGTGCTTACTGCTGAATTTGATCTGGACGAGCTCGAAGTAGGGCGGATCGAATGGGGCATTTTCCGTGACCGTCGTCCCGAACTATACAAAATGATTGCTACCTATGATGGTGATCTAAAAGTATAATCTGTATATAGATAGGTATATTTCCCTTGCTGTCAAGCCGTGATGTTTCTTTTCTGAACTCACACGGCTTTTCGAGCAAGGGATTTTTGGTTTCTAAATGGAATACACTTGTGATAAATAGGAGGAAGGAGAATAGCAATGAGGCATAAGCGGATAGACCAAACGTTCACACACTTACAAACTTCGGCCGAAGAAGATCAAGAGTGGGGAGACTCGCGTGCAAGAGATATGGCTATTTTGGGCTTGTGGGACGAGTACACGCTATCTGCGCAGCGTTTATGTGAACGAATGGCTACCGTAACCCGTCAAATCAGACCTTCGGAGTACGAGACGTTCCCAACTCAGTTTGAATGGCTGGAACAAAAAGAAACAGACTTGATTATTGATGGAATATGGTCAGCTGATTTACATGGTGATCATTGTCTGTTTGTGAATATTGGGGAGCATCACCCAGAATGGCATACATCGATTGAAGCTTATATTTATGATACGCAGGTGATAGACGAAGGATTTTTCCTTCAATATTTGAACACTTCTCCTAAAGCCACTGCCTACGCAACTTCATTCAGAAACAATGGATATGCTACAATGTGTGAACTACTGGACAGATATGTCAGGGAAGGGAAATTGGAGCGTAGACCCTTCGGCTTCAAAAGAACGAATGCGTAGGTGAATAATGAATAAAAGTATGATTTTGGTTTGAGTCAAAAGGAACATTTCTCAAAGGATTGTTCCTTTTTTTATGTAGGACTATATTTCATCTATAGACTGAAACTATGATTCAGTACATAAAATAGCATTAGAATTTATAGATTTAATGATATAAAATCAATTCATAAGGAATGATCGTAATCAATAAAACTTCGATATCCTTTAAAGTGAAAAAAATCACATATATGAGTTATTTAATGAAACTTGAAAATGAAATTTGCAAACCTGCAAGGAGGAAGAACAATGAACTACTATCCTGCGATATTTGAACCTCTGACCATACGGCGCATGACCTTGAAGAATCGGATTGTAATGCCCCCAATGGGAACCAACTTTGCTGCCATGGATGGAAGCTTTGTTCAGGATCATATTGACTATTACGTGCAACGGGCTAAAGGGGGGACTGGCCTGATCACAGTAGAAAATGTTTGTCTGGATTTCCCCATGGGTACGAACGGGACAACTCAGCTGCGGATGGATAATGATCAGTTTATTCCTGGACTGTTTAGATTAACAGAAGCCCTGCACTCTTATGGGGCATGTGTTTCTGTACAAATTAACCATGCGGGTGCTTCGGCTTATGCGGGACGACTGAACGGAGTTCAACCCGTATCCGCTTCGAATATTCCTTCTAAAAAGGGGGGAGCGATCCCAAGACCTCTGCAAAAAGAAGAAATTTATGCCATTGTGCGTAAATACGGCGAAGCAGCGGGAAGAGCGCAACGAGCTGGGTTTGACTGTGTAGAAATTCACGCAGGACATTCCTACTTGCTGAGTCAGTTTCTTTCGCCAGTGTATAATAAACGTACGGATGAATTTGGCGGCAGCGCAGAAAACCGTACTCGTTTTGCCAGATTAGTCATTGATGAAATTCGTTCAGTGGTGGGCCCATTTTTCCCCATTTGCTTACGTTTTAGTGCGGAGGAGTTCACAGAAGGTGGGAACACCTTGGAAGATACACTGGAGTTACTGGAGTATCTCAATGATGAGATAGATATTTTGAACGTTTCCGCAGCTCTAAATGATTCCATCCAGTTCCAGATTGACGGGATGAACCTGCCTGATGGTTGGCGCTCATATATGGCCAAAGCGGTAAAAGAAAAATTCGGAAAGGTCACGATGACCTCGGGTAATATACGGAGCCCACAGGCTGCTCAGGATATTTTGGCAAGAGGTGACGCTGATCTTCTGGCAATGGGCAGAGGTTTGATCGCAGAACCGAACTGGGTGCTTAAAGTGCAAAACGGCTACGAGCATTTGCTTAGAAAATGCATCTCCTGCAACATTGGTTGTGCCGATCACCGTATCTCCAAAAGTAAACCAATTTGCTGTACGGTTAATCCGGATCTGTTCAAGGAAGCTGAATACAGGAAACAACGAATTAGAAACAGTGTTCAAGTCGTTGTGATCGGTGGCGGCACGGCGGGGATGGAAGCGGCCTGTACAGCGGCTGAGGTAGGCTGCAAAGTAACTCTCTTCGAAGAAAAGCCAGAACTGGGTGGCCTCGCGCGTGATATTGCTCGCTTACCAGACAAAACGCGCATCAATGATTTCCCAGATTATCTGATTCAGCGCACCAAGCAGTTAACCAATCTGAACATTGTCACGGGTACAAGAGCAGATATGTCGATGATTAGTGCTCTGAATCCTGATATTATTGTCAATGCAACTGGGGCCCAGCCACTGCTTCCACCCATTGCAGGTCTGCACGATCAACTAGGCAAACCGGGTACAAAAGTATTTTCCATCTTTGACCTGTTGAACAACATGGAGAACTTTCAAGAGTTTGAAGGCAAACGTATTGCTGTAGTGGGTGGAGGAGCCGTGGGACTGGATGTTGTAGAATATTATGCGGAACGCGGGGCTCAAAAAGTTTCTATCATTGAGATGATGCCTTTATTGGGCAAGGATCTGGATATGATTACCCGCATTTCAATGATGAAAATGGTGGAGGAAAGGGGAGTAAATGTCCATACAGAGACGGCTTTGACAGAAGTGTGCAGCGACCGCTTCAAAGTAAAGCATGGAGAACAGGAGTTTGAGATTCCTTTTGATCTAGGGTTCGTATGTTTGGGTATGCGTTCATACACTCCACTGATGGATAGCTTGCTTCAATATGGAAAAGAGCATCAGGTGGAAGTTGTAAATATCGGAGACAGCAAACAAGCGCGTCGTATTATTGATGGCACCCGTGAAGGTCGGAATATTCTGAAAACCATTCAACGGGTAGACGAATTTAAAAATGAGTTCTCCTATTCTTACTAAATTGAGGGTATAGGTGATAGGTATTTATGACCAACAACTCACTTTATATTCAGGTTGAAGAGACAGTTTGTCTTTTCAGCCTTTTTTATTTGGATTTATGCTGGCAAGAAGATTGATTCCTTTGTCATTTTAAAGGTAAACTATGGAAGGTATAACAAGGCTATTAGCGTGGGGGGATGCGAGCGTGAGTCAATTTTTGAGTGAAATTCCAGGTGCCAGCGCATGGAGGAACGTGCAAGAAATTCATAAAGGCTGGTCCAGTGACAGCAAATATTTTATTCAAACCACTGACGGTAGAGATTTGCTGCTGAGAATTTCGAATATCACCCAATATGACAAGAAACAGCGAGAATTTGAATCCGTAAAAAAGCTGGATCATATAGATAATGTTCTAATGTCCCGTCCGCTTGGTTTTGGATTGTGCAACAACGGACAGTCGGTATACTCTTTATTTACCTGGGTCAACGGGGAGGATGCTGAAGGAATTATCCCCTCATTAAATGCAGAACAGCAGTATCAGCTTGGAGTTCAAGCTGGAAAGGTATTGGCTAAGTTGCATGAGATTTACGCGGAGCAAGATCGCGTCCCATGGGCTGAACATTATAATGCCAAAATCAACAGATATATCAGGAACTATAAGTCATGCGGTATTGCTTTAAAAGGAGCAGATCAAACGATAATTTTTATTGAGCAAAACCGTCATCTATTAGAAAATCGCCCCCAGACATTTCAGCATGGGGATTATCATGTGGGCAATATGGTGATTACCTCATCTGGTGAACTGGGTATCATTGATTTTAATAGACTGGATTATGGCGATCCCTGGGAGGAATTCAATCGTATCACCTGGTGTGCGGGATTAAGCCCATTATTTGCTTCTGGCCGTATTCACGGTTATTTCAATAACGATGTGCCGGATTTATTTTTTAGGTTAATGGCACTGTATATTGCAAGCAATCAGATTTCATCGATTCACTGGGCCATTCCATTTGGCAAAGAAGAGGTAGACGATATGGTGCAACGAGCTGAAGAGGTTTTGGAGGGGTATGATTACTTTCAAACGGTTATACCAAAATGGTATCTACCTCGTTCACCTGAGTAGTAAAATGTGAAGACCGCCGCTCCTGAGAGTGACGGTCTATTTATAGTGTTTTATGATTGTTTCTTAATCTTATAGGTGAATTCCCAAACGGCCAGTTGAAATATTGAGGAGAATCTCCTCTATTCTATTTATCGATTGCAGTCAAAAGAATTGTTAATGGTTGGTAAAAAAATAGTTTAGTATTTTATTGCATCACTTATGACCTAATATGATTATGACCTGAATTTTAGTAGAGAAAAGGATGGGGAAATCTGATGAAAAAAATATACAGAGAACAAGAAATCATAGAGATGACCATTAAACTGCTTAAACAAACTTCGATGTACGAAGAACAATATGAGCAATATGTAAGACGACCTTTTCGTACGGATTTTTATGATGATCTGAGTCCGTATGTGAAAGTTGGCAAACAGGGGTATACGCTACAGATGTATGAAAGAGGCGTACAGATGCTGAATAAGCTTACTCAAGATGTAGAGGATGTGATGTATTGGATCATCGAAGATACAATTCACATCATTGCTCATCTAAATCTGCTTCGCAAATATAAAGTAGATAACCAAAATACTCATCTAAAATATACCAAGGAGATCATGAAGGAGCTGACAACAGCAATGAATAACGCATTTTATGAAATTGGAGGAATCTATCAGGAATGGCATGAAGCGAATAGAAGGGCAATGTTGGAAAACCCATTAAAGTAAATATGCCTTTTTACGATAAGTTTAATGGGATTCCTGTTATTGAAAAGTGGGAGACCGAGGAAATTATGAAATACGATCCTGATCTCATCATTACATATGACACAAAGGATTATGATAAGTTGTCCAAAATTGCGCCTGTTCTTGTAATACCTGAGGGTAAAATGACATCTGTGGAACGGTTGAAATTCCTTGGTCAGGCCACAGGACATGAAGCAGAAGCGGATAAAGTGATTTCACAGTTTGAAAGCAAGCTGAGTGAGGCCAAAGAAAAACTTAATTCCGATATATTCAAGGACAAAACATTTAGCATTTTCGAGGACTGGGGCAGTGGATCCTACGGAATATATTATGAAACAGGCTCACGGGGAGGAACGTTGCTTTACGATTTTCTAGGACTTCACAAACCGGAAAAGCTCAATACATTGATTAAAAATTCCGGAGAGAGACGAGGTTCTTTATCCTATGAGGTAGCTGCTGAATACTTTGGGGATTATGTCCTGTGGTTTAAGCAGGAAGGCAAAGAATCCGAATATGCGAAGACCAAAATCTGGAGCAGTATTCCAGCCGTCAAAAATGGCCACTTATCGAAATTCCAGCGAAATATGCAGGACTTTTCTATTATTCAGACGTTGCTAGTATGACAGGACAGCTAGATTATATTATTGGAAAATTACTGGAACAGACGAAGTAACGATGCATAATTGACCAACTAAGGGTGTAATCGATGTCTACTCACAAAGAGCGAAATAAAAAAGGAATATTTCATTTTGTAAGCTACATGATCGCGGGCTTGTTCCTGCTCTTGGTAGTTTCCGCAGCATCCATCACCTTTGGTGCTGCGGAGATGAGCTTGAAGCTGGCGTGGGGGGCTGTATTTCAATTTGATCCCAATATTACGGAACACCAAATCATTCATTCTTTGCGTTTTCCGCGCACTGTGGCAGACATTATTGTAGGGTGCAGCTTGGCTGTGTGCGGTGCTATTATGCAGGGAACCACTCGCAATCCATTGGCCGACTCGGGACTCATCGGTATAAGCTCAGCCTCGACATTTGCTATTGCGCTATGTATGGCCTTTTTACCAGGTCGCACCTACGGAGAGACCATGCTGTATTCTTGTTTAGGTGCAGCCATCACGACAGGAATTACGTACTACATCGCATCTATAGGCAAGCGGGGAATGACGCCTCAGCGCTTAGTGCTAGCAGGAATGTCCATTTCCATGCTCTTTGGTGCGTTTAGCACTTTTCTTGCTATTAAGTATGAGATTGGTCAAGCGCTTGATTATTGGTCTGCTGGTGGTACTGCTAGTGCCAAGTGGAGTGAACTGGCTTTCATTTCACCACTATTTGTAGTGGGCTTGGTCTGTGCTATCGCCCTTTCTCCCTCCATTACGATCTTGAGCTTTGGAGAGGAGGTGGCATCAGGCTTGGGAATTCGTGCGAATAGAATTAAGCTATTTTCAACCCTAATCGTATTAATTCTAACGGGGCTATCGGTTATTGTTGTCGGTCCTGTTGGCTTTGTAGGTTTGATCGTGCCACATATTATGCGATATCTAGTCGGTACAGATTATCGATATATTATTCCCGCCTCAGCGCTGTATGGCGCAGTCTTTCTCCTGGCAGCAGATTTGCTGGGTCGAATGATTAATCGCCCTCACGAAACGCCGCTGGGCATTATTTTTGCTTTGGTCGGAGTACCCTATTTTCTCTACCTTGTGCGCAAGCAAAGGAGGGAGTTTAGTTGAAGCTGTCCCGCAATAGCAGGGGTATAAGCATTATTTTACTTTAACCATGTTGACACTACTGGTTGCTGTACTTAGCATGAATGTCGGGAAAATGAATCTGTCTCCACTCGAAGTTTTCAAGGTCATCATCGGCGAAGGAACGAATAAGCAGAACCTGATCGTATTTGAATTTCGACTGCCACGTATTGTGCTTTCCGTATTAGTGGGTATTGGCATGGGGATATCGGGTTGTATTATGCAAAGCCTGCTCAAAAACGACATGGCCAGTCCGGGGACACTAGGCATCAGTTCGGGCTCAGGCTTATTTGTGCTTTTGTATATTACGCTGTTCGCTAGTGAGGGATTACTATCGCCTATTATTCTTCCAGGGCTGGCTTTTGCAGGCGGACTAACGGCAGCTTTCTTGATTTTTATGTTTGCTTTCAGGCGGGGAAGAGACATTTCGCCTACAGGCCTAATTTTAACGGGTGTTGCTATGGGGAGTGGATACAGCGCATTGTCGCTGATACTGACGCTCCGATTAGACAAGCAACAGTATGATTTTGCTCTGCGTTGGCAGGCTGGAGACCTGTGGGGGGACGACTGGAGCTATATAATGGTGTTGCTCCCCTGGGTGCTGATTATCTGCCTTTACGTTTTTTACAGGTCTAACACACTCAATACGCTGAATTTGGGAAATCAGACAGCATCGGGGCTCGGCGTAGCCATTAAAAGGGAATTTATCGGCTTGACGATCGCAGCAGTGGCTCTGGCTTCTGGTAGCGTGGCACTTGGTGGGAATTTCTTTTTTGTGGGGATGGTTAGTCCCCATCTGGCTCGCAGGCTGGTAGGTCCCAATCATAAGCTACTATTACCTACCACTGCATTGGTTGGTGCACTGGTCATATTAATTGCTGACACACTTACACGGACAATCAGTTTTGGTGCTGATATTCCAACCGGAATCATAATTACTATCCTGGTTACCCCTTATTTCCTCTATTTGTTGTCAAAGGCCAATTAAATGTAGATCAATGAAAGACCCTAACCCATGTCCATGGAAAATATGGCTGGGTTAGCGTCTTGTAATTAAACCTAATCTTTGGCATAATTTAAACCCAAGCTATAAGCTTGGTCCAGCAGTATTTCATAATGACCGGAATTTGAACCCAGTGTCTCATCTAAGAATTCAACCTTGGAATTGGAAACACCGCAATAATCTGCAATACCCACATTCAGCAAATGAGTAATCATTTCATCATAGTTGCGCTTTTTCAGCTGTTCTTTCGAAACGCCGGCCAAGCCAATCCATAAGATATGCTGATGATGAAGGTTATTCGAGCCGTACGCAAACCCATTGTTCCATACACGATCAATATAACCCTTCAGCATAGCTGGCAAATGCCACCACCAAAGTGGAAAAATAAATGCCAACGCGTCATGCTCCTTCATCCGCTTTATTTCCATTTCTACTTCAGGGGAAAAGGACTGCTTCGCAACGGACCAATCCGGTTCATCTACTCCTTTTAAAACAGGATCAAAACCGATCCCATGCAAATCCAATATCTCATAATCGTGGCCTGCATTGGCAAGACCTTGTACGAAACGACCAGCAACCTTAAAGGTTAAAGAATCTTTTCTCGGATGTGAAACAACGCTTAATACTTTCATATTTATTCACTACCTTTCTTAATAGGCTAACTTCTAGGCATGCTCAATGCTTGCTGCTATTATAAACAGTAGGAAAATAATCTGGAAGTACGCACTTTTACGTTCTATAGGATGATACAGGTGCCATAGGAACATGGAAGTGCCCTAGGTAGATTACCTAAACTGACCTGGGTCACGAATTGAAGTGATGGGTTGTTCTGAGCAAACGTAGCCTTCTAAAGGAGGATTAAGGAATGAATGAACCGACCAAAAATAGGGTTCAAAAGAAGTATCAAGTTGGAGTGGAAGCAGCTTTAGAGGTAATGGGAGGAAAATGGAAGCCTTTAATTATCTACCATCTGATGACAGGACGGAAACGATCGTCTGAGTTTCGTAGGTTAATGCCCGGTATTACTCAAAAAATGCTGACCACTCAGCTCAGAAGTCTGGAAAAGGATGGGATTGTTACACGAAAGGTTTTTAATGAAATCCCACCTAAAGTGGAGTATGAGTTAACGCACTACGGCTGGGGATTAAAACCCGCGCTAGATCATTTATGCTATTGGGGAGAGGATCACCTGGATAAGATCCATGGAGACAAATTCAAGGTTTTAGAAGAATTCCAAGGCTGCGACTGATATTAAGCCCTCACAAAGCATTCAAACAGATAGCTTGTGAGGGCTTAACTGTCCGTAAGACAATATAAAAGGCTAACTGTCGGTCATTCCGTTGTCATAACTTAATTGCCATTCAATTCCGAACCTATCCTTGAGGCTGCCGTAACATTTGCTCCAGAATGTTTCTTGAAGTTCCATGTTTACGGTCCCGCCTTCTTTTAACTTATGAAAGTACGATCGAATTTTCTCTTCGTCCTTATTGACGATGGCGAGGCTGATGTTGTTTCCGGCTACGAATGGCATACCAGGAAAAACGTCTGAAAACATGACATTACTACCATCAATTTGAAGCCGCGTGTGCATGACCAGATTTTTGGCTTCTTCTTGTAGAGGATAATCAGGATTGGGCGGTGCTTCACCGAACGTCATAATTTGTGGTTTCTCAGTCCCAAATGCCTCTGCGTAAAACTCCGCTGCTTCACGACAGTTTCCATTAAAGTTAAGATAAACATCAACAGACATGTGTTTCACTCCTTTAAGAATCATTATTTTTCCATACTATATGGCCTTATCTCATTATTAACCTGCAAACTAACAAAAATACAGTAAGATCCGTTTTGCGAAAGTATTTGCGGCTTAACATGTTCAATTTTTAAAACAAATGGGCATTATATTCAAAGTAATGGTATGATAGCTTAGTTAAATCTGAACGACTAGTAATGGAGTGATCATATGGGTGGAAAAAGCAAGGGCGGCGGGACCGGCAGAGGCACAGGTAGTAAGGGATGGACACGCTGGAACAAAACTGCGAAGCCAGTAAGGACAAAAAGCGCTTCTACAAGCGCACCGGGAAGCAAAGCGGCAGGTGGCACAAAAGGCGGCACTGCCAAACCAACAAGGAATAAAAACGGCGGCAACAGTAGCAAATAAGCCGGGAAAGTATAAGTTGTCGTAAACGGCGAACATCTGATTAAGCAAGAACAATCAGGTGTTTTTTTAATTATTTTATTTAAACTCACATATTATAATCAGAAGCAGGTGAATCGTGAGAATTAACAAGTACATCAGTGAGACAGGATTCTGTTCACGTCGGGAAACCAACAGACTGATTGCAGCAGGACGAATTACGATTAATGGCATTGTCTGTGAAGCGGGCGCGGAAGTAGAGCCACAGGATATCGTGCTGATTGATGGGGAAGTTATTCCGTATAATTCCAGTGAACCTGTATATTTGGCTCTGAATAAGCCTATAGGCATTGTTTGTACCGCAGCAGAACAGGTTGCTGGTAATATTATTAGTTATGTTAACTACCCTTCGCGGATTTTTGCCATTGGCAGGCTGGACAAAGCGTCAGAGGGACTCATTCTATTAACCAACGATGGAAGCATTGTCAATCAAATGATGCGTTCCGAGCATGGTCATGAGAAGGAATATGTGGTGACTGTAGACAAACCTGTTACAGATGAATTTACACAGACCATGTCTCGTGGCGTTGAAATATTGAACGTCATTACCAAACCGTGCAAGGTTGATCGTATAAGCGAATACGAGTTCCGTATTATTTTGACACAGGGTCTAAACCTGCAAATTCGTAGAATGTGCAAGGCTTTGGGCTACAGGGTGCTCAAGCTGGAGCGTGTTCGAATTATGAATATTACATTGGATCATCTGGAGCGTGGGCAATGGAGACATCTTGAGAAGGAGGAACTGGAGCTACTTCTCGCTAAATTGCAATAATGAGTACAACAAAAGTTTATTTGAAGGCAATATGTTCATACGGCCAACGCAACTTAGTGATACTTTTTACGTAATTTCAACGAGCCGCCTAACTTACCCACCAGCCATAGCACAATAGGAAACACAATACCGAAAATCATGGCGTAAAAAGGCCATACTGAAAAAAACTTGTTTATAAATTGCATGTTTGGCCAAATAGAATGAACCATTGCTATAGCGATTAGGATCAAAGGAACTAAGAGAGAGTTAGCGTTTCGAAGGCGAAAAGCATCTGCAAGCCCTTGTGCTGAAACATATAAAAGCAGTGCGAGTCGGAAAAAAATAGTGACAAACCAGAACACTGCAACGAAAATTTCAAACCGTTGAAGAAACTCTCCGCTACTGATTGTTCGGTTAATAAAAAAAGTAGGAAATGTCAAATTAGATACAACACCTTCACTCATCACGGCAATTATTTGTAAAACCATGAAAAAATACATGCCGCCGCTAATCAAAGCACAAGTTATCACTGTCTTTCTCCACTTTTTTGGATCGGGGATGTACTGTGCAAAAAAAAGATACAGAATTGCCTCAAGGTAGGGAAAGGCAAACAAATTGAACGAAGCGAGAACGATAGGGTTCAAACCATACTCAAAAATAGGGAGCACATTATCTATTTTGCTCTCAGGAAGAAGGGTAATCCTGACTAAAAGATACAGAACAAGAAGGAAAAAAAACAGGATTTCCGCACAACGGCCAATTACAGCTGGGCCTGATCGAACGGCGAAATAAATGACTATAAGCATGATGAAATATATGGCGTCGGGGGGAGTTTCAGGCATAATAGCTATCGTGATAAAGTCGCCTAGATTTCGAAGCGTCATGATGAACACAAGAAAGGGAAAGAAAAAAATGAAAACGATACTGATCGTTCCGCCCAAGGGACCGAAGAGGCAACGGAGATACTCTACGAAAGATTTCCCCTGTATTTGCCTAGCGATGGAGGTATATAAAGGTATCAATAACAGATAAAACCCTAAGGAGACTGGGATGGAGAGCCAGGCATCTTGTTTAGCGGCAGCGGTAATTGCCGCTGGGAGTACCAGATATGCGCTTCCTATTTGATATAATGCAAACCACATAATAGCTTGCCGAACGGTCAAGTTGGAATTCACCTTAATACCTCCTTAAGATAACATTTCTGTAAGTAAACGGCTTATCGGTTGAAATAGGATTTGAATGCCTGTTAGTGGAGTCGGCAGTTTAATGCTGACGATCCGTAGGATAATCAATATAACGCCTATAATCAACAATATTGAGCTGAATACAATTTCACGTACATATTGTTTCTCTTTAAATTTTTTAAACTCATACAACGATGTTAAAATGGAAGTTACGAGAATCACATAAAGCATATGCATTCACTCCTGATTGTGTATTCCCATATCAATTGGACTGGTAATGTCTCCGAACCGGACTAAACGATAGTTGAGCTGAATATCCACTTTAAGCGTTTGAAATTTTTGTGGCCAATCCTCTTTCCATCTATGCCATTCACGTGGGAACTTGCGGTGAAAAGCTTCTCCAAACCCGAATATATCGGAACCGATTTGTTGTGCGTGCGAAATGCCTTTCTTCAAAGACTGTTGCAGATGCTCTTTAGCTGATTCTTGAAGATCTCTAAATGTCTCTTCATTCTTAGGGTTGGCATTGCACGAGATCGTTCCGATATTGGATTCTGTATCCACAATAAGAGAAATGTGCGGCTCATGGTCTATTATTTCTGGACGCATCTTTACTTTGGAACGGATTACTTCAACAACAAATTTTCCTTTGGAATTCGGACAATCGATGGAAGCTACGGTGCTGGAAACACGGTTGGATATATAGGTAAAGGCTTTACTTTGTGAATCATCCATCCAATCGATAAGTCGGTCGCCCTTGAAAACACCAATTCCAGTGAAAAAATATTTAACATGTTGGGGCGACTTTGTCACATTATCAATAGTCAGACCTTTTTCTAGGTTTGTCAGTCGAATACCTGTGAGGACTGGTTCAATGCCATCCTCCGTAAATTTCTGCAAAAGATCTTTTACATTGACCGCGGAAGTTGGAGCCCATGCTTTTTCAGAAAGCCTTAATGCCTTATACATATCCATTGCAGGCAAGATCTCGGTTGGAGCTACAAAAGTAACGGCCTCCTTTGCCGAGTTTCCTCTGACAACGGCCAAATAGAAATCAGGCCGAACTTCATGATCACGGAATAGAAAGTCCAGCGGCTCCTTGATTCCTTTTTTTGCGGTTTTCTCATCAAAAATGACAAACTTTAAGTGAGACATATACATTTTGCGGGACGATTCCGTTGTTAATTTTCGAATAGCCTCAAATATGGTATCGGCGCGTTTGGAAAAAACGATCGTTGGCGTCCGTTCCGTGGGGGAATTCTGAGACATTTTCGATGGGTCAACCACCTGTAAACTGACTTCATATTGGTCATCAACAGCATCAATGCCCAGAGCCATCACGACGGAAATTGCGCTCAATTCCTTACTATTCCAACAACCCGTAAGAAACACCATTAGCCAGATGCACATAAACAGTAATAAAATGGTGGATCGATACGAGTTCATGATGGTTTACTCCTTTAGTTTTTACGATGTTTTTTAGTTCTATATGGAAAACGCAATATGGCGTCCCTCTGCTCCGACGATTTGTAATTGGCAAAGGGGCTCAAATACGGTACACCGAATGAATGAAGCCCATTCAGATGTACAAAGAGCATGAGAATACCAACAGTCAATCCGTACACACCAAACATAGCGGCTATGCCTATGAAAGCGAAACGTAATATCCGGATTGGAATAGCAAAAGTGTACGAGGGAATGACAAAGCTCGAAATGGCAGTTATTGCAACAACAATGACCATAACAGCCGAAACGATGTTTGCTTCTACAGCTGCTTGGCCGATCACTATTGACCCGACAATAGAAACGGCTTGACCGACCGTCCGTGGCATACGAAGACCTGCCTCCCTCAGAATTTCAAAAACCACTTCCATGATCATCGCCTCAATAAATGCTGGAAACGGTACTCCTTCACGTTGCGCGGATAAGCTTAATAACAAAACGGTTGGAATCATATCCTGATGGAATGTCGTTAATGCGACATAAATGGCCGGAGCCAACATACAGATTGCCAGGCAAATGTACCTTAATATTCGAATGATACTACTGTAAACAAAGGATTGATAATAGTCTTCTGCGGATTGAAGGAAATCTGCAAACACCGCAGGTGCAAGGATGGCGAAGGGAGATCCATCCACAAATATCGCTATTTTCCCCTCCATAATTCCTGCTGCAATAGAGTCTGGGCGATCAGAATTATAAAAGAGCGGAAATATCGTGAATTGTTTATCTTCATGGAGACATTCTTCCAAATATTCGCTTTCAAGTACGCCCTCCACATGCATGTTCTTTAACTTGGATATCATGTCCTGCACCTTTTTTGGGTCAGCGATCCCATGTAAATACATGACCGATATATCGGTCTTAGTTTTTTTGCCAACTTTTAGGGTAGTTAGACGTACTCTTGTATCCTTCACCCTTCGACGAACCATAGTCGTATTCGTACGTAAAGTTTCTGTAAACGCTTCTTGCGGACCTCTGACCACTGGCTGTGTCTTTGAGTCCGAAATGCTGCGTTCTTCCCATCCAGGCAAAGAAATGACCAATCCTTCATCCATATCGTTCAGGAGTAGGAGAAGACCACCGGAGAGGATCTGTTCCAAGGCATCTTCAAAGTTTTGAGTAAAGTTTGCTTCACCAATGTCCAAAATTGCGTTTTTCAATAACGGTAAAGTGATCTCGTCAGAGGAGACACGATCATGCAACGGACGGATCACGTTATCCTGTACCTTTTGCATGTCAGTCATGCCGTCCAAATAAAAAAGAGCAGCGTGTTTATGGCCAGTCGTGATCTCACGAACAACAAAATCCGAACTGTTTCCCATGAAGTCACAAATGAGCTCGATATTCTGGCATAATTGTCTTGAAAATTTGGTATGTAACTTCATTTTCACCCTCCTCAGATACGTAGTATTAACAATAATCCAAAATAATACCACAATAATACCACAATAATCCATAATTGCGTTGTTGTCGGTAAGGTCAATGATATCTTCAACGGTGGAGGATAAAGGCTATTCTCTTTCTTTGAAGGCTTGGTATGATGAGGAAAGGCAAAAATGGTGGGAGAACGTGACTACGAAGGATACAATACCTGCAATAACATACTATATGCTATTTATCTTAAGATGTAATATTTCATGAGAATACGCTAAAAGGAGTTTTCCTTATGAATATTACATCAGTTTTAATTTATTGTTTTATTGCTACCTTCACACCAGGCCCTACCAATATCGTCATATTATCCACAGTGCATCATTTTGGAGCAAAAAAGGCAATGAAATATACGTTTGGAGCATTTGAGTATATGTCACATCTAAAGTGAGGAGGAGGGAGTATGTTTAAATAGGCTACAGATGACTATCCTTTTTTGGAATAGTTTACTTGTGTAGTATAATATCTTTGAAGGATATTCTTTTCTATCAATTCATTTAAACATCCAAATAGAGAGGTATTTGATCATGCTATTTATTACAAAAAAAACAATCAATAAGTTAGCAGAACCTTATAGAGAATCTGACATGCTTGTCTGCTATTCAACTCCACAGAGCTTTTCGGCTTATACAAGTCGAGCCATATTACTCTTAAATAATGATAGGATTATTATCCTTTTCCTCAATCTATTTTCCACAAAAGTAGTACAAAAAGTTGAATATGAAATAGCTGATTTACAAGAACAAAAATATCATTCTGGACACCTGTCTTCTGCAATATGGTCATTTAAAATCAAAGGCCAGCACAGTAGGTTCAGGATAATCAAAAAAATTCTTACGCTTGGCTCTATGCAAAGAGATTTTCTAAATTTCTTGCAACAAAATATCTTAAACTAGCGACCGAGTAGATCGGTAATTCCTGTCTGTCTAAGGCAGAGGCACTGGAAGTACTTAATGAATATAAGTGATGAAGGTAATATTCGGTGTTTTTTTGTTATATATCATTGAAGGGAGGAATTCTACATGAATGAACTACTTATAAAAAGCGATGGAATAGAAATCTGTAGTGAGAGTTTCGGCGAGCGAGTTCACCCAGCAATATTACTGATTATGGGCGCTCAATCCTCACTGATCTGGTGGGAGGAAGAATTCTGCCAGCGTTTAGCTGATACAGGTCGTTTTGTCGTTCGTTATGATAACCGAGATGTCGGACGTTCTACAACTTATGAACCGGGTCAACCAGACTATACTTTTGAAGACATGGCAGATGATGCGATTAGAGTTTTGGATGCTTATAAGATTGAACAAGCGCATATCGTAGGGATGTCTATGGGCGGAATGCTGACTCAGATGATAGCTCTACGACATCCAGAAAGAGTATTAACGGTGACTCTTTTAGCCACGTCCAATTTTGCTCCCGATCTTCCACCGATGGAGGAAAAGGTTATGGACTATTTCTCGAATATGGAAGCAATAGATTGGACGAACGAACAATCGGTGGTTGATTTTGTGGTGGGTAGATCAAGAATTCTAGTAGGTTCAAAGCATTCCTTCGATGAGAATAAGGTCTATCAATTGGCAAAAGAAGAATGGAAAAGAAGCAACAATATGGCTAGTATGAATAATCACGCAATGCTGTCAGGTGGAGAATCCTATTTGGCTAGGACAGGGGAAATAAACGTTCCTACACTGGTTATACACGGTACTGAAGATCCGATTATCCCTTATGAACATGGAATACATCTTGCTAACGAAATTCCGGGTGCGTTTTTACTGGCATTGGAAGGTGCCGGACATGAGATTCACTATGACGACTGGGATTTAATTATCGATTCAATTTCAAAACACACTTCGATGCCAAATTAGTTTAATCAGCCGAACATTTAGATCAGATAAATTAGAGTAGAAAATGCAACTTTTCAAAGTTGCCATTAGAAATGTAGAGCTCTATCCTACGGGGTAGGGCTTTTTAATGGTTTCTAGTAAAATATTCGCTAAAAAATCATTAGTGACATTACAATAGGAATATTCTATTTTTTAGGAACAGAATGCATCTACATATCTGAAATTTATACAAAGTATTTATCAGAACAAAAGGGAGAAGATGAATATATGAGCATCTTGGAGGATTTATATTATGGAAAATGGTACCCAAGAGAACGAACCAAACCTAAAAAACCTGAGCTTGAGCTAGTCCATCAGAAAATATCTGTTTTTATGAAACAACTGAGAGTGAGATTGTCGGAACACGACTACGAATTAATTGAAGAACTATCCGATTTATATGATGTTTTGATTTCTATATTATCTGCCTCAGATTATTATTCAGGGTACAAAGCAGGGGCTTTGACGATAATTGAAATAATTGATGGGATAAACTATCGAAACTAGGAGATCGAGCTTTCAATGTATCGGCTTATTTTTATAAGGTGAATCATATAACTTAAGTAAGATGTATTTTAGGAGTGGACAGTATAAGAGAAGCATTTATAAATATAAGTCAGAGGTCATAGGGATTCAGTCTTATAATTTGATTCTTTCTGGAGCTTCATGGATTACATGACGTACGGTATACCCAAAGGAATGTATCAAGGGTATATGGAACGAGCAGCCAAACAAAACGATTCATGGGATGACATGCTCAATTTCGGTACATTTGGAGTAACGGGCATGATTCAGGGTGCATTCAATCCTACCAATGCATGGTCAAAGGAACATATGGCAAATTTGTTTGGTACAGCAGGATTGATGATAGGTTCTACGTCGACCAAAGCGCTAATCAAGCCCAAAAATATTTTGGAGGGTTCTGTTAAGTATGAATCAACTCTTAGTAAAGTCAATATTTTAAAAGAAAGCGAACAGCGCTCTTCTAATATAAAATCAAACGATTTTAATTATGCTGAAACTGGTGCTCGTAATATTCCTCCAGAGCAATTTTTTAGAGAAGAAGCTATTGCAGAGGAGTTATATGGAAAATTTAGGAACTTAGGAAATCAAGACGTAGAAGCCATTGCTAAAAATACTGGTTTTTCAGAAAGAATTCAGAGAATTAAAGACCATGTTTTTAACAATACCCACACTAAGGATCATGGAGTCGGGAAATTTGACCCTGACTTTGAATTATCACAAGCTTGGGAGAGGTTAATAGATGGGAAATACGTGGATTCTGATGTACAATTACTACATCATGAGCTTTTTGAATCGAGGTTTGAAGGCATATTCCATACGAATTATAGAACAGCACATGATAAAACTATAGAATCTGGAAGACCATGGAATTGGGAAAAGATCTATGAGGAGAGAGAATAATGGCCGTATATATAATCATGCTAAAAGAATATGAAGATGAAGAAAGAGTTGTATATAATTATGGACCAAGTGAAGAGGCAATGGGGAAAATAGAATATGACAAAAAAATGGGGTCATAAATCAAATTGCTCCGATAGTTTCAGATAACTATGCAGATGAATTTTTCTTTAAGAGAGCGGGACGAAGGTTGGCAAAGATGATTATTAAAGAGAAGAGAATGGAAACTTCGTAGAAAAAACGACTATTGAATCGTAAGTGAATTATATAAACTATCTTTACAAGAATCGTAGAAACAAATGGCGATGCCATTTAAGCTTTTTAAAGTAGCTCTCACATTAGGAGTTACTTTTTTTATTACAAGAGGTGCAGTACGAGGCTTGAGAAATACGTGTAAGACAGAGGGCTTTCTTTATAGATGAGAAAGTTTGCTAGTGAAATCGAAGGTATTGAAAATGAAATCACAGTTCTTAGTGAAAGCAAACAACAGTCATGGATCGGATTAACAAAAAGATTATTTCTATTAATGAGAAAATTCATACAGATAAACGGAGAGCACCTTAACTGGGAAAGCATATACAAATTTATTTATTTTAGATATATGTATATTTGACTTAACCCCACTACCTATTTTGATACATGATTCAGTATTATTCAAAAATGTTGAAAATAGTGTGGTTGACAATATTATTGAATTATATGATGAGCAACGAAAACAAACATTCATTTCAATTGATGAATTAAATAAATATTCAAGTACTACACAAGAAATTTTGTTTACACATTCTGTAATCCAACTTTCAAAGGATAAACTTTTATTTGATAAAGATTGGAGGGCGTGATAGTAATATTTAGCTATGAAATCTATTTAAAGTAGATGTTTAGTATGCTAATAACAACTCAAATCATTTGTGTAACTAGCATAACTACGCCCTTCATCACTATTACCATAAAGTTCTTGTTAAATACATATTGTTAGGAGGATCGGTTAATGTGAGAGATGGATTCAGCATAAATACAAAAAATACATTATCTAAAAGAGTAGGTGGTTGTTGTTGCAACGTTTAAAATGAAAAAAATAATGGATGTTAGTTTGGCTTTTGAGTCAAAAGATGAAGGAACAATCATAGTAGGAACAAACAAAGAATTGGATCATTTAACCTACCCAGAGATAAAAAAAATCATAGGAAATAAAATTCTTATTAAAAATACAGATCAAAATGAGACGGTATTAAACGTTAGCTCTATTCAAATTTCAACTTCAATGGCTGAAAGGAAAAATATTGGCATATGTATTGGTAAGTTAGTATCTCCTGATCTTGTTCAAGTGGGGGCAAGTATTTATAGTTTGGAAGATTAATAGAGAAATTAACACTATGCATGTTTTGGTCAATACTTTCGTAAAAAGGCGGTCTCCCCTTTTGGGGAAACCATACATTATACATAATTGATTTAAATATTTATGCAATATCAGCATTAACAATACTCTGAATTTTTTTATGTGAAATACTTTTAGTGTTTATCCATCTTTGTTATATGAACTTCTTCGTTTCATTAAATGCTAACTCCCTGTGGCCTGCTTGGCAGTGTTGCTCACCCTCCGTTTCTTTAGTAAATACTGTTAAACTGTAACTTTATAATTCTTGGGTAAGTCCTAATATCTGATCATGTATATCTACATTACTTAATCCCCCGTGATAACAAACCACCGATGCAATGTCGAGATCTAAGTACTTTTTCAATGAGAGACAAGCTGCATTCATATCCGGTGTGGTCGGAGCATGAATTCCTCTGAGAATCCCGTTTTCACTGTACATCGAATCCCCCGCAATGAGAATCTTACTTTGCTTTAAATAAAGGCTGATATGCCCAGGGGTATGCCCAGGCGTATGGATGACGCGAATCCTGCCGCAAAACGGCAGTTCCTGACCATCTATTAAGGTATCATCCACTTTGCCCTTCGGGGGATTCTCAAGGTGATTATCCTTTAAAAGAGGGATCTCCCCCTGAATATATGGCTTATCCAGCTCATGTGCATATACTTTAATATTGTTGCCACACTCCTGCAAAATCTCAGGAAGACAACCTATATGATCCACATCCTGATGTGTCAAAATCACAGCTTTTAGTTTGTCGAACGATACGCCTACCTTTTCCATAGCCACGCGTAAATCTTCCATTTGTCCAGGGAATCCTGTATCTATTAAAACAGCCATTTCTTGATCCCATAAAAGAATGGGGTGAATCCTATGCCCACGAAAATCTAGCTGAAGCATTTCTACTCCCTGTGAAATTTCCATAATATCGGGCCTCCGTAAAACGAAATTACCACCCATGAAAATAGGTTCAAGGGGCGAATCCAACTCTGTGGCGTTGCCGTTCCTTAATGTCAATGGATACGGTGCGAATAGATGTGATAGGAATAACAAGCGTCTGATATTGCGTAAGATATTTAACGAACTTGTCGTCAATCTGATCCAATATCCCGTCGCATACATTTGCCCCATCTATAAAATGAATAGTTACTTCCTTACCTTGTAAACTTGCTAACATGATATCACCTCATATTTTCTTAAAGTTCCTTGCGGATCATTAGGGTTTGAGCACTCTATAAAGAAGTGATCACCTGATCAATAACACCATATTCCAGTGCCTCCTGAGCGGACATGTAAAAATCCCGGTCCATATCTTTTTCGACTTTTTCAAAAGATTGTCCGGTCCGTTCAGCTGTGATACGGGTTGCCTTTTCACGAGTCCATAAAATTCGTTTTGCGCTGATCGCAATATCGCTGGCCTGACCTTGTGCGCCGCCGTGCGGCTGATGGATCATGATTTCACTGTTCGGCAACGCCGAACGTTTCCCTTTGGCGCCCGCTAGCAACAGGATCGCGCCAAACGAAGCAGCGAATCCCGTACATATCGTGTGTACATTGGGTTTGATGTACTGCATCGTATCATAAATGGCAAATCCTGCGGAAGTAGAGCCACCCGGGCTGTTGATATACATGTAAATTTCTTTTTCCGGATCTTCTGCCGCCAGGAACAATAATTGAGCAATAATACTGTTAGCCAAATGATCATCGATGGCTGCCCCGACAAACACAATACGATCCTTTAATAGTCTGGAATAGATATCGTACGATCTTTCACCTTGAGCAGTTTGCTCAACAACATAAGGAACATAAACACTCATTTTGATACCCCCAATTTCCTGTTTTCAGTTGATTTCTCCTTGTAAACGAACCGAGACCGTAAAAAGATACGGAGTTTTAATGGGAAAAACGATTTGCGTATATGGTGTAACTTCTACAACCCCTTGTTCGTTTACAATGAAGGTAGCAAATGGCTTTGCTTTAGCAGAGGGCAGAATATGATCGTAGAGGAGAAGGCCTATGAACATAGAAGATTCTGTACAGATGACAGACAATACACTAGACATCCAGAACTTTGATGAATTACAGGCGGTCCTGAAAAGTTACTGTCTGTCGCTTACGAAATCAAATTGGGATGCGGAAGAATTGGTGCAGGACACTTGGGTTAAAGCATTAGGAAAGTTAAATAAATTCGAGCATACAAATCCCAAGGCACTGTTGATGCGGATTGCTAAAAACACCTGGATTGATGATATACGGAGAAAAGCAGTCTACACTCGAATATTGAATAGGGAACAAGCGAAAGTAACTGTACCGGATCATGGATCTTTTGAAATCGAGATCGCGTTGCAATCCTTAATGAATCATTTATCTCCGCTTCAGAGAACTGTTTTTTTGCTGCGAGATGTGTTTGGATATTCGATTCGTGAGACATCCGACATGCTTGAAACAACGGAGGGAGCGGTAAAAGTTGCACTTCATCGGGCACGAAAATCGCTAGGAGCAGTTCAGGAGGAACTCTTAAAAGGCGAATTATCCTTATCAGAAAGTGAAAAATCGAAAACTTTTCTAAGGGCATTAACGGCTGCATATCAGATGGGAGATATTGCAACTTTGGTTATGCTTTCCTACCAGGATGTAATAGAACCAGAAGTTATGATCAGTATCGTCAATAATAAGTTGCTCTGGAGTCACATCTCAGCAAAACAAGCGAATTTCGATACCATAAGTATGATGGCGGCGTAGTTTTTCTTACCATCGTAGTATCATAGGATAGAATCACAAAGAATATTTTGATAAGGAAGACAACAACAAGCTGTTTTAAGCGAGGATAAAGTAATGATAAAGCAAAAATTGAAAATCGAGGGCATCCCGGCAATTTTGTGGGGTGGTGAATCAGATAAGATATTTATAGCTATCCACGGTAATATGTCAAACAAGGCAGATGATGTAATCGTTATATTTGCAGAAGAAGCAACGGCACAAGGGTATCAAGTCATTAGTTTTGATTTGCCTGAACATGGTGACCGCAAAGAAGAAACCTACGTCTGTAAAGTTCAAAATTGTGTTCATGATCTTGACATCATCATGCGTTACACACAAAAGCAATGGCATGAAATTAGTATTTTCGCTTGTAGCATGGGTGCGTATTTTAGTTTACTTGCTTATCATCATCTCTCACTAAAACAATGTCTGTTTCTTTCTCCAGTGCTAGATATGGAGAGAATAATCAAAAATATGATGACATGGTTCAGTGTAAGTGAGGATAGATTAAAAGTTGAAAAAGAAATATCTACACCCATTGGGCAAACACTTTATTGGGATTATTACTGCTATGTTAAATCGCATCCAATTGATACATGGAATAAGCCAACTGCCATACTTTATGGCTCTGAAGATGACTTGTGTGAATATGACGTTATATCTACGTTTGCAAGCCGATTTCATTGCCAGCTAAAAGTGATGGAACGTGGAAAGCATTATTTTCACACCAAAGAGCAACTACAGTTTTATAGACAGTGGTTGAAAGAACATGTAACCGCAAAATAAGCATATGGGAAGCAAGGAGTTGATCTCACTGCTTCCCATTTAACGTACCTTCCAGCGCCGTATTTATCTTCAAAAGGTTACAAATAAGTAGCTGGTAAGTGAGTGTTTGAGATTGAAAAAAAGTTGAACCATGTGAAAGAGAATGATTTAGTATTATTGATAACGATGCAAGAAGCCATCAACTAATTTGGCATTTGTCATCTGAATTACAGACTGATCTTCCAGTTCCTCGGCCATATCATCATCTGTCATGGACACGAAAAAAATAATATCTTCTTTGGATTGACCGAATTGAGTAAAAAATACATCGTCGGTTTCTTTAACTACCTTGGCCATAATTTTTATCATTTCATCTTTATAGTCCAACACATTGTCGGTTGCATACAGAAATTTGCTAATATGATTGAGGTGTGTTGTATCGCCATATTGATATTCGCTTAATCCCCATCTGTAATAAATTTCATCTTCCTTGCTGTTGCACAGGTCTTGGGCTTTCATGTTTGTGATATGTCTAACAAGTGATTCCTCCGTATTAACAGCTAGAAATAAGGTGACAAAATCGCTGTCTGTGCCAAACGCGCAAGCGTAAACTTTCTCATTCTTCACTTCTTCCAGTATGCTTTTGAGATCTTCCAAAAATCCTGCTCTAAATCTTTCTTCAAATTCACTCAGAAAATTGCTCATCTGGTTCAATTGCTCCTTTGTGAGTTTTATGCTTGATTATACTTTACTATTATTAGCACGACTCGTGTAGCCTACCACAATTATAGGAACTTGGATTGAGCTATTGGTTGCTCAGCCAATAGCAAGATTTACAATGAAAAAAATACATGCAAGATAGGCTAACCAAGAGAGAGTGTAAATCCTTGACATGATACCAAAGTCATAATAAAAAAGCGCATAACAATGTGGTTTTTCGTAAATCGGTAAAGATACAGACCAGCGCTTTTTCGCGTTTCGGATTATGAACTTTCGCCGGGCCAAGCAGACCGGGTCGGCGACTTATTTCCTAAAATGACGCATTGCCGACTGTTCGTCTTTATTCTTACTGGGCCGTTAAAATCAGTGGGCCGTCCTGCGTAACTGCAATCGTATGCTCATATTGCGCCGACAACTTGCCGTCGGCCGTTCTCGCCGTCCACTGATCGTCGTCGATCGTGATACGGAACGTACCTTCGTTGATCATTGGTTCAATCGTAAACACCATGCCTTCCTTTAACCGAGTGCCTTTGCCAGCTACGCCGATATGCTCGTAGCTCGGCTCCTCGTGCAGGCTCCGCCCGATCCCGTGCGCAAGCAGATCGCGTACGACCGAAAAACCGTTTGCTTCCGCATGCTGTTGAATCGCCGACGTTATGTCGCCGAGCCGTCCTCCGGGGAGTGCTCGGGCGATCCCCAGATCCAAGCATTCCTTTGTCACCCTCATTAATTTTTGCGCCTCCGGTCGGATATTGCCCACCGCATAGCACCAGCACGAATCGCCGAACCATCCGCCGTATTCCACGACGATGTCGAGCTTCAGCAAGTCGCCGTCCATAAGCATCTGGTTCGAAGGAATGCCGTGAGCCACCACATCATTGACCGAAATGCAGGTTTCGGCGGGGAAACCGTTGTACCCTTTCGTAAACTGCTTGCCGCCCAGCTTGGTGATGTGTCTGGCAACAAAGTCATTGATTTCCCGGGTGGTGATCCCAGGCTCGATCAGTTTGGCCACCTCGCGGTAGCAGTCCGCAACGATTTGGCTCGCCGGCTTCATCTCTTCGATTTCCCTAGGTGATTTTAAAATAATCATCTTTGTTTGTTCGCTCCTTATCCATTCTATAATTTTAAAAGTCGGACGATATCCCTGGCCTCCTCGTGCAGCTTTCCGCGGCGAAGCGAAAGCGCGGCGCAACCGACCAAAGCGGCCAGCAGCATTTCCGCGCGTTGTAGCCGATACGACGGCTCCGTCGCGTTTTCGCCGGAAGCGGTAGACCCGCCCGCCACACACCCGGTTTCCAGCAGCGCGGCAAACGGCGCGAGCACCTCCCGGCGAAAGGCGGCCGAGAGCGGGGCCGAGCGCGCTTCAGGCAGCGAGGCAAAGCCCTCACCGGCTAGCTTATGCAGCAGGTACAGGGCGTGGTCCTCCGCCCAAAGCTGCAGCAGCCGGACGCCAGCGGCGGCGACGGGGCCAGGCTCTGTGGCAGCGGCCGTTTCGCGGCTTCCGCTTTGGGAATCCGCGACAGCCGAGTTCCCGGTGTCCGCCGCCGCAGCCAAGCCGAAATGCCCGCCTGCCGGCGTCTTCTCCGAAGCCGAAGCGGGCGGGGCTTCCGGTTGAGCCTCAAGCGGGGTCTCCAGCCATCCCCCGGCCCGCTCCAATGCGTCCCATAGCAGATCGTGGAGCAAATCGCCCTTATTGCTGTAATAATGGTATACCGTGCCATAGCCGAGTCCCGCCTGCACGGCGACATCGCGGATTTCCAGTAAAGGCCCTTTATTCAAAAACACATCGGCAGCGGCTTTCCGGATTTGCGCCAGACGCCGCAGCCGGATCTCTTCGTTTTGTTCCTTTGTTCGTGGAGACATCTTGTCCGTTCACCTCTTTTATTTTTGACCTACTCTTATGTCAATATAAAACATTAGCTTGCGAATAACAAGAGTGAGCAAACAAACGTCCCGGCAACACCTTGTAAACGAATGAAGATCAGGTGAGCAGAGTTATGCTATACTTGCGAAGTAAAAGGGGGTGCCTACTGATGGAGAATCTATTGGGATTGTCTGTGACTTCTTACACTCATGCAAAGCCAATTATTAGGAAAGCGTTACTTTGTATGGGGCGAAACAATTTTTTAACGCTGAATAAGCTTTTTTAATATTTTTGGCTTTGCACCTTATTTTAAAAAGAATCAAAATAAGGAGCGAGCAAAATTGAGATATACGAATGCTACAAAAGTTTTACCTCAAAAACTAATTACGGAAATTCAAAAATATGTTCAAGGAGAGACTCTGTATATTCCTAAACCAAAAACGGAGTATATGAATTGGGGCAGTTTGAGTGGCGGGAGAAGGTTGCTTGAACAGCGAAATACCGAAATCAGAAATGCTTTTCAAAATCGCAGCAGTATCGAGCAATTAGCTAAGGAGTTTTTCCTTTCTACCGAAACCATTAAGAAAATTGTGTATTCACATAAAAAGTAGGGGATACACTGGTGAATTCGATCGATATTCAATTAAGTGAACATAAATAATAACTAATTTACAAAGTGGCGTGGTACTATACTCGCGTCAATGAATTTAATTTTGGCCTCATCTAGATTCCCAAATACTTTTTTGCATTTCAATTTCTATTTCAAAGGCTGTACTTCATTTTTACATTTATTATTTTTATGTCAAAAATGATTCTAACTCGTTGTTTTCATTTATAGAGCTTATTTTAATCTTTAAAATATGAATATAAACGACAGCAACAACGGATTTGGAACGGTGCCGATTCTGAATAAATGAAGGGAAACATGTGTTGATTCATTATCGTTGAAACAAGAAAGTGGGGAAGATTTATGGGGGAGCAAAAAAGTAGAAGCAGACATCTGATTGATCCAGAAATTATCAGTGCAGTTGATTTAATACCAACAACCGACCTTACCAAATCTACACTAATGGAATCACGTAAAAACCAATCTCAAATGATGCAACAATTAGATGTAACACAGATGTTCCCTGTTACATTGGAAAAAAGGGTTGTGCCAAGTTATTTTAACGGTCCAGATATTCAAATAGAAATCATTAAGCCCAAACAATCAAAGCATAATAAGATGCCTCTATATTATTCGATACATGGAGGCGGGATGGTCTTAGGAAGTCCAGTCGTGGATCGTCCTGCTAATGCAGCTCTTGCTGCAGAACATGGTTTCTGTTGTGTATCTGTGTACTATCGCCTAGCGCCAGAGCATGTACAGCCAAGTCAGTTACAGGATTGTTATTCGGGCCTAAAATGGTGTATTGAACATGCGGAAGAGTTAGGGATAGATACTGAGAAAGTTGCCGTCGGGGGCAGTAGCGCTGGTGGCGGTTTGGCGGCTGGCTTAGCTTTGTACATTCGTGATCAAAAGGAATTCGAAATCCATCATCTAAGATTAATGAGGCCAATGCTAGATGACCGCACAAGTATCGCACCGGAGCATCCATACGCAGGAGAGTTTATTTGGACAAAACAAAGCAATTATTTTGGCTGGAAATCTGTATTGGGGGTTGAACCGGGTTCCGAGGAGGTAAGTGAATATTATGTGCCGGCCCGTGCCAAGTCTTGGGCCGGGTTGCCACCGACTTATATAAATATAGGTACCGTTGATTTATTCATTGATGAAGCCTTATTTTTTGCTAAACAACTGGTATTTGATGGTGTCTTAGTGGAATTACATGTCTATCCCGGGTACCATCATATGTCTCCCGCTTTTCCAAATGCGCATTTTTCAAAAGAAGGGGCTAGAACAAGTGAACACGCCTTACTGAAAGCTCTGAAGATATTTGATATAAATTCTAATGAGTATAATACTAAACGCTAATAAGGTACGATTGCAGTAAACAAAGCACTGTTGGAGAATATCCATCAGTGCTTTTTCATACCTACTTATGACCTGAACAAATAATTAATTGATAGATTCGGTTGAGAGTCATTATATTTTTTCTACTCTTCCGACTTTTACCACCCATTTAGGGTAAAATAATACCAAGCATAAAATCCAACTATGGAAGTGGTGATGCCCCATGTCAACGAGCAGCAAACCGAATAGATTAGCCAAGGAAAAATCACCGTACCTATTACAACATGCTTACAATCCGGTAAACTGGTTCCCTTGGTCAGATGAGGCTTTTGAAATTGCTAAGCGTGATAACAAGCCAATTTTTTTGTCGATTGGCTATTCGACTTGTCATTGGTGTCATGTGATGGAGAGAGAATCTTTTGAGGATCAAGAGGTAGCTGAGGTATTAAATCAGGATTACGTATCCATTAAAGTGGATCGAGAGGAACGTCCGGACGTGGATCATATTTATATGTCCATCTGTGAGACGATGACGGGGCATGGGGGCTGGCCGCTGACGATTATGATGACGCCGGATCAGAAGCCTTTTTTTGCGGGTACGTATTTGCCAAAGGAGCAGAAGTTTGGGCGTGTCGGACTTTTGGAGTTGCTGGGTAAGGTGGGAATCCGATGGAAAGAACAGCCGGATGAGCTGATGGAGCTGAGTGAGCAGGTACTTACCGAGCATGAACGACAGGACTTGCTTGCTGGTTATCGCGGAGAACTGGATGATCAATGTTTGAATAAAGCTTATCATGAATACAGTCACACCTTCGATCATGAATATGGTGGCTTCGGAGAAGCACCGAAGTTTCCTTCTCCACATAACTTGTCTTTTCTGCTGCGATATGCACAACATACGGGGAACCAGCAGGCACTGGAAATGGTAGAGAAGACGCTGGATGCGATGTCACGGGGCGGAATCTACGACCATGTAGGCATGGGATTCTCAAGGTACTCAGTGGACGAGAAATGGTTGGTGCCGCATTTTGAAAAAATGCTGTATGATAACGCTTTGTTGGCCATCACGTATACAGAAGCTTGGCAGGTGACAGGCAAAAGACTGTACCGACAGATCACTGAACAAATTTTTACATATATCGCAAGAGACATGACGGATGCAGGAGGTGCCTTTTATTCGGCAGAGGACGCGGATTCTGAAGGAGAAGAGGGGAGATTTTACGTCTGGAGCGACTCTGAGATAAAGGCTGTATTGGGCGATGAGGATGCCTCTTTTTTCAACGACTTGTACGGAATCACACCTTACGGTAATTTTGAAGGTCACAACATTCCAAACCTGATTGATATCAATTTAGAAGCCTACGGGAACAAGCATGACTTGACCGAGCGAGAACTGGAGCAGCGGGTCAGTGAGCTAAAGGACAAGCTGTTTACTGCCAGGGAGCAGCGGGTTCATCCTCAGAAGGATGACAAGATTTTGACCTCGTGGAACGGGTTGATGATTGCTGCTTTGGCCAAGGCGGGGCAAGCTTTTGGAGATACCAGATATACAGAGCAAGCTCGAAAGGCAGAGACGTTCTTGTGGAACCATTTGAGACGGGAAGACGGACGCCTATTGGCACGGTATCGGGATGGTCAGGCAGCTTACCTCGGCTACGTAGATGATTATGCTTTTTATGTGTGGGGTTTGATTGAGTTGTACCAGGCGACCTTCGATGTACAATATCTGCAGCGGGCACTGACGCTTAATCAGAATATGATTGATCTGTTTTGGGATGAAGAACGGGACGGGTTATTCTTTACCGGATCAGATAGCGAACAATTGATATCCAGACCCAAAGAAATTTATGATGGTGCGATTCCGTCGGGTAACAGCATTGCGGCCCATAATTTTGTGCGACTTGCGCGGCTAACGGGGGAAACTCGATTGGAAGACTATGCTGCCAAGCAGTTTAAGGCTTTTGGCGGGATGGTTGCTCATTACCCCTCAGGCCACTCAGCGCTGCTCAGCGCGTTGTTGTATGCGACGGGAAAGACGAGTGAGATTGTCATTGTAGGTCAAAGGAATGATCCGCAGACTGCCCAGTTCGTTCAGGAGGTTCAAGCTGGTTTTAGGCCAAATATGGTTGTTATTTTTAAGGATAAAGGACAGCCGGAGATTGCAGAAATAGCTCCTTATATCCATGATTACGATCTTGTGGATGGCAAACCAGCCGTATATGTGTGTGAACATTTTGCCTGTCAGGCACCTGTCACCCATATCGACGACCTTAAGGCTATGCTGGATAGAATAGAATAAAGCGAATTTAATCCCCTTGCGGGTGTAGCATATGGTGATTTCGATAAATGACCTTATGTGTGTCACCTTCAAGGGGATTATTTTATGTAAAGAGGTAGGTATAGTGTGGGGAAACTAACATTTTCTTAACATCTACATTGCATTTTTTTTAATAATTTTTAGGTATATTATATCAAAGAACCGGTTCCGTTCATCCTTGTGGAGCTCAAAAATAAGTACATATACCTATTCAACTAGCGTAGCGTGTTTATATCTTTTTATATCGAAGCATTTCAGCAAGAGATGTGAAAAAACGTGAAAAAGAATCTGTCAGGTGACCTGTCATCATCGACAAGACGAAGCGGTTCACCATAGGTTACGAAATTCAAGCGATGAAATGGAGATGCTAAGTAATGAAGAAGTTTTCAAGGGAAAAATGGAAGATAACAAGGGTACTCAGCAAAAATTTTAAAACAAAGCTAATGGTGGCCTTTATTGCCTTTCTGATCATACCATCCATGATTGTGGGGGCTCTTTCGTTTGAGAGCGCTAGTCAGCAGATTCGAAACCAGATCGAAGAAAGTGCCGAGCAGGCTATAATTCGTACTAATTTTATTATTGATAGTACTATTGAACCCAAGCTACATGATGCAGAATATTTTGCAGAAAGACTAAAAGGCAATCGGGTAGAGACCGAGGAACAAGCGGCTAAACTGAAAGAGTTGTTTAAGCAATATGCTGCACTTCACCCAGAAGCAGAATCCATCTATTATGGTACGAAAGACGCTAAACTTACAACCTATCCACCAAAGCAATTACCAGATAATTATGATCCGCGTATTAGACCTTGGTATGATGAAGCGATAAAGGGAAATACAAAGACAGCGATTAGTTCACCTTATCTTTCGGCAGACTCAAAGCAGATGACGGTTACGGTGTCGAGAGCAACGACAGATGGATCCGGTGTTATTGGTATTGACCTGAAAATTAGTGGTATTAAAGAGACATTGAACAATATTAAAGTAGGTCATGAAGGTTATGCCATATTGCTGGATAGCAACCATACTTACATTGTTCATCCAACGAAGGCAGCAGGCGCTAAAATTACAGATATTGAATCACGCATGTTTCAGAGCGACACAGGTGAATACGAATATGAATATGAAGGTCAGCCCAAGTATATGAACTATGCGACCAATAAGCTGACAGGCTGGAAGATAGGCGGAACGCTATATTTATCTGAAGTTGATGAAGCAGCTCAGCCGATTTTGTTCAGCACTTTGCTTACTATTGTCGGTTGTCTTGTGATTGGTGTTATCATTGTTTATTTCCTAATCCGTTCCATCATCAAACCGATTTTAAAGCTTAAAGAACAGGCGGTAAATGTGAGCGCAGGAGATCTGACACAGGACATTCAAGTCATGAGCAAGGATGAGATTGGAGAATTAGGAGCAGCTTTTCAGAATATGCAGCACAACTTGCGATCCGTTATTCAGAACGTAGGAAACAGTGCGGATCACGTCGCTCTTTCTTCGAATGAGCTGACGATAAGTGCGGAACAAACCAGCGCTGCAAGTGAGCAGGTATCCCAGGCTGTGCAAGAAATTGCTAGCGGTGCGGAGAAGCAGACTACGGGGCTGGAAAATAATTCGGTTGCACTGGATGAAATAGCACAAGGAATCACCCGAATTGCTGAACGCTCGACTTCAGTAGCGGATTTGGCCAGACGTTCTGCCTTACAAGCTGAGGAAGGACGAAAATCTGTGGAACAGACAGGCGAGCAGATGAATTCCATTCACCAGTCAGTAGAGCGTTCCAACCGGATGATTCAGACCTTGCGAGCCCGCTCTCATGAAATTGGAGAAATTACGAAGGTCATTGGCGAAATCTCCAATCAGACGAACCTGTTGGCCTTGAATGCAGCTATTGAGGCTGCCAGAGCAGGTGATCATGGTAAAGGCTTTGCCATCGTTGCGGATGAGGTGCGCAAGCTGGCAGAACAGTCTCAGAGTTCTGCCACCCAGATTGCCAACTTGATTGGCGAAATTCAGCATGAAACCGAAACTACGGTGGAAACGATGGATAGGGTCACGACTGAGGTGAAGGACGGACTACAGATTTCCAAAGAGACCATTGTGAAGCTGAATCATGCGATGGAAGGCATTCGGGAGACTACGCCTCAGATAGATGATGTTGCCTCGATTGCCCAGCAAATATCAGCTAGTGTACAAGAGATTGCAGCAACAGCCAGTGAGCTAGCGACGATTGCAACCGGTAATGCCGCCACATCTGAAGAAGTTGCCGCCTCCTCACAAGAGCAATTGGCTTCTATGGAGGAAATTTCGTCTTCTGCTCAGTTGCTTTCCAATATGGCTGCTGATTTGAAGGTGATGGTCAGTCGTTTCAAATATTAAATACGACCTTGAACCTTATGGAATCTATAGTACAATGAATGCTCGGGACAGTTCTTTAAGCCTTATGGCATAAGGAATCTGTCCTGAGTTTTTTTTTATATTTCTGATAAATCTTCTGGCAACATATGGGAGATTACAAGGAGGGCGAACACTTGGTCCGAGATTTATTGCTATATACGATCGTGATATTATTGTTTGTTTTGATTTTTCAGCGTCAGCTCATTTGTCAGGCGATCACAGGCGTATTTTATGGACTGGCAGGAATTCTGTTCTTATATTTTGGCATAAGTGATAGTACACTGCTGACCTGTGTGTTGGAAATAGGGATTGGTCTATTGTTCATGACTCTGGTTGGGCAGGTCTTAACCCCCACCAAGTTTACAAATGCACAGCGATTGTTGGACAAAAATCATGATCTGCTAACTTTACTTCGAGTTCAACCTGGCTTTACCTTCAGGCTGGAGAAAAGGGGTGATGAATTTTATTATATGCTGCTTGATGGTGAATTGCTGGAGCGTATGGGTCTGAATCTGCAAGTCAATTTCAATAAATGGGAGCATGTGAAGCGTATTGGGGATATTTTGGAGCTTTCCTCTGAAACACTGGAGCAGCTTACCGAATACTACAAACAGGCTTGGTTCGGGGATCGGACCGTATTTGAATTGGAGTTTTGGGAATATTCAGCTTTAATTACCTTGCATCCTGTCAGGGACGACGGGTTCACCAGATATGTCATCGGTCATGTATTGGATATTACAGAGTATAAAGCTTCCGAGCAGAAAAGAAAGGAGATGAGTGAATCTAACCATGCAAAAAGCATTTTTCTAGCTCATATGAGCCACGAAATTCGAACGCCGCTGAATGGCATCATCGGGCTCTCAAAGCTGTTGAGTAAGACTCAACTGACTGACGTTCAAAAAGATTACCTCCACAAGCTGCTCGCCTCCTCGCGTACTCTTTTAGACATGCTCAATAATGTATTGGATTTTTCCAAGATAGAGGCTTGTAAGCTGGAACTGGAAAGGGTCGAATTTGAGTTGGAAAACATGCTTCGGCATCTCGCAGATACTATTGGGACTTTGCTGGAACATAAAGAAATAGAGGTCGTTTTTATAACAGACCCGGAATTGCCGAAAAGCTTCAAGGGAGACCCGCTTCGAATGGAGCAAATACTTTTAAATCTTATGACCAACGCCATTAAATTCACAGATCAAGGGCATGTTTTGTTACAGGTAAAAATGGTAGGCCAGCAGGACGGACGAGTGAGTGTCACTTTTATGGTAGAAGATACGGGCATAGGCATTTCCAAGACGGGAATGGACAAGCTATTTGTCCCTTTTACCCAAGTGAGCACATCAACCCACAGATATGGGGGTTCTGGGCTGGGTTTGGCTATTAGCAAGCAATTGGCTGAAGCTATGGGTGGTAGCGTAGAAGTGAAGAGCTGTTTAGGAGAGTATAGTCAATTTTACTTTAATGTGGAGTTGGATATCGGGGATTTAAATGCAAGAAGCACGCAGCTAGAGAAACCAAACGGCAAAGCCTTAATCATTGCACAGCATAAACTGGTGAGCCACAGCCTAAACGAATTACTGCAAGATTTGGGACTACAAACACTCACCGTTTCATCCTTTCAGGAATATGCAGATGCTTTTCAAAAGGGCGAACATTTTGATTTTGTTATGATTGATATGGGGATGGAAGGCTTTAGAGAACTTGAATCATGGAGGCATTGGTTTCATATACTGGATAAGCAAATGACTCAGGTCATTGGGCTTACAACCGTGTTCCAGTTGGAAGAAGTAGCCGCTGAAGCTACAGAACATGGGGTGGATGCCTTTTTGTCTAAGCCAGTAACTCGGAACGCTCTTCTGGAGGTGCTCCGCTTTAGCTACGAGCAGGAAAAGTCAGTGTCGGTAGATCATCATAGTCTGGAAGCTGTTGCAACCATGAATTTGCAATATGAAGTAGGGGTCTCAACACAAAAGTATCAAATCCTCATAGCGGAGGATAACGAGATTAGCCAAGTAGTGATAACCGAGTTTTTGGCAGAACGCGGTTTTGAGGTAACGATAGTCACAAATGGAAGAGAAGTAATAGAGTTACTGGAGCGATGTTCCTGGGATATGGTGCTGCTTGATCTACATATGCCGGAAATGGATGGTTTTGAGACGGCCAGACATATTCGAAGAAACAGGGCTTTTAACAGACTCCCCGTTATCGCTTTTACCGCGGATGCTGTGCAGACTCAACAGGAAATTTGTCTTCGTGCAGGCATTAATGACGTATTGCTCAAGCCTGTACATAAATTGACCGCAACAAAAATATTAAATAGCTGGATCCATTTAGCGTGGCTGCAAGAATTACATGGCATTCACGCGGAGAAGGCGATAGCCGGTATGGATGGCAAGGTGTATATTTTTCAATTTGCCCTACATAAATGGATACAGGAATACCAGTATCTTGATAAGAGAGTTGTGAGAAAGATGGATAATGGTCAGTTATCCTCTGCTCTTCGATTAATTCACTCGCTGAAGGGAGGGACGGGGAATCTGTGTGCGACTGAGCTGCTGGCAAAGGTGATAAAGTTGGAGAGAGCATTGAAGCGCAGCAATGAAACCTCAGGGGGAGAACTGTATCCAGACTGGAGAGAGCAACTGAGTATAGTTCAAAAGGAGATTAATCAAATTAAATCATCCATTCCCTGGATCTAACTGTGTTATTGCATAAATTTGTAGCCGATTCCCCAGATGGTCTTAATCAATTGTGGTTTCTTGGGGTCTTTTTCGATTTTTCTGCGTAAATGGTTAATATGTACGTCCACTGCCCTCTCATTAATAAAGGAGTCTGTGCCACGGAGAGCCTGAATCAATGCATATCTACTAAATACAATTCCTCGGTTCGAATAAAAAAGCTTCATCAGCTCAAATTCCGAATAGGTCATCTCTACCATCTGGCCATTAACGATAACCATTCTTCTCGCCAGATCCAAAGAAATGCCGTTTTCAGGTTCAGCTTCAGGTGAAGTGTTTCTTCCTTGCAAGCGTGTGATTTTAATCCGACGGAAAAGAGCCTCGATCCTTGCTTTGAGCTCCTGCATACTAAAAGGCTTGCAAATATAATCATCTGCTCCCAACGTAAGTGTACGAATGCGCTCTGATATGTTGTTTTCTGTAGAAATCACGATGATGGGGACGTCCGTATGCTTGCGTATCAGTGGGCAGGGATTCACGCCATCCAAATCTGGAAGCAGCAGATCCAGCAAAATAATATCGGGCTGTACGACCTTAAGCCTTGCAATACCCTCAGACGCTTGTTCCACTCGAGTAACGTTGTAGTCTTCTCCTGTTAAATACAAGGAAAGGGTATCTCCCAGCATATTGTCATCTTCAATAATCAAAACATTAGACATGATCATATTTCCTTATCTTTCTATCAAATTCGAGCCAAATAGTTAGGATAACTGCAATGTTTACAACAAGTTTTGACAGGTTCTGTTGATAGAGTAAACTCCTTTGGACAGTCTGTCAAAAGATCAGGTTTGTTGTGACAATCCTGTGGACAATTAGTCCAGATGTATATCTATTTGATATGGAAATGTACTATTTTTGAGATTTATCACTATAATACGACATTTTTCGTTTTATTTTAACAATATACTACAAGCCGCTGATGATAAATTACAAAAATTTAACAAAACACCTCAGAAACATGCATTGACTTAAATGAAAATTATGGTATTTTATTACATAGGAGTTGACATCCTCTGATAGGCCTCTTAGAAAAACCCACTATTTAATCTTCTACTAATCTACTCTCATGTGCTATCTCTGTATTTAATTTTAGTACTTTAATTGTTCTTGTAATCGTACTCATGATTCTTTGGTGTGGATATCCCATTGTGAATTCAGACTGTCTTCTCATTTAGATTACATATTTACACTTTTTTTGCTTTCCATGCTTGTATGTTTTTAAAATCAGGTCAGCGGGAGGACGAGAGATCATGAACACATTCGAAGCGCTGGAGTCCAATGTAAGATCCTATTGCAGAAGTTTTCCAGTTGTATTCAACAAAGCTAAAAACGATGTACTGTACACGGAGACAGGCAAGGGTTACATTGACTTTTTTGCCGGGGCAGGGGCTTTGAACTATGGGCATAATAATGATTTTATGAAAAACCGGTTATTGGATTATTTGACATCCGATCGGATTATGCATGGTCTGGATATGTACACGACGGCCAAGCAAGAGTTTATGGAGTCTTTTTCAGAGCGTATTCTCCAGCCCAAGGGCTTGAATTATAAGCTGCAATTTTGCGGACCGACCGGAACCAATGCGGTGGAAGCAGCACTGAAACTTGCACGCAAGGTGAAAAACAGAAATGGTATTTTTGCCTTTATGGGTGCGTTCCACGGAATGTCGCTGGGTAGTTTATCGATTACCAGCAACACCTCCATGCGAGAGAGCGCAGGGGTTCCCCTGAACAATGTTACCTTTATACCTTATAACAGCACATTTAACGGAATGGATACCATTTTGTATATGGAGCAGCTTTTAACAGACACCCATTCAGGTGTGGAAAAGCCTGCCGCGATCATTTTGGAAACGGTACAGGCTGAAGGCGGCATTCATATTGCAGATACCGAATGGCTGCGTGATTTGCGACAGTTGTGCGATGATCATGATATTTTGCTTATTGTGGACGATATTCAAGTCGGTTGCGGTCGAGTTGGTTCGTTCTTCTCATTCGAGCGGGCGGGAATCGTTCCTGATATGGTTGTTTTGTCCAAGTCGATCAGTGGATACGGTTTGCCCATGTCTCTATTGCTGCTCAAGCCAGAATTGGATATATGGAGTCCAGGTGAGCATAACGGCACCTTCCGTGGAAATCAGCTTGCTTTCGTCGGGGCAAAGGCGGCGCTTGAGTTCAGAGATACGGTAGGGCTGGAAGCACAAGTGAAGGAAAAAGAGGCTTTTGTTCAGCAGTTCTTGCGTGAACATATCCAAAAGATGGATCCACTCATTGAAATTCGCGGCTTGGGACTGATATGGGGAATTGATGTGACCCATCTGGGAGAAGCCTTCGCCAAGGAGGTAGCAACTCTCTGCTTTAGTAAGGGACTTATTATTGAGCGAGCTGGGCGTAACGATACGGTGCTCAAAATTATGCCTGCATTAACGATAAGTATGGAGAACTTGAGCAAGGGCTGCAACATTATTAAAGAAAGCATGGCACAGGTAACCAGTAACTTGGTTACGCTGTAAATTGTAATTCCACCAACAAAACCCCTTGGTTGGAGCAGCCGTCTGCTGTAAGGTAAGCAGGTGTGTACCAACTCCAAGGGGTTTTTTGTGAAAATTAAGAAATAACCGCCTGCGCATATTTTAGTGCAGATTGCTCCAACTGCTCATCTGTCAAAGTTGCGGCACCATACTGCACGAAATAAGGGAGCAATTTAACACCAATCATATGGCCTGTAGCTTCAAAAGGTCTCAACAGTTCTTCGATCGTGTATCTGTTTCGTCCGCCACGTTGATAGTTTTCCTCCACGCTGGCAGCGGACAAGGCGATCAACAACTCTTTGCCCTGTAGATTGCCACCTTCGCTTCCATAAGCCCAGCCGTAAGTTAAAACCTTATCCAGCCATTTTTTCAGCAGGGGAGGACTGCTATACCAGTAAAAGGGGAATTGCAGAACGATACGATCATGCTGCTCTAGCAGTTTCTGCTCATGGGCAACGTTGATTTGCTCATCCGGATATACTTCATACAGGTTGTGAACGGTCACACTGGATTGCTTCTTGAGTTCTTGCATCCATCTTTTGTTAATACGAGATTCCGCAAGATCAGGATGAACAACAATAACGAGTGTTGACATGTAAAACCATCTCCTCAAAGCTTATTTTTCGTAAGTAAATAACCATTACGCATGTAACGATTTTAGATTCAACCCACAAAATTGTCAACTCTTCTCAATTTTGAGTTCTACATACAAAAAACTCCGACAATCTATGCCGGAGTTGCATTAAATGCATTTTTTACATTAAGCGATATGGTCAAGAGCAACAATTTTATTTTTACCGGAGCGCTTGGCTTGATACAGATAGTCGTCTGTCTCCTGAAAAAATACATCTTTGTCTTTGTTCATATCCTCGGTATAGCTTTTTAATCCAATGCTTACGGTTACAGAAACGATTTGCATTTTCTCCTGAAAGGTCATTTTCTCCACTTCACGCCGAATGTTCTCCACAATCTGATAAGCTTCCTCAAAAGTATGCTCGAACATTAAAATAGCAAACTCCTCTCCGCCATAGCGGGCCGGAATGTCATTCGCTGTAATTTGCTCTGTGATGATTTGCGAGATGCCTTCCAAAATTTTATCTCCAAACTGATGTCCGTAAGTGTCATTGATCTTCTTGAAATTATCAATATCCACTAACGCCAGATGGATGATCGCTCCTTGTTCGGCATATTCGAGTGCTTTTTCATAAAAGTTTTGAAAGGACAAATGATTGTACAGCTTTGTCAAACCATCAGTCATTGACATTTTGCTGATAATCGCATTACTGATCATTAATTCCTGTTGGGCACGCTTTGTTTTATACAAATCCACTAACAAATCGCGGCCGCTGGCCTGAATAATGAGAGCAAGAAAGGTGGACATAATCAAAAAGGTTGGAATCGCCACAATATCAAAGTCTGACAAATAGCTGCGGAATGATCCATCTGCTGCCAGCAACAGAAAAAAGACGACCACTTGCAATACAAAGGAAAGCCATATTAAGCGACGATTGAAGAACAGAATAGAAGAGAAAATAGGCAACAAACATAGCGCAGGAATAATCCGGATATCATAATTTAGGCGAATAATCATCCAGCAAATGACGGTGCTTGCCATAAACAGGATCGCAAAAGAATACCTGTTAAATTTAAAATGAGCCAACTCTGCCAGTAAGTTGGAACCACTCATGATTAGCGTAGGAACAATCAGGGTTCCGACGTAAAATTCATAAGGCGAAGCGGCGTAATCAAGAAATAAGTAGCTGCCCAGCTGGACGATAAAATGTACAGCTATAATCATCCAATACAGTAATAACATTTTGCGTACCCAGTGGGCTTGCTTTGTTTTGTAATCCATGGTTTGAGTAAGCCGTTTTGTCTTGTTCATGATGTCACCACACTTAATGTATCTATAGCCATTCTCGTATTATAAGATACTATGTGGTGAAGTTGAAGCTAATTTTTTTGAAGGGCATGAACTCGTTTAGCCCAGCAACACTTTTACCTGGTGAATAGTTCCATCTCCTGCAACCGGCAGAATATTATTCGTTAGAACTGTGCCATCTACGGTAACTGTAGCTACACCTTTGGAGACGTGTTGCGGATTCGTGATATGAATCACATAGGTGTCGCCACGGAAGACGCGGGTGACTGTGAATTCTCCCCAAGATTTGGGGATGCACGGATCAATACGTAGACCGTCCCATTCCGGCTGAATACCGAGGATGGATTGAGTAATAGCTATAAAATTCCATGCCGCAGTACCCGTTAGCCAGGAATTTTTGGCTTCACCTTCACGAACCGCATCCTTACCCGCGATCATTTGAGCATACACATACGGCTCGGTACGATGAATGTCGCTGATGTCCTCTAGATAAGCGGGAGCAATTTTGCTATACAGCTCGAAAGCGCGATCCCCGCGTCCTATGACAGCTTCTGCCATCATAATCCAGGGGTTATTGTGACAGAAAATACCTGCATTTTCCTTATAGCCAGGAGGGTAAGAAGAGATTTCACCTAGATTCATATAGTAGCGGGAATAAGGCGGATGTTGTAGTACAATGCCGTAGGGAGTTTCCAGTCGATCACGTGTAGAGTCGAGAGCTTTATGAGCGAGACCTTCTTTAACGCCAATTCCTGCCATTACACAGAAGCCCTGAGGTTCTATGAAAATTTGCCCTTCTTCACAATCCTTGCTCCCTATTTTGTTACCATAATGGTCGTACGCACGTAAGAACCATTCCCCGTCAAACCCATGCTCCAATGTGGCTGTTCGCATACGATCCACATGTGCTTGAGCTGTGGCTGCTTCTTCATTCAAACCTCTGCGCTTGCAAAGCTCGATAAAATCCGGTCCAGTATATACGAATAGTCCGGCGATAAACACAGATTCGGCTATTCGGCCCTCCAAATTCTGTGTCGTCTGATAGGACTCATCTGGTGTAGCGGAAAAACAGTTGAGATTGAGACAGTCGTTCCAGTCAGCCCGGCCAATGAGCGGAAGACCATGGGGACCTAGATTGTCTACAACATGGTAAAAAGAACGCTTCAAGTGTTCAAACAGCGAAGCGGCACGATCTACATTGCCGTCAAAGGGAACTTGTTCATCCAGAATGCCAAAGTCTCCGGTTTCTTTAATATACGCTGAGGTACCGACGATAAGCCACAGCGGATCATCGTTAAAGCCACCGCCAACCTCGTGATTTCCTTTTTTGGTCAACGGTTGGTACTGATGATATGCCCCGCCGTTTTCAAACTGAGTAGAAGCAATGTCGATAATCCGCTCCCTTGCCCGCTCCGGTATTTGGTGGACGAAGCCGAGCAAGTCTTGATTTGAATCCCGAAAACCCATACCACGTCCAATACCGGATTCAAAATACGAGGCCGAACGTGACAAATTGAATGTAACCATACATTGATATGGGTTCCATATGTTCACCATTCGGTTCAGTTTGTCGTCATGACTTTGAAGGGTATACTTGGACAACAGATCGTTCCAATAACTTCGTAGCTCACTCAATGCTCGTTCCACATCGGTTTCATCCGCAAATTGCGCGATCATGGCATGAGCCCGTTTTTTGTTAATAATACCCGGAGACTCCCATTTCTCTTCCTCTGGGTTTTCCACATAACCGAGTACAAAGTTACAGCTTGTTTCTTCGCCAGGCTCCAGTGTGATCTCAATGCAATGCGATCCGATAGGGGACCAGCCGCTGGCTATCGAGTTAGACGCTTGCCCTGCGGTGATGGTTTGGGGCTGATCCAGTCCATTGTAGAGACCCAAAAAAGCTTCACAGTCTGTATCATAGCCCGCCAGCGGACGATTCGCAGAGAAAAAAGCATAGTGATTGCGGCGTTCGCGGTATTCCGTCTTGTGATAAATGACAGAATCCTGTATTTCAACTTCGCCTGTGTTCAAGTTACGCTGAAAATTGGTCATATCGTCATAGGCGTTCCACAGGCAAAATTCAACGAATGAAAAGAGTTTGATCTTTTTAGTTTGTAACGATGTGTTCTGAAGCTTGACCTGGTGGACCTCGCCGTCAAAGGAAAGGGGCACAAATGCTAGTTGCGTAGCCCGAATACCTCTGCGTTCACCCATAATTGAGGTATAGCCAAGCCCATGACGGCATTCATACTGCTCCAACTCTCTTTTAACCGGCATCCAGCCCGGAGTCCAATAATCTCCATCATCATAAATATAAAAATAGCGACCGCCATTATCGACAGGAATATTGTTGTACCGATAACGTGTTAAACGACGTAAGCGAGCGTCTCGGTAAAATGCATAGCCGCCGCCTGTATTGGAGATCAGTCCAAAAAATCGTTCATTACCTAAATAATTTATCCAGGGATATGGTGTTTGAGGGGTGTGGATAACATATTCTTGGTTGGCATCATCGAAGAAACCATACTTCATGGCGCAGGACTCCTCTCGAATTGGAAAATAAAAGACCCAACACATGATTATATTCAAACATTCAGCAGTTCTTCCTGAAAGAAGACATTTCCTGCCTTAAACAAAATGTGCTTGAATTCGTCAACCTTCTTTTTCGAATTTGCAAAATATTTAAAATGGGTAAATATACCTTTTTGTGCTAAACTAAAAAAGTTAGGATTTAGCAAGACAGGAGGTTGCAAGAATGGCACCTATCACATTATTTTTCATCCCGTATGCAGGTGGATCGGCATCAGTCAGCTTCAAGTGGAAAAAGCTGCTGCTCCCACAGATTAAACTTGTCCCTTTGGAATTGGCGGGCAGAGGTATTCGTTCTGGTGAACCGCTAAAGGATAGCATTGAGGAGATGAGCGAGGATCTGCTGCACCAAATCAGCCAAGAGTTAGTTCCTGGCGATCCTTATGCCATATACGGTCACAGCATGGGAACAATGATTGCGTTCGAGCTGTATTATAAGCTGGTGGCCGGAGGATATGGGAAGCCGGCTCATCTATTTGTTTCGGGTGGACGAGCACCGCATGTCCCGAGAAATGTCCCGTGGTTACATGATCTGCCCGCAGATCAATTTAGAACACATTTGCGACGGTACGGTCAGCTTTCGGAAGCCATTTTTGACAATCAGGAATTGTATGACTATTTTATGCCAGTATTAAGAGCAGATTTCAAAGCTGTCGAGATGTATAAGTATATGGATAAAGATACGCCTTTACATTGCCCTATCACCGCCCTGACAGGACTGACCGACAACACGGTGATCCTACAAGATGCGGAGGCGTGGGCACAGCATACGGATCAGCAATTTCGTGTGTTTACCTTTGAAGGAGGACACTTTTTTATTCATGATGAAGTAGAACGAATTACAAACATTATCAAAGAGTCTTTGGAGCTGAGTACAGTGACTAGTAGAATACAAAATTAAAAAAAAGAGGTGATTTTTAGTGACAGTAGGTGTATTGGCACATTTGTTTGGCAAGTTGCCTTATCGTGAGTTGGCTGCAAAGGTAGGTGAAGCGGGCTTTACTCATGTTCAGCTTGCTCCATGGAGAGCGATCAGCGATGTCGATTTTAATAAACCTGGCAAGTTCAATCCAGGATTAGCATCGTCTATCGCAGAGGAATTTCGTAAGCATGGGGTATCCATATCAGTGCTCGGTTGTTATTTGCACTTTTTTGTACAGGATGAGGAATTGTTACGTGAGAATGTAGAGCGTTTCAAAGAGCTGATCCGATATGCGGGTCTGTTAGGAGCACCAATGGTCGCAGCTGAAGTCGGACGCAATGAGGACGGGACCCCTTATTCGGAACGGGACTGGAGAGTTGTAAAAGAAGTTGTACGAGAATTAGCAGATGAGGCGGAAAAATGGGGGGTATTCGTAGGATTGGAAGCTGCTAACGATCACTTGGTCGGAACAGCAGCAGAGCTTGCTACCTTCTTGGAAGAAGTGCCCTCTTCACACATTGGCGTTGTGATTGATCCGGGTAATTTGCTAAAAACGGAAAATCTGGCCCGACAGGATGAGATCATCCGCGAAGCTTTTCAGCTGCTGGGACCTCGGATTATCGCAGCGCATGCCAAAGACCGGCGTCTGTCACCATCAGGTGAGATCGAGACCGTACCGCCGGGTTTTGGTGACATGAACTATGGTCTATATATGGAACTGCTGGAGCAGTACAAGCCAGGGGTCCATATTATTATGGAAGCTGCTCAGGAGCATGAGATGGCTCAATCCAAACGCTATATCGAAGGTCATCGGATTGCGGCTCAGAAAGCACAGCAAGTGCAAACGAAATCATAGACACTTTCATATTCATCAATAATTCGGTCATGATTCAGGAGACTTGGAAGCGCCTAATTTTCCAAGTCTCTGTTCATTTGTTTAGCCTTGCATTACCGCCACCATCACCATCACCCAGCTTGCCAAAAAAGCCAGCCCGCCAATCGGGGTGATGGCTCCAAGCTTTTTCACACCAGACACACTAAGAACATACAGACTGCCGGAAAACAGGAGAATGCCCACCAGCATAACCCAACCAGCGGTTACAATAAGAGAAGAATGGACCAGGTTGCCTGCAAGAACTCCCAGCAGCAACAAACCCAAACCGTGAGCAATTTGATATTGAATTCCTGTCTGGAATATGCTCATCATGTCTGCAGAAAGTCTTTTTTTCAACGCATGCGCCCCGAATGCTCCCAGAGCTACAGCTAAAAACATCACAATACAGCCAAGCAACAGCAACAAATTCATGATTTAACGCCTCCTTGTGAAATAGTACCGATTCCTATCGATTTCGTCAATTTCCTTGTGCAACTCTAAACATATAGAATTTTTCGACTCTCATTTGGCAACTAGTGTGGTATATTCTTGCCAGGGCCAATGTGAAGCATTTGGAGCTATGGACAGCGTGTCCTCCACCTTTATAACGGGAAAGTGAGGTGATGGCGCTGTCTTTTTATGCTGTCGTTTTTCGGAATCAAATTTTGAGTAAAGCCAAAATTGATAATGGAGAGGATGAATGCAAAAGTGATCAGTAGAAAATCAGTGTTCAGAAAATCTGTCTCTATGGTCATGTCAGCCATTTTGGTACTTCCGTTAAGCTTGGGCTTATTTCAGGCCGAACCCGACCGTGCATCAGCCGCAACCCCTGAATCGACACGCTTTCTGCAAATGTATAAACAGCTAAAGGACCCGGCTAGCGGTTACTTTTCAAAAGAAGGTATCCCTTATCATTCCGTTGAAACACTCATGAGCGAGGCTCCTGACTATGGACACTTAACGACCTCGGAAGCATACAGCTACTGGATGTGGCTGGAAGTTCTCTATGGTCATTATACCGGGGATTGGGGTCATTTGGAATCAGCCTGGGACAACATGGAGAAATATATCATTCCTGTTAATGAGGGTGACGGTAAGGAAGAGCAGCCTACAATGAGTAACTATAACCCGAACAGCCCTGCCACTTATGCCGCAGAATATCCGCAGCCGGATCAGTACCCAAGCCGTCTGAGTGGTCAGTATGGTGCTGGCAAGGATCCACTGGACTCTGAGCTGAAGGCAACCTATGGCAACAACCAGACTTATCTGATGCACTGGTTGTTGGACGTGGATAATTGGTACGGTTTCGGAAATCTTCTGAATCCGTCGCATACAGCAGCCTATGTAAACACCTTCCAGCGCGGGGAACAGGAATCGGTCTGGGAGGTTGTACCACATCCATCGCAAGACAATCAAAAGTTTGGCAAGCCTAATGAAGGCTTTATGAGCTTGTTCACCAAGGAAAATAATGCCCCGGCTCAGCAATGGCGTTACACGAATGCCACCGATGCAGATGCACGGGCAGTTCAAGCGATGTACTGGGCTAAGGAATTGGGATATGACAACTCCGTATATTTGGATAAAGCCAAAAAGATGGGAGACTTTTTGCGTTACGGCATGTACGATAAATACTTCCAGAAAACCGGAAGCGCTTCCAATGGAAGTCCAATTGCTGGTACGGGCAAGGATGCCAGTCTTTATCTGATGGCATGGTATACATCCTGGGGCGGCGGACTTGGCCAAAGCGGCAACTGGGCTTGGCGTATTGGTGCCAGCCATGCACATCAGGGCTACCAAAATGTCGTCGCAGCATATGCGTTGTCCAACCAAGATGGTGGATTAATACCGAATTCACCAACGGCGGGACAGGATTGGGCGACCTCGCTGAAGCGCCAACTGGAGTTTTATACTTGGCTGCAATCCGATGAGGGGGCCATTGCAGGCGGAGCGACGAATAGCTGGGATGGTGCCTACAAGGCTTATCCATCTGGCACAAGTACCTTTTATGGCATGGCTTATACAGGGGCTCCTGTATATAACGATCCACCGTCGAATAACTGGTTCGGGATGCAGGCTTGGCCTGTCGAGCGAGTTGCCGAGCTGTACTACATTTTAGCCAAGAAAGGGGATACTTCGTCCGAGCAGTTTAAAATGGCTAAACAAGTGACGGAAAACTGGATCGCATGGTCCAAGAACTATGTATTTGCCAACGAACGGCCTGTGACTGACGTGCAGGGATATTATTTGGATGCACAAGGCAAGCGTATTCTGGGTGGCAAAAATCCGAAAGTGGCTACTACAGCAGCTAAAGGCGAATTCTGGCTGCCGAGCAATCTGGAGTGGAGTGGAAAGCCTGAAACCTGGAGCGGATTTGCCAATCATAAAGGGAATACCAATCTCCATGTGGTAACAAAGAATCCGGGGCAGGATGCCGGAGTACTGGGCAGCTATGTTAAAGCACTTACTTTCTTTGCTGCTGGAACGAAAGCTGAAAAAGGAGACTATTCCGAGTTAGGCAAGGAAGCTAAGGATCTGTCTAAAGCTTTGCTTGATGCTGCATGGGGTTATAACGATGGTATAGGTATTACAACGAAGGAAGCTCGCGAGGATTATTATCGTTATTTTACTAAAGAAGTGTATATCCCGAACGGCTGGAGTGGTAAGACTGGACAAGGCAACACGATCCCTGGCACAGACGCTACCGCTTCTGACCCGTCCAAGGGCGGCAATGGTACCTATTCCAGCTATAGCGATATCCGGCCTAATATCACTAAAGATCCGCAATGGTCCTATCTTAAAGATAAATACACGACTTCTTGGAACAATCAGACCAAAAAATGGGATAAAGGTGCTCCAGAATTTACGTATCACCGTTTCTGGTCCCAAGTCGATATGGCAACGGCTTATGCTGAGTATGACCGTCTCATTAACGGTAGTGGACCAACCGAGCCGACAGCTCCCAAAGCTCCGGCAAATGTGAAGGCAAACGCAGGGGATGCTCAGGTTACACTCACTTGGAGCAAAGCGACGGGTGCCGATAGCTATACGGTCAAGCGCTCGACAACCAGTGGTGGTCCTTATACCACAGTAGCAACGGTAACAGACAGCACTTACAAGGATACAGGAGTGCTGAATGAAACCACTTATTATTATGTAGCAAATGCAACAAATTCTTTAGGAACCAGCCCGGATTCTGTCGAGGTCAGTGCTAAGCCTACGGCAGCTCCCATTCCAGCAACGGGAGACGTGATTGCCCAATACCGCGTGGGCGACACTAATCCGGGAGATAACCAGATTCGGCCACTGTTCCGTGTTGTAAACAAGGGTAAAGAGGCTGTCGAACTGAAAAATGTTAAGCTGAGATACTACTATACCGTAGATGGCGACAAGTCACAGGAATTCCATTGTGACTATGCACAGTTGGGTAGTAGTAACGTTCAGGGACGTTTTGTGAAACTGGATAAGGCCGTTACAGGTGCAGATTATTATCTGGAGATCTCCTTTGGAGCTGGTGCGGGAAGTCTGGCAGCAGGGGAAAATACAGGAGATATTCAAATTCGCATGAACAAGACGGACTGGAGCGACTATAACGAAAGTGATGATTTTTCCTATGATTCTACCAAGACCTCTTATACGGATTGGGACAAAGCACCTTTGTATATAAACGACAAACGTGTTTGGGGCCTGGAGCCTTGATTGCGAACTGAGTGTGGAAATCGCGGGCGGAATGTGAGAGCACTGAACTGGATTCATTTCCGTCCGTTTTTTTGTGATCGGATTCGTGGTACACTATGATCGTTACATCATTACATACATGACCGAGGTGACCTGAGACATGAATGACAATTTGGCACAGGCTCTGAATGAGCAAATGAACTTTGAATTTTACTCCGCTCACGTATATCTGGCGATGGCTGCTTATTGCTCCAGTGAAAGTCTGGATGGGTTTGCAAACTTCTTCCTGGTACAAGCAGAGGAGGAACGGTTTCATGCCATGAAACTGTATAGATACATTAATGACCGTCGAGGACGCGCCACATTGGCAGCATTACCGGAGCCCAAAAATAGCTATGATTCCATGCTGGATGTATTTGAACATGGCTACAAGCATGAGCAGCAAAACACACAAAAATTTTATCATTTGGCTGACTTGGCCCTCGATGCACGTGAGCATGCGACGATCCATTTCCTGAAATGGTTTATTGATGAGCAAGTCGAAGAGGAAGCTCTGTTCGATAGTGTTATCCAGAAGCTTAAGCGTATTGAAAGAGACAGCAATGCCTTTTATATGCTGGACAGCGAGTTTGCCAAACGCAGCTTTGTTGCCCCTGCGGAATAACACAGCGTACAGGTTCGTTTGGCTGCCCCAGAGACAGGGACAGCATTTTATTAGTCTAGAAAGTAAAGGAGCCCGGCTTTCGGGCTTTTTTGCTTTCATTTTAATTACGGACTTTCCAACCCTCAAGGGATATTGTTATTTTAAATGGAGTTATAGAAAAATTTAATTTGTCGCTGAATGGTTAGCATGCTACAGTTATGTTAACTTTTATATCTGATTAAAAAGATAGGATTAGTTGTAAAGTCGTTTGCGTACATTATTACAGCACTACAGGGAGGCGGGGGACTATGAGCGAGATCTATCGTCTGGCACGACAAGAGGACGCAGAAAGATTGCAGTATGTAACGTATGAGGCATATGAAACAATTCGGCAGTTAGAGCTTAAATGGCCTGCCGCTCAGGCAGACGTTGCTCTCATTCAAGAGAACATTAAAAATAATGATTGCTATGTGCTGGAAGTCGATGGTGTCATCCAGGCTACCGTTAGTCATCTAAAAAATAGAGCCCTTAATTTTATAACTGATCTTCCGTTTGTGATGTGGTTTGCCGTAGATCCGGCTGCCCAGGGCAAAGGATATGGTAAAAAACTGCTGAACTGGGTAGAACAAACGGTTATTCGTGATAAGGTCGGAGCTCCTGCAGTGACATTAGCGACTGCGGAAAAACATCCTTATTTATTATCCATGTATGAGCGTTGGGGATATGAACGTATTCATGCTTTTGACCATGGAACAGGGGACGGGACGATGCATTTACTGCGTAAAGTAGTGAATCCTGAATTATTCTCCACCTACATCCATGAAAAGAATGAAGCCGAGACTGCTAATCGAAATTAGACCCGATCACTGGGGAAGCCTAGAGTTCGCAGCAGAAATTCCAAAATGTCGTCAGGCAGGCTGTGCTTGCAGAGGAGCTTGCCTTTAATGTGTATGGTGTGGAAGAGCGATAACAGATCATGACCTTCTCTCAAGAAAGCAACCGAAGCGGCGGTGTTTTCGAGTCATTGCGACTGAGAGAGGGTTATTTGAGCTGTGGACAAATTGACAGAGATACATAAAAAGAGTAACGTAATTGTATATTTATTTAATTCATATAAAATTAATCGGATTAATCGAATCTTAAGTTGTAGAAATCTGACCATATTAAGGAGGAATTTATTTGAGCAACTCGCAATCTGGCACGACCAAACGCCGTATAATAGCTGAGGATTTATATCGATTTCACTGGGTTAGTGATCCGGCTGTTCATCCCACGAGTGGCGAAATCGCTTACGTAGAGCAGTGTATTAATAAAGAACGGACAGACTATAACTCGGCAATTTGGCTGTTGCCGTTTGAAGGTGAAGCTCCGATACCCTTTACATACGGGCCGAAAGATGAAACGCCTGTCTGGTCACCGGACGGATCACAACTTGCTTTTCTCCGTTCGACAGACGGCAAGCGCCAGGTATGGATTATTCCAGCATGCGGGGGAGAAGCCCGACAACTTACGCACGTAGAGAACAATGTTCGTTCATTATCCTGGTCGCCGGATGGAGCCTACATATCGTTTGTAGCTAAAACTGCTGAGAACCAGTCAAGTTCTACATGCGATGTAGGTGAGCAGGAGACACATCTTGAGGGACGAGTGGTTAATCGAACAAAAGCTAAATCCGACGGCTATGGGCTGTGGGATGATACTCGTGATCACTTGTATATAACTGATGTGACTTCAGGGCACACGGTTCAACTGACGTCCGGGGCTTATGATGTGGCGGAGCCTGTCTGGTCACCGAATGGCCAACTGATTTTATTTATCGCTAGAATAGCGGAGCATTCCAAAGAGGATACGGATTTACGCAAGCAAAATGATTTGTTTACGATAGCTCCTGCGTCTTCTAATGGCAATACGGCAGCACCGTTTAAGTTGACTCATTCCGAACTTCAAATCGAGAGTGCTGCTTTCTCTCCCGATGGCACAATGATTGCCTTTTACGGTCATGATCGCCATGCCAAAGGCGCTACTCAGACTCGGCTGTATACGGTCCCCTCCAGTGGCGGGACGGCAGTATGTGTTAGTGAGACGCTTGATGCTCACCTCGGTAATGCGGGCATGAGCGACATGCGTTCACATCTTCATGTAGGACCACCACGCTTCAGTGCGGACGGTCAATCCCTGTACACGCTGGTAACCATTGAAGGAAATGTGCACGTATATCAGTTTGCGCTTGATGGAACTTTTAAAATTTTAACGCAAGGAGAACGAGAAATTTACCAATTCGAGCTTACATCGGATGAGCAGCATATCATTGCCGCTTCCACCGATGTAACTTTACCAGGCGATTTGTTCCGGATTGCGATTCATTCAGGAACTGAGGAACGGCTGACACGAGTAAATGATTCTCTGCTTGATGAGATTGAGATCAGTGTGCCTGAGTGCTTTTGGACGGAGGTTGAGGATGGCCGACGGGTGCAGGGATGGGTAATGAAGCCTGCTGGGTTTAAGGAGGGAGTATCCTATCCTGCCATTTTGGAGATACACGGTGGCCCTCATGCCATGTATTCCAATTCTTTTTTTCATGAATTTCAGTTGCTGGCCGCTCAGGGGTATGCAGTCATCTATACGAATCCGGGAGGAAGCCGAGGGTACGGACAGTCTTTTACCAATGTTGTCCTTGGAGATTACGGCGGACGTGACTACACCGATCTACTGAGCGCCGTGGACGAGGCTATACGCCAATTCCCATTCATTGATCCGGAAAGACTAGGTGTCACAGGAGGCAGCTATGGTGGCTTTATGACAAACTGGATTGTCGGGCATACGGATCGTTTCCGCGCAGCTGTGACCCAGCGCTCCATATCTAATTGGCTGTCGATGTATGGGGTGAGTGATATCGGATACTCGTTTACTGAAGATGAAGTTGGCGGAAATCCATGGGATGATTTCGAGCTTTTGTGGAGGCAGTCCCCGCTGGCTTATGTGCAGCAAATCAATACACCGTTACTCATATTGCACGGAGAGCAGGATCTACGTTGCCCTATTGAGCAGGGGGAGCAGCTGTTTACAGCATTACGTCGTTTGGGAAAACCTACTCAATTTGTCCGTTTCCCAGCTTCAAGTCACGAGCTTTCACGAAAAGGGCACCCACAGCTTCGCGTGGAACGACTGCAACGTATTACCGACTGGTTTGTCCAACACAAAATTTAAGTCTCATTAGATTTGTAGTGTTTATGGAAAAATGTCAGGTCCTAATCTTAGGACTTGGCATTTTTTAATGTGTCTTGCATCCATTCTCTTAACCTCATTTAATGCTGGTGCTGGGTCACGATTTACGGTTATCATAGACGAAGATATTATTCGTTCATCGCTTCTTGCTTACATTCATATTCAAAAGGAGATATACAATGGCTGAGCCCTTAAAAAATATGTACACGGAGGAATTCCTTCGTCTATTCGGTGAAAGAGTACAGGCTGCATACAGTCCATTCGACATTGAAGGATTTATCCATCAAGTTATGGACCAAAAATGGGATGAGCTAGAGCTAAAAGAACGAATACGGCGTATTTCGTTAACATTAGGAGCGTTTTTACCTAGTAGTTATGAAGAAGCTCTTTTTATTTTATTTGCAATAGATGAGTACTGTAGCGGGTTTCCGTACTTGTTATTCCCCGATTTCGTAGAGGTATATGGGCAGGGAGAAGAGCATTGGGACCTGTCCATGAATGCACTGGAGCGATTTACATCAAAATCCTCTGCGGAGTTTGCTGTGAGGCCCTTCCTTCTGCGTGAACCAGAACGGATGATGCGGCAGATGACGACCTGGGCGGCACACCCCAGTGAACACGTCCGCCGTCTTGCCAGCGAAGGATGTCGTCCACGGCTGCCCTGGGGACAGGCGCTGCCTGTCTTCAAACGTGACCCTGCTCCGGTATTGGCCGTATTGGAACTACTGAAGGCCGATCCATCATTATATGTACGTAAAAGTGTAGCCAACAACCTGAACGATATTGCCAAGGACCATCCCGATATCGTCATCGCAACGGCTCAACGTTGGAAGGGGGCACATCCTGACACCGACTGGATTGTGCGCCATGGCTGTCGATCCCTGATTCGCAAATCCATCCCTGAAGTGATGGCCATGTTCGGCTATGCGGATGATACGGATGGGGTGCCGCTAGTTGCAGCTGCCTCTCTCACCACAGACCCTATCGTGTTAAAGATCGGTGATCACTGTGAGTTAAGCTATGTGCTTCAGCTTCGAGAAGGTGAATCCGTACGAGTCCGCATCGAGTATGGCATCGACTTTGTTAAGGCGAGAGGACAGGTCTCACGTAAACTGTTTTTGCTTTCTGACAAAACCGTCTCTGGAGGAACCCGTTTAACGGGTACACGAACACACCGGTTTGCAGACCTGACAACTCGTCGCCATTATGCGGGAGCGCACCGAATTGTCCTGCTCGTAAACGGGCAGGAAGTGGCTTCTACAGTGATAGACATTGAGATGTAGATTACAATAATAGTAAAGAAAAGAGTCTGTATGCAGGCTCTTTTTTGTCGTTTGCTTTACAAATTTTATTTTTTTCCAAATAAATTAATTCTGGTATTAGAACCTGGTACTAAGACGTGTTATACTACTTAAAGGAAGTTGCTCTTATCTTATGTATAAAGGGGAAGGTATAACTTGACTGATCAGCAACAATGGCTTGCGCCTGAATATTACAATATGACTTCGGAAATGGAACACCATGAGGCTGATAAAACAGCACTTAAGTGGCTGAGTGAGACAGGAGAATACGAAGAAATCACCTATGGAGAGCTGTTGAAAAAGGCTAACCGACTGGCTGGAGGACTCGCAAGTCTGGGATTTAACAAAGGTGACAGAGTTCTGGTCGTAGTACCACGGCGTATTATTGCGTATGTAATTTATATAGCCTGCTTGAAGCTGGGGCTTGCTGTCATTCCATCTTCAGAAATGCTGCGTGCCAAGGATATTGCATATCGTCTTCGCCATTCTGAAGCACGCGCAGTCATTGCCTGGAACGGAGTAACAGGTGAAGTGGACAAAATAAGCGATGATTTGCCTACTCTGGATTATCGTATCGTGGTCTCCGGGGACGACACGCCAGATGTATCTGGCTGGCTCGTGCTGAATGAGCTGATGGATGGACAGGAAGATACTTTTGAAGCTGTGAAGACGCACCGTGACGACATGGCCATTCTGGCCTATACTTCGGGCACCACGGGAAATCCTAAAGGTGTTGTACATAGCCATGGCTGGGGATATGCCCATCTGCGGATAACATCACCATGGTTGGATATTCGAGCTTCAGACATCGTATGGGCTACTGCCGCACCTGGCTGGCAAAAATGGATTTGGAGTCCGTTTTTATCAGTACTGGGAAATGGAGCGACCGGATTCGTATATAATGGTCCGTTTCGTCCGGGGCGCTATTTGCAGTTGCTGCAGCAATATGGAGTTCAAGTGTTGTGCTGTACACCGACGGAATATCGGATTATGGCAAAAACGGCTGGTTTGGATCAATATGATCTATCCCGATTGCGAAGTGCTGTTTCTGCGGGAGAACCGCTCAATCAGGAGGTTATTAACAAGTTTCAGGAGCAATTCAACATTACGATTCGCGACGGTTACGGTCAAACAGAAAGTACATTAATTATTGGTAATCTAAGAGACGTACCTCTGCGCACAGGTTCGATGGGCAAATCCATTGCACCGGGACTTGTTGAGGTCGTAGACGAGGATGGTATTCCGCTGGCTCCAGGGCAAGTGGGCGATATTGCAGTGCGTGCTGATCTGCCGGCATTGTTTCATACGTACTATCATGATCCAGAGCGCAAATTAGCGAGTGTACATGGAGATTATTTTGTAACGGGCGACCGGGCTCGAAAGGATGAGGATGGATATTTCTGGTTTGAAGGACGCGGTGATGATATCATTATCAGTTCTGGCTATACCATTGGTCCTTTTGAAGTAGAAGAAGCGTTGATGAAGCATGATTCTGTGCAGGAATGTGCAGCGGTAGCCAGCCCGGATGAAGTCCGTGGACATGTCGTAAAAGCCTACATTGTGCTCAAAGCCGGAGTAGAAGGGTCACCAGAGTTAGTGAAGGAACTGCAGCATCATGTGAAAAAGTGGACGGCACCTTACAAATATCCACGAAAAATAGAGTTTATTCAAGAGCTTCCTAAAACCAGCTCAGGCAAAATACGAAGAGTGGAGCTGCGTGAACTGGAGAAACAGTCCTCACTGTAGTGATGAAATCATTCAACATAACCAAACGGGAACAGGAGCGTGGAAAAATGAGTACATTTGAATCATTGTTGGAGCAATATGCAGAACTGGTCGTTAGAGTAGGAGTCAACATTCAGCCCGGACAGGCGTTGTTGGTAACTGCACCACTGGAAACTGTTGAATTCACACGCCTGATTGTCAGCAAAGCCTATGAAGCAGGCGCTAAATATGTACAGGTAGAGTTTGAGGATGATTCCATTACACGTAGTCGTTTTGAACATGGTGACGAAGCCAGCTTTGATTACTACCCTGCTTGGAAGGCAGAAATGATGGAGAAATTCGCCGAAGAGGGTGGAGCCACATTAACGATTAAAGTGCCGAACCCGGATTTATATCAAGGTATTGATCCGCAAAAAGTTTCTCGTGCGACAAAAGCGGCAGCTACGGCGAGAGAAGGCTTTTCCAAATATACCCGCAATCACAAAATTAGCTGGTGTTTGATTAAAGCTCCGACGAAAGCCTGGGCCGATAAAGTGTTTGCGGATGTAGCAGAAGAAGACCGCATTCGTGTTATGTGGGATACGATTTTCCAAATGAATCGTGTAGACGGCTCTGATCCCATTCAGAATTGGCAAAATCATTTGAAAAATCTTGAACAGGTACAAGATAAGCTGAATCATAAAAAATATAAAAGCCTGCACTATCGTGCGCCCGGAACAGATTTGAGAATTGAGTTGGCTGACGGACATATTTGGCGCAGTGGTGGTGGTGAAAACGGGCGCGGAGATTATTTTGTCGCGAATATGCCGACAGAAGAAGTATTCACGATGCCTAAGCGTACTGGTGTCGATGGTCACATTACAAGTACCATGCCGCTTAATTTAAATGGACAGCTGGTAGATCGCATTACATTTACCTTTAAGGACGGTAAAGTCACCGAATATACAGCAGAATCCGGTGAGCAGCATCTCACTCATTTGCTCGCTACAGATGAAGGAGCCAGCTACCTGGGGGAAGTTGCCTTGGTGCCGCATGATTCACCGATTTCTAATCTCAACCGCATCTTTTATAATACAGGTATCGACGAAAATGCTTCCTGCCACCTGGCTTTAGGCAGTGCGTATCCATTTAACATCGAAAATGGGACACAAATGAACCGGGAGGAACTACTCCAGAACGGTGCCAATGTCAGCCTGACTCATGTTGACTTCATGATCGGCTCAGCTGAGCTGGATATTGACGGTGAACTGCAAGACGGAAGCAAAGAGGCTGTGTTCCGCAAAGGAAATTGGGCTATTTAGTTTTGCCTTTTCTTAATCTCTATTCAATCAACCCGCAAACGATCTGATTCGTTTGCGGTTTTTTTTAGCCTAATTTTCATATCTTTACTTGTTTTGTGAAATGTAAAGTGCTAGGATAAGTTCAAACAATAATTTAAACAACGTTTTAAATATGGTTTGAATTTTTGTTTGTTTTGCTTAAGTGGCCCGTTTCATTTGCCCGTTTGGATTAAACTAAATAGGAGGAGGAAAAACATGAGTCACCCAGACAAAAAACAACAGACCAAAGAAAAAATTCTACAGTCTACGCTGAAATTTATTCAAAAGGAAGGTTTCGAGGCGGTTACAATCAGAAAAATTGCTGATCTGTCTAGCACTAATATTTCTTTAGTTAATTATTATTTTGGCTCCAAAGAAAATTTGCTCAGTGAAGCTATTGAAGTGATCCTAAACAGCTTTCAGCACACATTTTCTGTTTTGGACAATACAGCGATGCCCCCGCGAGATAGACTGAAACAATTTTTATTTAACTATTTACAGGTCATTCGCCAATATCCAGAACTTCTGTCACGAATTATTGTGATGGGCAGCACACCCTTTACATCTCAACACGAATATGGAAGATTTTTAAACATGATGGGGTTTCCAAAGGTCCAGAACACGATTAAGGAGCTGACAGGTGAGCAACAGCCGGAGCGGTTGTTAGCAATGATGCTGCAAATATTCGGAGCTATTTTTCTGCCTGCACTGATGAGTCCGATTCTTGAGTCTGGAGCAGTTGTGGAAATGCCCACAATAGAGGAACAATTAAACCTGCTATTTGAAAGATATTTCGATCAAAAATAATCTCAGGGGTGAATACCATGGCGTTTTTGCGAAAATATTGGCAAGATGCAGGAGCCATCATTGGAGTGGCTGTATGTATTGTTTTGTTTTTGAATCCCGCCATGTTTTCTGATATATCAGGAATATTATGGTTGAACTTTGTGAATATATTGTTTCACCAATTTGAGGAATACCGCTGGCCTGGATATTTTGCGGGTTTATTTAACAATATTTTGTTTAAAAGTGAAGCCCCAGATCATTACCCCTTGAACCCTAATTCAGCGATGATCATTAATGTGGCAATTGCCTATGTATTTTATCTGCTCCCCGTATGGTTCCCCCACGTAATCTGGCTCGGACTCGCACCAGTTTTGATGGGATTCTTCCAGGTCGTCTGGCACGGTATTGTTGTCAATCTCAAAGCAAAAACGGTATATAACCCTGGTTTGTGTACGGCACTTCTCCTGCATGTCCCTATAGGAATCTGGTATATTCATGAAATCGTAAAGAGAGACATCCCAACGGCAATAGACTGGATTGCAGGCACAATCTACTTTGTTTTTGCTGTATATATCTTCATTATCAAAGGGAATATATGGTTGAAGGAGAGTGACTCCCCTTACGCCTTTTCTAAACAACAGCTAGGAATTTATGATCGCAGGTAGCATATGTTAGAAAATCACAAATGTGCTTGTTTACAAGTTGGATACAAGTAGAGGTATTCTCGAAACGAGGTTCGGTTACACTTGGTTTGTACCCAAGAACAAGGAAAGAGTGATCTTATAATGAAACCTACACATCAATCTCGTAATCGTAAAAAGTTAGCTTGCAAGCTGGTCACCACCAGCGCTTTATTGGCTATAGGTTTTGCTGTAATGACAGGATGCGGCAATAGCGGAGAAGCAAACTCAACTGCTCCCTCTACAACGAAATCAGCCACACCATCTGCCAGTAATTCAACAGATCAGAATACAGACATCAATACAAATGAGCAAGATACCCACAATAACAAGACGAGTACAGATAGCAGTAAGCCTAGTACGGATGGAGGAAATTCCGAGAAGCCTGGAAAAGAGTCTGGTCAAGGCTCAACCTCGATACACAAGGAACCCGCTAGTAGTACAGCCTCACCTGACAGTAAACACAGCTCTGCAGCTGCTATATTGAGCGCAGCCAAGCAGGGGACGTTACCCAATCTGCCTAAAGGTCTTGGTTTGGGAACTAGCAGCGATCTTTTGTTTGAGCTTTGGGGGAAATCCGATTCTGGTTCTACAGGCCCTATGAGAAGTTACGCTAAATATCATACAGATCTCGTACTGGATGGAAATGATAAAGTTACAGAAATTACTTCTTCCGATTCAAAATATAAGAAGTTGCTTATCAAACAAGTTATTGACGAACTGGGCCAGCCCACAGAAACAGTTGACACCTCTAGAGACATATCCGGCACAGCAGAAGCTAATTATAAAATCGACAACACATCAGGTCTTAGTTATTATTTAGTATTTTCCTATCAAACTAAAACGCAAAAGGTCAGTTATGTTCGATTATATTTTAACTCGATGACGCCATAATTAGATGTATAAAAAAGAGAGTCGTTTCCATCACAATGATGGAGGCGACTTTTTCGGTTCATTGCATTTTTAGAGGATGACTTTTATAATGTTAAGTGATTGATTAATCACTAATCAGAAAATTTGTGATAAACAAAAGGATGAGAAAATATGGCTAAAGCAACATCAACATCAATAAATCGCCAAAAGGAAATCATATCTGCTGCTATTGAAGTCTTTGCGGAGATGGGCTACTATCGAGCTACAACGGCCAAAGTTGCGGAACGGGCTAATATTTCTCAGCCCTATGTTTTTCGCTTTTTCGCTACTAAAGAAGCCTTGCTTATTGAAGCCCTAAAGGTATCATTTGCACGTATCATAGACTCTTTTCACCGGGTCATTCAATCCGCTTCGTCGGAACAGTTAGAGCAAGAACTGATTGCAGCCTATTCGCAAATTATGACGGAATATCGAAATGAAATACTTTTGCAAATGCAGGCACAGACAATTCGTGAGGATGTGGTTGTAACCGTGATGCAGCAGGGGTTACGTGAGATCCATACGACAGTTTATGACGCTTTCCGCCAGGCTGGTATTGAACAAGCCTTGGAAAGAACAATGCTTTTTCTCGCCAGAGGAATGCTATGTAATATTTCGATGTCGCTGGATCTGCCAGAACTGATGAAAACAGACGATTAATTGGTATGTATGCAGTAGAGTCGCGCTTTTGCGCGGCTTTTTTGTGTGCTTTTAATTTTATAAGACATGAATTCGTTAGTTTGAATGAAAATGACTAACTAAGTTGACAAGAGAAGTGGGCCTCGCTATTCTTATACCTATAGGGGTATATGTATTAAGAAATTAAAACTAAACTAAACCCCACAAAAAAAAGGCGGAGGTACCACTATGTCATCAACTAGTCATATCGAAGCAGATCAGATTCTTGATTGCAAAGGGCTTGCTTGTCCTATGCCAATTGTAAAAACAAAAAAAGCTATGGATGAGCTTCTTGCCGGGCAGATTATGGAGGTTCAAGTGACTGACAAAGGTTCGTTAGCAGATTTTCAGAGCTGGGCCCAAGGCACCGGACATCAGTATTTGGGCACTTTTCAAGAAGGAGTTGTCATGCGACATTATCTACGCAAAGCAAATCCGACTGATGTGAAGGAGGAGCAAGCATTTCCTTCCACGATAAGTCATAAAGAGCTGCAAGCAAAATGGTCTGCAAAGGAGAACTTCATTTTGCTGGATGTTCGTGAACCCGCCGAATTTGCTCTTAAACACATCCCAGGATCTAAGCACATCCCCCTCGGAGAACTGGAGAACAGACTCGCTGAGCTAAATCTGGAAGATGAAATCGCAGTGATCTGCCAAGCTGGAGCACGCAGTGAAAGGGCTTGCCGGTTATTGGCAGACAAAGGCGCTAAAAACGTCAAATCTGTGCTTTCAGGCATGTCCGGCTGGGCAGGAGAAATAATGGGGTACGATTCTATATGAGTACAGCCAAAACAACGATTATTTTATTCAGCGGTGAGCTGGATAAAGCGCTTGCTGCATTCATTATTGCGAATGGAGCGGCAGCATATGATCATAAAGTAACTATTTTCTTTACATTTTGGGGACTAAATATACTGCGTAAGGATGAACTCATGCGCACCCATAAGGGAATGCTCGAAAAAGCCTTTGGCTGGATCATGCCTCGTGGACCGAAAAAGTTAGCACTCTCCAAAATGAATTTCGTCGGACTGGGACCACAGATGATCAAGCATGTCATGAAAAAGCATAATGCGCTCTCTCTTCCAGAGCTTATAGAGTTAGCACAAGAGCAGGGGATCAAGCTCGTCGCTTGCACCATGACCATGGATTTGTTAGGACTTCAACAAGAAGAGCTAATAGATAGTGTGGAATATGCTGGAGTAGCTGCCTACTTGGGAGATGCATCGCAAGGACAGGTGAATCTATTTATTTAGGGTATCCTATTTACTTTTTTGGTTTATAATATACCTATACATGTATATGGTAAGTCAAAAAAGGAGTGCATTGCTTATGGATTACAATTACAGTGATGAACTGAAAACGCGCTTGAGAAGGATTGAGGGTCAGGTACGTGGAGTACTTCGTTTAATGGATGAGGGCAAGTCGTGCAAGGATGTAGTCAGCCAGCTATCAGCTGTACGCAATGCATCAGATAAAGCAATCGCCCAGATTGTAGCAGAAAATCTGCAACGTTGCATATTGGAAGAGCAGGAAGCTGGAGGAGATACGGATAAGCTGGTTAAAGAAGCAATTCAGCTGCTGGTGAAAAGTAGATAATTTATAGTGAATACACGAAGACTAAGATTAAATAATAGCCGAATTAAAAAAGTTCGCTGCCCTAGTTGGTAGCGAGCTTTTTTTCGGACAATTTTAGGAATGAAATAAGCCTCTGTTTATACAGAAGTATACGGGTGTAAATAACCCATAAGAAAAATAACTTCTTTCGGAGGGCATAGGTATGGAGGTATTTGTCACGATTGGTGTCAAATTGATCATCAGCTTTTTTGGCCTATGGCTTATTACTTTTATTACAGGTCGGAAAACACTCAGTCAGTTAACACCGCTCGATTTTCTGACATCATTGGTATTGAGCGAAATTGTAGGGAATACGTTATATGACGATAAGGTGACCATTTGGCATCTTTTGTTTGCTTTGGCACTATGGTGCGCGCTGGCCTACTTTTTCGAAAAAGCGACGACCCATTTTGTGAAATTTGGATATATGGCAGAAGGTCGAACAGTGCTGCTCGTGGATAAAGGGCAGGTAAATCAAGAAATGCTGGAGAAATATGATATAGAATTTACACAGCTACTCTCCATGCTACGCCAGCAAAATATTTTTTCTCTACGTGAGGTCTGGTACGCTACGTTAGAGACGAACGGCTCCTTGTCAGTCATGCGGAAACCTGAATACGAGCCACCCGCCGCTCAGGATATGGGAATAGATGCACAGCCTGATCTTTTTTCTGTTACTGTCATTGATAAGGGAAGGTTGCTAAATGAATCTATGCGCGGGAAAACAATTGATGTAGAGCTGATAAAAGCGAAGACGCGAGAGCAGGGATATGATAGTATCGACGAGATTGCCTATGCAGAGCTTAGCGAGGATGGAACGCTCCATATAGTGCCGATGAAAGAGAAATAAAAATCAAAAAAGTGGTGGATCTATTTAAATGAATGATCATCTCCTCATGAAGAGGACTGTTTATTTGTCTTTTTTCTTTTTTTAATAACAATAAAGGGAAATAATAACAAAGGGAGGAAAATTTGAAAAACAGGAAACCAGGAATTAAGAACAAATTTTCGACCGATTACCATGTGATGAATATAGTTAGGCGACAAAAAAGAAAGACCATAAATAAGTGCTGCAAGGGGAAGAATCCATTTTTTAAATCCGACTCCGGTTATTTTTTCAAGTCCTATCACTGCACCGTTAAAAAATAAAGACATTTTGATGATCAAGCCAAGAAAAAGAAGCAAGGTGAAAAGGGCATCCATTCGTTCGAACAGATCTGCTAATTCAATCAACTGAACAGCTTCCAAAAGAGGAAGTGTGCTATTGGCGGCGATCTTGGGTCCGAGAACAAAAATTTCCAATTGATTAACAAATGTTAGAGCAAGTGCGGTCATTATATAGGCAAAAAAAACGGGTTTTGTGAGATTCCGGCCTTTATATGCAAGCGGATAAAATACAAGAAATAACACAGTTTGTCCGAATGGAAAAGAAATAAGCTCAGGAATAGCGGCCTTAAATATAGGTGTCCATCCTTCCTCTAAAACCGGAAGGGAATTTTCGAGATGAAAGAGACCGGTTGCCGGAATTAATATACTAATAAGAGCGTAGCCAAGAACAAAAAAAGGGAAAAGAAATAAGCAAAGCAAGAACAATGCTTTGTAGCCATAACGAACCGTGTTGGATACAACCACGATTGTGATCAGGATGATGATCCACAAGGGGGTTTGGCGGAGCAGAGTCATTACGGTCACCTCGCCTAAATCGCGTATGTTCCGAGAAGCTTCATATGTAAAATACATCACAAAAAGTAAATTGATGAGTGTACCCACATATTTCCCAGTGTAACGGCGAAACAACATGAACAAATCTAATTCAGGATCTTGATAGTGAATAACAAGATGGAGCTTTAGCAGAAGTAGTCCTGCTAAAGCTCCTATCAACATGACTAACCAAGCATCTTGATTTGCTTCAGCCCCCATTAAAAACAAAGTTGTACTTCCAACTTCAAATAAAGACATACAAATGATCAACTCGGATACTCGGATTGTATTTTGACGCATGGCTTCAATTCACCTCTCCCTGTTTATCTCATTTCAACAGTTCGTTAAAAGATTTTTCGAATAATCCTGGACGTGCAAGCTTCATTTTTACACCTATTTTTATATCCATGTTTGCGAACTCTTCAGGCCATGTCTCTTTTATTTTTTTCCAGTCTTTTGGGTACTTGTGATGAATTTTATTTCCAACACCAATAAGGTCGATATTCTTTTGCTGTAAGGCTTTCCAGCCTTCCTGAATTTGCAGTTTGATCGTTTCTGCTGCTTGCATCTGCAATTGACCTACACTTTGCATATCTTTCATTTCTCTTTGCGAAGAGGCTGACAGAAGATCCCCGGTAGCTTTAACGTCAACGTTGAGGTAATAATGATTTAAATTCTTGATTGGCGTAACCTTAACCTTGGCTTTCCGGATGAGAAAAGCGGACGTAACATTCCCATCCACATAGTTTACAGTAGTGTTTTTAATCTGGTTGTTTAACCATGAAACCCCCATACTTTCCTTTTCATTTAGGAAGCCGACTCTCTTGTCTTTCTGAAAAATGCTTAAACCCGATAACTTGAGTTTATTTTTGGCGGAGGTTTCCTTGAAAACATCAACAGAGTCTAGTTTCTCCGGCTCGGAACCCTCAAGAGATATTTCGGGAACTCCGGCTGCGCCACTATCGGAGCTAATTTTCGAAATAAATTCATACATGGATATTGCGGGGTAGATTGATCCTAATTTGCTATCTCTTTCTATAATCTTTTCTAAAGCTTGACCAGGAATTTTCTCTGGTGGTACAAGCTTTTTTAAAAAATCACGAGCCTCTCCGTTGGCAATGAATACTTTTACAGTTTCTCGTGAATCAAGGTTGCGGAGGTAAATATCAATAATCTCTTCAATGCCTTGTTCTGCTGCTTTTTTTCCAATAACGAGTATATTATTTTGGGCAAAATATAGTTTACGCGGGTATTCCAGGCTACTCTTCGTAACGGTTTCTCTCAATGTTTTTCCATGTGTAGAAAAGGTATGTACAGCGCTTTGCGATGCCCCGGTGGAAGAACCACCTGATCCAGTCGTCATAGCTGATGGAATTATGATTTGATAGGTATTGATCCAGTCGCCCTTATGGCCATCAATTCCAGTTGCTGTTGTGATGGCTAATTCGTTCAATTCTGTACGATCTACGCACCCTGTAAGTAATAACCCTGCAATAAACAGAACATAACTAACTCTTAATTGCCGCACCATTGATCTCTCCTATTTTTGGGTATCAGACTTGTCATTATTTTTGATTTCATCCGAACTAACAGGGTATTGGTGAGCTGCCTGTCTTGTCTGGTTATGGCCTGATTTTTCGCTAGGTCTGGTTTTCATAGCCCACCACGGAGCTCTGATGATAAGGTCCTTCATATTAGATTTAAAGGTGGGGCTGTAGGGCACAAAATAATCAACTCCGAATGATTTGAGAGATACAAGATGAACAAGAAGGGGGATAATTCCTATCAGAATACCGAATAAGCCCAGAGCCCCCGCCAGTAGCATAAGTGCAAAACGCAACAACCTGACTGCTGAAGCCATACCAAAATACGGGATGACAAAGTTCGATATAGCAGTGAAGGCAACAACGATAACCATTGCACCTGAGACCAGTCCGGCTTGCACCGCTGCCTGCCCGATAACCAGAGCTCCTACAATGGAAACGGCTGGTCCGATGACCCGTGGCATTCGCACACCTGCTTCACGAATCACTTCAAACATCAATTCCATCATTAATGCTTCAATTAATGCAGGAAAAGGAGTTCCTTCCCGTTGAGCCATCAGCGTAATTAACAGCGTGGTGGGGATCATTTCCTGTTGGAAAGTCGTCAAGGCTATAAATAGAGAGGGAAGCAACAATGAGACTAGAAAAGATACCACACGAAGAGCCCTTAAAAAAGTTGAAATGTCATATCTCTGGTAGTAGTCTTCGGCCGTTTGAAAGAAATTGAAGAAAGTTACAGGTGCAATCAGAGCGAATGGCGTCCCATCAACCAGAACAGCTACTTGTCCGTCTAAAAGGCTACCTGCGACAGTATCCGGACGCTCTGAGTTTAGCATGGTGGGAAAGAGACTAAGTGGTTCATCCTGTATGAATTCTTCGATATAGCCACTTTCAAGTATGCTGTCTGTATCAATGGATTGAAGCCGTTTTGTAATTTCCCGTATTACTTCTGGATTAGCGACATTTTCAATGTAAGCTAATATGACTTTAGTTTGTGTATATCGTCCAATAACGTGACTTTCAAATTTAAGGTCAGGTGTCCGCAATTTTCTTCTGATCAGTGTAATGTTAGTTGAGACATCCTCTGTAAATCCTTCTTTAGGACCCCGTACTACGGTCTGAGTACTGGGTTCCTGAATAGCCCGTCTTACTCCGCCTGCGATGGAAACTACCAATGCATAGTTGTTTCCGTCGATGACAATGACAGCATTCCCGGAGAGGATGGCTTGATATACTTCATTTTGCGAATGTATCATTTGAATATTTCCAGACGGAATTGTGTTTTTTAACAAAGAAGCTGCAGTATTTTCCTTAAACATAAAAGTATCTGCGGAGCCCATCTCTTTAATCAAGCTCTCCATTAAATCGGAAAGCAAGTTTTGGTCAATCAGTCCTTCAGTATAACAAACGGCGAGATGGCCAGCATGTACAGGACTTTCGGAAAAATCACGAATGACAAAATCGGGACCTTGCCCAAGTTTTAATTTAAGTAAAGAAAGAGTATGGGATAACGATGAATGGATTGGATCGGTAGCGGTTTGCTGTTTGGATTTTTCGATATCCTGTGTGTACCTTTTTCCAGGCTTCAGAACACTTCTAATCCAACGTGTTAACACAAGTGAACCCCCTCTTTTTTGATAAAGCATATCTTTTCCTTGTAATCCAAAAATATACGCTATTTTTATGAATTGGATACTTAGTGAAAGACATGTGGAAGCCTGATCAGTTTCGAAAATTAAACAGCACAGGTCCAAAGCAATTTGACTTATAGAATATTTGAGTCCTTGATTGAGGAGACTACCTTCATGGGTTTGGAATTTTTCAGAAAGTGGTGATCAGGTTTGAGTTTCTCAGATGATCAGCTCATCTGTTTTGGGTTTGAGGACAGACTAGGGTATTTTGCTAAGGCTGCTGTTCCTCCTATTTATGAGACTGCTCCATTTTTCTTTGATACCTACGAGGATTATGCTGAAGCAGCTAATCATGAAAAGGAGCATTATGTCTATTCGAGAGGAACCAATCCTACCGTTCGGATTGCAGAACAAATGATTGCTGCGCTGGAAGGTGGGGAGGACTGCAAGTGCTTTGCCTCCGGAATGGCTGCTATCAGTGCCGCTCTAATGTGTAGCTTATCCGCAGGGGATCATCTGATTCTGGTCGGACACATATATGAAACTTCCGTCAGCCTAGCCAAATACTTAACGAAGTTCGATATAAATTATACCATTGTACATTCGACTTCTACGAAAGCAGTTGCTGATGCCATCCAACCGCAGACCCGTGCTATTCTTATGGAGTCTCCTACCTCGTTTACATTCGATATGGTAAATATTCAGGAAGTAGCTTCGCTTTCCAAAGCTAAGGGTATCCGCACAATCATAGATAATTCATGGGCTACACCCCTTTTCCAAAAACCATTAGAATGGGGCGTTGATATCGTCGTTCACTCCGCATCGAAGTACTTGGGGGGGCATAATGATTTAATTGCAGGGGCAGTAATCGCTTCTAAAGAGATAATAAATCGTATGTATGCTGAAGAATATGAGTTAATTGGCGGTTCGTTAGCCCCTTTTGAAGCCTGGCTACTCATTCGGGGTCTAAGAACACTCCCGCTTCGTATGGAAGCCCATCAAAGAAATGCTCTGTTGGTTGCTCGTTTTCTATCAGATCATCCGGCCATTTCTAAAGTAAATCATCCTGGACTTCCTTCTCACCCACAGCATGAGCTGGCATGTAGACAGCTTAAAGGGTATGGTGGATTATTCAGCTTTGAACTAAAAGATTCGGGTTATGAGGATATATGCAGAGTGATCAATAAACTGCGACTGATTCGGATCGGTGTATCGTGGGGGGCTATGGAGAGCCAGGTAATCTCACCAAACTACGGGTTCAATAAGCTGAGTCTAAAAAAACAACACATGCCCGAATCGCTAATCCGCTTGGCTGTGGGGCATGAACCTGCTGAACTTTTGATAGAAGATCTAGCTACAGCTTTAAGCTAAGCGTTCATTTCAGGTTTTCATATAAAAAAAGCGAAAGCAGCAGCTCCAGCAATAAAGAGCTACTGCTTTTATGATTTATAACGGTTATATCTTCGGTTGTTATAGACAAAGCACTATGTGTAGGCGAGGTTCAGTAAAAAATTGCACCGAGTAGAAACACAAATTATTTGCTGGTAAATATTACAACTTGTTTGTTGGGTATACACGTGATAAATTATATATCCAGCCAGTTAAACGGCTGTTGATTGATCTTTGAAAACTGAACAACGAGTGAGTACGGATTTTGTTTACAAAATCCAACGTTGAAATTTTGGTACATGCCATCTGGCTGTATGAAATGGAAACGAAAATGAGATATTTTATCTCGTCAGTTTCAACATGAGCTAATCGCTCTTTCTATAACCAGCTTCGGTTGGTCTTTAATGGAGAGTTTGATCCTGGCTCAGGACGAACGCTGGCGGCGTG
>RCUE01000026.1_pt1 | contig 94983 bp, 72 predicted proteins | sample 2166111 | NCBI WGS metagenome assembly RCUE01 (sample SAMN09930795, study PRJNA488358) | compost metagenome | feature: garden; material: soil; isolation source: compost soil in phenylacetonitrile-enriched culture | place: Germany: Experimental Botanical Garden Goettingen | collected 2016-01-27 | reverse complement strand
AGCGACATTCCGTGAAATCCTCCCATAAACGCAAATATACCAGTCCGTTTAGTGAATGGCAGTACCAAGATACGGAAAAATTTCTTCCCCAATTACTTCATGTCTTGAGAAATAAGTGATGAGTCTTTCGTATCCGTATTTATCCTTTATGTGTTCTTTTAAAAAGTCCTGATCGATCATGTTTACACTCAATGATAATACAGTAATATGAAAATAATTCCAATAGGTCATAAGTTCTACTTTACTTGAAATTTTTATCAGGCCGGAAATCTTAAAATGAGAGCAACGTATTATAGCAAGGAAGCCACCTACATTTTTTGAGCGTGTATCGGGTTTGTAGAAGTAAAAAGGTATCCTTCTAATAAAAACTTCTTTAGTTACAGGTTGGTAAGCAATATTATCGTCAACGCTCCACTACCCGCCGGATATATATCGCTAGCTCCAGAAGTTTGGGCTTACCGGACGCGCTGGGGTTATGGCGGCAGCCGCAGGACCGATCGATGAGGATCGGACGGATTGACGCGGCATCAATGCGTCAAAGTCAAGAGGCCGCTGAAGAGCTTTCGTAAGCTTTTTTCTGTTGCGGACGGAACCACGAGGCAGCAAGAGCGAGTAGAGAAGTCCCTATTAGTGCGATGATGACCCAGCGGTAACCGTGAATGACGAAAGCAAAATCAACGGCAGAAATCACATTGTTCTTTCCGGAATACAGCACGTTCCTCAGGTGGGCTGGCAGCGCTGCGCCGACGATGGTTAAAGAAAGAGCCGTACTCAGCACTTGACCCAAGTTATATAGCATGGACCGCAGTCCATTCGCCACCCCGCGGCTTTGCTCCGGAACGCTTGACATGATCTCCGTCGTATTGGGGGTAAGGAATAAACCGGTCCCGACCCCGATTAACAACATGCCGCAAGCGGTGACCCCGTAAGAGAAATTTCCACCGACCACGAATAGGAGTAGTAGTAGTCCTGCTATAGAAATAAGAATTCCAAGTGAGGCCAGAACTCGAATGGCCGCCTTCTTAGTCAACATGCCAGCAATCGGAGAAATGACCAACATCCCTATCGTAATTGGAAGGATCCTTAGACCGGCATTAAGCGCGTTTTGGTGGAAGGCAAATTGGTAATAGAGAGCGAAGAGCAGAGCAACCGCCGTACGGGCAAAAGAATTAAAGAATGTAGCGATGTTCCCCATACTGAACGTCCAGCTTTCAAAAAGGCTTAAATCTAGTAGAGGTGATGCTGAACGATGCTCATGCCATAAAAATATAGTAGTAAATATAGCGAATATCGCAAAACCTCCGATCACCTGCTTGTCTCCCCAGCCCAGTTCTCCCCCCTTGGATAAAGCAATGATTAGACCCGCTAAAGCGACAAAGATCATGATGCCTCCATATCCGTCCACTTTTTTATGGAGCTGCGCTAGGGGCTTCACCCTTAGAATCCAGAGCCCCCAGATGAGAGCAATGATCCCGAAGGGAACATTAGACCAGAACACCCACCTCCAGCCTCAGGCGGTCGTGACCACGCCGCCGACGACCGGGCCAAGCACCTGCGCGACGGAAGCGGACAATAAATTCAGACCGAGACCGGTGCCCAGCTGCGATTGGGGAAACGCATCGGTAATCAGCGGTGTTGTGTTCGTCACTACGAGCGCTCCTCCGGCAGCCTGTACGATCCGAAGAAGGATTAGTACCTCTACATTAAAAGCATAACCGAGTAGTAAACTGGATACGGTAAAGATGGCCATTCCTATTAAATACATTCGGCTTCTTCCGAAAATATCCGAAATTTGTCCGAAGATTAAAATCAGGATAGTGTTTACCAGCATATAGGAAAGTAAAATCCAGCTGGAAGCTGCCGCATTCGCATGAAATTGCTGGCTTAATTCCGGCAATGCGACATTAAGCGTTCCGATATTGACCAGAACCAGGAACGCTCCGAGACTGGTTACAGATAAGACATACCAGGGGTACATCCTGTCGGACTTGGGACTTCTCTTTTGGGTCATAGAGACCAACCTCCTGAAATAAAAAAACGACCCCTGGAACCTGATAAATCCAAGGGCACATCTCCTTTGGGTTCAAACTTCAGCAAAGGCAGAAATGATTTCCTGTGTTGTCCGAACACGCCCGATGCGTGGAAAAATAAAATTTTTCACGTGATCGTGCTCGGCTTGAGAAAACCCGGTCATGGCATCGATCGCCAAAATCAGCTGATACCCATTCATAAACGCTTCCCGCGCGGTCGTATCCACGCCAAGCCCGGTAGCGATGCCGCATAAGACGATGGTGTCGATTCCCCGGCGACGCAACTGCAGGTCGAGCTCCGTTCCGTAAAAAGCTCCCCATTGCTTTTTAGTAATGATGTGGTCTGTTTCGGCGACCCGCATTTCCGGGACGATTTGATCCCATCCTTCAGGCAGATTCAGTGGTGGTGCAGGCGAATCCAACTTCGGTCTCGGGATATCCTTCAGATCTTTGCTAGATACCCGGACCAGGGCAACCATTGAGCCTTGCTCACGGAAAGCATCTGCCAAGGCGGCAGCGTTAGATACTACCTGCTCGGCGGAATAAGGGGCGTATTGATTACCAAGCCATTTTTGCAAATCAATGACAACTAACGCTGTTTTTTGCGGATCCAATAATTTTTCCATTCTATATGTTCTCCTCACCCTTTGGATTTGACCTGAAGTTTAAAATATTAAACATTTGGTCATTTGACTTGATGTCTTATATTTTGTACTATGATTCAAAAATAGTCAAGTGGGGAGACATTGTTTATGAGTGTGACAAGGGAAGAGGTTTTAAAATCGGCGACGAGGCTTTTTAAGGAACGGGGTTTTCTTTTAACGACGATACAGGATATTGCCGAGGATTGCGGTATTGCCAAAGGATCCGTCTATAAATTTTTCCCTTCCAAGGAAGACCTATTCAGCGAGGTGTTTGATCAATGCCATAACGACTATTTTGATCAAGTCGATGAGCTGACGCGCCTTCCTGGACTCTCGCCGGAAGAGCAGTTTATACAGCAGATCATTCTTCGATTCCGTTATTTTATAGAATACAAGCATATTCTGGTCGAATTTACGGAGCTCCCTATCCAACAGGATCCCAAGTTCCACCCCCTTAGACACAAGGTTAGAGGGCGGCTCATCCGATGGCATAGTGAGTGTTTGCTGCATGTGTACGGCGAAGAAATCCATCCGTATCTGTGGGATTTGGTTTCCATCTATCGAGCGATTCTGAAGGAGTATCTATTTTGGATTGTTTATGAAGAAAAGTCGTTATCGCTCGAGGAAACGGCAAAGTTTATTTTTGACAAGCTCAACGTGCTCGTTAAGCATATGATGGCTTCCGATCCGAAGCCTCTGCTGAAACAAGCTTCGTTCGAGAGGTATTTAAACTGGGGGCTCGGGAACCGCCAAGGGGAGAAAGAGCAGATCCTTACCGAACTGTTCCGGGAGATGGATTCGGCCCTTAACATTCTTTCGTCCAGCGCCAAGCATCGTTCGGAGCTGAGTGAGCTTTGCCATTTTATCCAGACGGAGGTTAGAAAAGCGGAACCGAATCTCCCGTTGCTGCAAGCTTCGCTCTATTATTTGGAAAGAGAGAAAGAGCTCAAAAGTCTGGTCATCCAGTTGAGGAATATTATTTATTCGGGTATTTAGAACGATTCGAAGTCCAGCACAGATTCAGGGCGACGGTTATGCACTTACTGACACCGACCGTCGCTCTATTGTTTGGCTCATTAGGTGTGGTTAGTTCCAATTATTATTTTCCTAAGATGTAACGGTCAATTCCTTTGCTTTTTGTTATTAAGGAGAAGATTGCTGATATGATAGCTAAAATAACAATCAGTCCGCCAACCCAGGAATTTGTCGTGACAGAATAATGGTTTACGATCAGTCCCCCAACCATTGAACCTGCTGACAATCCTAGAAAAACATCTATTTTTATAAATATTCCTGTATATTTATTGATTTTCCATTTTGTGATACTTGGAATTTACAGGACAATTGACTATCTGTTGTTAATGCATCAAAACTGATGCCGGCAATTTTATATTCAGTTGGCACAACGGTTGAATCATCATCGCCAATGGTGCCATAAACAAAACAGACTCTCCATCTTTTTCAACCAACTTGAAAATTTTAATTTCGTTATAGTGACGTAAAATACAATAAAATTGGTCATTCTCTCTATAATGGTCAATAAAATGAAATGGCTGGAGATTCCCCTCTGGATCTACTATGACTAGCGACTCAACTCTCCTATTCGTCCCAGACATGTATACACCTCTATCAAATTATTTTAGCATTTGTTCCTTAAGTTCTTCTGCTAAACTCCTTGATCCTGGGAGCCCTTTAAGATATTTCAGCGGGCCATTCATCGACCAGTCCACTCTCTTTAATTTTTTTACGGCTTTTTCTATTAAGGCGTAGTCGAACCGCTTATTTTGATTGTGTACTGCCCTATCCAATATTCCAGATCCTGCGATCGACAAAGCATCCAAACAAACGATATGTGTCAGTCGATAGTCCTTGTAATTGCTCCATTCGTTTTCAAATGTTTGTCTAATAGAATCAAAATAACTCAAAGATAAAGATAGTTTTTCTTCTTTGGATAAAGAAGCAATTCGCGGTTCTTTTGTCAGATAATGAAGCGTCTTATATAAGTTTTGGAGCGTGATATGCCTATCTTTATTTCGTTTCCCGATTATACTCCCAATACTAAAAAAGGGGCTACTATTCTGAACCATTAATTCGGTAGCGACCCAACTTAGCTCATCTGAATCTCTGCGCAGAAATCGACTTAAAGACGAACCAATTCCTTTTGCTTTCGTATTGATGACATCAAACAAACGAATTTCTTCGTCTTCGTCTAAGCAATGAAATGCTAGAAATGGCACATTAAGCTCAGAATTGGTTTCTTTAATGTACTTTGTTATCCCACCCAAGCGATGTTGGCCGTCCATTAAAGATGCTTTACCTTTGCAAATTAATCTTCCATACGAAGATCTAAATTTATCATACGCTACAAATTCTCATTGTGAATTGGCATTGAGTAGAACGGGAGTAAATAAAGCATCGTCCCCTTTTGATAAATAAAGCGAAAAATCGTGGCACCGTTTGGGATCTACTGGTCTCTGATATCCTTTCCCAGATGGATCATTATACGGCTTGACATATGTTAAATTAACAGCAACTGAAGCCGTTACATGACCTAGGTATGCTACCTTACCGCGCATTTTATACTGCAGAACATTTTCGATGACTGACTGTGTCGGTAAAACATTCATATTTTAACTTAGCTCCTTACCACTTAAATTAAATTATACCCTAAATATAGATGTTTTAGTTATTAAAATCAATATTTCAGATGTTATAACAGTATGTTAGTTTTTGGTGTTCTTGCCTAACCTAATATTGGAGGCGAGTAACATGTCTGAACTGAAGACAATTATTGGTTATAAAATCCGCGAAATCAGAAGAGCGAGATCATTGTCACAGGAGCAACTTGGCGAAAAAGTAGATATGTCACAATCCTATATCGGCGAAATCGAGCGTGGAGAAGTGAACGTTTCTTTAGAGACATTGGATAAATTAACGAGGGCTTTGGATGTGACGATGCTGGAGTTACTAAGATTGGAGAATATTCAACTAGACAGCATACGTTCAAATAAAATGACCGTCATTCAACTGCTTCAGGAACTGCTAATTCAAAAAAGCTTAGAGGAAATCAGCATGATTTATCGGATTACAAATGACATTTTTGAAACAACCGGGGGTACAAAGAATAAATAAAAGAAGATGTCATGGTCTTGGAGAATCGCGTGCTGTTTATTGTTGGTGTCTAGGGACAAGCTTACCGCCGGTGTCAGCACACGATCACGCTTTGATCGCTTGCTGTAGCCGGGAACTGAGAATGTAGTCTGCAACTGGCTCTTCATCCCCCATTTAAATAAGCCGCCAAGATACCCAGACGTTACCTTGCTCTACACCAACCTGGTAACAACCTTGTTTCCTTGATCGGCCAGTTACGGATTTACTTGCATTTTTATGGTAAAAATAGAAGGCTCAATTTTGATTTTTGTCCCAGTCCAAGAAAACAACTAATAACAATAAATGAAAAAAGCCGCAAAAGTCGCGGCTATTGTGAAATACACTGTCAATACAAAGTATTACCACGAATCTTATAGAATTCGGCAACAACCAGTGGCTGAAATACAGTTTATAATAATATAGCTTCTTGCTCTAAACGCTTGCCCGTACACAACATCTCTCGAATTAATCCGTGAAACTAGGAATTATCCGTGTTTTCCAGTAGCTGCTCCAATTTGACTTGATAATCTGCAGTGAAGGTTTCTGCCCAATCCAAATGCTGATGGAAAGTAGTCTTATCCATACGATAGGGTCGTAGTTGTGGAAACACTGATTTTTGCAAATGCCGGAATATTTGGAACCCTCCCCAATCGATGTCGCCCCAAAACTGAACTTCAATCTGAAGACCATTTTTATCAAATTTATCTTGGATTTGCCGAAGAAAAAATCGTTTATCCGGTCCTGGAAAACCTCCAAGATAAACAACAATGATCTTCTTCTCTAACAAATTACCAATTCTCGATAACGATTGGATATATTCATGAAATACAGTTTTATTTCCAATGATAAGAATGCGTTCAGCCCTCAAATCTATCACGCGGCCTGCTTTCATTAATTGCGAGTGAACCGTCACACCAAAGAATAGTCGCTCCGGGAGAGATTCACCCATTTGTAATTCAATTCCGTACAAGGCTTGAAGTAACAATTTAGTTTGGACATAATCTTTACTTCAACTGAGATAAATTTGTCAATACTGACTACTAGATCAAAGTTGGAGGAATAAGCACATGGTGACCTGAAGCGGATTATTGTCAAAACAAGAATTACGTCAATTCGTAAAAGAGCATAATTTTCAATCGGCAGAAGATATTCAATGGACATTAAAGGAATTATTTGCAGATGTACTTCAAGAAGCATTAGAAGCCGAACTGGATACGCATCCCGGTTATGAGAAACATGATGTAAAAACAAACAAACGAGAAACAGCCGCGACGGCTACAACAGTAAGAAAACCGTAACCTCCGAATACGGTGATGTAGAATTTGAACCTGTAGTCGTGAAGAAAAATCAAACGAATGTGACCGGCATTGAGGAGCACATATGTATGCGAAGGGTATCAGTACACGGGACATTCAGGATCATTAGAATAAGTCAATATCTCCGAAACGCTGGCTGATTAATTCTCGGTACTGTCCGTTCTCTATGCGTAATTCGTCCAAAGCATCTTTATACGTACTTATAAGCTGTGTTAAATGAGTAACCTTGGCTTGCAATTCCCGGTGCTCCTGGGCTACAATCTCAGGACTTGTAATCGTTGGTTCTCCTTCAGAGGCCGAGTCTAGGATTAATTGTATTTCCTCATTCAATTTGGTGAACCATTTTTCCAAATATTCCTTATAGGAACCCGTCCACAACATTCGCGAGCTTTTCAATCTGATTCGCGGGCGTTTTGCAATCATATCGTACACATCTGATTTTGAAAGACGCGATAATCGCCCCTTTTTGACATCATTTAAAAGCTTTCTTTTTACTTGTGCACATTCCCATGCCAAGTCGCTGCTACTGAAAGAAACCGGACGAGCCAATTTACTTTACCTCCCCACTTAAAATATAACAAAGCACTTCTGCATTAGTTGGATTAGGCTTCTCTTTAGACTGTTCACGAAAGTATGCCTTTGCTTTCTTAAAGAGCAATGAATGCAGTTTTTTCGCCTCATTTGGCGGCATTTTAAATTTATTTACCCAGAGACTTCTTTCTGTTTTGTTCAACCGTTCCTTTATATCCTCAGCCTTCTGAAAAACCATTTTTCGTTGTCCTGTGGACTTGAAATTTTTCTCTGCATCGAGACAATAGTAATAATGCAACATTTCACGAAATATGTCGGCCTTGTGCGCATCTTCTGTACCCTCATCAGGACTATAATCATCACATGCTCTACAATGCCCGGGTGTATGACCACAGTTTAGCAAGACATGTGCATTACAATTATGCGTATAACCACCTACGTTAACCTCGTGTAACTCATCTTCCAAATCAATAAATTTACCTTGGAAACGTGGTGATTCCTCTATAATTTTCTGGGTTAATTTATATGCTTCATCTAGCTTTTGAGGCGTGACCTCAAACTTAGATGAAATTTCGGTTATCTCATCAATGGCTACATATTCAGTAGACGAAATTCCAGCCCCTTCTGTCTTATCAGCATCCTCCCCTTCCGGTTTCTTTCTCCAAACGCCTTTTTGAAGTAGATGACCAAACTTTGCAACTTCTTCTGCAGGCATTGTTTCCGTATAAGGCTTTTTTGAGGAAGGATGACTATGTCCGGCCTGCCTCTCTAGTAGCTCATCATTGTCTCCTAAGATACGCCGATAAGTAAGATGGAGCGCTCTTAGATTATGGGGTGTGAAATATGGCTTCCTAAGTTCAGGCCATAACTTCGATTGAATGCGAGTTAAAAAATTATACAGTCCGCTAGTTCGTATAGGGCCATCATTATGTTTTGAAGCCAGTAAACGAAGTTCCGTAAGGCCATCCCCACCCCACTCTCTTGGAAAAAATATAGGTTCTGATGGGGCAAAATGAATCAATTCGTTAAACCATCTTGCAGCATCGCTCTTCACTAGAGCGTGATGAACCCATTCATAGCCGTTTCGATCGGGTTGATTGCGAATGGTCTTGGTTTTGTGAAAACGAATCCAGGAATTATCCTGCGAATCTATAAATAAAGCATTCTGAAGCAAATTAACTATTTCATGAGGCCTTGCTGCAGTTGATAACATCAACAGGCAAGCCCGCCTATGACGAAAGTCCATCAGAATGTTCTCGTTAATTAAAGGAGTTTGATCGTTCATTAAGGTCTGCACAAGAATATAAGCTTTGGACATACTAAATACTCGTCCATGATCTTTTGACATAACACGTCTAGGTCTTGGCATAATCCGTTCTATGTTGTATGAAGCATTTGTAGTTCTTATAAGCCACCTAAGCCAATGTCGAAGCGCCACTCGGAAAAACGTCTTATCTTCTTGTCCCTTCATCTGGCCAAAAATCTCTGTGTATACTTCTGATATTGAATTCTCGCTTATGTCAGTAAGACCTTTTGATCGACATTTGATTGCAAAATACCGGATGTACTTGACTATCGCTTTCCAATAATTTATGCTGATAGTTTTTTTACCGTATCTGAAAAGTAAATTTCCTTCATCGTCGTAATAATCATCAGTTATTGAATCATTCACACGTTGCCTCAAGTAAGAAAATGCAAAGGTATAGAGACTCTCCTCAAACGGCGTTTGGGTTGGATATATTCCCGCGGCTATCCAGACACTTCTTTCCGCTTCATCGCAAGGTATGACCGGTTTATTTTCAATCAAGGAATCTGTTTCTTTAGCTAACATCTTACCTAGGAGGGTTAAACTACTTCTATGATATTTAGCGATCTTACTTGCTTTTGCTAATACAGAGGAAGTAATAATATGATTACCCTCTAACCCTTCCTTAAGGGCGTAACCTGCGAACCATAAGCAAACTACAGTTCGAAGCAAAGGAATCCTTTTCTTTGCCTTTTGTAGTTGTTTTTCGCTATCCATCGGATACAATACCGGATAGTATTTATCGTAAAGCGCATCAAAGTACTCAAAATTCGGTAACTCGGGAAAAGGAAATTTATTGAATTCGGTCTTGGTTGGAAATACGATCTCTAAAGGCAAACTGATCCGTTGTAAAAAGGCAAGCAGTAATACGTAATCTCTTTGGGTGCCGGGTAACTTGAAAAATATTGTGGGTTGTACCAAATCCGTTAAGGAGCTTGATAAAATAGGTTCAACCCGTCCCCAAGTCTCTGCCGATCTGTATTGTTCATACTCCGATCTTGTCAGATGCTCTCTACTCTCGAATTGTCCCTTTCGCCTTACAGTAATGGGTCCAAATCTCAGGGATTGCCAAGCTAATATTTGCGACACGATTTCACCTCTTTCCAATCTAAGCTCAGACTAGTCGACTGATAACCTCTATTTGAATCTGTTCGTCACTATAGCCGAAATGCCGAATCATGTCCCCAAGCAACGCTATTTGCGTAGCTAATCCGGCCGCCTTGGCGTTTTTGGTTGTAAAATCCCGACTGCCTCGCATCATGTTCCACATGTCCTTGGTTAATCTGGCCAAAGTATGAAATGCCTGTGCTGCTTCACTTTTTCGTATGGCGAAATGATGACAGGAAAAACACTTTGCCTCAAAAAGGCAAGCCCCCTGTATTAAACATCTTCCTACACCTGTAGGAGCTGGAAGCCCGAATTTTGCAAAGAATTCATCTAAAGATAGCTCTTCAGATCCCAAAGCTTTTATCAATTCGTCAGGCTCAGTTTGTTCGCTGGCAAGTGCTTCGAAGATTCGCCAAATAAACCGTCCCGCAATCTCACCATCCTGATATTTCTTAATAGTAGCAAATAACAATGCTTGACGGGAGAGATTACTTCGTAAGTATCGATTCAGCATGGTTTGATTTTCATGACCTGCAGCAAGTCGTGCTAACTCACTGTTCCCGGTTTCGATTGCAATGTGAGTTATGAGATAGTGTCTGTAACCATGAGCCTTCCCTTTTTTATCTCCATGTCCAATAAATTCTGCTATCTTGTCAAAAAACCTATATATTTGTCTTTCATTCAAAATCCAGGGATATTTCTCCAATTGAAAAAGATGCACATACGATGCATCCGCTCTTTCGTTCCGTATCGGTCGGAAGGCTTTATCGCTCGATCTTTTCTGTAAAAATTCGACCGCTCTAAGACCTGCAGAATCAATTATAGGAAATTGGCCGTTACGATGTTTAGCTTTCTCAATACCTGAATATGGGCTGTATAATCCTACCGCTGATGGAGCATTAGGCAATGGCAGCATACATTCTTCAGCCTGAAGATTGAGCAGATACGTTTTACGCACCGGTGATGAGGCAATAATTAACCAAAAAGCGCGACATAAAACTTCAACATCATCTTCGGGATGATAATTTTCAATTGCTTCCTTCATGAGCATCGGGAAGTTTGGGTCATCAAAAGCGAGGCCATCACCGGAATATGTTTCTTCTTGGGCCTCACGATGAATTCCAGAATATAAATCACTGGGCCAGTCAACGTATGTTGGAAAAAATGTATGAGAACCTTTCCCCCAATCAAAGAATAACTTTATGTGTAGAAGATTGTTCCCGGTATACTTAGCTGAAAACTCCTCTCCATCGTTATTCTTTGAAATGTAATCAAACAAATCGAGAAAATCTTCATACTCGAGAGATGAAGCATCCGACTCCCCGTGCTGGTCAAGCCATTTGAAAAATTTATGCAAAGCACTGCCCGCTTTACGAATATAATAGTCTAGCGAATTACTTCGTTTTAAATGCTCGCGAAACTCACGTGCGATATCCCCCCCACTTTGGATGCTCACAGCAATCGTCAAACAGTATTCTTTGCCTACGTCTTCCTGGTTCATCCGAATATCCAAGCTCAAAAAGAATGTCCTTTAAACACTTGGCGTTATAACGTTTGTCGTTCGGACGCATTACATCCGCTAACGCTATATCTTCTTCCGTGAAATCGCCCAGCGGTTTCATAACACCTAGAAGGTGTATAGATAGTTTGTTGAACAAACCTATACGGTTTGAGTCTTTTTTGCGGATGTGTTCTGCTTCTGAATTTTTGAGGAGGCCCATTTTGACGGGGAAATCCGACAGATTAACACGACCTCTGGTTGACAGGTAACAAACCAAGTCGTTTCGACGATATTGTGCTACTACATCATTTCCCTTGCAAAAACCTGTATGCCAAGCCCAGAAAATGACATACCATAGGTCTCGACTGTCGCGATGCCGAAAGGTTGGTCTCTCTTCAGGCGGTACAGCTAACCAGTTATCCGGGGCCGGAAATGTAGTAAATAATTGAAGGACGGGATTTTTTATAGAAGAAAATACTTGATTCACATGATTCAAACGCAGCGTGTTTTTTAAAAATTTGCGAAATTCCGATAATGGAGTCCATTCTAGTGTCATTCCGAGTCCTCCTCATGCGCGTGGATTCCCTCTGAGATCTCCGCCTGTCGCATAAATACCCTCCCTAAATGATCTACTTTACCTTTTTCTGTGTCATTATTTGACTCAGGTATCCAATGAATATATGTATCGCGCGTAATCACGACAGAAGAATGCCCCAACCACTTGCTGATCTCTTCGATTGGTCTGCGATATCTTAGGAGAAGTGATGTCGCGAATAAGTGTCGGAAGGTGTGTGGATAGTAGGAACGTAGGTCTACGCTTCCCCCAGTTCGTTGAAATAAGTCATCAGCCAAATTATTATACTTACTGTAAACGCCTTTCTTACTTAATGGCTTCCCTTTTGAATTGTTTGACTCTGATACAAATAGATAGCCATGATCTTCACTTGTGTAATAAGACAAAAGTTCCCGCCGCTGAAGAAGTGCCCAATACAGAAGATCAGTGAACTCCTCTTGTGTTGGAAATCGGATATTTTTCCTGCTAAATGGATCAATTGTTTTGTGAGTTATCAACGCCACGTCCCTGCAGGAAGCCTTCGTTTTCCATCCCGTATCAATGACCCAATTCCCCCGCAACCCGCGTTCTTTTACAAACTGCAAGTTCCCGGAAAGAGACTCGGTTAATTCCTCTCTTGCTGTATGATACACGTTTAAGTTGGAAGGAATTGTTGACGGCTCAATTCGAATCTCAGCTGCTTCACCAGGGCGTAATCCAAAGTAACGCAATATCGCAAAGAGAAGAAGATCCAAAGCATTTTCATACGGATCGATCAATTCAAAGAACATGTCTGCTTCGGTCTCACTAAAGACCTTGTCGTGGTTAATGGGAGAGGCTTGCCTGCTCTTCCCTCCTCCAGGTCCTGCAGTACCGGAATCTCGAGCAATATTTTCCACATCAAACACTATCCGCACCCTACTACCCGCAGTACCCGCTATTAATGAATGATTATCTCTTATTTCTTTTCTCGGAACCTGCTCTAATGGCAGGTATTTAAATCTTGTTGTTCTATCACGCAAGAACTTCAGATATGCACATGCAGTATAGATGATCGGAGCAAGTGCACCAGACGGGTACTCACACCAGTTGGTTTTCTTTAAATCGTTATGACTGCTTCGAATTACGGTTGATAGCTTCCCTTCTGCCATTGCATGTTTGTTAAGGGGGATATTCTTTAACATAGACCAATGAATCCCGTGAGTCGCCACCTTTAAATCTTCAAATGGCTTGTAACCTTTTGGAATACATCGAAGGTAATCCGCAAATCCCAGTAATATTACTTCAATAGGATACGGTCCACCTGCTTTTACTTCGATATTATGGATATGTTCAAAATCTTCCTCTAGCCTCCAGAACATCATGTAATCCAAGAACTTTTTCAGATTCTGGGCATGCCCTGTAACCGTATTCATTTTTAGCTTTTCCGTTAATAATAGATTCATTAAAAATGTTGTAGCTTCATGATGAGTACTATGATTTGGTTTAACAATAGCGATCACTTGGGTACCTTCTACTTGATGTATGTAATGTAAACCATCAATGTTAAGGGATTTGTAGTATCGGGCATACCCAACCAATCGCATTGTTTCCCCCATTAGCTGTGCTATACTCAGAAGCTCTTTATACACACACTCCCCCCCTCTCCCAAGCATTTTTATTCATTCCTCTGTATAAGTTGAGTATAGAGGGACCACCCCCACCTCAATTATGTTTCCATAATTTTCTTTAATTCTACACAATACGTTGCATTCTGACAACAATAATTCACCCCCTATCCATAGATAAGATAAGGGGTTTCGAGATTTACATTATTTACTTCCCATTTATCAAAAGCTCAATTCCAGAATCAGATACAATACCGATGCCATTTCGAATGATAAGCTATTTGACTATTCGATTTGCTTGGAGTGACTACAGGACTCACGGGTATTCTGTATTAACAAGAGTCAGTTGTTAGTTTTCTTCTTTACCTGAACAGGTACATTAAAATCATCGACGTTAATATGTCCAAACCCGCCTTTGGAGTGGTCAACCACCTTTATATAAAGCTCCTCCCCGATATAATCCGACGCATCCCAAATCTTACGTTGATATTCTTCATAATTGGTCGCTGTCTCTTTAAATAACTCTTTGCCGTCCGACGCCCGAACCAGCGCAACATACAGACGATCTATATCCCGGCCGCCGCTGATAAGGAAGTTGATCTTACCGTTCCCACCAAGGACGAAATTTTGAGATCTTAGTGCTCCGGTTAAGCTATCGCCGCCGGCTTGCTCGTTGAAGCCCCACAAATGGTAGCCGCCCGGAATTTTATGCGACGGGTTGAAGTAAATGTTGTCCCAGAAGAACTGGGTATTGGTCACATGGACATTCTGGAAGGCGTCTCCTTCCGTCATCCATCCTGTTAAGTCTCCCGTAGCAAAATCATGGTTAGGCAGCTCTGTAATATCCTTATACACAGAATTATCCCACTTATCGGGTACATAGACCGGAGCAGCCGGTTTACCCGTTAAGGCATTCATATCCCATACTTGCATGGATTTGATATTGATATCGCCATCGGCCCAGATCTGTAAGCCTAAGGAGTCGTATCTGCCTACATAGACACGTGTTGTCAGCTTCTTCTTGTAATTTGCAAAGGCTTCAATGACCGAGCGATCGAGAAAGATATGGAGTTTCAAGTTCTCTCCTTTAAGATCTACATATCCTCCTTGAATGCCGTCCACACGCACATCTGGATCAATGCTGCTCTTGGTTCGATCCACATTAAACGTCCCGTTCTTCTTGTCGTAGTAAATGAGCGTCTCTTCTTGGCCTTTTTCCGAGCGGCGTACCTTGAGACCGAATTTCTGGGCCTCACGCGGATCAATCTCCATCACAATCTCTAGCATGTCGCCTTTGACATTTTGGATCAATTGATTGGCGCTTTCCAAATTTTTGTCCGAAAAATCAACCCATTTTTTCCCTCGAAGGCTCTGCAGTTCTTTAATCGGTTCGATATGCAATTTATCATGGTTATCGAGGCTTAGGGAAACCGGCAAAGATAAATTATGAGCCCATCCGGATTGATATTCGGCTTGCGGTGTTCTTACATTTTGCACCATGGAGAATACGACCGTTCTTCCGTCAGGTGTGACCAGACCGCTCTCTGCGGTTAAATAGCCGTCACCTACATCCATTTTGGAGGGTGCCTCCTGATCAGGAATAAATTTAAAGTTATCCCGGTCCCAAGTCCCGATCCAGTAAAAGACCTCAACATCTCTTTGCACATCGTTCGCTGGAGGAACATGCTCCGGCTTTTCATGGGGATTAATCATGAAAATATATTTTTGCTTGCCCGTACTATCCGTGCCTAACGGCAATAACACTGGTAGCTCCCATACCGTACCCAACTCTGGATAACGGCTTCTGTCACTAACGTATAGCGGCCCCTTATATTCCCAATTGTACATATCATCGGATACATACACCAAAGCTGTGCCGCTGCTGAAGTCTGGAAGACCAGATGTCACTAACTGATACCACTTGTCCACCTCTTTGTCGTACCATACAAACGGATCGCGGAACTCGTTGTGGATGCCTTTTCCGTTCTGCTCCGTTACCGGTTTAGGATATTTCACCCATTTTTCCAAATAGGGATCGGACAAATCCGCCGGAGTTGCCAACCCTGTTCTTTGGTTCGGCGACAAGGAGTCGTTGCCAGCGGTATAGAACAGAACAGGATTGCCGTTTCGATCATACGCTGCACTGCCTGACCACGTGCCGTCCGGATCTAGGGTGCCCGCTTCGGGCGCAAGAGCAGGTCTTACATTTTCCCAGTTCACCATATCGTCACTCACCCAATGCCCCCAGTGGATTTGATGCCAGAATGGACCTTGCGGGTTATGTTGATAAAATAAATGGTATTTGCCGTTATAGTAAATCGGTGCATGTGCTTCATTCATCCAGTTTTGCGGAGGCATCGCGTGGTACTGGGGTCGGTGCTGATCTCCGCCAAACACACTTGGATCCTCATCAATGTCCGCATTTGGAATTTTCGGAATTGCACCTCCATGAAGCGCCTTCACGCTCTCATATCCAGCAAGTATCTCCTGGTTCGTAAGGGCTTTATTATGCAGCTTCACTTCATCTAGGAGTCCGCTGAACATATTGAAGGAGAACACCCCTGCTAACTCTACAGGTTTATTATTTTTCCCGATGATCAGGCTTTCGGTAGATGGTGTGATCGGAACGTTGAGGGGGGTTACTTGGGAAGCCACTTCCTCACCGTTTAGATATAACTTAATTTTTCCATCTTCTTTACTGAAAGTAGCGGCCACATAATTCCACTTGTATTTTTCCAACGGGTGATCCTTTACCCATACCTGAATCCACTGACCGCTTATGCCTACTTGCATCGACCATGTACCGTGCCGATACATACCAAGAGAAAAGCCTTCCGCTTTATCCTGGTCGGATTGGTTTACGATCGCAGACAGCTTGTTTCCGTCTCCCCACTCATAGCTACGCGGTGCAACCCAAGCTTCGATGGTTAACGCGTCGCTTATAGGCACAGTATCGTTTGCATTGACCTCAATATAATTCGAGTATCCATCGAACAATAAGGCGCCGCCTTTTATTCCGCGCGGAGTCCATCTCGGATCCTTCGACGCCATATACCTGGCGTTGTTAAATACATAGTTCACATCGTGCTTAAGATCGTGTACTTTCTCCAACGCTTTCTTTCCTGCGCCTTCATCAAGGTTTAAGTAGAAAATAGTCCCCCTACCACTTGCTTGGAAACTATCAACGGCAATGCTGGCTTCATTGGAATGATCGACAACCTTTACATAGAGCTTCTTGTTGTAGTGTTCTTGCACTTTCCATAAGATTTTCTCGTTCGCGCTGACATTCCCGGTTTTCATAAGCAATGTGTTGCTGTTCGCATCGAAAAGTGCAACATATGCATTTTCCGGTTTGAGGATATCCAAAACAGTAAAATTAATTGTTCCGGTTCCCTGAAGCGTGAAAGTATTAGAAGTGATGGAGCCCTTTCCTTGCAGGGAGGATTTGGCATAAAAGTTCCCTTCTTTGCTCGCATGAGCTTCATCAGTCACTTCAAAAGCATCTTCCTCAACCGTCCAGCCATCGAGATTTCCGGTTTCAAAGCTTGGATTATCGATTTCATAGCGCTTGAAATCCGGCTTGATATCCGTCGCAACAATTCCTTCAGCTGGCTCCGACTCATGGTACATGGAGAATGCGTCCGCAAAAATGACTCCCCAATCCGAGGTTGCATTATCGACGACCTCCACATACAGTTTCTTGCCCAATTGTGTGGAAAGATCCGCCTTGTATTGCACCATATTGGCAAGCCGCATGCCCTGCGCAGGATCCGGGAAGCCAACGTCGGCGAATGCGCTATTTCCGTATCGGGCAATAACTTGTCCCGTATCGACTTCCACAATATTTATAAATACCTTGTCTGGGTTCTTTGCACCGCCAAGCTTGAAGCTGATCCAGCCGCTTCCGCCCAGCTCGAAAGTGCTGGAACGAAGTACACCTGTCGCAGATTCGTCATACTTCCAGCCGTTTAAATGATAAGCTCCTTCCTGGTTATACGGTATTTTTTCTGCCCACCAAGTCGTTTCGTCGGTTACGCTATTCGGACCGAACGCATCGCCTTTGATAACGGTCCATCCCGTCAAATCTCCTGTTTCAAATCCAGGATTCCGGATTTGATAGACTGAATCTGTAACTGACAATCCCATGTCATTCTTAGGAATATTCTTGATTTGATAAATCGCATCCGTAACCGATGATTTCACATCATTCTTAGGAATGAGCGTTTCTCCAGCAACAGTTCTATTTTCGGACGCGACAGAGATTCCCGGAACAACAAGCTGGAGCACCATAGCCCATATAACCATTCCCGATATCCAACATTTTCCTCTTTTGACTTTCCTCATTCTCGAGCCTCCTTCGAAACTTGTTATACTTGCGAACATCGATACCTCATTTCGAAATGCTCTCCTTGTACAAAGATGAATAGTCATGAAGAAGGGAGAATATGAATGAAAAATTTCCAAACGGAGGAATGCAAAGTTTCTTGATCATTTGTGCATACCCCATTCGTAAGGAGCGCCTAAACAACCGTCTTACCAAACGGACTGCATATCCCATATATCCAAGGATTTAACAAACGGTTCTCCATCTCCCCAAATCTCGAGTCCCAAAGCATCCATACGGCTCGGATATACCCGGGTTGTCAGGCTTTTCAATCCGCTTGCATAAGCTTCGACCATGGAGCGGTCCAAATAAATGTGAAGCTTCAGATTCTCCCCAAGCAGCTCCAACTTACCGCCTTGAATCCCTCCGCACTTTTCTCCAGGATGCAGGGTCGTTTTCGAGCGGTCGACCATGAGCAACGCTTGATTCCAATCATAATACAGCAGAGTTTCTTCCTCTCCGTCCGGCGTACAACGGACCTTGACTCCGAATTTTTTGGCGCTGCCGGGCTCCAATTCCAATTGAATCTCAAGCATGTCACCATGAACATTCCTAAGCTGCACATTAGTTTCAGCCAATGACTGGTCCCGAAGCGATAGCCGCTTAGGGCCACGCAGCGATTGAAGCTCCTGAATCGGCTCTATTCCCAGACGTCCGTCATCCCTCAAATACACGCTTAACGGCAAGCCTCCGTTATGAGCCCAACCCGACTTATATTCCATCTCGGAGGTCCGGTCGCCTTGGGCTATCGTAAAGACGATATTTCTGCCGGTCTTCGGATCAACCATTCCGCTCGGTCCGGTAAAATGGAAATCCCCGACATCAATCAATTGAGGCTCTTCTTGATCGGGGATGAACGAAAGATTTTGCTTGTCAAGTTGTCCGATCCAATAGAACACCTCGACATCCGCTCCCTTCCCCACAGGGCTGACAAGCAGCAGATGTTTGTTCACTCCCTGCTTGTCACTGCCAAGGGGAAGAAGCACAGGGAGCTCCCAGATGGGTCCAAGGTAAGGAAACTTCTGAATATCCGCTTTAAAAAACGGCCCTTTATACGTCCAATTCAGCATATCCTGTGACGCAAATGCCAGTGCTGCTCCACCTTCAATTCCGGACCCGACCAGAGCATACCAGCCGTCATCGTCCTTCCATACGAATGGATCTCGGAAATCCCCAAATGCGCCCATTCCCTTCTTCTGCACGATCAACGGCTCTGGATGTTTGACCCACTGAACCAGATCCGGGTTTCCGTCAAGGGTATAAGTGCTTCGGGCAAGCGCTACGCTCTGATTCGGAGAAGCGCTGTCATTACCTGCCGTAAAGAACAAGACAGGAAGTCCGTCAGCATCATAGGTTGCGCTTCCCGACCAGATCCCGTCCGGTGCGAGCTGATCCTTTTCGGGCGCCAGGGCCACGGGTAGATCACGCCAATGCACCAAATCCTGACTTACCCAATGTCCCCAATGGATCTGATGAAAGAACGGCCCCTGCGGGTTATGCTGATAGAACAAATGATATTGCCCGTCAAAATAGATCGGTGCATGAGGTTCGTTCATCCAATGGGCCGGCGGGCTAACATGATATTGCGGTCTGTGCCGATCAAGTAGCAGTGGCGTTCGGTCCAGCTTGATCTCGTCATAGTTTAATTGTGGCCGGATACCTTCATGAAAGGTATCCAGCACATGCCGATAAGAAGCGGCCACTTCTTCCGCGCTCAGCGCCCGATTATAAATCTTGAGTTCATCAATGATACCGCTAAACATGTGCAGGCTGAACACTTCCGCCAGCAGGCTGCTATGGTTATTCTTGCCGATAAGAAGATCCGTGTCCGCCGCCTCAGCCAGGCGGGAACCACGAGGCACGGCAGCTGAAGCGATTTCACTGCCGTTTAAATACAGCTTGATTTCCCCTTGGTTCCCATCGAACACAGCATTCACGTATGACCATTCATTCTTGGGCAGTTCATGGCCGTCCGGCGACCAAAGTTCCTTCCAGTCTCCTCCTTCCAGCCCGACTTGGAAGGACCAGGAACCGTGACGGAACATGCCGAGCAGATAACCCTGCTTGCGATCCAGGTTGTAGCGGTTCACGATGGCGGACAATTTGCCATCATCCCCCCATTCATAGGAGCGTGGGGCTACCCATACTCCTATGCTTAACGCTGATCGATACTCTGGCTCGGTGTTCTGATTTCCCTCATCGAACGAATGCGCAATGTAAGTCGAATAACCATCGAACAGAAGCCCATTTCCAATTACCCCCTGTCTCCACCGTGGAGGGCAAGGTTGAGTAAACTCCGCTTGGTTAAACACGTACTGGATATTATCCTGGACTTGGGATACGCTCTCCAGAGCGCTTGTACCGGTTCCTTCATTGAAGGCCCAATACATAATCAATCCCCGATTATCGGTTGCATGGCTCATACTTCAACCCTCCTGGATGTCTGCTCCGTTGGACCATTAGGAATATGAATGGAGTTAAGAGCATGCATATAAAACGAGTTCACTACAACTTCCCCTGATTTCGCACTTATCTCAATACGATCCATCGGAGCATCAGGGAATATTTGATCCGTCAGTGCAACCAAGCCCTCATTCGCGTACACTTCAACCGCGTTGCGATCCAGCCAGATATGCAGCTTGATCTTCCCATTCTCCGAAACCATTCTAGCACCGTGCTTGCACGCAAACGACGGGTAGAAATCACTCAGGCCCGATTTCGAGCGGTCGATGAATAGCCATTGGCGCACAGGGTCATAACCGATAATAGTCTCACTTTGCCCAGAGGACTTCATTTTAATATGAACCTCGTCTTCGGAACGAATGTCGATATCCGCTTCAATTTCAAGCAGAACATCATTCGTTTTTTGCGTAAACGGCACCTCTGGCGTAACCTTAACCTCATTCCAGCAGAGCGTTCCTTTCCGCAGCTGCTCTATTTCCCGAACAGGCATTTGGGTCAGAACTACGCCCTCGTCTCGACTGGTCAATGACAAGACGCGAGGCAGAGTCATTGTGCCTCTCCAGGCCCCGGTAGGCGTTTGGTTAGCATATTTCCAGTTGCTCATCCATCCGATGATCACACGCCGTCCGTCCTGCTCAGCTATATCCGACCAGGTGACCCCCGCATAATTGTCCCGGCCATAATCCAGCCACAGGATATGATCGGCCGGATGGTCATTGATGAACGTATTTCCGTCGAACTCTCCGATAAAGTATTGCGTGCGTGAGCCTTCTGGACAGTTGGGATTATCTCCGATGCTTATGATAAGTACCCATTTGGAATGTCCGCTGTCATCAACCGGCAATTCAAAGAGATCAGGGCATTCCCAAACTCCGTCATGCGAGCCTTCACTCTTTCCGAATTCGCCTGACAACGACCATTCACGCAAATTGTCGGAACGATAAAACCGAACGTGGTCTCCCGCGACAAGAGCCATAATCCAGGATGCACTTGGCGAATGCCAGAACACCTTGGGGTCCCGGAAGTCGACCAGATCATGCTCGTCGAGTATTGGGTTCTCCTCATATTTGTGCCAAGTTCGGCCTTTATCGCTGCTGTAAGCCAGGCTTTGCCGCTGGCGAGGTTGTTCGGTCTCCGGACAGCTGTCTGCATGAGTGAAGAGTGCGATCAATCCATGGGAACCATCGAACAGTCCGCTGCTATTATTCCAGTCAACCACACAGCAACCGGAGAAAATAGCGCCATGCTCATCCGGGAACAGAGCGATAGGCATATGCTCCCAATGAACCAGGTCTTGGCTTACAGCATGACCCCAGTGCATTGGTCCCCATTGGTTACTATAAGGATGGTGCTGATAAAACAGATGATAGACTCCCTCGTAATAGACTAATCCGTTGGGATCATTCAACCAATGGGAGTGAGGTGAAAAATGAAAACCCGGCCTAAATCTATCATCATCGTGCTGTTTATTTGTCTCGATTATCTGGGTAATTTCATCTGTCGTCGGCATAGATTGAAGAGCCCCTTTCCGTGTGGTTAATAATGCACCGCCGGCATTAGCAAAAGTTAGCATACCGATGATTTGCTGTTTGGTCAGCTGATTCAAATAAACACCGGCTTTCAGTATCTTATATAACAAGCAGCCCAGAAAAGCGTCGCCGGCTCCTGTCGTATCAGTGGCCTCTACTTGAAAACCCGGCACATATCCGTCATGATCAGCTAATCGGTAATAGCAGCCTTTTTCCGCTAAAGTTACGAAGATCCCGGCGATGCCGAATTGCTGTTGCAGCTCTAGCGAGCCTTTTTCCACATCAGTTGTACCCATTATAAAGTGGAGCTCATCTTCCGATATTTTCAGGATATCTGCATACTTCATGCCCCAAAGGATATTCTGTTTCGCTTCCTCTTTACTCTCCCATAAAGCAAACCGGATATTCGGATCGAATGAAAGCAGGACTCCTGCCTCTTTAGCCTTCACAACTGCCGCTCTTGTTGCCGTACGGGCCGGCTCATGGGTCATCGACAAAGAACCAAAGTGCAGTGCATGGCAGTTTTCAATCCTATCGAACGGGACATCCTGCGTGCGCAAGTATGTATCCGCTCCTGGTTTCCGGTAGAAGCTGAACGATCGGTCTCCGTTGTCATCCAGATGAACAAATGCCAGCGTTGTATTGGCTTCATCTGTAAACGTAAGCGCAGACACGTCGATGCCGCCGTTCATCAAGGTATCGTGCAGCAAGGAACCGAATTGATCATCCCCAACTTTGCTAATCAATGTCGCTCTAGCTCCTAAACGGGATAGAGCAGCTGCTACGTTAGCCGGAGCCCCTCCAGGATTGCATTCAAACTGCTCGTTGCCTCCCGTGGTACGACCTGATGGCGTAAAGTCTATCAATACTTCCCCAATGGTTATTACATCAAGCACAGTTTTCTCCCCACCTATCGTTTGATTATTTATTTTTTAAATTTGCATTATATCGATCCAACCCTTTTTGATAGATCTCCATTAATTCGTTCAGCCCCATCTTCTCGAGTGTCTTCACATAGCTGTCCCACTTTTCATCTACCTCGCCATCGACGATGAACTTGCCTCTTTGGGTATTTACATATTTAATAAGTTCTGGCTCAATCCGATTGATTTTATCTAGTTCATCCGGTTCAAAGAAGATGCTCGGATAGTTTTCCTTTTTCATATATGGAATGTAATATTTCTCCAAATACTCAGCACGCTTCTGAGCTCGGGGTTCCATATCAACAACTTTTCCGAAGTCATCGAAAGTAATGACGCCCGGATTTCCTGTGCCTGGAGCCACTTTTTGACGGAATTCACCTGCGGAGACTCCCTTGGGAAGCGGCAGGTTCACCAATTTTCCTTTTTCGTCCTTCTTGAATACGACATCCAACGGACCCCAGTGAATTTGAGCCGCCATGTAAGGGTCATACTGTTGATCGATCCAACGCATCGTCATTGCCGGATAACGGTTCTCCTTTGTAATCACGAAGCTACCTCGTCCCGGACCGCCGCCGTTGTTGCGACCAATCATTTGATCTCCATTTGGGCCTTTAAGCGGGGGCAGCAGAGCATAATCCTTACTACGCTCCGGTCCGACAACTTCTTCGACTTCCCACCAAACGTAGGAGCCGAGCGTTTCATCTGGTGTTTTGCCTTTTGCTAAATACTGAGCGGCATCCTGGGTGAACGATTCAGGGTCAATCAGCCCCTGCTTATACCAGTTATCATGAATATATTTTAATGCTTCCTTATATTGAGGTTGCGTAGCGGTAAAGATCACTTTACCTTCGCGGACGATCCGATGTTCCAAATTATCCGGAAGACCGAAAGCTCCGAATATGCCAGCAATGTCACTACACCACTGCATATGCATAAAGCTTAATGGGATTTCATCAGCCTTGCCATTGCCGTTCGGGTCCTTCGTTTTAAAGGCAATCAAAGCCTGCGTGTATTCGTCCAGCGTTTGAGGTAATTTTAAGCCCAGTTTATCGAGCCAATTTTTATTGATAACGTGAAAGAAGGGGTTGGTATCGAGCTTATTCTCTTCCCACGACGGCAGCCCATAGATGTGACCGTCTGGCGCTGTGATGGCTAGTTTAATATCAGGCCGTCGATCGAGAAGCGCTTTCAAATTAGGCGCATATTTATCAATTAAATTCTCCAGCGGAATAATGGTTCCGTCTTTACCGTAATTGATTAGATCGTAATCTGTGAATCCAGCTCCGTAAAAGGCATCTGGCAAATCTCCGCTGGCCAACAACAAATTTTTCTTCTCTGCAAAGTCAGTGTCTGGAATGTTTTCCCAATCAATTTTTACGTTTGTTTGTTTTTCCAGCCGCTTAAATATTTCCATTTTCGAGTAATCTGGCGCTAAAGCAGCTTTTGGGGATACCATCTTTAATGTCACCGCTTCTTTAACAATCGGAAGACCGGTTTTATTAAAATTTGCATCCTGATCTGGATTCACCGTCTGATTTTTTGACTCGCCTCCGCCTCCCGAACATCCGCTAAGAGCAAACACTCCAGCCAGCATTAGAATTCCAGCCCTTTTGAATAATTTCATCGTACATAACCTCCTTATGTCAGTCCACAAGCTGAGAACTTCCCTTGTCCTAGTTATTTACTTGTCTGAATGCTGAATTTAGGTATTCTGTTGCACATTCCCCCTTTCAGGCACCATGACAATGTTAGCCTTTGATCGAGCCGATCATCACGCCTTTAACAAAGTATTTTTGCAGGAAAGGATACAAAATCAGCAACGGTAGGCTGGATACCATGATGACACCATATTTGATAAGCTCTGTAACGCGCATCTTCGCTGCATAGGATTCCACGTCTATCATCATGCTCGAGTTGGCCTGATTCTGGACAAGAATGTTGCGAAGGACCAGTTGTAATGGATACTTGCTTTCATCGTTCAAGTAAATCAAAGCGTCAAAGAAACCATTCCAGAACCCGACAACATGATACAGTACCATTACGGCTATAACGGACTTAGACAAAGGTAATACGATGCTCCAAAAAAATCTGGTATTGGAACAACCATCAATGGAAGCGGCCTCCCACATTTCATCCGGGATGGTCGACTGAAAAAAAGTCCTTACGATAATGACATTGAACACACCTCCCGCTCCAGGAATAACAAGTGCCCAGATCGTATTCAGCATGTGAAGATCTTTAATCAGCAAATAGGTCGGGATCAACCCCCCACTAAAAAACATGGAGATCAGTAAAAACCACATTATCACCGACTTTCCTGCCAGTCCTTTACGAGCTAACGGGTAAGCTGCACATATGGTCACGGCAACTCCGATTAATGTTCCTAGACTCGCATATAAGATCGAATTGGCATATCCAATCCATATAGATGAATCGCTGAATATTCGCCCGTATCCATCCAGCGTAAAACCCTTTGGAAAGAACCATACTTCACCTGAGTAGATGAGATTGGGGTCACTGAGTGAAGCAATCAATACAAAATACAGCGGGAATAATACAAGCAACATAACTATGGTCAGCATGACGTAGTTGACGATGTCAAACCACATGTCTCCCTTGCTTTTTCTCTTTAATAATTGATTCAAAATGAACTCCCCCTTACCACAGGCTGGTTTCCGTCAATTTTTTTGCGATCCGGTTGACGGTGACTATCAGGATAATATTTACAACTGAATTAAACAGGCCAACTGCTGTAGAAAAGCTGTATTGTGCTTTTTGAATCCCGATTTCATAAACATAGGTCGGAATGATATTGGAGGTGGCATAATTCAAATCGTTCTGCATAAGGAAAGCCTTTTCAAAACCGATACCCATAATGTTACCGAGTGCGAGAATCAATAAGATGACGATCGTCGGCAAAATGCTTGGAATATCCACATGCATTACGCGCTTCCATTTGCTTGCTCCATCCATGATCGCGGCTTCATGCAATTCTGGATTGACCCCTGCCAACGCAGCAAGGTAAATGATGGTAGCAAAACCTGTCTCTTGCCAAACCCCTGATAAAATATACAAAGGGCGGAACCACCCTTCGTCGGCTAAGAACATAATGGGGTCCCCTCCAAACCAAGTGATGATGTGATTCACAATTCCGCTGTTTGGAGACAGAAAAACATTAAGCATACCGACGAGCACTACGGTCGAAATAAAGTGTGGTGCATAAATTACAGTCTGTACAATTTTCTTGTATCTCTTGGCCAGCATCTGATTGAGCATAATCGCTATAATAATCGGAGCTGGGAAGCTAAACACAAGCGATAGAGCACTGAGTGTAAGCGTATTGGTCATGATCGTCCAGAAGTTATAGGAATCGAAAAAATCAATAAAGTGCTTAAAACCTACCCACTCGCTTCCCCAAATCCCCCGACTTGGTGAAAAATCCTTAAAAGCAATTTGTATTCCATACATTGGATAGTACTTAAATACGAGATAAATAATAATGATTGGCAGCAAAAACAGATATAGTTCATAGTCACGTTTGATCTGGTTCCATATTTTGCGATTTGGCTTGATCGTAGAATGATCCCACTCACTAGTTCTTGAATTCATCATTACACTCCCTTTCTTGTAAAAGAATATTTTCATTTTTGAAACGTTTCCAATTTATTAAAAGAAAAACTTCAGTCGGTGATCCATACCATAAATCCACCGAATGAGCTGAAGTTTTTCCAAAGTCAAAAACAACCTTGCCTAAGATAACAGGAGACGATACATTTGCTGATCCAAACTTATTCCTTGGATCTTTTAACAGAGTAGTCTGATTGTCAAATGAAACGTTTCCAATTTATTATAAAAAAAAGGCGAGTTTGCAGATCCAGACTGAGATCCAACTGAATGAGCTAATATTTATACAATAAAACTCATGTCGTTTCGCCCTGCCTGAAGATAACGGGGAGACGATACACTTGCTGATCTAAAGTTATACCATCCATCTTTTGATACAGTAGTCTGATTGTCAGACGTGCCATCTCCTCCACTGGCTGCCTAATTGTAGACAATATCGGATGAAAATAACGATGATCCTGAATGCCGTCATAACCGATGACCTTTACATCTTCTGGAACTCGAATACCCTGCCTACCTGCTCTTTCTATATATTTGGCGGCAAACATATCGGTAATAGCGAAAATGCCATCCACATCCCGATGCTTAGATAGAAATTCGCCAAAATAGGCTTCGTCGTCCACAATAGGATCTGGTTTCTCGTATACAACATGGTCTACACCCAATTTTTTCGCCTCATCAATGAAACCTTTTCTTCGATTCATGGTTTCACTAAAAATTGAAGTTACACTTCCTATAAAGGCCGGTTTTTGGGCCCCTGCCTTAACAAGTTCCCTCAAAGCTAGACGGCCTCCCTCATAATTATCTGAGGTCACACAAGTGATTTTTTTGTTGAAATGTCTGTCAATACTTAGAATCGGAATGTCATTGCTTACGCTATTTTCTATATCATTGTAAGTAATGCCGACAATACCAGCCACTTTGTTTTGACGTAGCATATCCAGGTAATACAGTTCCTTTTCTGGCTTGCCGCCGCTATTACATAACATGAGCTTAAAGCCTTCCCGATCTAACTCATCCTCAATGTAATAAGCCAGTTCAGAAAAAAAAGGATGCCAGATACTTGGAAGCAGCAAGGCTACCATCTTGGATTTCCTCATTTTAAAATTTCGAGCGACTTCATTAGGAAAATAATTCAGTTCTTGTATAGCTTTCTCCACTTTCCTTCGTGTATCTGGTTTTACAGAGCCCGAGTTATTAATAACGCGGGACACCGTTCCCACAGCAACACCAGCTATCTTAGCTACATCTCTAATACTTGGCATTTAACCCCCCCATATCTCTTATGGGAATTATAATAGCACGAAGTTGGAAACGTTTCAATAATCTTTGAAGCGCTTTTTTTCTGACTTTTTTCACCCTATTTTCATTGATCGCTCCGGATCAACCGCCGAATTTGATACAAATCGCCCTCCATGCGGAATTCGCCTGGAGCCATTCCTGTATACTTTCGGAACACTTTGCCGAAATAATTCGCATTCGAGAAACCGGACTGTTCCGCCACCTGCTCCAATGTCAGATTTGCGGGCTCCAGCAGAAGCGCAGCCGCTCTTTCCAACCTCATACGAGTTAAATAGCGGCCGGGAGAGAGGCCAAGCTTGTGCTCAAACTCACGGGTGAGATGAAATTTAGAACATCCGGAGACCTCCGCCATGTCCTGAAGGCCAATGCTCCGATGCAGATTACTGTCAATGAAGGTCTTACAGCGTTCTACAATCGGAGGCAATGGGACGCTGCTGGCAAGAGTGACAAGATGACTCGCCAGTGACATGGCCAGTGAATAAGCAGCCCGTGAGCACTGATACATATCGCGGTAGCTGTTCTCAATAGCTTCCCGATAAGTCACCCACAGGAGATGCTCCAAATCGGTCCCCGGCTCAATCCGGAAAATGTAGCCGCTTATGTCCAGCCATTCCTGGAGGAGATGCAGCGCCAAGTGTGACAGTTCGAAGTAAAGCACTTCCCATCTGGGAGAATCAGAGGGGAGACGGTAGATATGGTCGCCCGGAACATCAGCCAGAAAAGCATCCCCCGGCTCGAGGGAATGTCTCCTCCCCCCCGTTTCAATCTCACCGCGACCATTCAATGTATATTGAAGCACACAATGGTCTCCGGTACGGTTCCGTCCATCCCAGATATAATCATGCGAAGTAATCAGCTCATATCCAGCACCTTTTAACAAGATATAGGGCATAGGTGTTATAAAGTGAAAAGATATCGAGGACTGCTTCTCTTTCCCGTTTCCCTCCCCATGATTCACAGCAATATTTCACCCTCCTCAATTTATAAAGTTACTCTTGTTTCGGTTCTTCTGCACCTTTACGCTAATGATAAAGACGAATTTTCTATAATCAGTTATTTCATACGCTTACTAAATTATAACACTAAAAGGAGCACGATTTCACTTATGGGCATTCATTACGATGAGAAACGCATGGTATTTCACCTGCAAACCCCCGGTTCCAGCTACTGCATTCAGATTGTTCGCGACGGCTACCTTGGGCATTTATACTGGGGACGACGAATCGCCATCTACCAGGATTCTGTACCTTTTGATTTTATCGATCGGGGCTTTTCGCCGAATCCTGACCCTGCTGACCGAAGGTTCTCCTTGGACAACCTTCCGCAGGAGTATCCGGGTTACGGGAACGGCGATTTTGGCATACCCGCCTATCAGGTCGGCCAGTCTAATGGATCTGAAATCTGTGATTTCCGTTACCAGACTCATCGGATATTCGCCGGCAAGCCAAAGCTTCCAGGTCTTCCTGCCACTTACATCGAGAGGGAGGACGAAGCGGATACGCTGGAGCTTGTGCTTGAAGATGCACTGACCGGTCTGCGTGCTACCTTAATTTATACTGTCTTTAACAAATACGACGCCATCGCTCGGTCGGTTCGTTTCGACCATACCGGCTCCGACAATCTGGTCCTTCTTCGCGCGCTCAGCGCCAGTATCGATTTCAGAGATGACGAGTATGACATGTTGACCTTCTACGGTACGCATACCAATGAGCGAAATATTGCGCGGAGACCCCTTATGCCCGGCATCCAGAATGCGGAAAGCCGGCGAGGTGCCAGCAGTCCCCAGCAGAATCCGTTTCTGGCCCTGCTTCGTCCTGGCGCTGATGAAGACAATGGCGAGGTATACGCGCTCAATCTCGTTTACAGCGGAAACTTCATAGCCCAGGCCGAGGTTCAGCAGTACCGGACGACTCGGTTGTCGATCGGCATCAATCCGTTTGGCTTCTCCTGGCAGTTGGCTCCCGGAGAAAGATTTCAAACGCCCGAGACCGTCATGGTATACTCTGCACAAGGCTTGGGCGGGATGTCCCGCGTCTTTAATAGGCTCTACCGCACGCGGCTCAGTCGCGGCAAATTTCGTGACGCCGAACGGCCGATTCTAATTAATAACTGGGAGGCCACCTACTTTGACTTTAACACCGACAAGATCGAAGCGATCGCCCGCGAAGGGAAAGAACTTGGTATGGAGCTCTTTGTCCTGGACGACGGCTGGTTCGGCAAGCGGGACAATGATTTGAGTTCCCTGGGCGACTGGACCGTTGACCGTCGCAAGCTTCCGGAGGGGCTGGACAATCTGGCCCGGCGGATAACCGGAATGGGCATGCAGTTCGGTCTGTGGTTCGAACCGGAGATGGTCTCACCGGACAGCGAACTCTACCGGCGCCATCCCGACTGGTGTCTTCATGTGACGGATCGTCCCCACACGGTGGGGCGAAATCAGCTTGTTCTCGATCTGGCGCGGCGGGATGTATGCGACTATATTGTTGGAGCGCTGTCCGATGTTCTGTCTTCCGCACCGATTACTTATGTCAAATGGGACATGAACCGCCATTTGACGGAGATCGGCTCTGCCCTGCTTCCGGCGGAGCGCCAGCGCGAAACAGGACACCGGTATATCCTCGGTCTGTATAGGGTATTGGACGAGCTCACTTCCGTCTTTCCGGATGTACTGTTCGAGAGCTGTTCCAGCGGGGGAGGGCGCTATGATCCCGGCATGCTCTATTACATGCCGCAAACGTGGACAAGCGACAATACCGATGCGATCAGTCGGCTAAAAATCCAGTACGGCAACAGTATGGTCTATCCGGCTGTGTCTATGGGCGCTCATGTTTCGGGTGTACCGAATCATCAAGTCAACCGGGTTACTCCTCTTGACACCCGAGGACATGTCGCGATGTCGGGAAACCTTGGCTACGAACTCGATCTTACCAAGATGTCGTCGCAGGAAAAGATAGCGATCAAGTCCCAAGTTGCGCTATATAAAGCAATTCGCCCCCTTATCCAATTCGGAGAATTTTATCGCATTTTAAGTCCGTTCGAGGGCAACGAGGTGGCCTGGGCCTTTGTTTCTGATGACCAGAGCGAAGCTGTACTTGCTTTCTTCCGAGTGCTGAGCCAGCCGGGTGAAAGGGTGCCTATTCTGAAATGCAAAGGATTGAATTCGCGTTACCTGTACCGCCATCACGAAACTGGAAAGATATACGGAGGTGACGAGCTGATGTACGCCGGTTTGACACTTCCAAGAATAAAAGGGGATTTTATCAGCCTGTTCTGGCGGTTTAGTAAGATCGACGAGCAATGAATGTATCAAAGCAAAAAAATTAGAAGTCCAACAGAAAGCAGGGCCTGAAATCATGAGATTTCAGGCCCTGCTCGCTATGCCCCTTCGCCGTGGTTATATTATTTTGAGAAGCAAAAATCAACTGGCAAATGTGCTGTAACAGCTTGCCGGTTCTCCGATAAATCCAAGCTACACCATCATTTTAAGTGAACACGAAGCAGTGGGGACACCGTCTACCACCCCAGCGCCTTCCATCGTCTCCACCGGTTTCACCATTTCCTGGTCGTCCGGGACCAACACTGGTGTGATCACCGGAAAGCCCGCCTGCTCGATTTCGGAAATATCAAATTCCAGCAGCTGTCCTTTCTTGATTTTGTCACCGGTCTGAACTCGTAGAGTAAACCCTCTTCCCATTTGTAAAGATCAATGGAGCGATAGAGCATGGCTCAGCCGGTAAGATTGGAACGTTGCGCTCCAAACGGCATAAAAGCAATCTTTCTGTTTCCATACTTTGGGGTCGCGACAATGATCGGTATACCCGGACGGAGGTCCGCTTATAACCGGGGAGGAGAACTTGTGTATACGTCCATCTCTCTCCATTTGAGCCATACACTGATAAGGCACTCGCTCCCAACTCTTATCATGTGTATTGCCGGTGTACCTGAGGGTACAATCGCCCATTGTGTTCGATTGCACTGCCCGAGTATACTCCATGACTGTCAAAATCCCGGTCCGGTTTTAACGCCACTCCCCGGTTCGTCCAGTGAACGAGATCCCGAGAGCTGGTATGATACCAATATTTGAGACCATGCACAGTACCGAGAGGAAAACATTGATAGAACAAATGATACTCTTCATGAAAAAAAGCAAATCCATTCGGGTCGTTCAGCAACCCTGTCTCAGGCTGGATATGATACCCCTGGCGCCAGGGGCACCTTGCCACTCTGGCGGCCAGACCGGAGATTTCCTCCGTATTGGTATCTTCTAATCTTCTGTATCTCTCTTCTTTTGTCCACTCCACAGCAACCTCCTTACTGCAAAATAGTTCCAAGCATGCTTAAACTTACGGTCGATCCGCTGCTTCGCTTGAAGTCTCCCCTGAGGCTGACGCATTTTTCCGCTTGCCCCAGAGCAGGGTGATGAGAAACGTAACCAGAAAGCTGATGCCCATGCCGATACAGAAATCAGCGATGGACTGTGGACGGATTGCGATAATACCGGGTAGCGCCGCCGGTCCCATTGAAATGGACAGCACATGTGCGTAAGCAATATAGGCGGAAGCCAGGCCGGAACCGATCATCGCAGCAATGAACGGGTAGCGAAGCTTCAGGTTGATTCCGAACATTGCAGGTTCGGTAATACCGAGCAGCGCGGATATGCCGGCAGCTGAGGCGATACTCTTCGTCTTGCTGTTGCGTGTGATGAGAAAGACGGCCAGCGTAGCCGCGCCCTGAGCGATATTCGCCATCGAGGCAATCGGAAGCAAGAAGGATCCGCCCGTCTTAGCAACGTCCGACAATAGTTGGGTATCCACAGCGAGGAAACTGTGATGCATTCCCGTTATGGCAATCGAAGAATAGAAAAAACCGAAAATACCTCCTCCAATGAAACCCGTCGTATCATAGAGCCAGAAGAGACCATCTGTCAGTCCGTTGCCCGCGGCGCGAAGGACCGGTCCAACAACAGCAAAGGTCAAGAGGCCGGTAACGAGGACAGACAGCAAGGGAGTCAACAGATTATCAAGATAAGATGGAATTACCTTTCGCAAATTTTTCTCGATTACCGATAAAATATAGGATACGGCCAGTACTGGCAGAACCGTTCCCTGATAGCCAACCTTTTCGATTGAGAAACCGAACAGTTGCCAGGTGGGTACTGTCCCATCTACAAGTGCCTGGCCGTAGCTGTAACCATTAAGCAGATCGGGATGAACCATAATCATGGCCAGCGCCGCACCCAAATAAGGATTTCCACCAAACTTGCGAGTGGCCGAGAAGCCGATCAGGATGGGAAGGAAAACAAATGGAGCGTTGGCGAATAAATTAATAATGCTTGCCCAATCGGCAATACCAGGGTACATCTCGACCAGAGACCTGGGACCAAACAGATTGCTGGCAGTCAGAACGTTGTTGATCCCCATTAATAGACCCCCGGCAACAATCGCCGGAATGATCGGAACAAAAATGTCGGAAAGTGCTTTCACAAGTCGTTGAAGCGGATTCATTTTAGCTGCTCCTGCCGTCTTTACATCGCCGGTGGACATTTCTCCGAGACCCGTAAGTTTGGCGAACTCGCCATACACGTTATTTACAATCCCGGCTCCAAGGATAATTTGATATTGCCCTGCTATAGAAAAAGTCCCTTTAACAACGTCCATTTGATCAAGCGCTTTTTGATCAAGCAAAGATTCATCTTCAAGAACGAGCCGCAATCGCGTCGCACAATGAGCAGCTGCCGTTATGTTTTCCTTACCTCCCAGGGCATCCAGGATGTCAGCTGCAACTTGCTTGTAATCCATATTTCTCTCCTCCTAATATTATGAAACCGGTTCCAATTTAATTAAAAAAAATGTTCGTTACCGACATTGGCCGGTAATTTTTGTTCGAAAACAACTGCCCTCCTATTACTTTCTCCGAAGAAGGTTATTGCCCCACTTCACCACTTCTCGCTCCCTTCAATAAGCCCCTTTTGACCACCCGTAGGATTGGATGGACATACAACCCTTGCCATAGGAAAAAAATTGCTCAATTCAAAATGTTTGTTTTATATTAAATTTTGTAAGGGGGCTGTTATTTGATAATAAAACACTATCCATGTCATCCTCAATGGTAAGTTAATGCGATGGCAGGGTAAAAAATTGCCCCTTCATTAACACAAAAATCCACCGCAGAAAATAAAGGGTCGTTGCTGCTTCCAGCCCGGTTTTCCTACACTCTGACCTGAACAGACTGAAACACGAGGATTATTTGCTAAATCCATAAGAGTGCTTGCCTGCCAATCGTCAGGAAAGAATTTAAGCATCTCTTGGCAGAACAATGTGGGTTCTTACGATATTCAGGAATCGGTTTATTGAATACTTAAAGCCTCCGTTTCGTCTCCGGTGAGTCCTTCGTCTTCATCATCTACCATCGTCTCTACCCAATTAATGTCTGCAAAAGCTATCTTCATGTACTCCATCAGTACGCGCTGAGCATTGAATCCTACCTCATCAATCATAGATTCCTTAGTAAAGTTTTCTGAAACTAACCAATCAAAAAACATAATATAGTCATGGCAATAGTTCAGAAGCACTGATAAACCTCCCCACCTATAAGTTCATCACTTTGGTCGTTTGATCAATGATGAAACTGAAATCACCTCTTGCAAGTGGTGAATTATATATTATTATACAATTTTATCTATGTATTCCATAAAAGAATTCTCCTTGGACGCAAACCATCATTCTGAATCCATTACTATAGAAAAAAGCCGCCATTAAGGGCGACTTTCTACATCCTATGTTCTGTCCTCCAAGAGCTTCAATCTTAATTTGATCGCCCACCAACAATAAAGGTTGTTTTTCAATCTGGGCACATTATTGTTCTCTAGGTGATAACGGGTTGCAAATGAATGTCTCAGAGAATGCACGGATAAAGCTGGTTTTCCAAAAGCTGAAGCATATTTTTCAATCAGTTTCTCATTGGTTAAGCAGAGATGCTCTTCATGAACAGCTATTATTGTCATCAGAAATTTTCGTCCATATCAAAATAAAAATCAGGTTCTCTCCCGTTTCCGGTAACTGTTTCTGGAACGGTACTGCTGCGGAGATCTTGCCGGATAACGTGCGGGAAAAGAAAACATATGGACCAGATGGGTAAACGGAATGGAAGCGAACAGAAGAAACGCCAGGATGATGTGAAGCTGAAACACGAAGGGAACCATGTGCATCAACCCGTATTGCGGATTAAAGGTGAACAGGCTGCGAAACCAAGGCCCGATGGTCGTACGGTATTCATAGGCCACCACAGTCGTATTATACACGATGGTCATATAGGTTCCGATGGCTGCGATGATCAGGACTAAAATCACTGCAAAATAATCACCAAAACCCGCATGGGCCCTTACCCGACGGTTAAGGATTTTGCGCATAAGCAGAAGAACCAGACCGATGACGACCATCAGACCGGCAAAGCCGCCCCCCGCGATCGCAAATATATGATAGGTCTCATCGGATATGCCGAAGAAATGATAAACACTGCGCGGGATCAACACACCCATGATATGGCCAACAAACGCGAAAATGATCCCGTAATGGAACACAGTCGAACCGATTCTGAGCCATCTTTTTTCAAAAATCTCCGTGGAAGGCGCCGTCCAGCTGACCTGACGAAAAGCAAACCGATAGAGCAAGCCAAAGATCATCACCGTCAAGGTGAGATAGGGAAACACGACCCACCAAAAGATACCAGTCATCATTATACCTCCATTCCTTCGCACGTTTTGTAGACAGGTAAGCCTGAATCGCTACGAGCCGTACCGTCCATGCCAAACAGGATAGGATAAGGCAGTTCATCCAGATCGGCGCTCTCCCGCTTGCTCTCCAGCATGCGAATTTCTTCTTCCGTAGGGACCTCGAAAACATCGGTCATCAGAAAGTTCAACAACCTGGAATAGGGACTGTCTTCAGACAGATGCTTCCGAATCCGCTCTGTGGCTGCGGCCAGCCGGAGTTCAAGCGCGCGTACATGAACATTGTCGGACCTTACGGCCAGTAGCTCGTACAACAGCGGAATGAAGTCGCACAGCTCCCCGCTCGGCATCATAAAGCCCGCATCCCGGACAATATGCTGAAGCAAAATCAGAGCTGCCCCACGTTCCCGACTGTCACCCAATTCATGAGCGGTCAGATAGAGTCCGGTCTTTTCCTTCCAATCGAACGTCCAAACATAAATTTCCTGAAGCTCCTTGGGAGGAACCGAGAAGATAGCCTCGGCCGCCTGGCCAAACCTGCTCGCCAGCTCATTATCTTTCATTTCCTCTTGGACAGCTGCAAGCAGTTCCTCCTTCATTTCCTGAAAATCCTCACCGGGATATCCTAGCAATCTGGCGCAGGCCGCCAGCAAAACGGGCTTATGTTCCATCATCCATGTCCTCCCTTGCGAAAAGATGTGACGTGACCGCGCTTGACGGGGTAATGGATTCAATGCTGCAGGCCCCCTGCTTGTAATGAAGCTCTTTCGCGCCATCCATTTCCCTCCGAGCGGTTGGGATCACAAACCTTTCGTTATATTTGGCAACAGCGAACAATCGGGTCATCTCTTCAATTTCCTCCACTGTAATTCCCGCCTCTCCCAAAAGCTGGCTGTGTCTGAGATCATCCATGCCGCCAACGGCTTGCTGCCGCCTATGTACACGCATGGCGGTCATTTTAAGCAACACTCTACGGATGACGGAGGTATCCCCTGCCGTAAGCAGAGATGCCAGATACTCCATTGGAATCCGCATTTGATCGACGGCGGGAATATAGTGATCGGTCTGAAGCTCGTCTTCTTCAATATGGTTCATAATCGGGCTAAGCGGTGGAACATACCACACCATAGGGAGCGTGCGGTATTCCGGATGAAGTGGCAGAGCAACCTTCCACTTCATGGCAAGCTTGTAGATCGGCGAGCGCTGTGCCGCATCGATCCAGGAATCGTTGATCCCGCTTCTTCTCGCCTCCTTGATCACTTCCGGCTCGAAGGGGTCAAGGAACACCGAAAGCTGGGATTCATACAAATCCTGCGGATTCTCCACGGAAGCTGCCGCCTTGGCTCGATCTGCGTCATAGAAGACGACACCGATATAGCGAATCCGGCCCACACAGGTTTCCGAGCAAATCGTGGCCATGCCCGCTTCTGTCCGCGGGTAGCAGAAATTGCATTTTTCCGCCTTGTGCGTATTCCAGTTGTAGTATACCTTGTGGTAGGGGCAGCCGTTGGTACAAAATCTCCACCCCCGGCAGGCGTCTTGATCCACAAGTACAATACCGTCCTCCTCCCGCTTGTACAAAGCTCCGGATGGACAGGAAGCCACGCAGGAAGGGTTCAGACAGTGCTCGCAAATGCGGGGCAGGTACATCATGAACGTCTTCTCATACTCCATGGCGATCTGTTCCTGAAGCTGCTTGACATTTGGGTCCAGCGGTACGATCTCGCTTCCGCCAGCCAGGTCGTCATCCCAGTTCGGGCCCCATTCCGGCTTGTCCATATATTCGCCGGTAATCAGTGATACAGGCCGGGCGACCGGAAGATGCTTCCGCTTGGGGCTATGAATCAAGTTATCGTAATCATAGGTCCACGGCTCATAGAAGTTGTCCAGGCTGGCCATATTCGGATTGTAAAAAATATTCGCCAGCTTGGTGATTGGCCCCCCCGCCCGGAGTGCCAGCTTTCCGTTGCGCAGAACCCACCCGCCTTTAAATTTCCTCAGGTCTTCCCATGCCCGAGGGTAACCGGGACCCGGCCGGGTTTCCACATTGTTGTACCACATGTATTCCGTTCCGGGCCGATTGGTCCACGTGTTCTTGCAGGTCACCGAACAGGTATGGCAGCCGATGCATTTGTCCAAGTTCATGACCATGGCGACTTGCGCTTTAATCCTCAAGCCAGTCAACCTCCTTCAACGGTCGGATGATTGTCATCGTATCTCTCTGACTTCCTGTCGGCCCGTAGTAATTAAACCCGTAGCTCAGTTGGGCATAGCCTCCGATCATATGTGTCGGCTTCATCGTAATTCGAGTCACACTGTTATGGGTACCGCCGCGCTGCTTGGTGATAGAGGTACCCGGCACGCCAAGCGTGCGATCCTGGGCATGATACATATAAGCGATCCCCTCTGGAATCCGGTAAGTCAGCACCGCTCTTGCTGCGATGACTCCATTCCGGTTATATACCTCAATCCAATCGTTATCCTTGATCCCGATCGAAGCCCCGTCTTTTTCGTTCAGCCAGACGACCTGCCATCCGCGGAACAGCGTCGACATTTGATTGGTGTCGATGAACATCGTATGAATTCCCCATTTTTGGTGCGGGGTCAAATAACGGATCGTCATCGTTTTTCCATTCGCTGGCACTTCTTTCTCACCCTTAAAAAAAGGAACGTGCTCCAGCGGCGGCAAATAAAGCGGCAGCCCTTCACCGAAATCCAAAATCATCTCATGGTCCAGATAAAAGCTTTGTCTGCCTGTTAAAGTGCGCCATGGAATGCTGTACTCCGTATTTAAGGTAAAGGGCGAGTATCTCCGATTGTCCTTCTCCAAGCCACTCCAGACCGGAGTTGAGATCGTATGCCGGGGCTGAGCAGTAATATCCAGAAGTGTGAAAGCCTCTTCTTCCCGAGGTTTTGAGATGTCCTCCAGCTTTTTGCCGGTTTTGGTCTCTAACGAACGCCAGCCTTCCACGGCCCGTTCTCCGTTCGTGGCGCCAGACATCAGCAGAATCGCTTCGATTACCTGTTTATCCCGGAATAGATCCGGCTGTCCTTTGCCAATCCCCTCATGTTTCGATGCCCCCAGCCGCTCCATGAGCTGGCCGTACACCTTGTCGCCGGGAATTTTAATCCCCTTTGTTCCATAGCCCTTTTTAATGTTCGGTCCGATGGTAATCATTTTTCCATACACGTTCGGATAGTCACGCTTCACCAATAAAAAATGGGGCATCGTTTTGCCGGGCACTGCCTCCGTCTCTCCCTTGCGCCAATCGCGGATTTTTCCGTGAACTTGGGCGATTTCATCTGGACTGTCATGTCCGAGCGGAGTCATGAGAACATCCTCGCAGGCTGGCAAATGTTTCTCTGCCAATTGGGAGAACGTTTTGGCGATTTCCCGAAAAGCGTCCCAATCGCTTTTGCTTTGCCAAGGTGGTTCAATAGCTGGATTAAACGGATGGACAAACGGATGCATATCGGTCGTGCTTAAATCGTATTTTTCGTACCAGGTCGCTGCTGGCAGCACGATATCCGAAAACAGCCCTGAACTCGTCATTCTAAAATCCATGCTGATGAACAAATCGGTTTTGCCTTCCGGCGGAACATCATCCGTCTTCACCGTCTCCGGCCGCCACGAATGGCTCGGGTCCGTCAACACCTGATTGTCCGTCCCGATCAAATGCTTGGCAAAGTATTCATGCCCTTTACCGCTATCGCCAAGCAGATTGGACCGCCAGTTGAAAAAGACACGCGGGAAATTGTTCGGATCATTGGGGTGCTCCACCGCAAAATCTAGCTCTCCCTCTTTAACCATTCTCGCAATTTCCTGTACGGCCTCCTGATCGTCCGAAAACCCTTTTTCTCGAACCTGTCTGGCCACATCGATGGAGTTCTGGTTGAATTGCGGGAATGAAGGCAGCCACCCGAGCCTTACGGCCAGAGCATTGACATCCGCAGGATGCATATGGTTAAACCGCCCGCCCCAGGATGGTTTCTGCTCCTCATTGACCTTGGCCTCATAGCGGAACTGCTCCGTCGCGAAGTAGAAGAAGGAGGTTCCGTTTTGTAAGCGGGGAGGCTTGATCCAATCTCCTGCAAATGCGATCTGCTGCCACCCCTCCACTGGCCTCACCTTTTCCTGACCTACGTAATGGGCCCATCCGCCGCCATTTACTCCCTGGGAGCCCGTGAGCAGAACCAAATTCAGAATGGAACGGTAGATTTGGTCGCTGTGATACCAATGATTCGTTCCTCCGCCCATGGCGATCATCGATTTTCCACCTGTCTTGGCCGCATTTTCGGCAAACTCCCTCGCTACCTGAATGCAATGAGATTTCTTGACGCCAGTAATCGCCTCCTGCCAAGCCGGAGTGTAAGGCTTCGGATCGTTATAATCGACCGGATAATCGCCTTGCAGTTGCTGTCTGGGTACACCCACATGAGCCATCATAAGGTCATAAACCGTCACGACTTTGAGCGTCCTGCCTTCCACACTCGGCAAATGCTTTACAGGAACTCCACGCCGAACTGTCCCTCCCTCCGATTCCACGAAATAAGGAAAGTCAACGGGAGCCACTTCATCCGCCGCATCAATAAATGACAGCAGAGGATCCACTACTGTCCCGTCAGGATTTTCGAGATCCAGGTTCCACCTGCTGTCCTGATCCCAACGGAAGCCCTGGCTGCCGCTCGGAACCATCGGCGCTCCTGATGCCTCGTCCCAGACTACCGTTTTCCATTCGGCCAACTCCTGGGCATCTCCCAAGTCGGAGGCCCGGAGGAAGCGGCCCGAACGAAACGCATCGGCATGTTTCTCTAGTATCACGAGGAAAGGCAGGTCTGTAAATTTTTTCGCGTAATCCGTAAAATAAGGGACTTGCTGATCCACGTAGAATTCTTTGAGAATGACGTGGGTCATAGCCATGGCAAGCGCGGCATCGGTCCCGGCTTTAGCTGGCAGCCAAATGTCCGCAAACTTTTCATACTCGGCATAATCGGGGCTGACCCCGACCACCTTGGTGCCGTTATAACGGGCTTCCACCATGAAATGCGCATCAGGAGACCGGGTTTGCGGAATGTTGGTCCCCCAGATAATAAAATACTTGGAGTTATACCAGTCGCCGCTTTCCGGCACATCTGTTTGTTCTCCCCAAACCTGCGGCGAGGCAGGGGGAAGGTCTGCATACCAATCATAAAAACTGAGGATGGTTCCGCCAATCAGCGACAGGAAGCGTGTCCCAGCCGAATAACTCACCATGGACATGGCCGGGATCGGGCTAAAACCAACAACACGATCTGGACCGTATTGTTGAATGGTATGGATAATAGAGCTGGCAATCATCTGACAGGCATCATCCCAATCCGCCCGAACGAAGCCGCCTTTCCCCCTGGCCTTGACGTATCTGTCACGCTTTTTGGGATTGCTGACGATGTTTTTCCAGGCCGTGACCGGGTCCTCAACAACTGCCAGCTCCTCACGCCACATGTCGTACAAATCACCGCGGATATAGGGATACTTCACCCGGATCGGGCTATAGGTATACCAGGAGAAACTTGCCCCGCGCGGGCAGCCCCGGGGTTCATACTCGGGGAAGTCGGCTCCTGTGGTCGGGTAGTCCGTTTTTTGTGTCTCCCAGGTGATAATGCCGTCCTTGACGAAAACATTCCAACTGCAGGAACCGGTACAGTTGACGCCATGTGTCGACCGAACGACCTTGTCATGCTGCCAGCGGCCACGGTATAGGCTCTCCCAATCCCGGGATCTTGGGCTCTCCTCGGTCCATCCCTCGTTTATGGCCTCTCCGCGTTGCAAGTATTTCAACGCATCAAGCAGCTTGTTTTTATGCTCAGCCATTGCACAGATGCCCCTTTCCCTGCTGGTTTACCGGGTTAAACCTTTCCCCCGTCAGTTTGAAGCTGTCTTGTCCCAACTGAAGCTCTTCCATAAACACTTCCCAATCCGCTGCGTTGCAAGCCGCGATAATCAGGCGCTGAAGCTCGTTCAGATCCTGCAGCCGGCAGATTTGTTCTTGCACAGGCTGCGGCACTCCGCCGAATCTCATCTCAAGCAAGGCAAGCAAATCATTCCGATCATCCCGGACAAACTGTTCCGTTTCCACCTGATTCATCTGGTTCGCCTTCTTTCGTAGCCATTTTTCCAACTCATTCTGCCGACCTTTGTTAGAATTTCATCATTTTAAAATAATCGGCAATCATCGATTTCTTAATCTTTTCCGCCGACTGTTTAAAAAAGGTCAAGACCTCTTCATCGCCGTCTTCCACTAATGCCCAGGAAAATTTCCTGCTGGTGACCTGCCCCAATTCCTCGCCAAATCGGAGGTAGACGGTGATGCCGTGATCATCGGTCCGGCCACCCGCCTTCACATCATAAGGATGAAGGTGGAGCATCTCGAGCTCTTGTACCAGTAGCCGATACAGTCTCGGCTCCACAGATTGAAGTGGTTTGTCGGGAAGCATCGCCGCCAGTGTATAGGTCTCATTTTTCATGGAGCAGTCCCTCCACTTCTTTTTCCAGCATGTTCATTTCATCCCGGTTATGCAGTTCATCAACGATAATCAAAGCCTGAAAACGAGCAAGAAGCTCGCCACCCACCTTGCTCTGCGCCAGCAGTTCCTTAATCTCAGCGACAATTTCTCGCATTAATTGATGATCGCGAGTCAGGGAAATAATGACGTTCTTCAACTCCGACTTGATGCCCACAGCTTCTACATATAATCCTTCCTCTTCGCTGGCTGCGTGCTGGAGCGTACGCCCCTCCCAATGCTCCACCGTGATGTAGGCAATTTCCTCCGCTTTGTCCAATTCACCTTTTTTTATACTTCTGTACAACAGTTCGGTAAGTTCTCTTGCTTCGCCTAAGGCCGCCTCATGAATCATCGAATGACTGTCCACATGTCTCAATGCGGGTCCTGACATGAATCCCCCGCCTCCTTTCCTGTTGCTTTTTTTGAGAAATGATTTCGCGCTAGCCCGCCGCCTTCACCTTCCCCGATTACGGAGTCAGCCAGCGAAAGGTCGTTGAATATAGCCACATAATGAGTGACATTCTGCTCGTTCGTAATTGCCGTTACCGAGAGCCACTCTCGAAAAACCTCCCCGCTTGCCTTGCGATTGACGATCTTTCCCTGCCATTTTCCGGTGGTCAGCAAAGTGTCCCAAAAGGCATTATAGAAAGAGCGATCTTGGAAGCCGGAGCTGAGTATATTGGGAGTTTTTCCAATCACCGCTTCTTTGGGATATCCGGTGACCTCGGTGAAGGCGGCGTTTACGGTATGGATCACGCCCTTGGCATCAGTGACCATCACGGCATCGGCTGTGGACTTGATAATATCCGACGCAAACTCCAGCTTGTTGCTGAAAAATACCCACAGAACAAGTATCAGGCTGGCCAGCGAGGCTTCGGACAAGGCCATAAAGCCGATTGCGTAGTGGCCCGTCCACCCAAACAGCAGGGTAAGCAGCAGTGGAGGAAAAAAACCGCCCAGACCGCCCGCTGCAGAGACGATCCCGCTGGCGATGCCCCCCTGCTTTGAAAAGTAAAGCGGGACCAGCTTGAACACCGCGCCGTTCCCGATACCGGCGCACACGGCTACCATCAAACAACCCAACGTAAAAAGAGGCATGGTCAATCCGAAAGAGAGTAAAACTCCTGACAAGGTTAGGCCGGCAAACACGAACATAAGAACTACAAAAGGATTGGACTTGTCGGACAGTATCCCGCCTACTGGACGGAGAAAGGTAGCCAAGGCGATAAAACCCGCCGTCCTGAGTCCGGCATCCACCTTGCTTAATTCAAAATAGCTGACCAGAAAACTGGGGAGATAGATTGTAAAAGCTACGAAGGAGCCGAAGGTAATGAAGTAAAATATGCTGAAAAACCACAGCTTTTCGTTGCGATAAACCTGCTTGAGTTGATTCTTCCAGGAGCTTCGTACACGCTCTTCGCGCTTATCCCCTAAAAACAGATTCAGCAGAGCGAAAAGGGCAAGCAAAATCAAAAAAAGCTGAAGGGCTCTTGACCAGCCGATCGCATCAGCCACCCACGGTGCGCCAAAGGTAGAGATGGCCGTACCCAGGTTCCCGATCCCGTATATCCCATTGATGGTGCCCTGCTTTTCTTTGGGATAATATTGAGGCAGTGAAGTCACACCGATCGAGAACGTAGCCCCGCCTATCCCAAGAAAGAAGCCCCCAACCGCCAAATCCAGAAAAGTATTGGCCTGGCTCAAATAGTAGACAGGAACAAGCAAAATCAAGAAACTGACTGTATTCATCAGCCTTGCCCCGAAGCGGTTGGTCAGAATCCCCGCCGGAATTCGCAGCAAAGAGCCCAAGATTACCGGGATCGCGGTAGACCACGCTCTTTGTCCAGGCGTCAGCGGAATATCCTGACTTATGTAAGAAATCAGGGAAGAGATCAAGACCCAGGCCATAAAGGAGACAACCAGACTAAGGGTTTGCAATGGCAACTGAATTTTTTTTACCATGTATAGCTCCCCTTTGGAGATTATTCGAATTGCAACTATAGGATATAATATCCATTTTTGACAAACTTCTGGCCTTTCAAACATTTGATTTGGGGAGATAACAAATGACGGCTCACTTGCAACCTGTGATGGAAGGATGCTTGCCATGATCGGCTACGATGTGGAAAAATATTTTCGGAAGATGCTGTAGCTGGCGGGCAAAAATCAGGTCAACTTTTTATGTAGAGCAATTGCATTTGTATTTTATGAAGCTCAAGCGATTAATAGTTTTTCCACGTCCATGACCAGTTCTTCGCCTGTCATATTTGAATACTTTTGGCCAAATAGAAATTCTAAACCACTGTCTTTTTCTATTGTACAGGATGAAAAACTCCAACTTGACATGGTTAATCAAAATAGTAGGTTTCTATTGATTGTTACGCTGGAAAGATAAGCATCGTTTGCAGAAATGGGCATATACCCAGGTGATTTTCAAAATAAAAAAACGCTCTAGGTTATCCTAAAACGTCTTTTGAAAATAGAAATATTATCCATAGAGGTCAACATCAAATGATTAAAGTTTGAGCTTGTACCCGATGCTCTCTAACGGGTAACATCAAACTGTAATTAAGATGCATATTGTCAGGATAGTAACTAGCAGCAGTCCATCTTGTTCTGCCCCAATTAAAATATTATTATCGCTGTGTAGATATGGTTGCAATAATGTCGTTATCACCTTCTATAGACTTGAAGACCTTAGCGCCCTTTTTGATCGCTTTAAGCGTGATTATGGCGTAAAGACGAGGCTGAAACTAATGAACGATCGAAATAGATAAACAGACTCATAGATTCATTTATTGGAATAAAGCAAGCAATTTGGCGGTCTTTTTAGACCACCTTTTTTATTCTCAGAAGGTCTTTTAAAACAATTTTTTTGAATGGCTGCTGAAGTCTGAAACTTCAAAGTAGAACCTATAAATCCTTGCGCACAAAGCTGCGCAACCCGAGTCCAAAGAGCACAGCCGTGTAAAATGCCGCGTATATCAAAAAGGCTGTTGAAGGAATCTCGCCGATACCAAACGGTCCACTTGTGCTTACCGGGATGAGTCCATTAATATTCTCAAAGCTGAACAACACTGCCTGCATTTTACGCTGCAGTCCATCGGCAGGCATGATCAGGGACAGGACACCCGTTATATTGTTCAGGGTCTGCATGGGACCTGGCTCCAGACCCACAGAGCCGATGATTTTTCCAACCATGCCACCGAGCCAACCAGCCCCATAAAGCATCGTCATGACGACACCATTCGCAACCGATGACAAATAGCCGGATCCGAACATGGACACGGTTACAAGCAAGGGAACGACTGAAGCAAATAGCAAAAAAGACTGCACCAGCACTACCGGATCACGCGGGATCGAAGCATGCACATCGGTGATCCACAAAATCAGGCTGTACAATACCAAGGCATAGATTACACCAAGCGAAACATAGCCCAGCCAGCGGCCCGTATACCATTTCCACCTCGGAATCGGCCGTGGCAGCATCGCCTGCATGACCCCCTGCTCCGCCTCACCCGCAATCGTGGAAAATGAGCTGAAAATCGCTAAAAAGGCGAGTACAAAACTTGCGAAGAAAAAACCGAGCATCAAAATGAACATCCCGAGCGTAAATTCCTGGATCATAGTTTCATTATTCGTACCGCCTGTGATCACCCTAGAGGTAGAATCTCCTGCGATGGCGCCGGCAATAAACCAAAATCCCAGCAGGAATACAACAGTTAATAAAAGTGTCAGCAGGAGGACCCGTTTGCGCAGTAGCTCCTTCCAGGTCATGGTCCAAATAATCCTCATTCCTGTTCCCCCCTATGATTCAGCCCTGCAACAGCCTTCATGAACCACTCTTCAAGCCGTTCTCGAACTTTGGTGACTTCATATAACGTCATCCCCTGTCCGATCAGCAACGTATTGATCCAGCCTGCCTGTTCTTCGCTCTCCAGTTCCGCTTCAAGCCAGACGGTATCATCTATGCCCCTCTCTCCTGTAAATCCGCCTTCGGCTTTTCCATCTGTTATTACTCGAAAGCTGAGCTCTGTCGTATCCATAAGCCAGGACAGCAAAAAAGGCGAAAATCCGCCGACTTTAAAACGCCAGCAGACTCGCTTCTGGAGCATTTCGGCTACCCGCCCATGGCGGAGAACCTGTCCGTTATTCAAGAGTGCCATTCTGTCGCATAATACTTCCACATCCTCAAGCAGATGGGAGTTTAAGAAAATCGTTTTCCCCTGCTGCTTCAGTTCCTCAAGTATATTACGTACATGCATTCGTCCAACCGGGTCCATGGCGGAAGAAGGCTCGTCAAGAAAAATCACGGCCGGATCATTCACCAGCGCGCAAGCCAGTCCAAGCCGCTGCTGCATGCCTTTGGAATAATGCTTAACACGGTCCTTCCCCCGCTGACCCACACCTACCATGTGCAATAGCTCAGGAACTCTCTTGTCGATCACCTGCTTGTCCAAACCGCATAATCGCCCATGCAACCGGACGACCTCATCACCGGTAAGCCATTCCTGATACCGGTACAGCTCGGGAAGATACCCGATTTGCCGTTTCGCTTCGAGCGTTCCGATGGGTGCACCCATCAGGGTTGCTCCTCCGGCCGTCGGATGGATGAGCCCGACCAGCATTTTCACAAATGTGCTTTTCCCGGCTCCATTGGGGCCGAGGAAGCCAAAGGCTTCCCCTTTCCCTACGGTGATGGTCACGTTGCGGCAGCCGCGCCCGTTGCTGTATTCCTTGGTTAATCCTTTAGTGTCGATTGTCGGCTTACTCATGCCTCAACCAGCTCCTTAAGCTTGTTCATAAAATCAAACTCTGACTCATAGGCGCTCCCACCTTCAAAGGAAAAGAACTGTCCGTCTTTGATCCAGATAGCGGTACGATTCGTCATTGAGCTGTACTTCATGTTTGTAACCAGAACCTTGGTTCCTCCAACGGTAATCTCAGAAGTTTCAGCACTTTTATTAACCACATATGGCATAGGAATGGAACCTGCCAGAATGCGGCTGCGCTTTACCTTCTCTTTCAGATCGGAAGGCAGAATCGGAAGCTGAAGAACGGCATCCACCGCTTTTTCTGTATCAACGGACGGATCTACCGTAATTTCTGGAGCCTGCATCTGTGTCAGAGTTGCCCAGTGGTCCTGATCGGTACCCAAATCGTAATTTACGCTTTCATGTGTACTAAACGCTATTTCTTTACCGTCCATCGACTCCGGCAGCAGCTTCGTTGCCCCTACACGCTGCATAGCTTTATTGAGCTCATCCACATTCAGCATCATTGTAATTTTTTGCGAAGGAGTAACGTACACACTTTCCTTCGTTCCGGCCACATTTACTGGAAGAAGCTGATATCCGAGCTTAGAGACGGCTTGTTCACGCGTAAAATCCCCCTGTACGTTTCCGCTTTCCGATGTAAACTGGCCAAAGGTGTTTTCTATGTCGGCCGATTTTCCCGGAACCAGCTGATTAAACATACCTTCGAGCGTGCTTTCGTCAACTGTAGCGATATCCTGCACCCGGAATTGATTTAAAAATGCCGCCAGCGCGTTATTTCCCACAGGGGTTGTAAGTACGACGCCAAAGATAACGGCTGCCGCCACCGCTGCGGCCCACTTTCGGCCCTTGCCTGCTCGCCGGCGGAAAGAAGCAACCGGAGCCGGAGCATCAACTTTCAAACTGGATTCCGAATCCTGAATTGCAGCTGAGTCCGCTGGCGGCCTAAGGGCATCGGCAAGCCTCAGAACTTCCTCTTTGTTATTTGCGTCCCTGGTCTCCCACTTGGCGTTTACCGGCTCCATGGCCAGCTTCTGTAGCAACCTCTCCCAGGCTTCATGTGTACTTTTGTCAGCTTCTGAATGCTGCAATTTAGTTGTCATATCATTTCAATCCTTTCCGAATATTTGATTAGTCCTGCCTTGCTATAGCCTTGCTGGATGTGGCCTGCAGCTTGCGTGTCGCTCTTTGGAGCAGACTGCCTATTAGCGGCGACCTGACATTAAGCTCTTCCGCGATCTCCGCATAGCTGTAGCCGGAGTAGCGCAGAAGCAGCGCTTGGCGGTCTCGTTCGGGCAGTCTGTCCAGCCAAGCCTGAACCTCTTCCTGATCCAATCGACGCATCAGCGCCTCTTCGCCGGATTCAGAAGCGACTTCCCCTTCATACATTATCTCCTGCTTATTCTGCAGCTTTCTCTCTCTTGCTCTCTTCTCTAAATAATCGTATCCGATTCTTGTCAGTACCCGGTGTAGCCATGCCCCCAGGGTTGCCGGGTTGTCCGGCGGATTTCTGTACAGCCGCAGAAATACTTCTTGCGCCAGATCGTCGGCTGCTGCTTCATCTCGCACAAGCGCAGCCAGTTTTCTGCGTACGGTTGGATAATGCTCATAAAATATGTTGCGGAATGGTGAGGATTCCGGAATACTCATTTTGTAATTGCCTCCTTTTAAGCTGCAGCTATTAGGAAGACGAACCTTCTTCCTTTTTTGTATCATGCTCGGGAGATTTTCTTCGAATTTTTTTAGGCTGCACTTAATTGGACAGTCCGATGACATCAGGATTAAGAAATTGTTAGACATTAGAAAACAACTTTATTGTACAAAGAACTATTGTATTTCAGCAAAACCTATGCTAATCGCTCTAACGAAATTTGTGTATGTACGTCGTACCGACTACATCCATCATTGTATTAATGATTCATTAAACCGGTAAAAAAGCTTTCCATAGCCACCTTTTCGGGTGATTATAAAAAGCTAATCTGCTTTGGAGCGTCTATAACGATCGCTTAAAATTTCCCAGGAAACTGTTTGACAATGCCTTTTGTCAGGTCCGCTAGAACTAAATACTGAACGACACTTAACTTTTCATTATTTAGTATGCATGGGGTTAATTGATATTGAACCTATGACTGGAATAGGAATGGAGGGAATATTATCAGTAACGATTACTAGTCAGTGTTATCACGTTGAGCGCCCTCCATCGTTTTTATTGCAATGTAAAACGCCCAATGTAACCGATATATTTGAATTGACGGCCGAGACATTAAGTCTTTGTGCTGCTGAAATGGCTTTATGAGGGCACGAAGCACCCCCTGCCTCGACACGTCTCTCCTCAATGATAGTGTTCTGTGAATTGAGGGGAAATCCTTCAGAAAAATCAGTAGATTTCTAGAAGATTGTTATGATTCTTTGGAACTATTCTGCCAAATTAAAACCCCTTCTTTGTAGAAGGGGTTTCAAATATACGAACCTAGCTATTCATGCCATGATTGTTAAGTTGTTGGAAGCTATTCATGCCATGATTGTTAAGTTGTTGGAAGCTATTCATGCCGTGATTGTTAGGTTGGATCGTTGCTGCACCAGTAGGGATGATTACGTTACCTAACAGAAACAATACTACTGCCATCATACCTAATGCCTTTTTCATCTTTTAACACCCTTTCTAGGATAGTTTTGTTCAATACATTATATTCATTCAGCTGTTCTTTAGTTGCATGAACACTAAATGAAACAAATAATGCATTGATTTTTTTATATCCAGTATCATCCTTAAGTTTATCAGACATTCGCAATCCCTTGAGGGATATATTTAATGCATTGTAAATATTACCATTAGTAAAGTGGTAAAGGGACATAAGATATAAATGATCTATATAATAACGAATATTGGCTTCCGTTTCGTACTCTCCATCCAGAGCGTCCAAATTAGGTTCAAATTCTTTTAATGCCCAATCAACGTTACAGTTATGTTTTAAAGCTGACTCCAGTATCGTAATAATCCCCGGCAACAACTCTTCTTCCTCGGCATTGTGTATAAATTGCACATATTCAGGAAGCGTCTCCATATTACCTTCCAGCAAATTCAAAACATATGTATTGGCATTTGCAATCATCCTGAAATGTGTTACATCCTCCTTCCCCTCATCGTCCAATCCAGATATCCATCCCAATTCAGAGTACTTTTCAATACAATCCCTTGCTGCTGAGTAATCGCCCATCTTTTGCAATGCGATACCTTTCGCCACCATAGAATATCCAAAATAAAAAGCAACACTTCGTTTAAGTCTTTTAGTATCAATTCTCGGCTGCCCTTTTGCTTGTCTAAGTTGGTCTTCCTCATAGAATGCGTTGATTGAGTGGTGGAGTTTATCCGCAATATGTACCATAGCATCCCAACCATCTAGTGAAAACTCTGCTTGCAGCATTTCATACAAAAGGTTTATGTCACTTATTGATTCTAAAACTGCCGAGTTAAACATATAGCTGCCTCCTGATTACATTTTTAACCAATAGTATATTATAATTGGGCAATGGTCAATTACGTAGTTAAGTGAGCTATTCACAAGTTGAATCTTCTCTGAATTTTCTCATATGATGTGAGACACTGAATCGGCTTAGCCCAAGTATTTTTGCATACTGTGCCTGTTTAAGTCTTGGACGCAGTTCCATTAAATCTTTCAGTCTGCCCCTTGTTATTTCAGACTTACGTTTCTTTACATTCTAATCTCTGTAGTAGTCAATTCTACCGCTGGCGTGGGGTGCTGCCCTCCTTTTAATCATGTGTACATACGATGCATAGAAAGCTTTCCCGAAAGTGCGTTAGCTGATCGACTGATCCCGCAAAAAGGTAAATACATACATTGGGAAGATCAGTCCGAGAACTAAGTTACCCAGACGGTTCGACTCATGTTTGAAACAACGCTACCATTTTATGATCTTTTACGATGCGTTCAGTGCTGTTATTTAGTGTAAAAACAGAGGATTTGAACGAAGGCAATGGGTCCATTTGGCCTGCTGCCTTCTCGTTATGATTAAGTTATCGTCTCTCGTTAGTCCAATCTAGACTGTTCTGAATCTTGTTCATCCTAAGCCAACCAGGAATTTAAAACAGAGGATTTTCTTCGAGTGGTTGTGTCTCACGTAGATCTCTAGCCTTCCGAACAGAGGGCGAGTAAAAAACGTCACTATGCATATGCTGAATTTTATCCCAGTTGCCAGGATTGGTCGTGTCTGGAGAGCGGTGCTCCAGAATGGCCTGATATAGAGCCGTTTTTTGTTCCAAATGGGCAACGTGCTGTTTGGCTTCTTCGAGCTTAATGAGCGCCGCTTCCTTATGCTCCATCATGAGTGTGTAGCGTTGCGGAATGGTCGAATCCCCTTCGAGACAGAAATCGACGTACATTTTAATGACTTCAATCGGCATCCCGGATTGCTTGAGACATTTGACGCCATGCAACCAGTTGATCGATTCTTCGTCGAACATCCGAATGTTGTTTTGATTGCGCTGTACGCTTGGTACCAGGCCTTTATCCGTGTAAAAGCGTACAGCGTGCTCGGTGAGTCCCGTTATCTGGGCAGCTTCTTTGACTGTATGCATGTGGAATCCTCCTTGGAAAAATAAAAATTTTTGAAGATGGCTTGACTTCGTGTAACACGAAGGCGATAGGCTTATTGTAATGCAAGTCGACCGTAAGCGGAAGCCTACTGAGGTGCCCGATTTCCGAGTTTTGCGGTCGTTTGCGTTTTACATTTGAACAATGGGAGGAAATACAATGCAAACCGTAACATTAAACAATGGTGTGAAAATGCCGATCATCGGCTTTGGTGTCTACCAAGTTCCAGATGCTGAAGAATGCGAGAACGCTGTATATGAAGCGCTGATGGCTGGTTACCGCCTGATCGACACCGCCTCCGGTTATTTGAATGAGGAAGCGGTCGGTCGTGCGATTAACCGCAGCGGCGTACCGCGTGAGCAGCTGTTCATCACGACCAAGCTCTGGGTTCAGGATGCCGGCTACGAGAGTACCAAGCACGCATTTGCCAAATCCTTGAAGAAGCTTCAACTCGACTATCTCGATCTGTACCTTATTCACCAGCCATTTGGCGATTACTACGGTGCATGGCGTGCGATGGAAGACCTGTACCGCGAAGGCAAGATTAGGGCGATCGGTGTCAGCAACTTCCTACCCGACCGCCTGATGGACCTCATCGTTCATAACGAAATCGTACCCGCCGTCAACCAGATCGAAACGCACCCGTTCTACCAGCAAACAGAGAGCGCAGCTTTTATGAAAGAGCACGGAGTTCAACACCAGTCGTGGGCCCCATTCGCTGAGGGACTTAACAACATGTTCAAAAACGAAGTGTTGCTCTCGATCGCAGAAAAATACAACAAGTCCGTCGCTCAGGTCGTATTGCGCTGGCTTGTTCAGCGTGAAGTCGTTGTAATTCCAAAATCGGTGAGAAAAGAGCGGATCGTCGAAAACTTTGACATTTTCGATTTTGAGTTGAGCGCGGATGATATCGAACAAATCTCGGCCCTCGATACGCGGGAAAGTCTTTTCTTATCGTATCGCGACCCGGAAGTCGCCAAGATGATGGGCAACTGGAGAATCGATCTGTAAACCTTGATCGAACCATAAACTTATCACTCGTTTATCCTCATCTATAAAGAAAGGGCAGAGCGGTTTAAAGTGAACCCTGTCCTTTCTTTACTTGAATTGACCCTTGGATTCGCTTTTCCGCTTTATAAGATGCCACCTTTCGCTTAATCATAATCCCCCCTATTAAAGCAATAATTCTAGTCTGTTTCTAATAGAAGATTTAGACTAATTTATTCAACGAGCATCTCTGTTAGCGCAATTCTCAGCTTGTGTTCGTAACTAGATATTTTCGGTTTTGTCAGTTGGAAGCTGGGACACACAAATATCTACGCGAAGTGCCGAGGATTCCAAGGGAATTTTCCAAGCTTGGTGCACGCTGTTTGAGTTTGGCTAAAATGTCATAGTACTGTCTAATTCCCGCATCCAGATTCCTGCGTGTCTCTGTGCAAATTGTTGGAAGGAGACAGGCGCCTTCCCAGTCACCCTCATTACAGTATCAGTACTTAGATCTTCCGCTCCTTCCTCGCGAATTTTACGGTCGAGTCCGGTCATGATCTCAGCATAATCCTTGCTTATCCCTGCTGCTAACCAGCTGCGGGTGAATTCATCATCTGATATTGATTAGTCAAATTGAGAAAGGAAATGCGATGCCCTCTTTTGAGATCATTAGCAAGCTTGCGGAGCGATTAAATTGCTCTATTACTTTTCTCTTAGAAGAAGTGGCTTCGGAAACCGTTTCTCCTCCTCCCTCCATTCCTACTCAATTGGTAAGGGCGGAACAATATCTTGAAAGCAATTTGTTAAATGAGTTTCTAAACATAATAAAGAGTATAGAAATCACAGAGGAAGAAGCTGATTTAAAAGCCCAACTCAATAACAAAAGCAAGCGCACAAAAAAATGAGTGAATTGTATATCCTTATAGCTGAAGCTTATTATCACCAAAAAGATTTTGAGACCGCTTCGTATTACTACAGGCAAGGCCTCCCTGCTCAATAACAAAAAACCTCAGAGCTTCTTCCAGATGGATAAGGTCCCTGGGGTTTAACCATTATATTTCCACTTATGGCTCATAGCGCTCCATAATGATGACCGCATTGTGGCCGCCAAAACAAAGGAATTGCCTTAAGTATCAAGGATTGTAATAATGCAACTTATTTGGGTAACGTACATCAGGTGTAACAACAATACAATCCCCCATCATGGTCAAAAAAGAGAAAGAAAAACCAGAAAAAAAATCCTGGAATTTTTCCGCTTTTTCTTTAGGCTGTCACATCAAAACGCTTTGGCTGCCAATATGGCTTGCCGGATTGCTGATTCCTTTATGCTCTGCGCTTGGTCCGGCTGCTCACTGATACCTTCAACAAAGATAGCCTGCACATCGTCAATGCCCAGTAAATTCATGATAGCTTTTACATAACTATGGCTGTACTCTACATCTTTGAACTTCCCATGGGAGAGAACCGTGCCGGAAGCCTGAATGTGCATCACTTTTTTGTCCTGCTGCGTCCCAATCAAACCGGACAAACCCCGCAGCCCATTATCGGCTCGCTTAATAGTTTTTCCCGGAACTATAACCGCGTCAATGTACGCTTTCAGAACCGACGGGAAAGAATAATTCCATACCGGATTGACAATGACGATTTTATCCGCAGTCATGAATTGGTCCGCAATCTCGCGCATTCGCACCGCTTTGACCTTCGATCCCTCGCTCAGTTCATCGAAAGAAAGACCACTTGGTGGCTGCCCCCAGCGTCTTAGAAGATCGGCGTCGATTTGCGGAAGATCCATGCGATACAGGTCCAAATGAATGACCTCATCTCCTGGATTGGCCTCCTGATAGGTTTCGATAAACTGTTTGCCGACTGATAAGCTGTATGTACCGTCTTTTAAAGGATGCGCGGTTACGTACAATACAGTTGCCATGATAAATCCACTCCTATGTTATGATTAAAATAATTGAGGATACAATGCTATTAATAGCAATTCTAGCTATGCTGTTCGTGGATATGAAAGAGCTTCCCCTACTCCATGACTTCCACTGTCTGGTAAACATTCAGCAGTGGAACTTTTTCGAGTCCTATTGAAAATCCGCTGAATATTATCATTACTAACTCCCTTTTTAATGTAATCATTATAGTTACAGAAAAAAATGAGTGTCAAGAGGGATCTTGAAATGCAGACACCAATTTTTTGACTTTTATTGGTCGTTCATAAACTGCATACCCCACAGGAAGACCGCTTTTCTCAAAGATGTAAAACAAAAAGAAACCGTCTTGGTAAATGGAAGTGCGACCCACCATTTACGAAAGGAACGGTTTCTTTGTACTATCACCTTGTTCGTGTTGTCAATGAGGCTGTCCATCGTTTGGACGATCAGATTTTCAGGGAGGCTATCACACCTAAGTTTCTAAAGAATATGCGAGAATCTGGTCTTTCGTTAGACTCTTTCCTTTGTTCCAAATATCGCGTATTTCCTGTTCAATTAAAACATGTTGAAGATCAAGAAGCACTGCATTATGCTCCACGGGAAAATTCGGAACGGCAGCAGCTCCGAAGCTTTCGCGACATTTCTCAGCAGCACTCAGAAGGATGACCGCTTCTGGATAAGCCTTCTTTGCCCATAAAGCTATAGCCAACCCTTCTATTCCGCGAGAGAGAATCCATGTCCCTTTGTAAATTTGGCTGATCGCAATGCTTTTTTTGAAGCATTCAATGGATTGATCGGTCTGCCCAAGTTTCAAGGCAGCATAACCGAGGCTTTCGTACGGACCGGGTACTTCCCATTTATCCTGAACCGATTCGAAGAAGTACACGCTCTCTTTTAGAAGCATGGATGCTTCATGATACTCCTTTTGTTCCAGCTTTAGCTTTCCGTAAGCATGCAACGAAGCCGCCAAATTCCACATGTCCTTCGTTTTCCTGGCAATATCAACGCTCTCCTTAACGAGAGGCTCGACATCTTTCAAAAGTAGCTGGTTGATATAAATAAATGCCATGAGACGAAGAGAAGAGGCTAATTGTGCAGAATGGTTCAGATCACGGGCGAGCTCAGCGCTGCGTGCAGCTGAAACCATGGCTTCTTCAACGTTTCCTTGAACCAATTGAATGACGCCCCGCCCATGCAATGCTTTGGCAAAATCTCCACCAGGCAGTTCTTTATGAACGGTACTTTCCAGAAAACGATTAAGCCAAAAAATCCCCTCCTTTAATCTGCCTTCATGAAGCCAGAACCAGTAAAGGTTTGAAACCATATGAAATCCAATTGAGTTGGTATGTGCATCATTCTGATAACACCATTGCATGGCTGAGCGCAGGTTTGCATATTCTCGTCTCACTTCATCAAGGCAGGCATCACGCTCGCGAGTCCTGAACTTGGCCTCGGCACGATTCAAAATTTGGCTGTAATATTGAGCATGACGTTCAAGAAGAACATGTCTGTTACGGCCGTCAGTTTCTTCCCGCATCTTCTCGCCAGCATATTCCTTAATGGCTTCCAGCATGAAATAACGGATATAGCGGTAGTCATCACTGGTTTCAATTGAGACGAGTGACTTGTTGACCAGTCCGGATAACAGATCAAGCATATCTTCCCGAGCAAGTTTATCATCACGGGTGGGCAATGCGGGTTCGCAGCTACAGATCCGCTCCACTGCCTCCAACGTAAACCCTCCCGAAAATACACTGAGCCTTCTCAGAAGCAGTTGCTCCTTGCCGGTTAGTAGATCGTAGCTCCAATCGATTGTAGATTTCAGCGTTTTTTGCCGAGGCACAGCATTTCGTTTTCCAGCAGTCAATAATGTCAGCAGACTCGCCAGACGTTCTTCCATCTGTTCTAATGTCAACATACTCATTCTGGAAGCCGCAAGCTCAATGGCTAACGGAATCCCTTCTAATTTTTTGCATATGGCACCTACAAGCTGCAAGTTTGCCAGCGTGGGTTGAAGCTTAGGAGCAACCAAAAGCGCACGTTCCATAAACAGTTGCACGGCTTCAAATTCCTTGATTTCTTCTTCGGAAAGCACCTCCAGCGAATACTCCTCACCTGGAAAGGATAACGGGGGAATCCGATAGACGTATTCCCCCGAAATGTTCAAGGCTTCTCGGCTCGTGACCATGATGCTTAGTGTTGGCGCAGCCATCAGGAGTGATTCAGCTAAAGCCGCGCATGCATCAATGATGTGTTCGCAGTTGTCGAAAATAAACATCATTCTTTTCTCGGAGATTACATCTAATATGGTTTGGAGATCAGTTCGATTCCCTTGATTTTGCAGTCCCATAGTGGATAACAGATACTGGCCCAAAAAATGATGATCCTTTACGGCGCCGAATTCGAACATCCAAATACCGTCCGGATACGTTTCAGCAAGCGTTGAAGCGACTCGAACAGCAAGTGATGTTTTCCCTATCCCTCCGGGTCCTACGATTGACACAAGGGAATGGAACTTCAGCTGTTCTTTCAGGTCAGCCATGGATTGGTTTCTTCCTATAAAGAGAGAAGGAGGCTTCGGTAACTGACTTTGCCTTGCAAGTGAAACGGCTTGCGTGGCAACCCGACCTTCCTGCGCGGAACCTTCGAACGAAGCAACGGTTTCAAACCAAGTGACATCAAAATCCGGAAACTCCCGTTTTGTTGCAGAGCGCACTTCCGAAAAGCGTTTTACTGCAAGCCAAAGCTCCTCAGCCTCTTTCCGCTGGGCTCCCTCCAGGAAGAGTCCTTCCTCCAAAAAGACTTGAATCAAACGTTTGAGGCTGCCAACGCTGGGAAGACGATCTCCGTTCTCCCACTGTTGAACGGTTCGTGGATCGACGCCAACTTGCCTTGCCAAGTCAACTTGCCGTGTTCGTTTGGAAAGGTTATGTCTAGCGGGCCTGGAACGAATTTTTTTAATCCAATCATGGGGCCAATCTTTCAAAGATTTTTCGTCTTCCATCTTATCACCTGGCTTCAATAGTTTGAGCATCTCTGACACGAACTAACACGAACTCATGTACATTCGTGTTCTGGATTTTAACAGATAGAATAAAGCATATCAACAAAAAGAGGAGGTAATCTACATGCCTTTAACGCGTATCGTCACGTTGGAAGGACGTTCGAGCGAAGCTAAAGCCCGTATTAAAGAGGCCGTCTCGCAAACGATCGTGGACAAGCTGCAAGTGCCTGAAAATGATCGTTTTTTGATTATCGAGGAACACAACCGAGAGAACTTCAACTTTGATCCAAACTGTCTGGACATTGAAAGAAGCGATGGATTTCTCATCGTTCAAATCATTTTGAATGTCGGCAGATCGTCTGAAGTAAAAAAAGAGTTCTATGCGGCATTAGCTGAACAACTGCATGAGCAGTGCAACATTAGAACCGAGGATGTTTTTATCAATTTAATTGAAGTCACGAAAGACAACTGGTCTTATGGCAACGGCATCGCCCCTTTTATTGTTTAAATCGTAATTTTATATAAGAAGGAGAGAAAATATAATTATGTCGACTATTCTTTATATCACTGCGCATCCTGGTAATCCTGAAGCATCTTACAGCCTTTCCGTTGGCGAGCAATTTGTACAAGCCTATCAAGAAAGTCACCCAGAAGATAAGATTGTGCACGTAGATCTGTATCAACGAGACATTCCGCATATCGATGCAGATGTATTGGAGGCATGGGGCAAGCTTCAAACGGGAGCATCGTTTGATCAATTGACTGCCGCGCATCAAGAAAAAATAACCCAACTGAATCATTTGCTCGAAGAGTTTGTCACTGCGGACAAGTACGTGTTCGTTACACCCATGTGGAACTTTTCTTACCCTCCGGTATTGAAGGCATACATTGATTCCTTTTGCGTCAGAGCCAAAACATTCAAATACACGGAGAATGGCCCCGTTGGACTGCTGCATAACAAAAAAGCATTCCACATTCAAGCTAGCGGCGGCATCTATTCGGAAGGTCCTGTGGCGGAACGCGAGAATGGAAGCCGTCATTTGAAGACGGTTTTGAATTTTGTCGGCGTAACAGACTTTGATAGCCTATTTGTGGAAGGTCTGTCCACGGCGGGAGACCGCGCTCCCCAAATCAAAGCCGAAGCAATTGAAAAAGCGCGCAATGCTGCGAAGAATTTCTAAGAGTATGTTTCGATAGCGATTGGAGATTAGTCAATATCGTGGCAATGGTTTGTTACATCACATTAATAAACCCGGCACCGCCGATTTGACCAAGGGGGAAGAAAAATGAAAGTATCTTATCATGGACATTCCGTTGTAAAAATCGAAACCCATGGCACAATTATTCTTATTGATCCTTTTATTACAGGCAACTCCAACACCGATCTGGAAGCAGCCGACGTGCAGGCTGATGTAATCCTTCTGACCCATGGCCACGGGGATCATGTTGGAGATACTGTGGAAATTGCAAAACGAAATGACGCGCTGGTAATCGCATCGGCAGAGCTAGCGGATGTTCTCAGTTGGCAAGGTGTACGAACCCACGCCATGAGCATTGGGGGAGCTTATCAATTCGAATTTGGAAAAGTGAAATTAACCCAGGCTTTTCATAGCTCAAGCCTCGTTAATCTGGAGACTAAAACAATCATCTATACGGGAATGCCTACAGGGATTCTGTTCACAGCAGAGGGCAGAACGATTTACCACGCAGGAGACACAGGTTTGTTCTACGATATGAAGGTGATTGGAGAACTCAGCAATATCGATTTGGCATTTCTGCCGATCGGAGACAACCATACTATGGGTCCAGAAGATGCTGCGCTGGCAACTGAATGGCTTCAAGCGAAACAAGTTGTGCCGATCCATTTCAATACGTTCCCTCATATCAAACAAGACCCTCACTACTTCGCCTCGCTTCTAAAGGAAGGGGTAGGGAAAGTGTTGGAACCGGGAGAAGGGCTCGAGTTGATTCCCTGACCTGCTAGTTGAATTTAGTTATTTCCAAAAAATCAAAAGCGGGCGCTCTCGTCTGTTGGACGGCGCCCGCTTTTGATTTTTTAGATTTTAATGGTTAACTTTGGAATCAACTGCTCTTAAGAAGTATATTTTAGGTCTTAGAGGATAAAATATGCTTTATCAATAAAGCAAGGGGGTTAACTTGTGTTGTTAGGTTGGTTTAGAAACGTTCTGAGACCTGAAAGAAGGCGTAGACAAGATAGTGAAAAGTCCAATCAGCAAACAACTGACCCCATTAATCCGTCATTGCCCCAAACTCTGTCTTTACTCAAATCGAAACTCGGACAAGGTCCTGATTTTATCATTCGTAATTTTTCCGAAAATCCTGCCCATGCCGGTCATCTCGCAGTATGTTATATCGAGGGATTAATTGATCAAAACTTACTTTCCGATTTAATGGAAGGTTTAATTACAGAAAAACTCTCTGAATCTTCCTCTAAGCTTGGTGAAAATAGCACGGTCTCTCTATTAAAGAAGACAATTCCAGCAGGAAATATTCAAATGATACATTCGCAAAATGAGGTATATCAAGCCATTCTCTCCGGGAATGCTGTCATTGTCATCAACGGAAACAACTATGCTTTGGCAGTTTCCATCGCAGGCGGAGTAAGACGGGCTATTCAGGAACCCAGTACTCAGACCGTAGTACGGGGTCCTAAAGAAGGATTTACAGAGGATGTCTCAACTAACATTACACTGATCAGAAGAAAATTGCGGACACCTGACCTTAAATTTGAAAGTCACGTTATTGGACGATATACACAAACTAAAGTCATATTAGCTTACATTGAAAATGTCGCTAATCCAGAAGTAATACGGGAAATTACAAAACGGCTTCAATCCATTGATACAGACAGCATACTTGAAAGTGGCTATATCGAAGAATTCATACAGGATGAACCACTTAGTCTCTTTCCCACCATGCTAAACTCAGAGCGTCCGGATACTGTCGCAGGTAGCCTTTTAGACGGACAAGTAGCTGTTCTGGTTGATGGGACGCCATTCGCTCTGATTGCACCTGTAACTTTCTTCAATTTCTTTCAAACGGCCGAAGACTACTACCAGAGATATGACATTTCAACTTTTTTAAGGGCTCTTCGTGTGGTATCTTTTCTAGTCTCATTGTTGCTTCCCTCTCTATTTATAGCCTTGACGACTTTCCAACAGGAAATGATCCCCACCACGCTGTTAATTACGCTGATGGCTCAACGGGAAGGAACTCCTTTTCCTGCATTAATTGAAGCATTAATGATGGAATTGATGTTTGAAGTGATTCGTGAAGCAGGTGTGCGAATGCCACGGGTCATCGGACCAGCCGTTTCCATTGTAGGAGCTCTGGTTATCGGGCAGGCAGCGGTGCAAGCCGGACTGGTCTCAGGTGCAATGGTTATCGTTGTTGCCTTCACTGCTATATCGAACTTTGTCATCCCGTATTTTGGTATGGCTTCAGCAGTCAGGTTGTTGCGTTTTGCACTTATGCTACTGGCGGGGGCTCTGGGCTTATTCGGTATTCTGATAGGAATTATCCCCCTTCTTGTTCATCTTGTATCTCTCAAATCATTCGGAGTTGATTATTTTGTGCCCTACAGCCCCACCTTTAAATCTAATATGAAGGACCTTATCATCAGAGCTCCGTGGTGGGCTATGAAAACCAGACCTAGCGAAAAATCAGGCCATAACCAGACAAGACAGGCAGCTCACCAATACCCTGTTAGTTCGGATGAAATCAAAAATAATGACAAGTCTGATACCCAAAAATAGGAGAGATCAATGGTGCGGCAATTAAGAGTTAGTTATGTTCTGTTTATTGCAGGGTTATTACTTACAGGGTGCGTAGATCGTACAGAATTGAACGAATTAGCCATCACAACAGCAACTGGAATTGATGGCCATAAGGGCGACTGGATCAATACCTATCAAATCATAATTCCATCAGCTATGACGACTGGATCAGGTGGTTCTTCCACCGGGGCATCGCAAAGCGCTGTACATACCTTTTCTACACATGGAAAAACATTGAGAGAAACCGTTACGAAGAGTAGCCTGGAATACCCGCGTAAACTATATTTTGCCCAAAATAATATACTCGTTATTGGAAAAAAAGCAGCAGAACAAGGCATTGAAGAGATTATTGATATTTACCTCCGCAACCTTGATTCACGAGAAACTGTAAAAGTATTCATTGCCAACGGAGAGGCTCGTGATTTTTTAAAAAAGCTTGTACCACCAGAGAAAATTCCTGGTCAAGCTTTAGAAAAGATTATAGAAAGAGATAGCAAATTAGGATCAATCTACCCCGCAATATCCATGTATGAATTTATTTCGAAAATTAGCTCCGATAGTGGCGCAGCCGGAGTTCCCGAAATATCTCTTGAGGGTTCCGAGCCGGAGAAACTAGACTCTGTTGATGTTTTCAAGGAAACCTCCGCCAAAAATAAACTCAAGTTATCGGGTTTAAGCATTTTTCAGAAAGACAAGAGAGTCGGCTTCCTAAATGAAAAGGAAAGTATGGGGGTTTCATGGTTAAACAACCAGATTAAAAACACTACTGTAAACTATGTGGATGGGAATGTTACGTCCGCTTTCCTCATCCGGAAAGCCAAGATTAAGGTTACGCCAATCAAGAATTTAAATCATTATTACCTAAACGTTGACGTTAAAGCTACCGGTGATCTTCTGTCAGCCTCTTCCCAAAGAGAAATGAAAAATATGCAAAGTACACATCAATTGCAGATGCAAGCAGCAGAAACGATCAAATCGCAAATTCAGGAAGGCTGGAAAGCCTTACAGCAAAAGAATATCGACCTTATCGGTATTGGAAATAAAATTCATCACAAGTATCCAAAAGACTGGAAAAAAATAAAAGAGACGTGGCCTGGAGAGTTAGCAAACATGGATATAAAAATAGATGTAAAAATGAAGCTTGCACGTCCAGGATTATTCGAAAAATCTTTTAACGAACTGTTGAAATGAGATAAACAGGGAGAGGTGAATTGAAGCCATGCGTCAAAATACAATCCGAGTATCCGAGTTGATCATTTGTATGTCTTTATTTGAAGTTGGAAGTACAACTTTGTTTTTAATGGGGGCTGAAGCAAATCAAGATGCTTGGTTAGTCATGTTGATAGGAGCTTTAGCAGGACTACTTCTGCTAAAGCTCCATCTTGTTATTCACTATCAAGATCCTGAATTAGATTTGTTCATGTTGTTTCGCCGTTACACTGGGAAATATGTGGGTACACTCATCAATTTACTTTTTGTGATGTATTTTACATATGAAGCTTCTCGGAACATACGCGATTTAGGCGAGGTGACAGTAATGACTTTGCTCCGCCAAACCCCTTTGTGGATCATCATCTTGATCACAATCGTGGTTGTATCCAACACGGTTCGTTACGGCTACAAAGCATTTTTCTTATTTTGCTTGTTCCTTTTCCCTTTTTTTGTACTTGGATACGCCATAATTAGTATATTAATTCCGGCAACTGGTCTCTTTCACTTGGAAAATTCCCTTCCAGTTTTAGAGGAAGGATGGAAACCCATATTTAAAGCCGCTATTCCTGAGCTTATCTCCTTTCCATTCGGACAAACTGTGTTATTTCTTGTATTTTATCCGCTTGTACATAAAGGCCGGAATCTCACAAAACCCGTTTTCTTTGCCTATATAATGACCGCACTTGCTCTAACATTTGTTAATCAATTGGATATTTTTGTTCTCGGACCCAAGATCGCCGCCAATAGCACACTTCCTCTTTTGGAAACCGTTCAGTTGATTGAATTAGCAGATCTGTTCGAACGAATGGATGCCCTTTTCACCTTGCTTCTTTTTCTTGGCTTGATCATCAAAATGTCTTTATTTTTTAACGGTGCAGTGATAGGACTTGAAAAAATAACCGGAGTCGGATTTAAAAAATGGATTCTTCCCCTTGCTGCACTTATTTACGGGCTTTCTTTTCTGTCGCCTAACTATACTCATCACATGGTAATCGGTCGAAAATTTGTTCTTAATTCCTGGTTTCCTATTTTTCAAATTCTTCTCCCTTTGTTACTATTTGTGGTTATTGTCATCAAAAAAAGAAATCTAAAAAGCTGAGACCTTTTCATTTATGGAGTGTATCGATAAGGTACATTCTCGCTTCATAAGGGCGCATTTCTATTTCAGACATGTTACTTGGATAATTGGATATTAGCAGCTGCTTAGTCTCTGCCAGCTCTTTCTGAAGTGGGAGATGGGTTGTGTATTTTTGAAAATTACATACTACAAGTAGTTTGGCTCCTTTCAGCGTTCGAGTGTACGCGAACAAATCTTTATTCTTGGGATATATCAGCTCATAATCCCCATATATGATCACTTCATGATCTTTCCTTAATCGGATTAGTTTCCGATAATAATGGAATATGGATTCAGGGTTATTTAAACTTTCTTGTGCATGGATGTCCTTATAATTCGGGTTTACTTTAATCCAAGGATTCCCTAATGTAAAACCAGCGTTGTTGGAAGCGTCCCACTGCATTGGTGTTCGAGCGTTATCACGACCCTTTGCAAAGACTGACTCCATAACTTTGTCTTCAGGGTATCCTTTCTCAATTCTATCTTTGTAGAAATTTAGTAACTCAATATCCCGATAGTCTTCAATTGGATATTGAACATTCGTCATTCCTAATTCTTCCCCCTGATAAATGTATGGTGTGCCTCGCATGCCATGAAGAAGGGTTGCCAACATTTTAGCCGATTCTATCCTGTATTCTCCGTCATCTCCCCAACGAGAAACGATTCGGGGTAAGTCGTGATTATTCCAAAACAAACTGTTCCAGGCATCCCCCTTCAGCTCTGTCTGCCATTTAGACAACACTTTTTTTAATTCTAGAAAATCTAGAGGCTTAAGATCCCACTTCCCTTTCCCCGCTTGTTCGTCCAAACTAATATGTTCAAATTGAAATACCATTGAGAACTCACTGCCGTCCGGGTTGCTATACAATTTGGCGATCTCTGGCGTAGCGCCCCATGTTTCTCCAACCGTCAGCAGGTCTCCAGCTTTTTGAAACGTCTCCTTGCTGAGTTCCCTGATATACTTATGCAGATTCGGCCCGTTGCTGGTAATTTTCAAATCTGGCTCTTTTCCGATTAAGTCAATTACGTCAAGTCGAAAACCGCCTACACCCTTGCTTATCCACCAATTGATCATTTCGTAAATCTCTTGTCGGACTTTTGGGTTTTCCCAGTTGAGATCCGGCTGTTTTACAGAAAAAAGATGTAAATAATATTGTCCTATCTCGGGTACCCATTCCCATGCTGAACCACCAAAGATGGAACCCAAATCGTTTGGTGGCATTCCTTCAACGCCATCTCTCCAGACATAGTAGTCATGGTACGGATTTTCTTTACTTTTTTTTGCTTCTTGAAACCATGGATGCTCATCGGAAGTATGGTTTAACACCAAATCCATTATGATTCGAATGTCACGTTTCCCAGCCTCATGAATTAACATCCCCATATCATCCAAAGACCCGAACATCGGATCAATATCCCGATAGTCCGAAATATCATAACCAAAATCATCCTGAGGGGATTTACAAACTGGTGATAGCCAAATTGCACCGACACCGAGTTGCTGCAAATAGTCTAGACGGGAAACAATTCCTTTCAAATCGCCGATTCCATCACCATTACTATCTTGAAAACTCCGTGGATATATCTGGTATACAACGATTTCTTTCCACCAATTTTTATTTTCCATTGTTCATTACAACCCTTCCAATCACAAATAGTATTTTTATCTTAATCAAGTCACATCATACAATTACTCTTTTACCGATCCTACAACAATTCCAGTCACAAAATATTTTTGAAGCAGCGGATAAATGAGCAGTAGCGGGATGACAGCGACTACGATTTTTGCCGCATTTAGATTTTTGTTTGAAATTTCAGTCAGGTTGCTGAGTTGTGCTGAGTTGGTGCCGGATTGAAGAAGTTCGGCAATATTCACGTTAAGGGACTGAATATAAGTCATTAGCGGATAATTGCTGACTTGGGTCATATAGATCAAACCGCTAAAGAAATCATTCCACGTTCCCACGATACTGAATAGTGCTACCGTCGCCAGCGCAGGGATGGACACGGGAACATACACTTTGAACAGGACCTGGAGCGGATTCGCCCCATCGATGAATGCTGCTTCTTCTAGCGCCTTAGGTACAGCAGAGAAGAAGTTCATGACAAGGATGACACTGAATATAGGGACAGCTCCCGGTAGAACAAGCGACCAAATTGTATTAAGCATATCGAGGTTTTTGATCAGTAGATAACTCGGGATCATCCCGCCGCTGAACAGCATGGCAAAAATCATGACATTCATATAAATGTTTCTGCCACTAAATTCCCTTTTCGACTTGGAGAGCGGGTATGCCATTAAAATAATAAGAATCATGTTGAGAATAAGTGTAAGCACAACACGTAGAACAGATATGCCAAAGGAACGCCAGAACTGAGCATCATCGATAATTTTCGTATACGCTGCTGTTGTAAAATTGACCGGTACGAGACCTACAGCATTAGCTGACACGGCCTCGCTGCTGCTGAATGAAATCGCAACGATATTCCATAACGGAAGAAGGCAGATCAATGCCAGAAATATGACGATGGCATTGATGACAAACCGGCCAATTCGATCTTTTAGGCTTACAGAATATGACATAGGCTTTGCCTCCTTAGAATATTTTCCGGTCGGTGTATTTCTTGGCCAAATGGTTGGCGGACAATAGCAAAACAATACCGATCACTGACTTGAACAGGCCAACAGCCGTACCGAAGCTATACTGTCGCCCAACGAGTCCAATCCGATATACATAAGTATCCAGAATATCTCCCGACTCATAGACAACCGGATTATACAGATTATAAATTTGATCGAAGCCGGCACTCAAAATATTGGTTAGACTCATCACTCCCATGAGCAGGATAATAGGCAGCATACCTGGCAATGTAATATGCCATACTTTTCTCCACCAGCTGGCTCCATCCATTCCTGCCGCTTCATACAGACCCGGATCAATCGAAGTAATTGCAGCCAAATAGACGATGGAACTGTAACCGAACTCCTTCCACACGTCTGTCCCAATAATCAGCGGCTGGAACCAGGTGTTGCTGCCGAGAAAATTAATATTCTCCAGACCGAAAAAAGCCAAAATTTGATTCACAATTCCATCCAAACTGAACATGTTAACAACCACGGATGCTAGAACTACCCAGGATAAAAAGTGTGGCAAATAAACAATTGTCTGTACGGATTTTTTAACGAATTTGATGCGGATCTCATTTAACAAGATGGAAAAAATGATAGCCATCATTGTTCCCAATAGAATCTTGGCAATGGCAATCACCAACGTATTACTAAAAACCTGTGCGATGTCCGGCAGCTTAAACATATAAATAAAATGCTTCAGCCCTACAAATTTGGAGCCAAACATCCCCTTGGCTGGTATATAATCCTGAAACGCCGTAATGACACCGACCATCGGAACATAGCTGAATACCAGTAAAAATAAAATTCCCGGAAGCATCATCAAATGATACATGGCACCCGTGCCCAACCGACCTTTCGCTCTCTCATTTCCCTGTTTCATGGATGGACCCCTTTCCTGAAGAAAGGCTGCTTATCGCAGCCCTTCTAGCAGTTCATGATTGTTTATTTTTCGGATGCAGCTTCGTCTTCAATTTCCTGAATTACCTGGTCACCACCTTGTTTCTTCCAATTGCTAACGAAAGTATCGAAGTAATCCAGAGATTCTGCACCAGTCACGATTTTGATGAAAGATTCTTGCTCCATCTTGGTCAGATTAGCCCATGTCTGTTTCATGCTTGGTGTAGTGCCAGAGAAGGCGGGTGTCATCCAAACGAATTTGTTTTCCCGTGTCAGTTTGTCGATGAGTCCCACTCCGTTGATACGCGAGTGATATTTCGCCCAGGCTGTTACGTTATCCGTATCCATATCGCTCAAGTAGGTTTGAATACTTTTAATATTGTTCTTTGATTCTGTCGTCCGGACCTGATCCAAACTAATCTCCCCTTTAATCCCGCGAACAATGTCAGAGTAATCATCCAGCAGCGAGGTAGCCGAGTTGACTTCAATATTAAAAGGTCTGGTAGAACCGTCTACGCCGTTCTCTTGATACTTGGCGGCTTCTGGCATAGATGTTTCCACATTTTTATCATTTGCCAATTTATCGTAGAAAAGGTTTACTATTTTAACGGCGAGTTCCGGGTGTTCATATCCTTTTCTCACAACGATAAACTGATTGGCTGGATTGGCGTGTGCCACGTTTACCTTTCCGTCTGCATCCTCCAAAGTGTAAGCCGTGAATTTCGCATTCTTATCCATCTGCTTCACGCTGCTCAGACCCCAGTCAGGAATATGCCATGGTCCAAAAGCAATACCGCTTTGGCCGTTGGTGTACAGTGCCGTAATATCATCAAATGTGCGTGTTCCAAATTGCGGGTCGATGAGGCCTCTCTTGAACCAATCTGCCATGACGCCTAACATCTGCTTGGTTTCCTTAGTTGTCGAGCCATAAACAATGCTGCCGTCCTTCCCCTTCAACCAGTATTGAGGGAATGCACCCTTGGTGGAGGCAACTCCGAGCATGGTATAGGCAGAACCATTATAGTCACTTGTATTCAGGGTGTTCACAAAGGGAATACCTACCGGTTTCCCGGATTGGCCAGGATCTCTTTTCAAGAATTCCTCGGCCGTTTTCTCCACATCATCCAGTTTGATGGCCCCGTCTCCGTCTGCGTCAAGTTGGATTCCCAGTAGATCCAGCCAATCCTGACGAACCCAGACCATGGTTGGCGCGGAATCTAGGGAAGTAGCCGGAAGTCCCATTAAACGTCCATCTATCGTCGCACTGTCCAATGCACGGCCCTCATAAGAGTCGTATATGTTCTTGATGTTATCTGTGGCATACTGCTTGTAAATTTCCGTCATATCTTCAATCAGATCATTATCAACCAGTTCTTTGAGTTCATCCTTGGAATCAACACGCATCATGTCAGGCAGTTCTCCAGAGGCGATGGCGAGAGAAACCTGACGGCTGTAATCTTCTCCGTTGGCTTCAAATTGGTCTTTAATCTGAGCGTTAAACGTTTCTTTGACCAGCCGAGTATACGCGTTGTTCTCATACGTATCTCCAGCCGGCAGTTTCGGGTTGGCTGTAGTCACACGCCCCATCGTTACGGTTATTTCGTCTTTATAGGCACTGAATGGGTCTCCCGGTGTTGCCTCATACTTGCCCGCTTCCTCCGCAGTGGGAGGGTTGGAAGAGCCCCCACAGGCTGCAAGGGTTGAAATCACCAGGGCAGACATCGACAGCGCAGCCAGACGTCTCGTCAACAATTTGCTTTTTATGAACCATTTAGTTCTCATCACATTCGATTCCCCTTCGTTCTGAATATTTCTCTATCATTGTTGTTTGCGCTTTCATTATAAAGCTCGGAGAAGACAAATCGAGATAGGGATTGAACGTCTGTTTGGATAGAGAAATGTATGCGGTTTCATTCGGGATCAAAAAGCCAAAGTTGGCTTGTAAGCATTTATCCTACCTACCGACATACATTTGTCTATCCTTACTTACTAATCAAAGTGAAGAACAAAAAAAACCGGCAGCTCCTGAAATAGGAATCGTCGGCTTGATTAATGGAATTATAAAAGTGTCTTATAGAATTTATCGTATCACATTCATGATGGTCTTCAGCGATGGTTATGGAGTGCAGTCACCTCCACAGTCACTTGATCGCCCCCTTGTTCCTTCCATTCCTCGACAAATTGATCAAATGAATCGGTCGGTTCAGCGCCTAAAATAATTTTTAAAAATGTATCATGTTCCAGTTTTGATAGTTCACCCCAAGTCTTCTCCATCGTTGGAGTTCGTATATAGGTAAGGCTTCGAACTTTATGGATGTTTGGATCGAAAAAATTTCTTCCGCCTACTAGAAGCGAATAACCCCGCATAAAGCTGTTGCTGTGTTCATTCCAATAGGAAATACCATATTGATCATAAGGCTTCAATTTGGTTTGTTTTATTGTCGAAACCAAATTTTCCAGCAATTTGTATTCAGACTTGTCCTTGAAATCGGCGGGTGTTTTGGTTCCCATCAGAATATCCTGCGCAGCCTTTGATTCAAATCGTGCTTCATCTGCCGGAGCTAAGAAATTGCGGCCCAGCATAAAACGCGTACCGTACTTGAACTCATCACGAAGGTACAGATTGTTAATTTTTATGATCGCTTCGGGATGAGCATATCCTTTTCGTACCACCAAGAATGAACTTGACGGATTATCCACCTTTACATGGTATGCACCGTTTGCATCCAGTGGGAGTGCGTATGCTTGCCAGTTCGCCTCCGGCTCGTTCTGCCAAGCGCTCGGAAGGGGCCAGTACCCAGCATAGAAACCTTGAAAGAACATCCCCGCCTGACCGTTAATAACTGTTTCTTCCGCTTCTTTGCGGAGACCCAGTTCTGGATCGAGAAGGCCTTTGGCGTACATTTCACGCAGTTTGACCAAGGCGTCCTTCGTTTCCGGTAGAACCGAACCGTATACAGGTTTTCCATCTTTGCTCAGCCAATATCCCGGAAAAGATCCATATGCTGCGAAGATTGGCGTTAGATCAAAAGAAAAAGCACTGTTGTTGAAATCGTTATACAGTCCAGTGCTTGAAGCAAGGCCAATCGTATCCCGCTTACTGTCTCCATCTGGGTCATTCTCCACAAAGGCCTTGGCGATAGCTTCCAGATCATCTACCGTTTTCGGCGGCTTCAGTCCAAGACGGTCCAGCCAATCCTGTCGAATCCAGAGCATGCTGAAGTCTTCCGCTGTCACAGAAGGAACAGCCATTATCTTGCCAGCGAAGGTCACTTGTTCCATAGCCAATCCGTTTGTGCTATCAATAATTTTTTTTATTTCCGGTGATGCGCTGCTATTGTATGCCTCGGTTAGATCTTCAATTTCACCAGCCTTGATCATCTCGTTCAGCTGCAGCTGATTTACAATCATGGCATCCGGCAGATCATTGCTGGCGATAGCCAGGTCGATTTTCTGACTCAGATTTTCCTTCGATACCTGCCATAATACCTGGACATCAATGTTAAGGTTTTGTTTAATCACCGTTTTCCATATATTCTTCTCAAGTGTTTCTCCTCCAGAGAGATCCGCGCCTGTTGGGTCTACCGCATATCCCAGTCGGATGGAAACGGGATGTTCATATTTCCCAAATGGATCGGCAGCGGCAGTGTCCGAGATTGTTTTCGTTGGTCCCATTGGCGATTCCCGGAAGTATGGTTTGCTGAAATATACGGTCACTGCAATTAAGCTGACGACAAGAACACATGCAGCCATCTTCTTAATCATCGCTTTCCCCTCTTTCGCCCGGTTTATTGGTCATCTGGGAGAGTACGCTATTTATCCCCTCTGCCGAGGTGTCGATATTCGCTTGGTAGCAGACCTGTCAATTCGCGAAAAATTCGGCTGAAATATTTTTCATCCGTATAACCCACTCGCTCCGCAATCCAGAAAATCGTGTTGTTTGTATTCAATAAATACTCTTTAGACTTCTCTATTCGTATAAATCGGGAGTACTCATTAAAGGTTTTCCCCATCAGATCCTTGAAGCATTGACTGAAATAGCTTCGGCTGATGTTCAGTTGCTGGGACAGACCTGAAGCTGTAAAAGCTTGGTCCAAATCATTGTGCATGATCATAATCGCTTTTTTCACGGCGTCTACAATTTCCTGTGAATACGAAGTCTGTTCATCTGACTTACGAATGCCCTCAGAGGTCTGCTTGATCCACTCTTCTACCTCGTACCAGGATTGAAAAGAATGGATCATTGAGATTCTACCCAGCGTAGTCTGGGCAAAAAGGTGATTCCATTCCATAACTATAGAGTATAGCAATCCCATCAGCTGGCCTTTATGCAGTCTTAGTGATTTGAGCTGTTCAATCAGTTGGTTGTAGTAACTATCGTTGTGGGTCCATGGTGATAGGAACCAACTTTGCTTAATACGATCCATGTCTTCATCCTTCGGTTCTATTGGAAAAGAGTCCTCCACATCCATCGAAACGGCAATGACAGGATCATAAGGGTTGTATGCATAGAATAAGGACGTTTCTGTATAATTCATAATCCAGTTTTGGATTTGCGACCATGTTCGGTCTTGTACATCGGATATAACCAGCAAGGCGCCTTGGGGAACTTGATTCAGGGATTCCTTCAGTTTATGGAACAGCTGATCCTCTACGTCCATGGGTGCCGTCCACATCCAGCAGTTCCGTTCAACCTCCCATCGGATCTCGTCTACATTGGATGTCAGTTCAATCGGCCAGCTCTGTCCTGACTTGCGATCCAGTGAAACAAGTGCATACACATGGCGATAATGGACATTGGTCTCACTTAGCAGAGGCAGCTTTCGTCTTGTATTCGCCAGTTCGTCAATCCGAGCATGTATTCGATGCAGCACGTGTTCGAATTGCTCCTTCTCGAGCTGAACTTTGGCTATATAGTCGATGGCTCCAAGTCTGAGCGCTTCTTGGATATAATCGAAATCTTGATGCAGTGTTAATACGACAATATGTAGTTCTGGATAGAGCTGCCTTGCAGCTCGCATCAGTTCAATACCTGACATCACCGGCATCGCGAGATCCGTCAACATCAGATCGACCGGTTGGGCTTTCAGAAAATCCAGTGCTTTCAACCCGTTACTTGCTTCTCCTACAACCTCCATATTGAACTCGTTCCACGGCATCGCAGAGCTTATTCCTTTTCGTACTAATTTATCGTCATCCACTATCAATACCTTAATCATCCTCAGACATCTTCTCCTTTGATAGGAAGTATGAGCAGTATACTTGTCCCTGTACCCAATTCACTTTCGATCACCAGTTGTGCTTGATCTCCGTACTGTGCCCTCAACATGCGGTGGACATAATTGAGTCCAATGCCCATCCCTACTTTTTTATGTTCAGTTATACGATTATTCAGAAGTCTTTGAATCGCTTCCTCGGTCATGCCTGCTCCATTATCCTGTATTAAAATATTCAGCGTTTTAGCAAGTGTAACTTCAATTTGAATAAAACCTTCGTCACTCAGTCCATGATAAAGTGAATTTTCAACCAACGGTTGCAAAATAAAACGAGGCACAGGTATTTGAAGCACTTGATCATCCGCTGAAATACGTACGTCAAATTCAAAGTCATATCGAATTTGCTGCAGGATTAGGTACTGTCTTAGCGCATCAATTTCCTCTTCCATCGTGGATACTTGCCCTAATTTACCCAAATTGTAATACAACAGCTTGTTCAAGGATTGCACCAACTTGTCAATCTCCCCTTGTCCGTTCATGACGGCCAGCCAGTGCACAGTATCCAGCGTATTCATCAGAAAGTGAGGATTGATCTGATATAACAATTTTTCCACTTCCAAATCTGCACGGATCTTCTCTTTCTGCTGCACTTCCTTGAACAGGTCGCCGATTTGATGCTGCATATTTGAGAATTCCCCCAATAGAAAATCAAACTCGGGAATTTGAGTGCGGGTCTGGCTGCCTGCCTTTTGTGGATTCTGAGACATTCCGTTAATTTCCGAATGGAACAGACCTAATGGTTTGTAAACCATCTTCCACAGAAGCCAAGCCAGAAATACGGTAAAGCCGAGAAAAAATAAAGCGACCAGTAATATTTGAAGCAACCACTGGTTTTTCTCCTGTTGATACTTAGCCTGCGAAATTACCGATATGACGCTCCAGTTCTGAGTGGAGTCCTCCTTAAACCAATGGTAATCACGGGATATTCCATCTTTTGCAGTACCTTTCGATATGCTGGAAAAATTCTCTCCGACCTTCATCGCTTCTGGAATTTCACTGTAAACAATGTTGCCCTCACCATTCAGGATTAAATGCGATAAAGCTCCTTTGTATTGATTGTAACCCAGTATATCCTGTGTAAGACGAAAGCCGGATTCGATGTAAATATATACATCGTCCCTTTGAGGCAGCTGTACCTTTCGCATAGCAGATAAAACAAGCTGATCATCAAATCGGTTCATACTCATATGGGGACCATAGTACGCAATGCCATATGATTTGGAAAGCACAGGCAAAGACTCGGGAGAAAAACGATCTTTGATGGGAAAGTTAGCGAACTGTGTAGTGCCTTCTTTCTGGAAATAGTATAAGGTCAGACCTATATTCGGATTAGTAAACGTTACAACATTTAACTCATTCTTTAATTCATCTCTAGCCTCAATCAATTCAAATATATTGGAGGAAGGCTTCAAGACTTCATCCAGTTTTTTGCCTAATGTACCACTATAGGATAATTGCTGAGTAACATGATTCAGGTTGGTAATTGAATTTTCCAGTGATGAAGTTACCTGCTGTAGATTGCTCCTAATTCCATCATTGATTTTATTCGCAAAAATGGAATCAATGGTATAGTAAGAAATTGCAAATATACTGATAAAGGGAATAAATGCGCTGAGAAAAAACAATAAAAAGATTCTTTTTTTAAGTGTCATTCCGACCCATTCTCCTTAGGTAAATGAAAGAGCAAGCCCCAGGTTATGAGCTTGCTGTTTATGAATAACAGCTCTATCAATTATCGTCTTCCTCATAGGCAGCGACCTATTTGAAAATTGGCGACATCTTAATCCGATTCAGATTGAAAAAATCAGGATACCTCCATCTCGGTGAGGTCCAATTCTGTTCATAATTATAGATTGATATTCAAATATGTCAAACGCTTTCATGGAATTCATAGAACTTATTCTCTCTTCCTCTTTGCATACATCGACTTGCCGTTTTTAATTGCTTATTGTAGTTGAATTTTTAGCATGTAAAAAAGACTCACTCCGTCTTCAACAAGTGGAATAAGCCTTCTAAGCTTTCAATAACATTTTCTACTCCTAATTCTTACAAATGTTGTTGTTGATCAGGATTGGATGCCAAAGCAACAAATAATTTCTCTCCTTCACTCAGCGCTTGTAGAAATTGTTCTCCGGCCAGATTGGGAGCAGACACCAGTAACGCGGCCTAACGATTCATATTTTTCCTTCTTTCTGAGGTTTAGCTGTAAACCTCTTGTTCCAGCACCCGATTTACAGCCTTGATAAAGGCAAGATAACCACCATCGGTATCGTGCCGATGAGGAAGAGCCAAAAGCATTGTCTCTTCAACCTGGTTATCGTCTAACTCATAGCTGTTTGTCAGGATTTCTCTGATCTCATCGACGGGTGTACCGAGAGCAAACTTCTGAGCTGCTTTATAGATATCATAGTTCTCATAGATATCCTTCCGTGTCACCTTCTGCAAATCGATAAAATCATATATTTTTTTAACGAAATACAGCACCGCCAGCACAATTGAGATCAGACCCGCAATTGTTAAAATTTCATTCATTCCCCATACCTCTTTCCCTTTCCACTCAGTTGACAGCTTAGCCGATGAAACAGACGAACATGGGAGTGCCCATCTCACATGCCAAACCTCCTTATCCTCTCTACTTCCGAATTCAGCGTAACATTTTCACCATTAGTTTAGGATTAGGGTTTTCATATAGGTATAAAGATCACCTTAAGATTTAGATGACAGATGAAAAATAAAGAGACCATGCTCCAAAAGAGCATGATCTCTAATTACATCATTATAATATGATTACCTAGCCATCATCTCCAACCTGAAGCATACGATAACCAACTCCGATATGTGTTTGAATAAACTTAGTTTGTGATGATGTTTTTTCTATTTTTTTTCTCAGCGTTGCCATAAACACACGCAGGGCAGGAATGTCATAGCTGTGGCTGCCCCAGATTTCATGCAGAATAAAATTATGGGTCAGTACTTTGCCTACATGTTTTGCCAGCAGGCAAAGCAGTTTATATTCGCTTGGGGTCAGGTGAATTTCTTCTTCACCAATCCATACGCATCCTGCTGCATAATCAATTCTCAAATTTCCATTAATAAAGCTGGAAGCATCCTTCAGGAGCTTATCACTGTCATTTCGAATTCTTCGTAAACTGACTCGAAGTCTGGCCAGCAGTTCTTCTACACTGAAGGGCTTTGTTAGATAATCGTCCGCTCCAGCATCCAGCGCATCTATTTTATCCCGATCTTCGCTGCGTGCGCTGACCACGATAATAGGCATATTCGACCATGCACGAAGCTTTTTTATGATATCTACACCGTCCATATCCGGCAGCCCCAAATCCAGAATCATTAGGTCCGGCTGCTTGGATACTGCTTCTAAAATCGATGCTTCCCCTGTTTCAGCCGTATGGTATTTATAACCCTGTGTCTCCAGGGTTGTCGTAATCAGCTTGCGGATGGGTTTATCGTCCTCCACAACAAGGATAAAAGGTTTATTCATGAACATTCACTTCCTCAGCTTGCAGGGTAAAATAAAAAATCGTCCCTTTAGGGACATTGTCCTTAACACCAATAGTACCTCCATGAGCATTCACAATTGATTTGCACAGAGAAAGCCCCAGCCCTAATCCACGGCGTCCGTCCCCATGAATGTTGTCTGCCGTATAAAACATCTCAAACAGTCTGACCTTGACTTCTTCTGAAGAAATACCGGGGCCATCATCTGAGATTTCTACAACGACTATATGTCTTTCGTGTCTTGCGGAAATCGTGATGTGAGAGCCATCTTGGGTATACTTGATTGCATTATCAATCATATTGATCAATACCTGAACAATAAGTCGGGAGTCCATTCGAGCCATCATCAATTCATCATCCAATTCCGTCTGAATGACATGCTTCACACTGTTGCGATTCACATGAAGCAGAGCCTCCGAAATGACTTCCTCCATTAATTCTGCCTGAAAATTAAGATTTAGAGTACCACCTTCGATTCGACTAATGGACAGCAAATTTTCTACTAAATTGATCAGCCACATGGAATCGTCATATATATCCGTATATAGACCTTTTTTTTGTTCCTCGTTTAGTACCTCTGAGTTTCCAAGAAGAATCCCCGCATTGCCTGAGATGCTGGTAAGAGGAGTGCGTAAATCATGAGAAATGGACCGAAGCAGACTGGCACGGAGTTGCTCCTGCTGGATTTGCATGGAGATCTCTTGTTGTCTTTCGTTCAGTTTTTCTTTCTCCAGCGCCAGCGCGCATTCTCCCAGCATGGCAAGCATTAGGCTATTTTCAAAAACTTCTAAAGGTTCTTCCTCATCCATTACAATAGCTGCCACCGCAAGAACCTGATCTCCTCCACGCACCGCATGATATAGACACTTAGCGCCAAAAAAAGTATCCGTCGTAGCTCCTGCACGCTTGTTGTTTTTATATACCCACTCTGCAACTGCACGTTCGTTGCCTCCTGTGTAGACCCCTGGATCAACTGCAGATTCTTTCTTTGGAAAAAACTGCGGCGCCGACAGTTCCCCTTGGTCAACTGAATAGAAAATGACCATTCTGTCCAACAACTTCACCATTTGATGCGCCATTTCATTAATAATAGCCGGAGAGTCTTTGGCCTGTTGCAATTTCCGGCTTGTTTCCAGAAGCACCTCGGTACGGTAAGCTTTTTGCGCGGACTGCCGAGCCTGCTCTCTAACTCGCATAGTTAGTGTACTCGTCATGAAAGAAGCAGCCAGCATGACCAGAAAGGTGACCGGATAGCCTGAATCATAAGCCTGTAAAGAATAATAAGGCTCGGTAAAGAAATAATTAAACACAAGTACACTCATAACCGAAGAAATGGCGCTATACATTCTGCCCTTGGTCACAATTGCATTTAACAAAACCCCTAGAATGTACACGGTGATAATGTTAGCTTCTCGGAATTCCAAATACTTAAACCACAAGCCAATAATTGTGCACACAGTCAAGATAACAATGGTCTTGATAGTATCTGCCAACGACAGCATTGGGTATTTTTCGTAAAAAGGCAATCTTTTATATAAGGAGGACTGAGTATAGGGGATAATATAGATTTCAATATTAGGAAGCAAGGCCGTTAGTTTATCCATTACATTGGATTTTGCAAGCCCTCTTCTCTTGTAAGGGGAGCGTCCTAGGACAATTTTCGATACATGGCTTGTTTTGACATATTCGGAAATCTGTCCTGGAATATCGTCTCCATACATCGTTGCGATTTGTGCACCCATTTGCTCAGCCAGCCTAAGGTTTTCCCTTAACTCCGCTTTATTTTTTGATGTCAATTCTCTCGCTTCTGGTGTTTCCACAAACAACGCGGTGAAATGACCATGAAAAGCTGCCGCCATTCTTGCTGCTGTTCGGATCACTTTCTTATTGGAAGCAGCCGAAGACAGGCAGACCAGAATATGTTCTTTCGTATCAGATTCATTTGTTATCGCCTGCTCACTGATTTGCTCCGCAATTCGGTTTAACTGACTTGCTGTATTACGCAAAGCAATTTCACGTAGAGCCGTCAGCTTCTCCTTGGTAAATAAATGAGCCTGTGTATTCTCCTCCTCAGGATAAATCTTTCCCCTATTCAAACGTCCTATTAAATCATCCGGTTCAATATCGACTAATTCCACCTGATCAGCACTGTCAAATACACTGTCCGGTATGCGTTCGTCAACGGAAATGCCAGTAATGGAGTAAACAATATCCGTTAGGCTTTCGAGCTGTTGAACATTCATCGTCGTATATACATGAATTCCTTCGCGAAGAAGCTCCTCCACATCTTGATATCTTTTTTTATGTCGGCATCCTGCCGCGTTGGTATGGGCCAAATCGTCCAATAATATAAGGTCAGGGCTTCTCTGGAGCGCTTGGTCCAGATCAAATTCCTTAGTTGAGGATTCTTTATTTGAAATTTTGATGTAAGGAAGAAGTTCAAGTCCTTCCAACAGCGCCGCAGTGTATGGCCGGGCATAATGTTCAATATATCCAACTACGATATCTATACCCTCTTTTTGCTCTTCGTGGGCGTCGCTAAGCATCGCACAGGTCTTCCCAACACCTGGTGCATATCCAACATAAACCTTCAATCTTCCTCTTCTTTTCCTTACCGGCAAGTCAGTAATTTGATCAAATATGGACTCGGCATCGTTCTGTTTTGCTGCCATCCTGTGCCCACCCTCTATTATATATCTCTCAATCCTTAGTATATCATGGGCAAAATCAGTACCGTATTACGAATTTGCCTACAGCATTAAGATTGTATTAAGATCCGTTCTTATGTAATAACATCCTTAAAGAAGCCTCAAAATCCTGATTCTATACTAGCTTTCTCAGTGGAAGGATAGCAGCAAAATAATATAAAAAACTTTCTAAAGCTGGCTAAGTGCGAACTTAAATAAGTTTCAGTTTTTTTGAAAAGCCTATACAACAAAAAAAGCCGCCAAAATAGCGACTTTTAATAGGACTATGTTCTTGTCCCTCGACAAATGCTGATCTGAACCGCCAAGCTCAATATTGCATTGCAAAACGACCGAGCCGCAACCTTGCATTAGCGGGTAAAAGAATTCATGCAATGAGATAGGTTTCCCAAAAGCCATTCATACAAGCCGCTCCCCTGGACCTCCCGACCCAGCTGTATTTTCTTTCTTGGAAGTCAACATCTTCTCGCTTGGGCTTTGTGCTTTGGCGAAAGTATAGCTATTGTTCGTTTTCCCTATAGCGTTGCTAGCTGTCACTTCCAGCGTATAGCGGGCACCGGGCAGATCACCCGTGCCTATCGTTAGTTTGTGGTCGGTAGTAAAAAACCGCCGTTCAGTCTCTAAGTACCACTGTCGACATCGGTGTAATTGAGCGTGATTTCCTGACTATCCCCTTGGAATGTTCCTTCCGGTTTATCGATCGTAACCGTCGGTTTTGTCCCATCGGGATTTTGCGGAGTAATCCGTCCTTCCTTGATCCATCTCTCGCCACTTACGGCATATCCAGGCATTTGCGATCCGGGTATCTGATTTCCATTTGAGTTGAATATGACCTTCGCCTGCGTCCAGTCCGGGGCTCTATACACATACCAGCCGTTGCCTTCATTCTGCATGGCCACGCCCGGCCAAGCTGAGCCTTCCCTGAGCGGAGTCACGGAATCATCGTAGTAGTAGATGTTCGGTACTCCCCAGCCGGAAGGCTTGTAGAAATGAACGGTCATGCCCGAGCTCGGTTCCTCCTTCGTATATCTGAACATCTTCTCTGTTTGACCAGACAAATTCGCGGCGACTATTTTCAGAACAAACGTCGATCCGATTGGAGTTCCAGCGCCAATGCTGACCATATCTCCCGAACTGAACGGAGTCACCGGCCCCCCGTTCAAAGTGTACGTTGCCGAGTCTGCATTGGAATAGTTCATTCTCACGTTAACAGAATCTGTGAAAAAGGCTCCTTCCCCAGGATCGACGGATACTGACGGAGTTTGTTGCGCTGCGCTATACAGTACGGCGATCCTGCCTCCGTCCAGATGGCCGGTAATTCTGCCGTTCGACACCGTAAACGATCCACCGCCATTGGCCTTGTTCTGGTAAACGCCGTCCTCCAGTCTGGTAGGGGAGTTGATTTGAGCATTGCCTCCAAGATTCACAATCGTCATGCCTTTGGTACCGCGTTCAACCTGCATAATTTGATTCCCTTGCGTCCTAATGTATTCGTCTTGACCTACCATGGCATTGTGGAACTTGTTAATGGCAACGACGTCCGGGTCCTTCCAGAGCGTATTCCCCGCATCGCCGAGCCGATTCGCAAATTTCCCACCTCCTGTCGGTCTGTTGAAGAACAGAGAGGTCGTCTCCGCCCGGGAGGCGATGATTGCCCAGCCCATTTTGATTTGCCAATCGTTCAACCCCGTCGATTCGCTGTTGTCGTTGGCATAAGTGTCATGCGATTCGACCCAGGTAACTAATTTGGAGGGGCTTACATTATTAGCGTTAAAAGATTTGGCCGCATCAACATTGATGCCACCGTGATAACCAACGGCGCTTCTGACACTGTCCCCATAGCTGGAGGCGGCCAAGCTGAGGTAATTGGCATAGCCGGCAAAGTTGTCAGCTCCACCTTGAAGCACTTCTCCGTAATTAAACAGTCTATCTTTATTGTTTAACGAACCCAGTACCCGGGGCCAGAAGTTGGAGCCCCCCGGATCGTTGGGCAACTCAATATGCTTGGCGGCGTCGAATCTGAAGCCGTCGGCGCCCAAGGAAATGGCGTCATTCAGGAAGCCGATAATGATATCTTGCAATTCCTGGTTAGACGTGTTGAGGTCGGGCAGACCAATTCCCCACTGTGTGACTTGCCAACGGTCATTCCAGTTTTCCACACCTCTGGCCTCATGCCAGAAATAGCTGTTATTCTTGATTGCCGAATCAACATTATGCGCCGGCTGATACTGCTGATTTCCACCGCCCGCATTCCCCGTATGATTGGCGACAACATCAACAATGATACTTATGCCGTATTTATCCGCTTCCTGGCAAAGCTGTCTGAAATCATCCCTGCTTCCCAATTGAGAGTTGCCGATTTTAAAGTTGATGGGCTGGTACAAAATCCACCACTTGCTGCCTTCTGTCAACCCTTCCTTGCTGGCTTGGATTGGCGAAGTTTGCACCGCTTTAAATCCCGCCTGAGCCAGTTCCGGAAGGTTCCTGGTGATGTTGTCAAAAGACCAGTTCCACGCATGAAAAATAAGACCATCCTTCGTTCTTTCCGGGAGTTCGTAGTTTGCGACAGCCGATAGCTTCGCATCCGAACCTCCTAACTGCCGAACATCGGCATTCGCCTGTGCTTCGGGAGTAAAGCCATTCGTTTGCAACAACAATACGACAAAGAGAACGATACTCCAGGTACGCCTCAAGATGGGGCTTGTCTTCCTCCTCATACTAAACTCTCCTTTTAAATTTTATTTTACAACCAACCTCTCTTGAGAGATTAGGAGTAAATAAAAGAGGGCAAAACAACATGTATACGCTTCCAAAAAGGGCAATCGTTTGCACATAATTGAGCTCAACGACATGATTTCATTTATTTGACAATTTGTCAATGCTTATATTAAAGATAAATTTCCAACGGCCTTTTTTCCCCCTCATTATTATTCACTGTGCCTTCAAGACTTTTTGGACGTTGACTTCAATTACGAACTGGTTTTCTTAGATTTGAATAATGTCCCTGCAATTGCATTGACTAGTAAAAGTATGGTTGATATAATCATAAAAGGAAAAATCATTGGCATAGTGCCCTGTGGATGTTTTTTTCATATTTTCTTTTGTAAGCGCGTACAATGATTTATTTCCCTACATACCATGGAGGAGGCGATCAATGAATCTATTTTATCCAAATAAATGCCTTTCTTTTTTTTACTTTTAATGCAACCGGTTGCAAAATCCATTCCACTAAATATTATCAGGAGGTTGTTAACTTGCTAAGAAAAAAAACTGGGAGTTTTATTTCTTGGTTGATTATTTTATCGCTTTGCTTCAACTTCTTCGGCTTACCCGGCGTAGCTTCGAGTAACAACGATTATACAGCCACCTACACGAATTCCACAGCGACTGCTCTTCCATCGACAACCGCTTCGATCACGTCTACCGTTACCGCAACGTATACACCTACCACAACAACTAAATCAACTCAAACTGGGTTAACGGTTCACTTTAAGAAACCTTCAAGCTGGAATTCAGCGATTCGAATCCATTACTGGAACCTGAATCCGGCAAGCGTTCCGATAAGCGGGGCGTGGCCAGGAATCCTGATGAAGTCGGATGGAAATGACTGGTACAGCTACACCATTGCCGATGCCACAGGCTCAAGCCTCATTTTCAATGACAGTAGCGGCAAACAAACGGCCGACTTGTCCCGCAGTGTGAAAGAGGGCTGGTATTACACAGATAACACATGGTATGATGTCAGCCCGGAAATGCCTAAAATTCCGGCGATTTCCGCCTCTCCTGTACCCAAAACATATGATTCGTCCCAAACGGTGACGCTTTCCAGCACCAACAGTGATGATAAGATTTACTATACGATAGATGGTTCGACACCTACGACATCCTCGACCTTGTATACCTCTCCAATCCAAGTTGCTTCCTCTTTGACCATTAAGGCCTTCGGTATCAACTCAATCGGGCAAACTGGAAATGCATCCTCTTTTGATTATGTAATTGACCTGAATGCAGATCTGCAAGCTCCGACAATCACAGCGAATTTGCCTGCCGGGCATTCTGATTCCTCGGTGACTGTATCCTTTAACCTGAAAGATAACAAGGCGGCAACGACCAAGGCATACTATACGGAGGATGGTACAGAACCAACCACAAGCTCAAAAGTCTATATTCTCGGCAACGCGCTGACCGGATTGACTGGACCGTCTATTCTTATCTCCAAGACTACGACATTAAAATTTCTCGTTATAGACGGCGCTGGTAATCAAACCAAGCAGAGCTTTGTTTATAATATTGGAAATAAGAAGGATTTTCGGGAAGACACCATCTATTTCGTGATTACTTCTCGGTTCTATGACGGTGATCCGAGCAACAACGTGCACGCATGGGATGATGGAAAGGCGCGCAATCCAGATTCGGACCCGGCTTGGAGAGGAGACTTTAAGGGGCTGATTCAAAAGCTCGATTATATCAAAGCCCTCGGATTCAGCGCCATCTGGATTACACCTGTTGTGCAAAATGCCAGCGGTTATGATTACCATGGTTACCATGCTTTAAATTTTGCCAAAGTAGACCCACGGTATGAATCGGCGGGAGCTTCTTATCAGGATTTGATCAATGCAGCCCATGCCAAAGGGCTGAAGGTTATTCAGGACATCGTCGTCAATCATACGGGTAATTTCGGTGAAGAGAATCTGTACCCCATGTTCAAGAAAGATCCGGCTAAACCGGATACTGCTAACAACTTGGTGAAAACTACGGATAAGCTGCCACCAAACTATGATACTATGACACCCGATCAGCAGTATCAGGCAAGGCTCGCCTTAATGAAGAACGAGGGAACGAACAATAACATTTACCATACAGAGAAAAGTCTTTCCTGGGAATCCTATACGGTTCAGACTGGTCAGATAGCGGGAGATTGCGTGGATTTGAACACGGAAAACCCTGCAGTTAACAAATATTTAATTGATACCTACAATCACTATATTGACATGGGTGTTGACGCTTTCCGTGTCGATACGGTGAAGCATGTGAGCCGGTATATTTTCAATAAATACTATATTCCTGCCTGGAAGACAAGAGGCGGCTCGGATTTCTATATTTTTGGAGAAGTAGCCACACGTTACAGAGATGTTTGGAACAGTGGAATTCCGGCGATCTCGACGCCATTCTATACTTGGAAAAGCTCGAAATCGTATCCAGGCGATGGAAAGAATGACTACGCCTCCAATAAAGCGTCAGTTGAACAAGAGTGGACGGACAACTCTACTACAGCAGGACAGCCAACCTCGAACAATGCTCTCTTAAACGGAAATACCTATCATACGCCTGACTATTCGATGAAATCGGGCATGGATGTGATTGATTTTCCAATGCATTGGGCATTCAAGACCGCGCATGAAGCATTCAATATGAGAAGTGGCGACCAATACTATAATGATGCTACGTGGAATGTAACCTATGTCGACTCGCATGACTATGCTCCTGACCAGGCTCCGGAAAATCAAAGATTCGCGGGCACACAGGACACTTGGGCCGAGAATCTCGATCTGATGTTCACCTTCCGCGGAATACCCGCTATCTTCTACGGCTCCGAAATCGAGTTTCAAAAAGGGGCAACTATTGATACAGGTCCAAACGCACCGCTAAGCAAAACGGGACGAGCATATTTCGGCGATCACGTGGAAGGCAATGTTACGGTACAAGATTACGGCAAATACACAAATGCTACTGGCACGCTTGCGGAATCGCTCAACCATCCTCTGGCGAAACATATCAGACAGCTTAATTTAATCAGAAGAGCTGTTCCCGCCTTGCAAAAAGGCCAGTATTCCACAGAGAATGTGTCGGGCAATCTGGCGTTTAAGAGAAGATATACCGACAGTGCCAAAGGCATTGACAGCTTTGCATTGGTCACGATTTCAGGAAACGCCACGTTTACCGGAATTCCGAACGGAACCTATGTGGATGCGGTGACCGGTGATTCCAAAACCGTTACTGATGGCAAGATTACCCTGACATGCTCCGGCAAAGGAAATGCAAGGGTATATGTATTGAATGGTAGAGGTGGAATTGGAGAAACGGGAACCTATCTGAAGTAAACGGTAGTATGTCTTAGATAACTGAAGCAACCTCAGTTCGGTATTGCACTGTGCTAAGGTTGCTTCCAATTAAAAAGTATATCTAAGAGAGAGAGTCAGGATATTGCTCTGAACTAAATTTTTAACGGATGGGAGTGAACCAAGATGCCCCAACGACAGCTTCTATGTGCGTAAATTCTTCCGTATATTTAATGACCAACAACCATCAAGTATTAGCGGTTATCCCGCCCCTAGAACTGATAAAGCGTGAGCACGTACCCTGCTCTCTTGTCCATTCCGTTGTTGTTTATCCCCCCTGCATTGCTCCCCGAAGGATAGAGGCTATCAGACGCTTAATGAATGAAAAAAATGATTTAGATGGTCGGCAAACAATTTAGGATTTTCCATAGCGGCGAAATGACCGCCTTTATTCGCTTTCTCCCAGTACGTAATATTATAGACGTGTTCTACCCAGCTTCGGGGAGGCGTGGGCAGCTCCTTGGGAAATAAGGAAACCCCTGTTGGAACAGTAACGCGCTGACCTTCGGTGAAATGCAGTTTATTATTCACGCGATCCCGAGACCAACGACTGTTGGATAACAGCTTTGGTGTACGTACATGGTATAGAATTCGCGCAGGTCAGTGTTATGGAACTGGATCGTAAATTTACAGATATTGATTTTGAACTGAGTGCAATTTCTTTGTGAGCTGGTTTCGGTAGAATTGCAAAAGAACGACTTTTATAATTGTAGTCAAGGAATGATGCATAGCTTTTTGCTTTCCGAACTGCTTACAGGCGAGCTCAATGATGCTAATGTCATCGCAATGCGACTGGCTCATCTGGAATGGACGCTTACACCTTACCTGAGAGTGATGACCTTGACAGACCTGAAGAACGGCTTTTTTGACGGGAAAGTTCAGTTAGTTGCACAGCATATGATCCAATTGCTACCGGATAGCCGCTGGATCGTATATCAGGGACGCATTGTATTTCTCATTTCCCTCGTTGATTCATCCTGTAAAATCATTGCTGAAGACAAACGATTTCTGGAATTTCTCCAAGTAAACGATCTAACTGCTTCGCTGAGTGACTGCTTTAGTCATTTAACTTTTTTGCGAAAATATTATAAGCAATGCCTAACCGCCGTCGAGATTGGTTTCCAACTTAATTCAAACAAGTCAGTGTATATGTATGAGGACTATCTCTTCGAGCATATTGGAAAGATCATATCGGAACAGAACGATCTCGCTGACTTCTGCCATCCAGTTATCCAAAAGTTAATTGCTTATGACAATGGCCACAAAACAAGTTTACTGCCCACCCTTGAAGCCTATCTTCAATATGTGGACACTCCAAATCTTGCTGCTAAAACACTTTTTATTCATAGAAATACTTTGTTCTATCGAATCAACAGGATACGTGAGCTTTTCGAGGTTGATCTAAGCGATGGTGATATTCGCCTGAAGCTTCAAATGACTCTTCATTTTCTAAAACTGAAAACACAACACGGCGATCCTCAAGATCAGTGATAGAAGGCTAAGAAAATGCAAAAAAACATGCAGACAAAATTTCTTATCGATACTTTGTCTGCACGCTGGTCTTTTCTAGCTACCATAAGCATTCAGATAGTTCGCTGCTGTTCTAAGATGAGCAGCAGTTTTTCTAATTCCATCATTATTCAGCTTACCAGCTTTAGGCCAACTGCTGAACCGAGTACCATCGCGATGAACAGAATCCTCGCGGTATTACGCGGTTCACTGTAGAAGATCATGCCCAATATGGCTCCGCCAGAAGCTCCAATACCGGTCCAGACAGCGTAGGCCGTTCCCATTGGTAGTGTTTCCATGGCCAGGGATAGAAACAAAAAGCTCAATCCAAAGCCTGCAAGCAAGTAAAAAGCAGACAGGAAATTCCGGTCTTTATGGAGCTTATTAATCATGAGAACTCCCATCATCTCAAATACGCCTGCCAAAATAAGAAATACCCAGTTCATACGTCAGTGCACCTCTTTTCCTTGTTTCTTCTCTTTACTCTGTATTTTGAGTCCTACAACTCCGAGCAGAAGCACCCCGATTAGCAACAATTTAGATCCCTTTACCTCAGCACCAAACAACAAAATTTCTGCTAATACAGTGCCGGCCGTTCCCAATCCGACAAATACTGCATACACCGTACCTACCGGAAGCGTACGGGAAGTCATAATCATGAGTATGAAACTTACTAAAATGGCAACTAAAGTGCCCCCCCACTCTAACCAGCCGCTGGCATGTTTCAGGCCGATGACCCATCCAACTTCGAATAATGCCGCAACTACAACAGATAACCATGTCTTGTTCATTCTGTGCTTCCTCCTTTTAGATAATGCTGCAAATGTAGTATGAATTTATAGCAGCAATAAAAAAAAGCCTGAGAGAATACTGCATACAGCAGTTTTTCTCCCAGGCTTTTATCCCTCCGTGGCACAGTACGACGACTGTGAGTTTTCTCTCGGACCAGCCGATATTATCGCGGAACCCTAGAAAACATTTTTGAATTCAATTTTATAGTTAACATTATACATATTAGTGAATAAAACACAATATAAAATCAATAAAAATTCGTATATCTCCCTAAACTTATATCATTGTTTTGGTCATTATGAAATCAATTTGTTCTTCATCACCCATATAAAAAGAGTGTGCGCCAGTTTGAACAAACCCCATTTTCTTATAAAAAGCAATGGCGTTTTCATTTTTTTCCCATACACCAAGCCAGATTTTCTTTTTATTATGTTTCATCGCAATTTCCATAGCTTTATTTAGCAGATATTTACCAAGCCCATGTTTTTGAGAGTTGTTTTTTATATAAATCCTCTCTATTTCGAGCGACTCACCACCCATTTTTTCGGATTGGGCCTCATTTATATTTACCTTTAAATATCCAGCAAGTTCTTCATTGAAATAGATGAAAAAGAATTCTGAAGAGACGTTGGACAATTCCTTCTCCAACTGTTTAAAGTTAAATGCTCTTTCCAGATAGGCCTTCATATTTTCAGGTGAATTCAGATCCTTAAAAGTATCGTTGAATGTTTCAATACTTATTTCTTGGAGTATTTGTAGATCTTCACGGCTGCACTTTATTATTTTTACAGTCACTTTAAATTATCGCTCCTTCATGTAAATCAATAATTTCTCTTGTTCCCTTTTTTTACAAATTCCCATTCATCACCTATATTTTTTCTTACTCTTTGAAGAAGATTAAAAATGGTGTTTACTTCACTTTCCGAAAATCCCGCTAATGCAACATTATCCGAATAATCATGTTCTCTTTTTATAAAAGGATAGACTTTATTCCCTTTTTCTGTTGGAAAGAGTTTATTAATTTTTTTGTTATGCTGATCCTCTTCCTTTTCAATAAATCCGTTAATAACAAGTTTTTTTATAGCACGAGATGCGGTTGTTCGATCTACTTTTATCATCTCAGCTAACTTTTCTTGAATGATTCCTGGGTTTTCACATATTCGTACAAGGTATAAATATTGTCCTTTTGTAAGGTCATATTCTTTAAATTCGATATTGCTTATAGAATCTAATGCTCTTGCGATCATTCCAATTTCACGAAGTACTTCCTTCATAATGAACTCCTTTACCCCTGTTTTGTTGCAAATGCAATAAAAATGATATATATTGAATTTACCTTATTTTTATTGCATTTGCAACAAAAAATTATATTAAAGAGGTCGAGTAAATTGAAATATATTTTTTTCGTATTAGGAATTTTTATATTATCCCTTGGAATTTCGTTCACTATACAATCAGACCTTGGGGCTTCACCTTTTGATGCACTTTTAGTAGGACTGTCTATAAATGTGGGGCTTACTGTGGGAAGTTGGGAAATCATAATAGCTATAATATTGATAGGTTGTAATTCGCTTTTAAAAAGACAAACACCAGAAGTTTTGGGGTTGTTAACAGCATTTATAACGGGTATTGGTATTGATATGTGGCTTTTTTTACTGCACAATTTGATAACACCTGAACTATGGTACAGCAAAGTTGTTTGTTTTGGAATTGGTTTAGTTGTTGTAGGATTAGGAACTGCAACATATTTACAGACAAATTTTGCACCCATTCCAGTTGATCGATTAACATTAATCATAAAGGAATTAACTAAAACAAATCTATTTTTTTCGAGAACATTCATCTACCTTATATTCTTGATCATAGCAGTCCTTTTAAACGGACCCATTGGCATTGGAACCTTGTTAACCGTTTGTTTAGGGGGGCTAATACTCAATTACTTTATGCCATTTACTAAAAAAATACTTGACCGCATATTAACACACTCTGCTACATCACCAAATCATGAGAAAGATAAAAGAGACTGAAGCTTGATGCTCATATCTCTTTGTTTCGATCTTAAGTTTGTCTTGGTCGAGCTTCAGTCATAGCATTTTTTTCGGGACTAACGCCTGCGCTTGTTATCCTGCTAGCTCCTTTGCTTTGGGAAGAGACGCCGTTTTAGTGCAGCTAGTCGGATTCTGTATCATTATCCTCTCTCTTATCGTTGTTAGATACAAGCGAGATCTGCAAGTAGGACAGTATCAAGACTGGCAATGGGGCATACTGGCCATCTTGTTTTATAGGCTTTGTAATTAAGATTAGACAAGTTCCTTCTTCAACAGATGTAATTTTTAATGAAGCAAAACAAAAAATCAAAAAAATAAAGGGACACTTTTAGAACGTGTCTCAATTCTATCTAAAAGAAAAAATGAGTCGTCAAGAGATATTCGGCTTAATTCTTGCATTGATTGGAATTATCGTAATTAAAATGATGGTTTAATCAAATTGATCTTTAAACTGCATATAAATCAAACCAGCAATTTCTAACAAAAGAAGACCCGCGTTATTGAAACGCGGGTCTTCTTTTGTTAGAGTTCATTGAGCTTATTCAAAGTGGTACCTTTTAAATAATCTAAACAATTCGGAGCATAAAATGGAGCTAATCCATCTTATACTCTTCCCCTAATATATAATGTGCATAATCAACCTAAACTCGACGAATTGTTTATAATACTTAAATTTTCAAAGGGAATTGTATTTTTTTTAATGTTAGTACATGAGCGTTGTGTCGGAAAAAGAATACTTTGCAGGCAAGGCAGTCGGACAAGCCGCCACCCTCTGCACACGCAAAGTGAAATCATTGCATTTTAGAAAACGGATTTAGAAAACAAAGTCGATGGAATCCGGTGAGAAGCCTTCCGGCTGCTCGTCCGAGTTCACCTGAATATCGCTTAACAGCAAATCTGGATCGATTCCAATCTGGGACAGGATCGCTATCAAATCTCTGGTTAATCTCTCAATAGCGTCGGCCCCAAACAGCTTCGTGCAATATTCAAACGAACCCTTCATCTCCCCATTTTCATCACTCATAGACAAAGTCAAATCGAATTTGGAAATACGATGCTCCCGAACATACGGGCTGAAGGACAGTGTTTCAAGCTTCGCTTCCGGCGACTCTGTGTTTTCCAGTACAAACATGGTGTCGAATAACGGGTTACGGCTTGCATCCCGTGTTACATCCAGCTTTTCCACCAACTCTTCCAGTGGATAATCCTGATGCTCGAAGGCTTGCAGCGTACGATCTCTGGCTTCCTGCAAGTAGCTGTGGAACGTTTGGTTGCCCTTCGGCTGATGCCGGATGGCTAGCGTATTGACGAACATTCCGATCAGTGGCTCCAGCTCAGGCAACAAGCGGCCTGCTACCGGCGTACCGATGATCAAATCGTCCTGACCGCTGTATTTGGACAGCAGAACGGTGTAGGCGCTCAACAGCACCATGTACAGTGTACTTCCGGTTTGTGTCGCAATTCGGTGCAGTTGCTCGGATACATTCGCGTCCACTGTAAATTCATACATCGCACCTTCGAAGCTGCGAACAGCAGGTCTAGGATAAGCAATTGGCAAATTCAGTACCGGCAACTCTCCAGCTAAATGCTCCAGCCAGAAGTGTTCCCGGCGTTGGTATGATTCACGCTGCATCTCCTGCTGCTGCCACACGGCGTAGTCCTTGTACTGAATTTGCAGCGGCTCTAATTCCTGCCCTTCGTACAGTTGTACCAGCTCCTGCACGATATTGTTCGACGATACACCGTCTGAAATAATATGGTGCATATCGTACATCAGGAGATGGCGCTCTGGTCCGGTTTGAAGAAGACGGACACGCAGCAGTGGTGCCTGACGAAGGTCAAAGCTGCGCACAAAGGACTCGATATAGGCATCGGCTTCGGACTCCCTGGCCTGCAGGTGCTCTACTGCAAACTCCACTTGATCGTACACCCGCTGAACGACCTCGCCTTCCACCATTTCAAAGGAAGTCCGCAGCGTTTCATGGCGGGCTATTAACTGACGGAACGCATCCTCCAGCCGATCGGCCTGAAGCGGTCCCTCCACGGTTAATACACCCGGCATATTGTAGCTGAGATCCCCACCTTCCAGATGGCTCAAAATGTACAGTCGTTTTTGAGCCGAGGAAACCGGGTAGTACGCCTGTTGCGCCGCCGCAGGGATCACCGTATAGGTGTCTGTCCCGTGCGTTGCGATGAGCTGGGCTTGCTGCTCAATCGTAAAGTGTTGGAACACCTCACGCAGCGTAATCCGGCTGTCCAGTTCCTGATGGATTTTGGCCACCAGCGTCGTTGCCCGCAGGGAGTGCCCACCCACGTCAAAGAATGAGTCGGTGACTCCTACGCTGGACAGCTTCAAGACATCCTGCCAGATTTGGGCTAGCTTGGCTTCCAGCGGCGTCCGCGGTGCAACATACTCCAGGCCTCCTTCGAGACGTGCTTCCGGTGCCGGCAACGCCTTGCGGTCGATTTTCCCGTTCGGTGTCAGCGGGAAACGATCCAGTTGTACCACATACGTCGGGATCATGTAATCCGGCAGCTTCGGCTGCAGCGCATTGCGCAGCTCCGGCAAACTCAGGGACGCTGAAGCTATGATATAGGCACACAGATCCTTGTGTCCATCTTCGTTTTCCCATGCTGTGACGATGGCTTTCTGAATGCCGTCCACGGTCAGCAGCTGCGCTTCCACCTCACCCAGCTCGATCCGGTACCCCCGGATTTTCACCTGGTGGTCGATCCGGCCCAAATACTCAATACTGCCGTCTGGCATCCACCGTGCCAAGTCGCCCGTGCGGTACATCCGGTTTGCGTGAGTGCTGTCCGCTGGATCGGTTGCTGCCGCATCAGCGAACGGATTCAGGACGAACTTCTCTGCCGTCAGCTCCGGCAGGTTCAGGTATCCTCGTCCGACACCTGCACCCCCGATATAAAGCTCACCTGCGATACCGATCGGCACCAGCTGTTGCTGGCTGTTCAAGATGTACACGGACTGGTTCGCTATCGGCGTTCCGATGGATACCGTATGCTCCCCTTTTTCCAGCAGTGCGTTCAGGGACTCCACATCTTCAATCGTATAAGCGGTCGCATCTACCGTCGTTTCGGTCGGACCGTACACGTTCGTAATCACCGGACGATACCCGGCCCATTTGTGTAGGAACACATGTACCAGCTGCACGGATAATGCTTCGCCACCGATCAGGTAATGCTTCACTTCCGGCGCTTCCGTCACACTGACGCTTTCGTTCAAAATATGCAGATGCGCAGGTGTGCCGTCCGACAGATCAATCCGGTGCGTGCGGTAGTAGGCGATCAAATGCTCTCCGCTCAGACTGACGTCACGGGACACCACATGCAGGGTGTGGCCTAACAGCAAGCTGGCAAAGATTTGCTTCACCGAAGCGTCAAATACAAATGCTGACAGCCATGCGACATGAAGCGGCTGTTCATAACGGCTGTATACTCGTTCCCATAAAGCATCTACCAGATTGCTGACACTGCCCTGCTCGATCATGACCCCTTTCGGCTGACCGGTTGTACCTGACGTGTAAATCATATAGGCCAGGTTGTACAGGCCGGCGACAGGGATCAGATTGCCCGCATCCTGTGCTCCCAGTTGAGCTTGAACGTCCTCGTCATCCAAGACTACAGCTCGAACTGTGGATGGCAAGCTGAGCGACAGGTTGGCAACTCTACTTGTAATCACGACCTTGGCCCCACTGTCTTGGAGCATGTAGTCGATGCGCTCCTGTGGATACATCGTATCCATCGGCACATACGCGCCTCCGGCCTTCAGTACCCCCAGAATGCTCACCAGAATATCCGCAGAACGTTCCAGCAATACGCCAACCGGTTGATCTGCTTCGACCCCTTCCGCTCGTAACACACGAGCCAATTGGTTCGCACGCTCATTTAGCTCAGTGTAGGTCAGCGCGGTGGCCCCAGACACAACGGCTATCCGCTCAGGGTTGCGCTTCGCTTGCTCTTCAAAGCGTTCGCTGAGCGAATGGCCTTGCACCTGTCTGTGTTCAGCACAACGCACGCTATGTGCATTCGGATCATTGAACACCTTCAGAATCTGCTCGGTTTCTTCCGCCGTAATCAACTCCAGCTCTCCCAGCTTCGCATCCGGATTCGCCGCCACGGCTTCGACCAAGCGAACAAAGTGACGCGTCATCCGTTCTACCGTTTCGCGCTCGTACAACGCAGTTGCATACTGCAATCCAAACTGGATGCCTGCCTCTTCCTCTCTAGCTTCCATCATCAAATCAAACTTGACTGGCGTTTGTTCCAGGCCGTATGGACGGAAGCTCAGGTTTGCCAGTTGCAGTTCGCCTTCCTCAGTCGTTTGCAGCGTAAACATCGTATCGAACAGCGGATGGCGGCTCATATCCCGCTTCACGTTCAGCTTTTCCACTAGCTCCTCAAACGGATAGTCCTGGTGCTCGTAAGCTTGCAGGGCACGCGTCTTCACATCCTCCACATAGCTTCGGAAGCTTTGCTCTGACGTCGGATAGTTCCGCAATGCCAGCGTTCCGACGAACATCCCAATCATCGGCTCCAGATCGGCATGCGGTCGTCCGGCAATTGGTGTGCCGACTACGATATCTTCTTGCCCGCTGTATTGGTGTAGGAGTGCAGTGTACGCTGCCAGCAGCACCATATACAGCGTGGAGCCTGTGTACGCCGCCAGTTCTTTCAGCCGCTCGCTGACTTCACGTTCCAGTCCGAACACCACCGTATCGCCTGCCGTACTTCGTACCGACGGACGGGCAAAGTCTGTCGGTAGATCCAATACAGGCAGTTCACCCCGGAAGGTGTCGAGCCAGTACGCTTCCTGACGTTGCATCCACTCTTGATGGGCTTCGCTTTGCTGCCATACCGCATAATCCTTGTATTGTATCCGCAATGGTAATAGCTCTTCACCGTCGTACAAGCGGACAAATTCATCGGTCAGTACACCCATGGACACGCCATCCGAAACGATGTGGTGCATATCGAGCATGAGTAAATGCTGCGGTTCCTGCTCGGTTCCTTGTACGCCCAAATCTACCAAGCCTACTCGCAGCAGCGGAGCAGCTTGCAGATCGAACGGTCGTACAAACTGCCGCACCCGTTCTTGTACTTCCTGGCTGACCATCGTGTCCGCATCCGTGGTTGTGTCCTGGTCTGTACCCATAGTCGCAGCTTCTGCCTGTACCTTTGTATATTCCAATTCAAACGGCACAGTGTCCTCAATCCATTGCATTGGCTCACTGTCCACTAGTGCAAAGCGGGTACGCAAGGTCGCATGACGGGCGATTAATTGATGGAACGCGTTTTCTACCCGCTTCACATCCAGGGGTCCGCTCACTTGCAGCACCGACGGCATGTTGTAGTTCACATCATACGGGTCGAACTGATGCAGCACATACAGTCGTTTTTGCGCCGACGATAACGGGTAGAAGTTGCGTTCTTCCGTTACTGGAATGGACGCATATGTTACTTGATCCAGATATTCCAGTACGACTGCCAATTGCTCAATCGTTGGTGCTTCAAAAATACTGCGTAGTGGAAGCGGCTTGTTCAGCTCCTTGTGAATCCTCGAGGCGAGCGTCGTCGCCCGCAGTGAATGTCCACCAATCTCGAAGAAGTTTTCCTTCACGCCGACCTGCGCCAGGCCCAGCACATCCTGCCAGATTTGCGCCAACTTCACTTCCACCCACGTCCGCGGTGCGACATAGTCGGCTACGCTTTGCAGGCTGTCTTCTGGTGCTGGTAGAGCCTTGCGGTCGATTTTACCGTTCGGTGTCAACGGCATCTGCTCCAGCTGTACCA